>FMJZ01008142.1_pt1 | contig 18393 bp, 17 predicted proteins | sample 1987881 | NCBI WGS metagenome assembly FMJZ01 (sample SAMEA4378227, study PRJEB15110) | soil metagenome | biome: soil; feature: Field; material: Soil | place: India | collected 2015-03-11 | depth 0 m
AAAAAGGGTAAAGCCTGCTTTTTTATTGAAAGGAGGAAAATTTAAGTGATTTATCAGGAAAAAGCCAAAATTCTTGATATGGAGGGAATAAGAAGATCTCTAAAAAGAATTGCCCATGAAATAGTAGAGAGAAATAAAGGTATTGATAATATTGTTCTTGTGGGAATTAGGAAAAGGGGAGTTCCTCTTGCATATAGACTTCAAAAATACTTAAAAGAGATAGAAGGAAAAGAAATCCCTGTAGGAAGCTTAGATATAACTCTTTATCGAGATGATTTGAATCTTAGATTAGAGCAACCTAAGGTTGGAAAAACAGAAATCAATTTTTCCATTGAGGGAAAAGATGTAATATTAGTTGATGATGTGTTATATACAGGAAGGACTGTAAGATCCGCATTAGATGCCCTTGTAGATTTAGGAAGACCAAAAACTGTTCAGCTTGCTGTTTTAATAGATAGGGGGCATAGAGAACTTCCCATAAGGGCAGATTATGTTGGGAAAAATGTGCCTACTTCTCGAAAGGAGCTGGTTGAAGTAAGACTTGAAGAAACTGATGGAATAGATGAGGTAGTTATCACAGAATGGAAAGAAGAGTGAGGTGATAAATATGGTATGGAAATATAAAGATTTTTTATGTATTGAGGATTTAACAAAAGAGGAAATAGAATTGATTATAGAAACTGCAGTTTCTATGAAGGAGATACTAAATAGAACTATAAAAAAGGTACCTACCCTTCGAGGAAGAACTATCTGTACTCTATTCTACGAGTCCAGTACCAGAACCAGATCTTCCTTTGAATTGGCAGCAAAATATTTAAGTGCAGATACCATTAGTATTTCTGTTTCCGTGAGTAGTGTTCAAAAGGGAGAAAGTTTATTAGATACAGTAAAAACTTTAGAAGCAATGGGAATAGATGCCCTTATCGTAAGGCACAGTTCTTCAGGTGTTTCTCATTTTCTCGCAAAAAACTTAACTTGTTCTGTAATTAATGCAGGGGATGGTATGCATGAGCATCCCACCCAAGCCCTTTTGGACGTATTTACAGTATTTGAGAAGAAGAAAAGATTAGATAATTTAAAAATTGCCATAATAGGAGATATTATGCATAGTAGAGTCGCCCGCTCTAATATTTATGCTTGGAAGATTTTGGGAAGTGAGGTAAAGATATGTGGACCAAGTACATTAATTCCGCCGGGAATAGAAGACTTAGGAGTTGAGATAAATTATGATGTGGATAAAGTTGTAGAAGATGCGGATATTATCTATGTTTTAAGACTCCAATTAGAAAGACAAAAGAAGGGACTTTTTCCATCTCTAAGAGAATATCATCTTTTATTTGGGATTACCCCTGAAAGACTAAAAAAAGCAAAGCCAGATGTTTTAGTTATGCATCCTGGTCCCATGAATAGAGGGGTAGAAATATCATCAGAGGTTGCAGATAGTATCTACTCAGCCATAAATGAGCAAGTGAGAAATGGGGTTGTTGTAAGAATGGCACTTCTTTATTTATTATTAGGAGGAGGGAAAATTGATGAAACTTCTTATTCGTAATGCTCTTTTGATTCATCCTGAAAGAGAATTTGAGGAGAAAAAGGATATTTTCATAGAAGATGGAGTAATAAAGGAGATAGGAGAAAATTTGAAAATTGGTGATCCTCAGGAAATAATTGATGGGGAAGGGAAAATAGTAGTTCCCAGCTTAACAGATATCCATACCCATTTGAGGGAGCCAGGTTTTGAATGGAAAGAGAATTTATTATCAGGAAGTATGTCCGCTGTAGCAGGTGGATTTACATCTATAGTATGTATGCCCAATACTTCTCCTCCTTTGGATCAGAGATCTTCTATTGAATATATTTATAAAAGATCTCAGGAGATAGGGCTTGTTAAGATATATCCCATTGGAACAATTACAAAGGAAAGAGAAGGGAAAGAATTGTCAGAGATGGGAGATATGTATTCGGTAGGTGCAGTAGGTTTTTCCGATGATGGGAATTGTGTTATGAATAGTGAGATTTTAAGATGTGCTTTGGAATATTCAAAAATGTTTAATACTCCAATAATAGAGCATTGTGAAGATGTCAATTTAACCCAGGAGGGATCAATAAATTGGGGGAAAACGTCTACTATTTTAGGATTAAAGGGAATGCCGTGGACTGCAGAAGCAAGTATTGTGGTAAGGGACATTTTTTTAGCTCAATTAACTGGTGCTAAATTGCATATTGCTCATGTATCCTGTTGGCAGAGTATTGAGATGATAAAGTGGGCGAAAAAATATGGAATAAAAGTAACCTGTGAGGTAACCCCTCATCATTTAATTTTAACTGAAGATTATGTGAAAGAAACAAACTATGATCCAGATACCAAGGTAAACCCTCCTCTAAGAACAAAAGAAGATCAAGAAGCTCTATGGAAAGCTTTAGAAGAAGAAGTTATTGATGTTATTGTTTCAGATCATGCCCCTCATCATCAGGATGATAAGTTGAAGGAATATAACCTTGCAGAATTTGGAATATCAGGTTTAGAGACCCTAATCCCTTTAATAATAACTTATGGTCATTTATATAGAAAGCTACCCCTTTCTAAACTTTTAAAAAAGATAAGTTATAATCCATCAAAAATTCTTAATATTCCTTACATTCCCTTAGAGAAGGGGACTATGGCAAATCTAACAGTTATTGATTTACAAAAAGAAAAGGCTGTAAATCCATTGGAATTCTTTTCAAAAGGGAAAAATACCCCTTTTAAGGGATGGAGTCTTAGGGGATGGCCTATTTTAACCATAGTAAAGGGTAAGACAGTTTTTAAAGAGGGAAAAATAGTAAATGTTGAGGGAGCTTGAAATAATTAAAAATATTTCAATTGATAAAGATATATTTGTTTTAAGATTAAAGAATGAATTTTATATTAAAGGATTACCTGGACAATTTGCAATGATAAGAGTTAGTAATTCTTATGATCCTCTTCTTTTAAGGCCCTTCAGTTTTTATAAGATATCGCAAGATACTATAGAATTCTTATATCAAGTTAAGGGAAAAGGAACATATCTATTAAGTAAGAAAAGAGAAGGAGATAGATTGAAAATTTTAGCTCCATTAGGAACCAGCTTCCCCCTTCCTGAAAAAAATGAGAAGATAACTATTATTGGGGGAGGAATGGGAATTGCTCCTTTATCCTTTCTTTTAGATTTAATACCCCATGAGGATATTAAAATTCATTCCTTTATAGGCTTTCTAACTAAATTTTCTAAGAAGCTTTGGGAAAAATTTGAAGAAAGAAGTGATTATTTTTTAATAACAACAGAAGATGGAAGTATGGGAGAGAAGGGTAAGGTTTTAGACTTTATAGAAAACTTGGAAGAATCCAATAGAATTTATGCATGTGGTCCTATCTCTATGTTAAAAGAATTATGGAGAAGAGTAGAAGATAAAAGTAAGCTTTATATTTCCTTGGAAGAGAGAATGGGTTGTGGAATTGGAATTTGTTTGGGATGTATTTTCCCTGGAAGGGAAGGAAACTTACATATATGTAAGGATGGGCCTGTAGTTTCAGGAGTGGAGGTAAGCTTTGAATGAACTCTAATCTAAAAATTCAAGTGGGAAGCTTGGTATTTAAAAATCCTATTTTATTGGCATCAGGAACTTCAGGTTTTGGAAAAGAAATATCTCAATTTTATTCCTTGGAAATCTTAGGTGGGTTTGTTACAAAAAGTATAACTTTAAAACCAAAAAAGGGGAATCCTTCGCCAAGAATTTGGGAAACTTCTTGTGGTCTTTTAAATTCTATAGGATTAGAAAATCCAGGTCTTGAAAAATTTCTTGAAGAGGAAATGCCCTTTTTGGAAAAAATTAATACAAATATTTTTGTCTCTATAGCTGGTGAAAGTGTAAAGGAATATCAAGAATTGGTAAAAAACTTAAAAAATTTAAACATATCAGGAATAGAATTAAATCTCTCATGTCCCAATGTAGATAGAGGAGGAATACAATTTGGATTAGATCCTGATATTCTTTATGGATTGACTAAAAGTATTGTAAGAATATCCCAAAAACCAGTTTGGGTAAAATTATCGCCAGAAGTGGGGAAAATTATACCTATGGTGGATCTTGTAAAAGATGCAGGAGCAGAGGCGGTAGTTATATTTAATACTTTTTTGGGTTTGGCTATTGATTGGAAAGAAAGAAAACCTGTATTTAAAAGAATATTCGCAGGTCTTTCAGGTCCCGCTATTAAGCCTTTAGTTCTAAGATATATTTGGGAAGTTTACGAGAAAACTTCTATTCCAATGATTGGTTGTGGGGGAATAATGGAATTTGGTGATGTAATAGAATATATATTAGCAGGTGCATCTTTAGTAGAAATTGGAACCGCTAATTTCATAAATCCTAATATTGGAAAAGAAATTATATTGGAACTTGAGAATTATTTTAAAGAAGAGAGGATTAAAGATTTAGTAGGTTTAGCTCATAAAAGAAAGGAGGAGGTTTCTTTATGAAAGACCCATTAATTGTTGCCTTAGATTTTCCTACAGAAATTCAGGCTTTAAAAATTGTAGAAAATCTTTTACCATTTGTGAAGAATTTTAAAGTAGGATTAGAATTGTTTGTTTCTGCAGGACCCCAGATTGTATCAAAAATAAAAAATATGGGAGGAGAAATTTTCATAGACTTAAAACTCTTTGATATACCAAATACTGTAGGAAGAACTATAGAAAAGCTTTTAGAATTAGAACCTATAATGATTACTTTACATATTTTAGGAGGAGAGGATATGTTGAGAAAGGCAGTAGAGGTTACAGAAAATTATAGAATTAAAAACAAAAAAGAAACTCCATATTTATTAGGAGTTACTGTTTTAACAAGCTTTTCAGAAGAAGGATTTAGAAGAAGTTGGGGTGTATCCCGTTCTCTACCTGAACAAGTTTTTTTCCTTGCCCAATTAGCTCAAGAGACAGGTTTAGATGGTGTTATCGCTTCTCCTCAAGAAATAGAATTACTCAGAAAAGGTCTTAAGAAAAGACTATTAATTGTAACCCCAGGAATTAGATTAACAAAGGATGTAAAGGATGATCAAAAAAGAATAATGACACCAAAAGAGGCATTGGAAAAGGGTTCTGATTACTTAGTAATTGGAAGACCTATTACTGCCCATCCTAATCCTTCTTCTGTGGTTCAAGAGATAAGGAGTCAGATATCAGACATACTTGAGAGCAGGATTTAAGAAAGGGACAGGATTTACAGGAAGAAGTAGATGCTTTTTCTTTGAGATATCCTAAATCTTTTAATTGAATTAAAATAAGCTCCCATTCTTCAAGGGAAAGGCTAAACTTTCTTCTTATCTCTTTTTCATTTATAATTTTATTTTTCTCAAGATATTCAATTATTTCTTTAATCATAGAAAAATAATTCTCAATAGGTTATAAATTATAAAGGAAACAACATATGCAAAAATTAGGGAGTAGATAACACTAAATATGGTCAATTTTGGGGAATTTGTTTCTTTATAAATTGTTGCAACAGTAGCAGCACAAGGAATATAAAGGAGTTGAAAGACCATAAAACTGTATGCAGTGGGTAGGCTAATTTGAGAAAGTAAAATACTTTTTAGATTTTCCCCACTGGCTTGATAGACGGTAGATAAGGTAGATAGACTTGCTTCTTTTGCTACAAATCCAGTGATAAGTCCTAAAAGCAATTGCCAGTTAAAACCAAGGGGCTTTAATAATGGAAGAAAAAGTTTTCCTATATATGCTAAGAATGAGTTTTCTATATTACTTGATGGAAAGTTTCCTAAAATCCATAATAAAGCAGATAGAAGAACTATAATTGTACCTGCCCTTTGAAGAAATGCCTTTAATTTTTCCCAAACATATAGTCCTAAAATCTTGGGATTAGGAAATTTATATAAAGGGAGTTCCATTATTAAAGGAGAAAAAGATGTTTTAAAGAGGAATCTTCTTATAATTTTTCCATTAACAAGTACAGCTAAAAAACTGATAATATATAAAGAAAGAAGAACAAGACTTGCATATTTAGGAAAAAAAACACTGGCAAAGAAAGCTGATACAAGAATTCTTGGGACACATGGAATAAAAGGATCTATAAGTGTTAATAATTTTCTATCCTTTTCTTCCTCTAAAGTTCTTACTGCCATAATTCCTGGAACATTACATCCATAACTCATCATTAGAGGTAGAAAGGCTCTCCCATGAAGTCCAAGGATATGCATTACTCTATCTGTGACAAAGGCAACCCTTGCTAAATATCCTGTGTCCTCTAATAGTGCTAAAAAGAAGAAGAATATAATAATGAGAGGAATGAAGGTTAGTAAAATAGATACTCCTTCCCAAATTCCACTAAAAATAAATTCCTTCAAGAAATTTGGTAGGAAAAATAAAATTCCTTTAAAAAAAGATTGTAAAAAAATTAAAAAATTCTCCCAAGGATCAACCAATAAATTATTTACAGTATATGTTATCCAAAAGATTAAACCTAAAATCATGAAACTTACAGGAAGTCCCAAGATGGGATGGGTGAACCAATAGTCTAATCTATCACTCAATGTAATAACGGGAGTTCTTGGTTTTTCTAAGGTATCTATTAAAATATTTTTAATCCAATTATATCTTGAGTTTGCCAAAAGTATAGCAGTATCCTCTCTCTTTCCTATTAATTCCTTAATCTCGTAATAATTTGTCTTTTCTTTACAGAGATTTTTTACAATTTCATCTCCTTCCAGTAACTTTATAGCTATAAATCGAGAATTATAGCCATCTAGATTTTTTGGTAATTTTTTTTCTATTTTCTCAATAATCTCCTCTAGTTCACCATAATTTATTTTCTTAGGGAAATACCTTTGTTCCCCTTTGGAAACTTCTATAATTTTTTCCACTAATTCCTCAACTCCAATTCCCTTACTTGCTATCATGGGAACTACTGGAATTCCTAATTTTTCCTCCAATTTTTTAAAATCTATTTTATATTTTTTATCAGAAAGAAGATCAATCATATTTAAGGCTAAGATAACCCGGGAATGTAATTCTAAAATTTGAACGAGAAGATATAAATTTCTTTCTAAGGATGATGCATCTGCTATAAATACAATGATATCTGGTTTTTCTTTTATTATAAAATCCCTTGCAATAACCTCTTCAAGGGAGCGAGAGGTAAGACTATAAGTGCCGGGAAGATCTATAATTTCTAAAATGTAATTATATTTTGTATAAATTCCCTTTTTTTTCTCAACTGTTTTACCTGGCCAATTACCAGTATGTTGTCTTAATCCAGTAAGAAGATTAAATACAGTGCTTTTTCCTACATTAGGATTTCCAGAGAGAGCAACTCTAATTTTCTTTTTCTTCATTTTCTACCTCCACTAATATATTTTGAGCTATTCCTCTTCCCAAGGCTAAGTTTGTATCCTTTACCCTAACAATTATAGGTCCAAAGCTTTTTTGTATAAGAATTATCTCTTCTCCAGGAACTATCCCAAGTTCTGCCAATCTTAATATTCTTCCCTTTCCTCCTTTTATTGTTAAAACCTTTCCCTTTTCTCCTTTACTCATCTCATATAAAACTTTCACCATGGTTATTTTTAAATCCTTAACTTTCTTTTAATATCTTCGGGATATTTATCCTGACAATCTTTACAAATCCCATGTATTTGAACTCTATATGAGGTTATTAAGAAATCTTCAATATCTAATTCCTTTTTCATTTCCCCCAACCATTCTGGATTCTCTTCTATAATTCTTCCACATATAAGACATTGATAATGAAGATGTGGAGTTAAATTACTCTCATAATGAAGGTGTCTCTCTTCAAAGGAAATTTGTCTTATTAATCCTAATTTTTCAAGTAATTTGCAGATCCTATAAATGGATGTAAAAGAAATATTTTTATTTTTTTGAGAGATCTTTTCATAAATTTCATTCAATGAGAAATGACCCTCTTTATTTTTCTCAAAAAATTCTAAAACTGCTATTCTTTGTTTACTCATTCTTAATCCAAGATCTTTAAAGGTCTTTTTTAATTCCATTTAATATCTCCTTATTGAAAAATTTGTTCATTTGTATTATATACTTTCTGAAAAATTTTTTCAATTTTAATTTTTGAAAGGTTTTTAATATGTTTTATAAAAATTAATGATATAATAACTAAAAATTTAATATAAAGGAGGAGAACTTTCCCCATGAATATAATTCTTCAGGTTGAAAATCTAAAAAAGAATTATGGAAAGATTAATGCCCTGAAGGGAATAAGCTTTGAAGTAAAAAAAGGGGAAATTTTTGCTCTTATAGGCCCCAATGGTGCAGGAAAAACTACCGCTTTAAGAATTATAGCAACTCTTCTTTCTCCCTCCCATGGAAAGGTATTCTTTAAAGGAAGAAATATAAAGGAAAATCCTGATTTTGTAAGAGAAAATATAAGTTATTTACCCGAGGAAGCAGGAGCATATAAAAATATGAAGGGAATTGAGTATTTAAAATTTATGGCAAATTTTTACGCTAAGGATCCAAGGGAAGTAAATACTTTTGTAGAAAGAGCGATAAATATTTCAGGATTAGGAGAAAGGTTAAATGACAAAGTAGGAACATATAGTAAAGGAATGATGCGAAAACTTCTTATTGCAAGAGCTCTAATGACAAAACCTGTTCTTGCTATTCTTGATGAACCTACCTCAGGGCTCGATGTAATAAATGCATTAGAAGTAAGAGAAATTATAAGGAAATATGTAATGGAAGGTACTACTGTTCTTCTTTCTTCTCATAACATGCTGGAAATAGAATTTTTGTCGGACAGAGTTGCCCTTATTGATAATGGAAAAATACTTGAAATAGGGACCTCTGAAGAGCTGAAAAATAAATATTCTTCAAGAAATTTAGAAGAAGTTTTTAGGAGGGTTGTTCAATGAAAAAATTTATTAATCTTCTTAATAAGGAAATTAAAGAGCTTATTACAGTTCAGTTAATAATTTCTTTAATTTTTACGGTTATTCTTTTTAATTTCATGGGAAATTTAGTAAAAAGTGAGGCAAAAAAGGGAATCGAGAAAAGGGATATATATGTTTTAGATTTAGATAAGTCAAATCTTTCCAGGGAAGTTTTAAATAATTTATCCTTCGGAAATTTTAGGATAAAACTTGTTAATAGTTTAATTGAAAAAGGAGATAAGGATCTTGCTATTAAGTACACTAAGGAAAATAATATAGATTTCTTGTTGATAATTCCTAAGGATTTTGAAAAAACTGTATCTAAGTTTAAGCCAAAAGAAATTGAAATATACTCCTTTATAAGAAGTTTATCTATGGGAAGCAATATAGGATCCTCTCTAATAAATCAAGTTATTGATGCAATAAATAGATTTATATCAAATAATTTTTTAAGGTCAAAATTTCCTGAAATAGATCCCGACGATTTAAAGAATCCCATTAAAAGTAAAGAATTTATTGTTGTAAAAGATAAATTGGCAGAAGGTTCATCATCTCAAGTAATTGGCATGATTTATTCTCAATCCATATTTATTCCTATAATTTTAATGATGATCATAATGTATACGTCTCAGATGGTCCTTTCTGCAATTGCTATGGAAAAACAGGATAAAACCTTAGAGACACTTCTTACTGTGCCTATAAGTAGAAAACAAATTGTTATAGCGAAAATGATGGGTTCAGGCATTGTTGGAATAATTTCTGCGGGGATATACATGTTGGGATATAGATCCTTCATGGGAGGAATAATGGGGGATGTGGGGACTTCGGAAATTACTTCTCAAGTTATACAAAAATTAGGTTTACAACTTACTACTTCAGGTTATATTCTTTTGGGAATTTCCCTTCTTTTAGCAATTTTATGTGCTTTAGCTTTATCCACAATATTAGGGGTTTTATCGGAAGATTTAAAGAGTGCCCAAGGCATGATTTTGCCTTTAATTTTTTTGGTGATGATTCCTTATTTATTATCATTTTTTTCAGATATAAACTCTTTATCTTTACCCTTAAGGATTTTTGTTTTAGCAATTCCCTTTTCTCATCCCTTTATAGCTTCTCAAAATATTCTTTTAGGTAATTATTCTTTTGTATTCTATGGAATACTCTATATGCTTATAGTATTTATTATTTTAATCTTTATATCCGCAAGAATTTTTTCTACAGATAAAATATTAACTATGAAATTAAGATTTGGTGGTAAAAAATTATTAAAAAAAGCCTCTTAATATTAAGATAGTTATCTCTTTACCTTTCTCCTTCCTTTTTATATAATACACAATAAATTGAAAAAGTCATTAAAAAGTGAGGGAGAAATATGAAAAAATATAATCCTCAAGAGATAGAACTAAAGTGGCAGAAAAAATGGGAAGAGGATAAAATTTATTATGTGACAGAAAGGAAGGACAAACCTAAATTCTACTCCTTAGTAATGTTTCCCTATCCTTCTGGAGATCTCCATATGGGACACATGAGAAACTATGCTATTGGAGATCTTATTGCTCGTTTTTATACTATGAGAGGCTATAATGTTTTGAATCCCATGGGGTGGGATGCCTTTGGGCAACCTGCAGAAAATGCAGCAATAAAACATAAGGTTCATCCAAAGGAATGGACGTATAGTAATATTTCAAGAATGAAGGAACAATTATTTAAAATGGGAGTAGTTTATGATTGGGATAGAGAAGTTACTGCTTGTTCTCCAGATTATTATAAATGGACCCAATGGATATTTTTAAAACTTTATGAGAGGGAACTTGCTTATAGAAAAAAGGCTCCAGTTAATTGGTGCTCCAATTGTAAAACTGTTCTTGCCAACGAAGAGGTTGTGGAAGGAAGATGCTGGAGATGTAGATTAGAGGTTGATAAAAAAGAACTCGAGCAGTGGTTTTTTAAAATAACAGAATATGCAGAGGATCTTTTAAGGGATCTTGATACTTTAGAGTATTGGCCTGAAAAGGTTAAATTAATGCAAAAAAACTGGATTGGAAAATCAGAGGGGTTAGAATTTTATTTTTATGTCAAAGATTCTCAGGAAAAAATTTATGTATTTACTACAAGACCCGATACTATATTTGGAGTTACCTTTGTAGTTCTTGCTCCAGAACATCCATTGGTGGAAAAAATCACTAAACCTGAATATTTAGATAAAGTGAGAGAATATGTTATAAGGGCAAAAAATAAGAGTGAACTTGAAAGGATTGCTTTTGAAAAGGAAAAGACAGGGGTGTTTATAGGAAGCTATGCTATTCATCCCCTAACCAAGGAATTACTGCCTATTTATGTGGCAGATTATGTTCTTTATACCTATGGGACGGGAGCAATAATGGCTGTTCCTGCCCATGATACAAGAGATTATGAATTTGCTATAAAATATAATCTCCCAATAAAGACTGTAATTACTCCTTATGAAGGTTTAGAACCAAATCTTCCCTATGAAGAAGAAGGGATTATGATAAACTCCTTTGAATACGATGGGATAAAAAGCTCTGACTTCTGGGAGAAAATTGTTGATAGATTTGAAAATTTAGGAATTGGAAAAAGAAAGGTTCAATATAAATTGAGAGATTGGTTAGTATCAAGGCAAAGATATTGGGGTGCACCTATTCCTATTATCTGTTGTCCCAATTGTGGAACTGTTCCTGTACCCTATGAGGACCTCCCAGTGCTTCTTCCAGATATCTCTGATTTTGAGCCCACAGGAACAGGGGAAAGTCCCCTTGCAAAGGTAAAGGAATTTGTTAATACAGAATGTCCTAAGTGTGGAGGCAAAGCAAAAAGAGAAACGGATACCCTTGCTACATTTGTTGACTCCTCCTGGTATTACTTTAGGTACACTGATCCCCATAATGATAAAGAGCCATTCTCAAAATCTAAAGCAGAGTATTGGCTTCCTGTGGATCAATATACTGGTGGGATAGAGCATGCGGTTTTACATCTTCTTTATTCAAGATTTATAACAAAAGTTTTGTATGATGCAGGGTATAGTCCTGTAAGGGAGCCTTTCAAAAAATTATTTACCCAAGGAATGGTGTATAAGGATGGACAAATTATGTCTAAATCCTTAGGAAATATAGTTTCTGTAGATTATATGGTAGAGAATTATGGGGCAGATACTGCAAGACTCTTTATTCTATTTGTTGCACCACCAGAGGTTGATATGGAGTGGAGTGATGAAGGGGTAGAAGGAGCTTATAGATTTCTAAATAGACTTTGGAGATTAGTCTTAGAGGATAGCGAATTTAAAGGGGATAATCCTGAAGATGATAAGAGATTGGAAAGAAATCTTCATAGAACTATTAAAAAGGTAACAGAAGATATAATTTCTTTTAAATTTAATACTGCAGTTGCTGCAATGATGGAATTCCTAAATGAGTTGACAAATTACAAAAACAATTATGGAAAAACAGAATTATTTAAAGAATGTATCAAAAATCTTCTTCTGCTTTTAGCCCCCTTTGTTCCTCATATAACTGAGGAACTTTGGCAGGAGTTGGGTTATGAATATAGTATTCATTTACGGCCTTGGCCCTCTTATAATCCTGATTTGATAAAAGAAGAAGTAGTAACCTTAGTTGTCCAAATAAATGGAAGGGTAAGGGATAGAATAGAAGTTAATGCAGATATCACTGAAGAAGAAGCTCTAAAAATTGCTCTCCAAAGGGAAAATGTTAAAAGATATTTAGGGAATAAAAATCCTAAAAAAATAGTTTTTGTCCCAGGAAAACTTTTAAGTTTGAGTATTTAATTTTAAAAAATTTTTAACAGATGAGTTAATTTTACATGGTATAATTGGTTTTGAAGAATATCTTAATATTTATTATGGAGGTGTTCTATGGCAATAAAGGTAGGAATTAACGGATTTGGGAGAGTGGGTAGACAAGCATTAAAGGCTTTACTTGATTTCCACAAGGAAAAAGTTGAAGTTGTTGCTGTTAATGATATAACAGATACAAAGACCTTAGCTCATCTATTTAAGTATGATTCCAATTATGGGATTTATAAAGGGGAAGTAAAATATACCGATACTTCTGTCATTATTGATGAACAAGAAATAAAAGTATTTTCGGAAAAGGATCCTGCAAAGCTTCCCTGGAAAGATCTTGGAGTAGAAGTAGTTATAGAATCTACAGGACTATTTACCGATGCAGATAAAGCCAAGGTGCATATAACCTCTGGGGGTGCAAAAAAGGTAATAATTTCTGCACCTGCTAAAGGAGAAGATATTACTATTGTTATTGGAGTAAATGAAGAAAAATATGATCCAGAAAAACACCATATAATTTCTAATGCTTCCTGCACTACAAATAGTTTGGCACCAGTAGCTAAGGTTCTTCTTGATAATTTTGGAATTGAAAAGGGTTTAATGACAACTGTCCATGCATATACTAATGATCAGAGAATATTAGATCTTCCCCACAAGGATTTAAGAAGAGCAAGGGCTGCAGCATTAAATATTATTCCCACCTCCACAGGAGCAGCAAAGGCTATTGGAAAGGTTATTCCTGAGCTTGATGGTAAGATGCATGGAGTTGCACTAAGGGTTCCTGTGCCTACAGTGTCAGTGACGGACTTAGTATGTGTTCTTAAAAGGGATGTGACAGTAGAGGAAGTAAATTCTGCATTCAAGAAGGCTGCAGAAGGAAGAATGAAGGGAATTCTTGGTGTTACCGAAGAAGAGCTTGTATCTGGAGATTTCAAGGGAACAACTTATTCCACTGTTGTTGATCTTCCTTCAACTATTGTGATCGAAGGTAATCTTGTAAAGGTATTTGCGTGGTATGATAATGAATGGGGATATTCTTGTAGGTTAGCAGATATAGCAAGCTTAGTTGCGGAAAAATTATAAATTTGAGGGGAGGGGGGGAATCCCCCCCCCTCCCCTATTTTAGAATCTTAGAATTGCTCCAATATTTTCGATTTTCCTTCCTAAGTTATTATCTTTAATAAATACTAATTTTGCTTTTTTATTAATAGCTTCCTCTATAATTTCATCTACAATTTCATTTCTTTTTTCCATTTTTACATTACAAAAGGGACAATTCTCTAAATATGGACTTATATAAAGACATTTTAGGCATTGAAATCCTTCTTTTTCAAAATTTTCTGCAACCACTAATGTTTGAATTCTATCCTCATTCAATGTAAAAGCTACCTCTTCTAATCCATAAGTGGAATCCTTACCCTTCTTAGTGTTTGTAAAGATTCTTTCCACTAATTCTCTTACATTTTTCTCTTCATATTCATAAATAAATTTTTCAACTTTATCTAAAAGTTCTTTTATGGACGGGGTAACATCAAAATTGAAATCTCCAATTATTTTTTCTTGAATGCTTTTAGGTAACAATTCTTTAAATTCAGATATGGACTGAAGATTTCCTCCCATAATAATATTTCTGTCTCTATTAAATTTTTTTACATATTCGATAACATCCTTCAAATGCCAAATGACATGAGTTTCATGCCACCTTTGCCAATCTGATGCTTCCCATCCTCCCTGTTTATGCTTCTTTGGTACTTCAGTTTTCATTTCCCCTTCTTCCTTTAGAACTCCAAGATCGTAATTAAAAATTCTTGCTTTATCTTTACTCAACAATATTATTAGATATGGATTTTGGGAGGCTATTAGTCGGATAAGAGGTTTTGTGTAAGGATCCTTTTCTATTACTAATTTAGATTTTAAAGATGGGTAAAGGGGATAGACCTCAAACCAATCCTTAGCACTGCAACTAAAAATAACTAAGGTATTTACAGAGATATTTATCTCCTGATCAAGAAAAGTTGAAATTTTTTCTGCATCATCTAAAAGGGATTTTTTCACTTCCCTATTTTCAACAAAGAAATTTGTTATTTCCCTTTGAAGATTTTTCCAAATAACTCTATATTCACCCTTTGGATATTCTAAAGGTGAAATATTAAGATATAAAGAGGTTATAAAAAAAGGAGAGAAATTAAGGTTCCCTAACCTCTTCAAGTCTTCTTTTAGAATCATCCTTATTCACCTCCAATAATGCTAACTGGAGGACTTTATCAGCTTGATCCACAAAATAGAACTTAACTTCTTTTTTCACCTGTTCTGGAATCTCCTCTAAATCCTTTTCATTTTCTTTTGGCATAATAACTGATGTTAAACCTGCTCTATGAGCTGCCAAAACCTTTTCTCTAATTCCACCTACAGGTAGCACCTTTCCCCTTAATGTTATTTCTCCCGTCATACCTATATCCTTTTTTACAGGTCTCCCTGATAATGCAGAGGCAATGGCAGTAGCAATAGTTATTCCTGCGGAAGGTCCATCCTTGGGGATAGCTCCTGAAGGCAAGTGAATGTGGACATCAGAATTTTCAAATATTGAATAGTTTATATTTAAATCCTTTGCTTTAGATCTTACATAGGATAATGCGGTTTTTGCAGATTCTTGCATTACCTCTCCCAATTTACCAGTTAGTATTAAATTTCCTTTACCTTCTACCACTAATACCTCTACAAAAAGAACATCTCCTCCTGCTTCTGTCCATGCCAATCCTGTTGCTACTCCTACTTCATCCTTCTCTCCCTTTAATCCATAAATGTATCTTGGTGAACCTAAGTATTTATTAATATTTTCATCATTAACAATAACTTTATCCTTTATACTTTCTTCTGCATATCCCTTTGCTACTTTTCTGCATATGGTTGCAATCTCTCTTTCTAAATTTCTTACCCCTGCCTCTCTTGTGTACTCCCTGATTATCTTTTTTATAGCAGACTCTTCAATTTCTAATTTATCTTTGTTTAAACCATGTTCTTTAAACTGTCTTGGAATTAAATACCCCTTTGCAATTCCAATTTTTTCTAATTCAGTATAGCCCGGAAGCTCTAATACTTCCATTCTATCTAATAGGGCAGGGGGTATTGTGTAAAGAACATTTGCAGTTGTGATAAACATTACCTTTGATAAATCAAAGGGAACTCCAAGATAGTTATCTACAAAACTATTATTTTGTTCTGGATCTAGAACTTCTAAAAGGGCAGCAGCAGGATCCCCTCTAAAATCTGTTCCTATCTTATCAATTTCATCCAACATAAAAATAGGGTTATTAGATTCTGCTTTTCTCATTCCCTGTATAATTCTTCCCGGTAAAGCTCCCACATAAGTTCTCCTATGCCCCCTTATTTCTGCCTCATCTCTAATTCCTCCTAAGGAGATTCTTACAAATTTTCTTCCCAAAGCTCTTGCTATAGATTTTCCAAGGGATGTTTTTCCAACCCCTGGTGGTCCTACAAAGCAAAGGATAGGTCCCTTCATGTCTTCCTTCATTTTTCTTACCGCTAAATATTCTAAGATTCTTTCCTTTATTTTTTCTAAATCATAATGATCTTCATCTAATACCTGAGCAGCCTTTTGAATATCTAAATTATCAATGGTGCTTTTGCTCCAAGGAAGAGAAATTATCCAATCTAAATATGTTCTTGTTACAGTATACTCTGCAGATGCAGGGGGCATTTGTGCTAATCTTTCCAATTCTCTTTCTGCTTCCTTCATTGCCTCAGGAGGTAAATTTGTCTCCTGCAATTTTTTGCGAATCTCATTTGTTTCCATTTCCCTTGGATCAATCTCTCCCAATTCCTTTTGTATTGCCTTCATCTGTTGTCTTAGGAAATATTCTCTTTGACTCTTCTCTATTTCATTCTTTACATCATTTTGAATTTTATTAGCTATTTCAAGAATTTCGATCTCTCGATTTAGAAAATATGTTAATTTCTGTAGCCTCTCCTTTATATCTATAGTTTCTAAAATTTCCTGTTTTTCATTAACGTTTATATTTATGTTAAAGGCAATGAAATCTGCTAATCTTCCCGGATCCTGAATATTCATTGCATTAATTAAAAGTTCTTCGGGAAATTGGGGAATTAAAGATGCCATCTTCTGGAATAAAGATATAAGATTTCTCATTGCACCTTCAATTTTTATATCTTTATCATAGGACTCACTAATTAGTGATACCCTTGCATTAAAATATGGATCACTTTGAATAAACTCTTCTATTCTAATCCTCTGAAGTCCTTGAACAAAAAGTCTTATGGTATTATCAGGAAATCTTAACATTCTTACAATAACTCCAACAGTTCCAATTATATGTATATCATCATAGGACGGTTCTTCAACAGGAGTTTTTTGCATACAAAGTCCGATAAGCTTATTTCCTGCAATTGCATCTTCTATAAGCTTTAAGCTTTTTTCTCTTCCCACCACTAAAGGAATCAACATTTGAGGATAAACTACTGTTTCCCTCAAGGGAAGGATAGGTAGAATTTCTGGAATGTTCTCAATTTTTTTTAATTCTTGTTCATCCATTACTCTTTCCTCCTTCCTCTTTATTTTTTAGGAAGCACAATCTCTAAAAATCCTTCTTTATAAACTGCCTCTGCCTTTTCTGCATCAACCTCAAAAGGAAGATGAATAATTCTTTCAAAGGGTCCAAAATTTATTTCCATTTGATAATATATTTCAGGATTGGAATAGGATCTTACGGGTCTTGTTCCTCTAATAAGAAGTTTATTTTCATGAAAAGTCAAATCAATATTTTCCTTATTTACTCCAGCAATATCCACCAATACCACTATCTTATCCCCAATTTCATATACATCTACTGCAGGAATCCAAGCACCCCACTGAAAGGGAACTCTACCTCCCTGCCTATAAAAACAATCTACTAATCTATATATTTGACTTTTGAAAAAATCATCTTCTTTCAAAAAGATTTCATCCTTCTTCATTTCTGCCTCCATCAGTTTTTATATAGTTCTCTCATTTAATTATATCATTTTATATGGCAAAAATCACAAAAAATATGTGACGAAAATCACAGACAAAGTAATTCTAAGGTTTTATTATAAAATTGAAGAAAGAAAAAGAGAATTTTGATAAAATAAAAATGAGGATTAATAAAAAATTAAAAAGGAGGGTTTTTTAAAAATGAAGAGTAAATTAATAGTTCTCCTTATCTTAATTTTCCTCTTTGTTCCTGTTTACACCTATGCCGTGGAATTCTCTCTTAATCCTCTTTTACCCTTGGCAAAGGATCCAAGAGTCCTTGGAATGTCAGGAGCAATGGCTGCATTGGGAGATTCCCCCACAGCTGCAATTTTTAATCCTGCATTAATGGGGGAATATAATAGTTTCTCCTTAAAGGCAGGATTTGGCTTTCGGCCAGTGGATGAGGCAGAATGGAACAATTTTAACAAAATAATAGATATGATAGGACAAGAAGAACCACCAGATGATGCCGTATATTTTGATGGTTTTTTAACAGGATATGCAAACTTGGGAATTGGAAGATTGGGACTCACAGTTTGGGGAGATGCAAATTTGAATGTTGATTATTATAAATATACTAATTATAACCTACAGAATCCTCAAGATGTT
>FMJZ01046608.1_pt1 | contig 18382 bp, 15 predicted proteins | sample 1987881 | NCBI WGS metagenome assembly FMJZ01 (sample SAMEA4378227, study PRJEB15110) | soil metagenome | biome: soil; feature: Field; material: Soil | place: India | collected 2015-03-11 | depth 0 m
GTGCGCTCCAGACAGGCGCACGCCCGCAGGAGCGCCAGCAAGCTGAGCAAGCCGTGCGCGCCGCCCGCGCCAACTACGAACTCGCCCGCGCCAACTATGAACGCGCGCAACAACTCTACGAACAGGGCGCCATCCCCAAACAGCAACTCGACTCTGCCAGAACCGCCTACGAAGCCGCGCAGGCGCAACTGCGTCAGGCGGAAGAGGCGCTCAGCCTGGTGCAGGAAGGTCCGCGCAAAGAAGACATCGAGGCTGCCGAGCAGGCGGTCAGGCAAGCCGAGGAGGCTTACCGTCAGGCGTTGCTGGGGCGCTCGCAGATTGAGCTGGCGCAACAGCGCGTTGCGGCTGCCCGCGCCGCGCTCGCACAGGCTAAAGCCCAGTATGCCCTGCTCAAACAACAGCTGGACGATACCGTCATTCGCGCCCCATTCGACGGCGTGGTCGCAGACCGCTTTGTGGACATCGGCACGATGGCAGGACAGGGCACGCCCGTTGCTCGAATTGTGAAACTGGACCGCCTCTACTTCGAAGCAGTGCTGCCCGAAACCCTGCTTGCCGAGGTGCGGGTGGGCATGCCCGTTACCGTCAAAGTGGACGCCTTCCCTGATCGCGCCTTTCGGGGCGCGGTGGAAGCCATCTACCCCGCTATCGCCGATCAGGCACGCAACCTGCGCCTGCGAATCAGCCTGGCAAACCCCGCTGACCTGCCCCTCAAGACAGGACTGTTCGCCCGCGGCGAAATTACCCTGCGCACCTACACGAATGTGCCGCTTACCCCAAAGGTCGCTCTCCTTGAGAAGGGGGGTATCACGCGCGTGTTCGTGGTGGAAGACGGCAAAGCGAGAGCCAGAACGCTCAAGGTTCGCGCCACCAACACCGAGGTTGTTTATGCGGAAGGCGTCAAGTCCGGGGAGGTGGTCGTAACACGGGGGCAGGATCTGCTGAGCGACGGGCAACCTGTGCGCATTATCGATTCAGGGAACTGAGGAGGAACGCTTATGTGGGCAACACGCCTTGCCTTAAACCGACCCGTCACGATAATGGTGTTTGTCGTGGCGATTATTGTGCTGGGGTTCTACTCGCTCAATCGGATGCAGGTGGAGCTTCTGCCGAAAGTGGATGTTCCTGTCATCACGATTATCACCGCCTACCCAGGGGCTTCACCCGATGAGGTGGAGACCCTCGTAACAAAGCCGATAGAAGACGCGGTGGCGGGCGTGGAGGGGCTGCGCCAGATTACCTCCACCTCGCAATATGGGGTTTCTCAGGTCGTGCTGGAGTTTTATATCGGCACGGACATCGGGCAAGCCTATATCGATGTGCAGGCGAAGGTGAACAGCGCCATTCGGCTGCTGCCCGATGATGCGGAGCGTCCCGTCATCAGCAAGCTGGACACCCAGTCGCAACCTTCGATTTTCATTTCGCTGACGGGGGCGCGCCCCGCCTACGAGCTGCGCGATCTGGCAGACAATGTTATCAAGGACCGCCTTTCCAGTGTGCCCGGCGTCGCCGCCGTAACAGTGAGTGGTGGACAGAAGCGTGAGATTCAGGTCGCTATCGACAAAGACCGCCTGAACGCTTACGGCTTATCTATTAACGCGGTCGTGGCGGCGTTGCAGCGAGCGAACCTGAATGTGCCCGCAGGGCGCATCACGGAGGGCGAGCGCGAATACAATGTGCGCCTGCTGGGCGAGTTCACTTCTGTGGATGAGTTGCGCCAGCTACGACTCTACCTGCAGAACCCCCGCAACCCCATGGCGCGCGGCAGCACGATTCGCCTGCAGGATATCGCCGAAATCCGCGACGGCTTGCAGGAACGCACCGTGATTACACGCACCAACGGTAAGGAAGATGTCTCTATCGTGATTCAGAAAACCAGCGATGGGAACGCGATAGAGATTTCCGAGGGCGTGCGCCGCATCCTCGCCCAACTGGAGCAGGAGTACCCCGACCTGCAGTTCACCATCACGCAAGACGAGGCGACCGCCGTCAAAGAGAGCCTTGCCGACCTGCGCCTCGCGCTGGGAATCGCCATTATACTGGTGGTGCTGATTATCTACCTGTTCCTCTATAACCTGCGCGGCTCGTTCATCGTGGCGATGGCGATCCCCACCTGCTTCTTCGCGACCTTCATTTTCATGTATTTCGCAGGGTTCAGCATCAACTTCATGACGATGCTGGGGCTGTCGCTGGCGGTGGGCGTGCTGGTGGACGACGCGATTGTGGTGATTGAAAACATCTATCGCCACCTGACGCTGGGCGAGGAGCCGATGGAGGCAGCCTATAATGGGCGCACCGAGATTGGTCTGGCAGCGATTACCATTACCTTTGTGGATGTGGTGGTGTTTGTGCCGATTGCGTTTATGGGGGGCGTGGTGGGTCAGTTCTTCCGCTCGTTCGGGCTGACGGTGGCAGTGGCGGTGCTACTGTCGCTGATTGTGTCGTTCACGCTGACCCCGATGTTAGCCAGCCGTTTGTATCGGCGCGGCGAGGCGCTGGAGGAGCCTAAGGGCTTCTTCCGCTGGTTTGATCGGCTCTACAAGTCGCTGGAGCGCGTCTATCGAGGCGCTCTGCGCTGGGCGCTGAACCACCGCTGGATCGTCATTCTCGCAGGCAACGGCGCGCTGGTCGCGGTGCTGTTTATGATCGGGTTTTCCGCCGCGAAAGGTAGCCCGCTTCTGCCCTTCCGATTCGCGCCCTCGCAAGACCAGGGGCTCATCAGCGTTACCATCAAAATGCCCCCTGATGCTTCGTTGGAGCAGACCAGTGAAGTCGCGAAGCGGATTGAAGAGGCGGCGCTCACCATCCCTGAGGTGAAATATGTTTCGACCGTCGTGGGGCGTGTGTCGGGCGGAGTGCTGGGCGCAGGCGATGTGGGACCGCGCTACGCCAACCTGCAGGTCAGCCTGCACGAGAAAAAAGCGCTGCTGGACAGCCTGCTCTTCTGGGTCAAGCACGAGGAAACCCTGCGCACTCGAAGCGATGTGCAGGTGGCGGGCGAGCTGCGCCAGAAGATTGGCGAGATTCCGGGCGCCCAGATTGCGGTGAACACAGTTTCGGGCTTTCGTGGAGACGGATTCGGCGCGCCCATTCAGCTCGCGCTCGTCGGCAAAGACACCCAAACCCTGCTGGAGACCGCCGAGCGCGTGCGCCAGATTATCAGCCGCATTCCCGGCATCAAGGACCCCGACCTCTCGTGGACAGCGGGCAGCCCGGAGCTGCAGGTGATTATCGACCGCGAGCGTGCCACCCAGCTGGGGGTCAGCATTGCGGAGATTGCCCTCGCGCTCCGCACCGCTTACGAGGGCGATACCAGCGTCAAATATCGCGAGGCGGGACAGGAGTATGATATTCGAGTGCGCCTGCGCGAAGACCAGCGGAAACGCGCCTCCGAGCTGGAAAATCTGGTGGTTACCTATGTTCAGGGCGCACCTGTCTACCTGCGCGATGTCGCCACCATCCGTTTGGGCGAGGGTCCCTCCAAAATCGAGCGTGCAGACCGCCAGCGCCGCGTTACCGTCACGGCGAACCTGCTGCCCGGCTACACGCCCGGTAATATGCGCATCCAGATCGATAACGCGCTCCGCGAGGCGAACGCCATCCCGCCCGGCGTTACGGCGAAATGGTTCGGCGAAAACGAAGTGATGGCGCGCGAGGGCGCTTACATGGTGCAAGCACTGCTGCTGGGGCTGATCCTGGTCTACCTGCTGATGGTCGCGCTGTTTGAGAACTGGCTCTACCCGTTCATCATTATGTTCAGCCAGCCGCAGGCGCTGGTGGGTGCGTTGCTCGCACTGGTGATTGCTCGCTCGGAGCTGAACATCATCTCGATGATTGGGATTATCGCGCTGGTCGGGCTGGTGGGCAAGAACGCGATTCTGCTGGTGGACTTCACGAACACCCTGCGCCAGCGCGGATTGCCGCGCAACGAGGCGCTGCTGGAAGCGGGTCCCATCCGCTTACGCCCCATCCTGATGACTTCGCTCGCGCTGATTCTGGCGATGATCCCGATTGCGCTCGGTGTGGGACGCGGCAGCGAGTTCCGTTCGCCGCTGGGAATCGTGCTGATCGGTGGAGTCGCCGTCAGCACTTTGCTGACCTTGCTGGTGATTCCGTGTATGTATACCGTGATGGACGACCTGACCCAGTGGCTGGGGCGCGTCCTCTGGCATCGGCGCGTCGTGGCAGTCGCGGAGCAACCAGAGGAGCCAGCAGAAACCGAAACGCGACGCTGATTCTTCCTGCCTGTGTCTGCAGGGGGCGTGCCAGACGCGCCCCCTGATGGCTTATGGGGCAACACAAGCGGTCGGGTATCATGCGGGTGGGGTGATACACCGTGACGGTTAAAGGCACTGTACGGGGCAACTGTATTGAGCTGGACGAGCCGTTGCCGCTGGCTGAAGGCACGCGCGTGGAAGTAACCATCACTCCAGAATCGAAACCACGCAAAGGGTCACCAGCGGCATGGCTCCAACTCGTCGGCACACTTAGCGAGGAAGAAGCGGATACGATGATGGAGTTTATTGAGAAGCATGTCCGTCGAATAGATTGGGAGCTTTTTCAGGATCAGGAGGAACGAAAATAGTGCGGTATCTGCTCGACACGAACCACTGCAGCTATTTACAGCGTGGTCATCCCAGAGTAGTAGCCAAATTCCGCTCGCTTCCGCCTGGAACAGAGGTTCTCACTTCCGTTGTTACGCAGGCAGAACTGTTGGCGGGCATTTATCTGGCATCCTCGGCGCGACGCCGTAGAGAACTGATCTTGATTTACGAAGAGTTGATGAACGAGATTGCGGAGATTCTGCCAATTACCTCTGCAGTTGCCGAGCACTTTGCGCGAATCACGAGCGAATTGGCAAGAAAAGGTCGCCCGATTCCCGTGAACGACCTCTGGATTGCCGCAATTGCGATGGCGCACAACCTGATTCTGGTCACCAGCGACACGCACTTCAGTGTGATAGAAGGACTACAGGTAGAGGACTGGACACAAGCCGAGGGCGAAGAAGCATAGCGCCTACAACCCCAGCAGGTATACTTCAAGCGATGCGGCACAGGTGGCTTGCAGTTCTGGCGCTAATCGCGTTCTGGGTGGGCTTTAGCCAGCAGGAGCGGGGCATCCGTTTCGGGCAACTGAATATCGATTTCGAGCAACTGACCTCCATCCAGCACCGCAAGGACAAAACGATTATGCTGGAGGTGCGTGGCTCGGCGAACAATCCTGTCGTGGTCGATTCGCCTGACCAGAATTTTCGGATGCGGACGCTTCGCCTGCAGGGGGTGCTGGCTCAAAACGAACAAGGGCAAATGCGTTTGCAGTCGGCGGCGGCGATAGGGCGCGTGGAGTTCTTCTATGAGCGCAAAGAGCCGTTCACCCGCCTGAATGCAACTGCCAACCGCGCCGACTACGACGACAAGGAGCAGAAAGTTACGCTCTCGGGCGATGTGAGCGTGGACAGCGAGGACGAATTCTATCGCGTGCGCTGGCGCAACAACGAGCGCGTGGTGGTCTATCTCGGTGAAGAGAGCCTGCGCGTGGAAGCAGAAGGCAAACTGCAGGGCGGTCAGCGCCGGGGCGAGATGACCATCACCTCCAAGCAGCAGACCGCCCGCTGAACCCTACGCCGCCTGCTCCGAAGCACGCTCCCGAAACGCTACCGCAAACACCGCCGCCACCAGCACGGTAATCACCGTCGGGACGGCGAACACCATCGTGTAGTTCGTTGCGCCGTCGGTTGTGAAGAAGTCCTTCAGCCAGCCCGCGAAGAAAGTGCCCACCAGCATGCCAATCCCCAGCACCGCCACATTAATCAGCGCCTGCGCTGAAGAGCGCACATCTTCGGGCGCCACCATGTCGGTGTAGATAAACGCCACCACGAAGAAGAACACATAGCAGAACCCATGAAGCGCCAGCGCCGCCACCGCCAGCCACACGATTTGTGGGTTAGTCTCGTGCAGTGCCCATGCCAGCGCAAACACCGCATAGCGTATGGGCCATGCCAGAATGCCCAGCAGCATCGTTTTGCGAATGCCCCACACAGGCAGTACCGCAGGGAGCATGAATGCAATCGTGAAGATTTCGGCAATCTGAGCGATGGTCATCCAGGAGGGCAGATTCTTGGCAGTAATCCCGATTCCAGCACCGGCCGTCTGCAGAAACGGGAAGGTCAGCACATAGTAAATCGGCAGCTCGGTCGCCACAATCAGCGCGGTAATGAAAAACACCAGATAGTTCGGGTTGCGCAGCAAGCCAAAAGCACGCATAAACGCCAGCGGATCGGCGGCTTCGCGGGCAGGCGGCGTATGCGGCAGAGCGAGCGCCACCAGCGCCGCCAGAATAGAGATGGCGCCCGAAAGGACGAAAATGTCGATCACGCCCCACTCCAGCGACTGAAAAGCGGTGCGCGTGTAGCTCACAAACCAGTTCGCCACAATCCAGCCAATTGTGCCCCACACCCGAATCGGACCGAACTCAATCGCAGGATTATCCAGATTGCGCATCGCGACCGAGTTGGAGAGCGCCAGAGTCGGCGCATAGAAGAAGGCGTATGCCAGCATCAGCACCATCATCGGCGCCAGCTCGCGCTGAAACGCCAGCGCCAGAAGCAGCACGCCGCTCAGAAAGTAAAAGATAGCCAGCGCCCGCTGGGCAGGCATAAACCGATCCGCCACCTGACCCGCCGTGAAAGGCACAATCAGGTTCATAATGGGCAGGGCATTATAAATCCACGCCAGCCCTGTGCCCGAAAAACCCAGCTTGCTCTCCAGGTAGCCCGACAGCGGCACCGCCCATGTGCCCCAGATGGCGTACTGCAAAAACATCATCACCGCGAGCTGAGGCTTCTCCAACAGCACACGAAACGCTATCGCGAAAGTGCTTTCCCGTCGCTCCTGCATCGTTCCCTCCTTGGGGATGTATAGTTCGGGCGCGGCGCGCAGGTTCCTGCCGACTCAGTGCGCTTTGCCGTTCGCTTCGGCGGGATAGCCCCACTCCCTGACGCCGAGCAGGCTTTCGGCGCTCCAGAGGCATACGCCGAGGCAGGCGACCATCAGCGTGCGCCAGCCGTCGGGCAGCAGGAAAAGCGCGCTCAGCCCACCCGCGAGGCACGCCAGAACGCCCCAGCGCATCGCTGTCGACCGCGCCCAGAAACGCGCCACCTGACCCCGAAACAGCCACGCGCCCAGCGCCGCCGTCCCTGCAAGCGCCAGACCATAGCCCACGCTCGTCAGACTCCAGCCCAGCATCGGAACGCCCACGGCGCGCTTTTGCCACGCCTGCGAAGCGTCATAAACCTCCATCGCCCACGCGAGCCACCACCCCAGCGCCGCCAGCGCCAGCACGACCAGTATCAGCATACGGGGGGAAGGCGTTTCGGGCAGGACGCGCGCCTGATAGAGCGCCACCAGCCCGAACCCTGCTCCCAGCACGCTCCATGCGGCGAAGTTCGCCCCCAGCAGGGGCAAACCGCTCATGAGCATCAGGCAACCGTAGAGCGCGCCCAGCCCCAGCAGCCCCCGATTCCCGAACCGCCCCTTCTGGCGACTCTCCAGATACGCCGACGGCGCCAGCACGCCCGCCGTTAGCACCACGCCCAGCCAGAAACCGTCCACCCCATATAGGCGCTCGCCCCCCACCAGCCCCGTCGCCATAAGCGAGCGGTTCACTCCATAGCTCCCCGCTATCAGCAAATCGGTCATCACCAGCGCCAGCGTGAGGAACCCCACCGCGCCCATCAGGGGCAACTCCAGCGCGCGTGCGAGACCCCATGCGCACATCGCCAGCGCCAGCCACACGCCCGTCAGCCAGCCCCCGATTGCTGCCGTGTCCACGCCGTAGTTTGCTTCCCACATCACGAAGGGGCAATAGGCAAGGCTAAGAAAGACCGCGGGCGCAAGCGCCCATAGCCCCAGCCCCGTCACGAAGAGACGGCGCAAGCGCCCGTGCAGCCAGCCCGCCCGCCAGAGCGCCAGCCCCATCACGAGCCAGCCCAGCCCCAGCCCTCCAATTGCGCTTTCCACCACAGGCGTTAGTTCGCGTTGTACCCACTCCAGCCCCAGAATGCGCCCCAGCGCGTCGCTCTGCCAACCATAGCCAATCTGCTCTGAAATCCGCCGCGACGCCGTGCGCACCAGCAAGCCGTTCCAGAATCGATGCCAATCGGAGCGGCTTACCTCAAAAGCGGGCGCGCCTGCACTCCGCGCTGGGTTCCATCGGCGCACAAGAGCGTATTCCAGACTCGGCGCAAAGTCCACATCGCGTATCAGCCCTGCCCAGCGCGTGGAGGGGCTGGTGAGCAAGCCGTTGCGCTCCCGCGTCGCGTAGCGCACAACGGCTGTAAGACGACTCCCCTGCGCCTCCGGCGGCGCGCGCGTACACACAACCCATGTCTCAATTCCCTCGCCAATGAGCAGTTCCCAGTCGCTGTAGCGCCAGCGAGAGACCTCTATTAACGCCCAATCCACCTGCTTCTGCAACAGCGCCACACGCAACAGCTCGGCGTCGGGGAAGGTCTGGGGCGTGAAGTAGCCTTTCTCGCTTACGGCAAGCAGGGCGTAGGGTGTGGGAGAAGGCGAGTCCTGAAGGCGCATGTAAACGCCGCGTTTGCCCAGCGCGTTCATTCGACTGGCGAAGGTTTTGGTTAAGAGACCTTTGCGTGAGAGGGCGCCTGCCCCCAGCGCCACAACCGCCCTCGCAGGAGGCGTCCTGCCTGTGCGCCGCTGGAACGCTTCACCCGCTGTGCCATGTTCGTTAGGCGATTCTGCAAACGCCAGCGCCACCTCGCTCGGCGAGGCATTCTGCGGTTCGCCTGTGGCGAGCGTGAGCGCGCGGGCAGGAGTTGCAGTGTCGGACCAGAGCATCCAAGCACGCTGATGGCGCACGGCGCCCCCCAGATCCTCGTGCGTATGCCCCTCATGCACCAGAATCACCACGACCCGCGGCTGCGCCAGCGCCCCGCCTGTCAGCAGCGTCAGCAACAGCGTTAGCTTAACGCGCAATCCGAAACTCCCGAAACTCGCCCGTGCCCGCGTCCCAGTGAGTCTCCACCTCCCGTACCCACGCGCCCGGTGGACCCACCCGAAGCACCTGTTCCAGCAGGGCACGGAGCGCCGTCTCTTCTCCTTCTGCCACCACCTCCACCGAGCCGTCGGGCAGGTTGCGCACATAGCCTGTCAGTCCCAATCGCGTGGCGTGTTCCTGCACGAACCAGCGAAAGCCCACGCCCTGCACGCGCCCGTACACCTGTGCGTACAACCGCTTCATCGAAGCGAATTATACACGCCCGTCAATACTGCTGGAGCAGTTCGAGCATCGCCCGATCCAGCTGCTTGCCCCGCCACGATTCGTACTTCACATCGGCGCGCTGGCTGTTGAGGATACCGAAGCTCCCCTCGAAGTTCCAGAGCGCCCAGCCCCAGCCTGCCGCCTTCCAGAGTTCGAGCATATCGCGCATCCACGCCAGCACAACTTTATGGGGTGTCTTGTTGTACGCGCCGAACTCGCCCACCATCACCCCGACACCCCGTTGTTCAAAGGCTTTCCATCGCGCGTAGAAGGTCTCCCACAGGCGGTTTTTGTCCCACACGGTGTCGCCCTCTTTGAGGGGGTATTCGGCGGGCTTCGCCCACTTGTCAGCTCCCTGCACCCATTCCGCCTGATAGTGGGTCAATCGGAACGGCTGGTATCCGCGCGTCGCCTGCGCCACTTTCAGGGGGAGCAGCTCTTCGGCGGGGGTCAGTCCCCAGTCGCGCCCGTCGCACACAATCAGCCGCTGGGGATCTACCTTGCGAATGGCTTCCACCACGCGCTCCACCACCTGCCGATGGCGCTCGGCGTCTACCCCTGCAGGCTCGTTAAACAGATTGAAACTCAGCTGCCGCGCGGGTATGCCCTTGTAGCGTCGGGCGAACTGTTCCCAGTGGTAGGCGCAGAGGCGCTGCATCTCGCTATCGGTCCAGAGGCTGGCGGGTTCAGGCGGTGAGGCGACGGTGTAGCCCGGCGCACGGTGAAAGTTAATCTGCACATGGATTTTGTATTTCTCGCCCCAGCGCACGGCGCGGTCAATATCTTCCAGCACGCTCTGGTCGAGGTTGTAGGGATTGGCTTTGTCCGTCCAGATGCGGTAGTCCATCGGCAGGCGGACGAAGTTGAACCCCAGTTCAGCAATCCATTCGAACTCGCGCTCTTCAAAGGGGCGGTTGCTCCATTCCAGCCCGAATCGGTTGAGCAGGTTGAAGCCCCGCCAGCGCGGCAGTTTCGCGTGGCTCGCTTCGGGCAACTCTCGCATGGCGGTAGTATACCTGGGTAGAATAAAAGACATGGCGTATGAGGTGCTTGTGGTGGGTGCGGGGGTGATGGGCGCGAGCGTCGCCTATCATCTGAGCGCGCTGGGGCAGAACAGAGTGCTGGTGCTGGATCGCGCGGAGACGCTGGGTGCAGGCAGTACGGGCAGGGCAACGGGTGGTTTCCGCTGCCAGTTCACCACGGAAATCAATGTGCGTCTTTCGCTCCTTGCGCGGGAGAAACTGCTGCGATTTCCCGACGAGATTGGCGTCGATTCGGGTTATCGCCCGTATGGCTACCTTTTCTGCGCCACGACCGAGGCACAAATGGCGCTACTGCGTCAAGCGCTTGCGGTCCAACACGCCGCAGGCGCCCACGCCTCGCGCGAGGTGTCGGTAGACGAGATCCGCCAGATTAACCCCGCCCTCGACACCGACGATCTGGTGGGCGGCACTTTCTGCGATTGGGACGGCTTTACCCGTCCGATGCAGATTCTGGAGGGCTACTGGCGCGCCTCGCAGCGGCTGGGGGTGGAATATCGGCTTGGCGTGCCCTCAGTAAGCCTCTGGCGTGAGGGGGAGCGCATTCGGGGCGTGGAAGTTGGCTCCGAGCGCATCGAGGCGGGCGCGGTGGTCAACGCCTGTGGCGCATGGGCAGCCGAACTGGCGCGCACAGCAGGCGTCTCCTTGCCTGTAACCCCCCTCAAGCGCCAGGTAGCCCAAACTTACCCTTTTGACAAACTTCCCGAAACGATGCCCATGAGCATCGATGTGAGCGACGGGTTCCACCTAAGGGTGCGCGACGGGCGCGTGCTACTGCTCTATCCGCACGGGCTGAAACAGGAGCATACCTTTGACACCACTCTGGAAACCGAGTGGCTCGCAAAGGTGCATCAGCGTGCTTGCCAGCGCGTACCTTGCCTTGCCGAAGCGCGCATAGACCCCCACACCAGCTGGGCAGGACTCTACGAGATGTCGCCCGACCGCCACGCGATTGTGGGCGAGGCGCCCGAGTGCAGGGGACTGTATCTGGTGAACGGCTCATCCGGGCACGGGGTGATGCACGCGCCTGCACTCGGCGAGATCGTGGCACGGCTTATTTTGGGGCTGCCCCTGCCCGTAGACATCACGCCCCTGCGCCCCACCCGCTTCGCAGAAAACGCGCTGAACCCTGAAACGGGCGTGCTTTAGCTAAAAGGCGGTGGGTGGCGAGCTGCGCAATCGCCGGCGCAGGCAAAGCCCGCCTGTTAGCATGCTGGCAAGCAGAAGAACGCTGGCAGGTTCAGGAACAGTGTCCAGCAGATAGGCTTCGAACTGCCCGCTGCTGGCATTATAACCGCGCCCTACGATATAGCGCCCATCGGCGGAGACCGCTCTTGCCGTCCATAGAATAGAGCCATCTCCAAGCAGGGCGGCGAATCGGGTGTTCAGATCCTCCAGTCCGTGTGCGGGCGTCCACCAGATGGCACGGTACTCTTCCTCTGCGTTCTGGGCATAACCCACTATCACCGAGCCGTCATCGCTTACATCGAAGCCGTGCGCCATCGGAAACTCAGGCAATGCTCCCAGATCTTCCATCCCCTGATCGGCTGTCCAGCGAAACATATGGGGTGGCTCTGTGCGGTCGGGTCCGGTGCGCGCCGCGCCCACAACGATGGAGCCATCGGCGGACACCGCCAGTGCGCTGCTGGAGCCCCCACCCGGAAAGGTCCCCAGATTCTGCATCCCATGCAGTTCACTCCAGCGAAAGGCACGACGCGCTCCTGTCTCCGTGTGCGCCCAGCCCACAATCACCCTTCCGTCTGCTGACACTCCATAAGCAGCTCCTACCTCGCCACCCAGGTCGCCCAGGTCCTGCATTCCGTTAGAGGCGTTCCATGCGAAGGGACGAATACGCCCCCCTGCATCATCGGACCAGCCGGCGACGACGGAACCGTCGCGGCTCATTGCGAGCGCCGCGCTCCACTCCCCGCCCAGCGTGCCCATATCCGTTATCCCCGTCGCGGTGCTCCAGCGAAAAGCCCGCCATCGTCCACTGGCGTCCATCGCAATCCCCACCACGATCGCTCCATCGCCCGAAACAGCGCGTGCCTCGCTGCTTGTGCCACCCAGCGTGCCTAAATCCTGCATGCCTGAGCCACGAACCCAGCGAAACGCACGAGGCTGAAGGCTCTGGTCCTGAGCTACCCCGACGACCACCCGCCCATCAGGGGAGACATCGTAGGCGTAGCTCCAGCTACCTCCCAGCGTGCCCAGCCAGGTGAGGCTCTGCGCCGAAAGCGCCGTCACCAGCAAAATCCCGGCGCCTGCAATCAACATACGGCTCCATCCTTTCATACAGGTATCTCGCATGGTTCGCCTCCAGATAATCTGAATTAGCCCAGTGAAGTGTTTCACCTCAATGAATTATACCACAGAATCGCTTGGGAAGAGGTGGGACCTGAACCCAAAGCAGGATATCCTTCAATCGCTTAAAAAATTAACAGCGCGAGGGATTGCTCATGTTCAAAGGGATTCCGCTCACTCTGGGCGTGGAAGAGGAGTATCAGATTGTGGACGCCGAAACCCGTGCGCTCGACTCGTATGTGTCCAAGATTCTGCCCGACGGGCGCGTGCGACTTCAGGATCAGGTGAAAGAGGAGTTCATGGAGTCGCAGATTGAGGTGGGCAGCCATATCTGCCAGACGGTGCAGGAAGTACGGAGCGAGCTGCAACGACTTCGCGGCGCCCTGATCGAAATCGCCGAGTCGCAGGGCAAGCATATCGTGGCTGCCAGCACGCACCCGTTTTCACGCTGGGTAGACCAGAGCATCACCCCACGCCTGCGCTACAAGGCGCTCGAAGAGAATATGCAAGATATTGCCCGCCGCCTGCTGATTTTCGGCATGCATGTGCATGTGGGTATCGGCGACCTGGAGCTCACCATAGACATCTTCAATCAGGCACGCTACTTCTTGCCCCACCTGCTGGCGCTCTCCACCAGCTCGCCCTTCTGGGATGGACGCCGCACAGGGCTGAAGTCCTACCGAAGCGTGGTCTTCGAGAACCTGCCCCGCACGGGAATCCCCGACTCGTTCGCCTCCTACGCCGATTACGACCTCTTCATGTGTACCTTAGAGCGCGTGGGGGTGATAGATGACCGCACCAAAGTGTGGTGGGATGTGCGTCCACACCCCAGATACAAAACGCTGGAGTTTCGCGTGTGCGATATCTGTACCTCCATAGAGGACGCGGTGTGTCTGGTGGCGCTGATTCAGTCGCTGGTGGCGTTTCTGGTGGACTTGCGGCTGGGCAACCGCTCATGGCGGATTTATCATCGCGACCTGATTCGCGAAAACAAGTGGCTTGCTGTGCGACACGGCATCCACGGGGAGCTGATAGACTTCGGGCTGGGCAAAAAAGTACCCTTTGAAGAGCTCGTCGAGGAGTTGCTGGCACTGATACGCCCCTATGCGGAGCATCTGGGCTGCTGGGAAGAGGCAAAACGCGCCCGACGCATCGTCAAAGAGGGCACCAGCGCCGATAAGCAACTGCAGGTCTACGAAGAGTCAGGCGGCGACCTGAAAGCGGTGGTGGACTGGCTGATCGCCGAAACGAAACGCGGCGTTTAAGAGCTTGCGCTGGTGTAGCTGCGCAGGGCGAACCGCCAGAACGCCCGCCCCGCGATAAAAAAGCTTACACCCCACACCACTGCAAACACCAGAAACGCAGGCGACGCCTTGCCCAGCAACGCCTTCGTCGGAATCGTCGCCAGAAATGCCACAGGCAACACATAGGTGAACACACGACGCAACACCGCGTCGAACACATCCGTCGGAAAGCGCCCTATCTGCGCAAACACCTCCGACAACACCCACAAATTCTCCACCCGCACCAGCCAGATGCTCAGGGTCATCATCATGAAGTGGAAGGAATAGAAAATCAGCACGCCCGTGAACACCATGCCCAGATAGACTGCCACATTCAGCAGCGAGGGCATATACTCCAGCCGAAATAGCGCATATATCCCCAGCAGAACCGCCACCACCAGCGAGCCGAGCTGGTCCAGATTAATCCGCCGCAGGGAAATCCAGAACTGCGAATCGACGGGTTTGAACAGCACGAAGTCCAGCGTGCCCTGACGCACCATCGTGGGCAGCTCCGACAGCCCGAAGTAGAAGAAGGTAGCAATCAGCGCGTCGATAAAGTAGAGCGTCGCGGCGAGCATCAGTGCCTCCGCTTCCGTCCAGCCTGCAATAGACTCCGTGTGGCGGTAGATAATCTTCAGCGTCACCAGAAAGAAGCCCAGCCAGATGGCGTTGTAAAACATCTTCGCCCAGAAGTTGGCGCGGAACTCCATCTCGCGCACGAGGCTCGTGCGCAAAAACGCGCGGTAGAGGTTCCAGTAAAAGCGCAGCCGTCTCACATGCCCACCCCCGTATACTGGCGCAACCCCGCACGCCAGAGAATCGCAGTCAACCCCATACCGATCAGCACCCACAGCCCCTGAATCCCGATTTGAGACCACATCAAATCACCCGTGAGTTTGCCCAGCGCAATCTCGGTGGGCACGGCGGTCGTGTAGCGGAACGGCATGAGGCTGGCAAGCGTCTGGAGCCACTCCGGCATCAGGGCAATTGGCGCGACCCAGCCCGACAGCAGCAACATCGGCACATAGTAGAGCGAAAAGACGCTCTGCACCTCCTGCAGCCAGAACGCCAGACACGCCAGCGCATACGCCACCCAGAACGACACCAGGTGCCCCAGCAACACGCTCAGCCAGAACTCCCAGCCCAGATAAAGCGGGCTGAGTGTCGTGAACCGACTGTAGTACCAGAGCGCCAGCGCCGCCATCGGCAAAAACATGACCATCCGCATCGCCCGCCACGAGAGATTACGCGCAAACAGCATCCAGCCCACCGGCACAGGGCGCAACAGCCACTGCGACAGCACACCCTCCTTGATCTCCCACGAAAGGTCCCACATCAGATGGCTCACGATGAAGTTAGTCACAAACGCCATCAGCACATAATAGGTGACCATCTCACCTGGGTTGTAGCCCCCAATCGTGGCTTTGCCGTTGTATGCGGAGAGCCACACCAGCGGCATCACCAGACAGTGGATGATGTCGGTCAGCATCCAGATGAAGGCGCTGGCGCGGTAAGCAAGGCTGTCCTCTATGTAGATTCGCAACAGCGCGAGGAACTTGGCAAGGGCGCGCACGCCCGAATTGTACCCCACTGCAAGGTATAATCTGCTGGCAACGCCTTGCCCCATCACAAGGAGGGAACGCCGATGCAGATAGAGATTGTGTCGCACCCGCTGGTAAAACACATCCTGACCCAGTTGCGCGATGAGCGTACCGAGCCTGCCCGATTCCGTGCGCTGGCGCGTCAGCTCACTTTTTTGCTGGCAATAGAAGCCACGCGCGATTTGCCTGTGCGTACCCACCCTGTCAAGACCCCGCTGGAGACCACGGAAGGCTACTCGCTGGCGAAGGCGATTGTCGCCGTGCCGATTCTGCGTGCCGGGCTGGGCATGCTGGAGGCGCTGACCGAGCTCTTCCCCGACCTGCGCGTCGGCTATATCGGGCTGGAACGCGACGAGCAGACCGCGATTGCCCGCGCCTACTACTGCAAACTCCCGCCGCTGGATAACAGCCGTGTGCTGCTGCTGGACCCGATGCTGGCGACGGGCGGCTCGGCGGCGCAGGCGGTGGAGGTGCTGGTGAACGCAGGCGCGGAAGAGATTGTGCATATCTGCGTGGTGGCGGCTCCAGAGGGCGTGCGCCTGCTCAACGAAAAATTCCCGCAGGTACGAATTGTCGCCGCCTCGCTGGATCGGGGGCTGAACGAACGCAAGTTTATCTTGCCCGGTCTGGGCGACTTCGGCGACCGGCTCTACGGCACGGGCGCACGCTGAACAGGTAGACTCATGCTATGCGACTGGGGATTTTCAAGGACTGGCTCAAGCGCGTGGGGCAGACGTTCACCCGACGCGGTGTGGACGAGGCGCTTCTGGAAGAGCTGGAAGAGACGCTGATTGCCGCCGATGTAAATGTACACGCGGTGGAGACCCTGCTGGAGCGACTGCGAGAGGAGGCGCGTGCGCAACGCCTGCGGGAAGTGGAGGATGTCAAAGCGTGCCTGCGAAGCATCCTCAAAGAGTGGCTGGGCGAGCCTGCGCCCCTGAACGAGAGCCCCACCCCACCCACGGTCTATCTGTTCGTGGGGGTTAACGGCGTGGGCAAGACCACCAGCATCGCCAAAGTGGGCTACTGGCTCCAGCAGCGGGGCAAGCGCGTGCTGCTGGCGGCAGGCGATACCTTTCGCGCCGCCGCGATTGACCAGCTGCAAATCTGGGCAGACCGCCTCGGCACAGAAGTGATTAAACACAAAGAGGGCGCCGATCCTTCCGCCGTGGTGTTTGATGCGATTCAGGCGGCGCGGGCGCGCGGCTACGACTATGTGCTTGCCGACACCGCAGGACGCCAGCACACCGCCGCACGCCTGATGGAGGAGCTTAAAAAGATTTATCGCGTTACCGAGAAGGCACTGGGACGCCCTGCGGACGAAGTGCTGCTGGTGCTGGATGCCGTGGCGGGGCAGAACGCCATCCGTCAGGCGGAAGAGTTCGCGCGTGCTTTGCCCATCACAGGGATTATTCTCACCAAACTGGACAGCACCAGCCGCGGCGGCGCAATACTGACCATTCGCCAGCAGCTGGGCATCCCCGTCAAACTCATCGGCACAGGCGAGAAAGCCGACTGCCTGGAACCGTTTGATCCCGACGCTTTTATTGAAGGGCTGATTGCTATCCCTGAAGAGGAAAGGTAGCACTCCGTCCTCTCTTGCGCCAGCGAGTCTCACAGGCGAAAGCAGTTGCCCCCTTTCCTGCTCTGGAGAGGGGGCAACGAGACGGGAGGGCAAGCGAGAGCGTTCCGAAGCGTTAGCGCTTGCGCCGGCGCAGCGTCAGCAGGCTTGCCAAGCCGAAGCCGATCGCCGTCAGGCTGGCGGGTTCAGGCACAACCTCGAAGTTGTAAGTGTTGGAGCTGCCTCCGAAGCCGAAGGTGATGTTGTCGACAGCGCCTGTGAACTGCCCATTCCAGCCAGAGCCGATGCCCGCGTTGACCGAAACCACAAACAGCTGGGCGCCCACAGCGCTTGCCGCCGCAATCCAGTCGGGAATGGTCTTCAGCACATTGTTGATGTTGACATTCGGGTCGCCGAAGCCCAGCGAGGCGGTTGCCCAGAGTTTGTAGTTGCCCGTAATAATATCATCAAACACCCATGTATCAGTCGGCGCTGGTCCAGAAAACCCATTATAGACGCGTTCGAAGGTCAGGTAACCCACTGCCACGGTGTTATCCGAATTGAGCCGCAAAATCCCCAGCCGCAACACAGGATGCAAGAATCCTGGCACAGTGGAGCCGCCATCTCGATACCACTCGTAGCTGAGCGAAGTGAGATCCGCGAGATTGCCAAGATTAGAGGCTGGATTAAAGGGGTTGGGCACATAGTTGCCACCTGCGTTCACGGGATCCGCGAAATACTCGATATCCGCCTTGCCCGTGTTGCTGGGGCTGTTGAAGTAGACCGAGCCGTTGCCGTTGCGCGGGTAGTTAGTGCGGATGCCGACGCTGCCACCACCCCGCGTGTTGTTGTAGACCCAGTTGGGGTGCCCGAAGCTCTGACCCTGATTGGTGGAACCCGGATTGGTGAACAGGTCGCCCGGAGCAGGATTTTGCGAGTACACTGTCTGTGCGCTGGCATTCGCTACCAGCAACGCTACGCATGCAATCACCAAGCCCTTGCATCGCATCATCATTTGACTACCTCCATCGTTTGGAGATTGGTTTTCACCGTATATAGACTCAAAAACCCCCTCAAAAGCGGACAGGTCTCCAAGCCTTTTTGGGTGTTTTCTGGCTGATATTGCCTCTGAAAGCAACTTCTGTGCCAGAGCCTGCGGAGTGAGTTCTGCAACCATACGGGTTTTGGAGAAAGGGGCAGGGCAGCCCCCGCCCCTGTGTTCAGAGGTCTATGCTTTGCGATGCTTGCGGAACGCGACGAACACCAGCCCCCTGCCCAGAGGTTCGAGGCAAGTGGGCGCAAGTTTCCCCG
>FMJZ01096406.1_pt1 | contig 18377 bp, 19 predicted proteins | sample 1987881 | NCBI WGS metagenome assembly FMJZ01 (sample SAMEA4378227, study PRJEB15110) | soil metagenome | biome: soil; feature: Field; material: Soil | place: India | collected 2015-03-11 | depth 0 m
AATGAATAGATTTTTTAATGGTCGGGATGGCGGGATTTGAACCCACGACCACACGCACCCCAAGCGTGTGCGCTACCAAGCTGCGCTACATCCCGAATATGTATTATTCTAACAAATTTCTTATCCTTTGCAAATTTCTTTTAATTTCCTCTAAAAAGAGGATAAGCTTATCTTCTTCTAATCTCTTACTGGACAAACTCTTTTTTATCACTTCAAGCCTATAGCCATTGTCTAAGAGGCTTTTTATCTTTATAATCTTTTCCAGAGAGCCCTTACTGTATAACCTTTGGTTTTTTAAAGACCTCTCTGGCCTTATATCTTTAATCTCTTTCTCCCAATACCTTAAAACATGAGGTTTTATATCCGCTATCTTGCAGACCTCTCCAATTTTAAAGTATCTTTTCTCTTCCATGATTATTTTTTAAGCTCTTTTCTTAGGTTTGTTGATGGTTTAAAAACTATAGTTATTCTTTTCTTAATTACATATTCCTCTTTTGTCTTTGGGTTTCTTCCAATCCTCTCTCCTTTTTCTCTAACTACAAAATTACCAAAATTAGTAATCCTAACACTCTCCCCCTTTAAAAGAGAGTTCTTAATTATCTGAAAGGTCTTATCAATTAGAGCCATTGAATCTCTTCTCGAGTAACCAAGCTCTGTCATCATATATTTTATTAAATCTTGCTTTGTCATATAACACCTCTCCTCTATAAATTATTTTGGGAACTCTACCTTTAGTCTCTTTAAAAGGTTATCTCCTATCTTTTTTGTCTCTTCGTTAATCTCCTCATCATTGAGTGTCCTCTCCATAGACTGAAAGATTAGCTTGAAGGTAAGACTCTTTTTGCCTAAGCCAATCCTATCCCCTTTAAAAAGGTCAACTAACTTAACTTTTTCTAAAAAATCAGCCCCTGAGGTAAAGATAACCTTCATTAACTCTGATACAGCCATATCTTCATCAACTATTACTGTAATATCTCTGTTAATAGATGGGTATCTGGAAAAACCATAATAGTAGGTGCGTTTCTTAAAATATAGATTTTTCAAGAAATCATAATCAATCTCAGCTATATAGACATCTCTTTTTATCTCATAGCTTTCTATAACATCAGGATGAATAAGCCCCAAAAAACCAGCTACAACACCATCTATAATAATCTCTCCTGAAACAGCAGGATTTAAAAAGGGGTATTTTTCTTCTGAGATGGGGGTCACCATTACAGGGATATTAACAGTTGCCTCTACTACACCCTCTATGATGCCTTTAATATTAAAGAAATCATAACTTTCTTCCTTTGAATACCAAGTTTTATCCCATAAATTCCCAGAGAAGGCAAAAGAGACTACCTTTTTTTCCTCAATCTTTTTGTCTATATTATTGTTTAAATAATATGTTTTACCTATCTCATAGAGAAAAAGGTCATAATTACTTCTTTTGTGATTAAGCTCTACTACATTTAGCATACTTACAACAGAGTTAGGCCTCATTACCGTCTCTTCATCAGTGAGGGGATTTTTTATATAAATAAGCCTATCTTTAAAATACTCATAGGAAAAAGTCTTTTTAATCTCCTTTAAGGTAACAAAGCTATAATTAATTACCTCAAAACCACCAAAATCAACTATCTTACACCTTAAAGCATTTAGAAAATCCCTATCCCCTATTTTTCTACTTTTAGTTTTTATTGTAGGTAATAGAGGCGATATCTCTTCATAATATCCCAACCTTGCTATTTCTTCGTAAAGGTCTTCTTCTATGGTTACATCAGCTCTATGGGATGGGATGGTCACATCCCACTCAAATCTCTTCTTTTGAACAGAAAAGCCTAATGATTGGAGTCTTTCTTCAGCCTTATTTATAATTTCTTTGTTGCCTAAATAAATAGCACATCTATCTGGGATAAACTTAATAGTCTCTTTTCTAAATGGTTTTGGATAGGCATCTAATATTATAGATTCAAAGTTGCCACAGGCAAGCTCCTTCATCATCATAGCAGAGCATAGGGCTGATATAGGCACACCAAGTATATCAATGCCTCTCTCAAAACGATAGGAGGCTTCTGATTGTAATAATAATTTTTTGGCTGTTTTTCTAATGGAAGTGGGGTTAAAATAGGCACTTTCAAGAAGTATGTTTTTGGTCTTATCTGTAACCTCAGAATCTAAACCCCCCATTACACCAGCTATGGCTATTGCACCTTCTGTATCGGCAATTACTAAATCACTTTCACTAAGGACCCTTTCCTTACCGTCAAGGGTTGTTATAACTTCATCTTTTTCTGCCTTTCTCACAATAATTTTCTTGTTTTTAATAAGATCATAGTCAAAGGCATGTAAAGGCTGTCCTCTATCAAGCATAACAAAATTTGTAATATCAACAATATTATTGATAGACCTCATCCCACAGGCAAAAAGTCTTATTTTTAAGCTATCTGGAGAATCTTTTATAGTTACATCCTTGATAAGCATTGCCGTGTATCTTGGGCAAAGCTCAGGTGATTTGATCTCAATGTCTATAAACTCTGCCTTGTCTACTAACTTAAAAGTCTCTTCCTTCTTTTTTAGTGGTTTTCCTGTAAGAGCTGACAACTCCCTTGCGATACCTAAATGAGAGAGACAATCACCTCTATTGGGAGTAATATTAATAGTTAAAACATAATCATCTAAATCTTTATAAGCCTCTTCCCATATATTTTTGCCAACCTCAATATCTTCCTTGAGAACTATAATACCCTTTGAGCTTGCCGTGAAACCGAGATCTTTCTCAGAACATAACATTCCAACAGATTCAATATCCCTAATAATCGCCTTCTCTATCTTACCAGATGGTAATTCCGCACCAGGTAAGGCAATCACCACCTTCTGGCCATTTGAAACATTGGGAGCACCACAGACAACCTTTACAGTTTCGTTACCTAAAGAAACTTCACAAATTTTTAGGTTATTAGCCTTTGGATGGTCCTCAACCTTATTTACATAGCCAACTTTACAATTTTTAAATAGCTCCTTTAAATCAACAATCTCTTCAACTTCAAAGCCCGACATTGTTAATTTATGGGCTATATCTTTTACGCTTTCTCGAATATCAATATAGTCTCTTAGCCAACCCAATAGAACCTGCATTATAACTGCTCCAGAAAACTTATGTTACCCTCGTAAAAAAGTCTTATATCATCTATGGCATATTTAAGCATTGTTAATCTTTCTACACCCAACCCAAAGGCAAAGCCAGAGTATAGACTCTTATCATAACCAACAACAGTAAAAAGGTAGGGGTGAATCATCCCACAGCCTAAAACTTCAAGCCAACCACTACCCTTACAAACCCTACAGCCCTTTCCCTCACAGACGACACACTCTATATCAACCTCAGCGCTTGGTTCAGTAAAAGGAAAGTAGCTTGGTCTAAATCTAACATTTTTTTCTTTACCGAAAAAAGATTGCAAAAACTCCGTTAATATCCCCTTAAGATGGGAAAAGCTAACCTCTTTATCAACCATAAAACCTTCAATCTGATGGAACATAGGGCTATGAGTCACATCAGAATCCCTTCTGTAAACCTTTCCTGGACATACGACCATAAGAGGTGGCTGCCTCTTCTCCATAACTCTTATCTGAACTGGTGAAGTGTGTGTTCTTAAAAGTAGAGCCTCGTCAATGTAGAAAGTGTCCTGCATATCTCGGGCGGGGTGTTCCTTCGGAATGTTTAGGGCTTCAAAATTGTAGTAATCTTGCTCTATCTCTGGACCTTCCTCTATCTCAAAGCCTAAACTGGTAAAAATATCAAGAATCTCTGAAGTAACCTTATTTAGAGGATGAACCCTACCAGTTTTTAAATATCTCTTACTCGGTAGGGTAATATCAACCTTTTTCTCTAATATCTTTTGTTTTTTAAGCTCAATCTTTATCTTTTGAAGCTTCTCCGCAAAGAGGTTATCCAACAAATCTTTAACCTCATTTACTCTAGCCCCTAAAACCTTTCTTTCTTCAGGTGAAACAGTAGGTAGTACTTTTAAAATATCCTGTAAACTACCTTTCTTACCTATATACTTAGCCTTTAATTCAACCCACTCTCTTTCGGAGTTGATCTCTTCAAGCTCTTTTAATGCAGCTTTCTTTATCTCTTCAATACTTTCCCAGTTTAACATACTGATTTAACAATGCTCTCAAAGGCTTTTGGGTCAGTTACAGCAAGCTCAGCAAGCATCTTTCTGTCAATAGCAATATTGTTTTGATTAAGTTTATTAATCAACTTGCTATAGGATAGACCCAATGTTCTTGCAAAAGCATTTATCCTTGCGATCCAGAGACTTCTAAACTCTCTCTTTCTTAACTTTCTACCATGAAAGGCAAAGGCAAGCCCTCTTTCTACAGCTACCCTTGCTATCTTGTAAAGTCTGTGTCTAGCTCCCCAATAACCTTTAGCGAGCTTCAAATATTTTTTATGTCTTCTTCTGGTTTTAAATCCACCTTTAGCTCTAGGCATAACTACTATCCTCCATTATATATGTATTACTTCTTTAATTATATTTGCCTGTGTTGTGTTTAAAACACCTGCCTTACCAAGCTGCCTCTTTCTCTTTGAGTTTTTGGAGGTAAGGATATGTCTCAGATTTGCCTTTTTATATTTTACCTTACCTGAAGCAGTTATCTTAAATCTCTTACTAGCACCTTTATGTGTCTTTATCTTTGGCATAAATCCTCCTTACTTTTATTACTTTTTTGCAGATACTATTACCACATAACTCTTACCATCAAACTTTGGCTCACCATCAATCTTAGCAAAGTCAGAAATCCTTGTCATAACCTCATCCATCACCTTTATCCCAAACTCCTTATGGGCAAGCTCTCTACCTCTAAAAACCACGCTAATCTTAACCTTATTTTTATCTTCAATAAATCTTTTTATGTGATTAACCTTCACCTCAATATCATGAATATCTGTCTTTGGCCTAAGCTTAATCTCTTTTACCTGTATAACTGTCTGCTTCTTCTTTGCCTCTTGAGATTTTTTACTTATCTGATACCTTAGCTTTCCATAATCAATAATCTTACAAACGGGAGGGTCAGCATTAGGTGCAATCTCAACAAGGTCATAACCCCTTTCTTTTGCTATTGCTATTGCTTGACTTGTATCAAGAATGCCAAGCTGTTTGCCCTCTTCATCGACCACCCTAACCTTAGGGACTCTTATCTTCTCATTAATGCGATATTCCTTTTCTATACACTACCTCCTTTTCTCTGTCTTTTCTTTTATTTCTAAAATAAAATCTTCTATTTTAACATCTTTTCTTTCTTCTTTTTCTCTCGTTCTAACGGACAGGGTGCCCTTTTCTTTCTCCTTATCACCAATAATTATAACAAATGGTATCTTTCTTAGCTGGGCTTCACGTATTTTGTAACCCAACTTCTCGTTCCTAAAGTCTTCCTCCACTCTAATATCATTCATCCTTAATTTTTCTACAACCTCTTTGGCATAATCAAGCTGACTATCGGAGATATTTAATACTAATACCTGAACAGGTGCGATCCACAAAGGAAAGGCGCCTTTATAGTGTTCAATTAGAATACTAATAAATCTCTCAATGGAACCAAGTATAACCCTGTGTAACATAACTGGCCTGTGTCTCTGATTATCCTGTCCCACAAAGGTTAGATCAAACCTCTCGGGCAGGTTAAAATCACATTGAATAGTTGCACACTGCCACTTTCTATCGAGGGCATCCTTTAGTTTTATATCTATCTTGGGTCCATAGAAGGCACCATCGCCCTCATTAATCTCATAGGGTCTTCCTAACTCATCTAAACAGCTTTTTAGGGCAGTGGTAGCCATATCCCATATCTCGTCGTTTCCAATAAATTTCTCTGGTTTCGTTGATAGTTCAATATCATATGAAAAACCAAACATCTCCATTACATCATCAACAAACTTAATAACATTTTTTATCTCGTCCTTTACCTGATCAGGTCTGCAAAATATATGGGCATCATCTTGAGTAAAACTTCTAACTCTCAAGAGACCATGCAACACTCCTGACCTTTCGTGTCTATGAACTGTACCAAGCTCGAAATATCTTAAAGGAAGGTCTCTATAACTTCTAACCTTAGATTTATAAACAGCAATATGAGCCAGACAGTTCATCGGCTTAATACCAAAAACCTGCCCTTCAACCTCAGTAAAATACATATTCTCTATATAGTTATCATAATGACCTGATTTCTTCCAAAGCTCCAGTCTCATTATGTGAGGTCCATAAACCATCTTATATCCACGTCTTAGATGTTCTCTCCTCTCAAAATCTTCAAGAAGGTATCTGAGTATTGAGCCATTTGGATGATATATAACAAGCCCAGGACCTACCTCATCACTTATACTAAATAAGTCGAGCTCTTTACCTATTTTCCTATGATCCCTTTCTTTTGCCTCTTCTAAAAACTTCAAGAAGCTTTCAAGATCTTCCTTTTTAAAAAAGGCTGTACCATAAATTCGCTGGAGCATCTTATTTTTTTCATCGCCTCTCCAATAGGCGCCAGCAACACTTAAAAGCTTAAAGGCCTTTATTAAACCTGTATGAGGGATATGAGGTCCTCTACAGAGATCGGTAAAACTACCTTGTTTATATAGAGAAACCTTACTCTCTCCTTTTTCTCTCAACTCATTAATAATCTCAATCTTATAGACCTCTCCGTTTCTTGAAAAAAAATCAATAGCCTCATCAATAGACATCTCATTTCTAATAAAGGGCTCTTTCTTGGATATGATCTCATCCATTTTCTTTTCTATTAAGATGAGGTCCTTATCTGTAAATGGTTCCTCTCTATCAAAGTCATAGTAAAAACCTGTTTCTGTAGCTGGTCCAATAGCTACGAGGGTATTAGGAAAAAGTTCCTTTACAGCCTCTGCCATAACGTGGGCACAGCTATGCCTTAGGATATCGAGAGCCATCTTATCATCTGTAGAGACAGGCTCAAAATTTCCCTCTGCCAAACTTAAATCTACAAGCTCACCGTTAATTTTCGCAGCAATTATTTCCATAAAAAACAAAAATAGGCACGGGCGGTCTCGAACCGCCGACCCCTACCATGTCAAGGTAGTGCTCTCCCCCTGAGCTACGTGCCTCTAAATTAATTATTAAGGTAACAAAGTCACCTTAAGATATAGAAGGATAACAATTTCAATAAGTTTATGTCAAGAAAAATCTGTTTTTTATTCTGATAGGCAGATTACAGCCAGATAAATAGAAAAAATGATAATTAGTTGTGTGGCTTTAAGCTCACCTTAAGACTCCATTACTTAATTAAAAGTAAAAAAGCTTTTTAACAAAATTAAATGAAATCATCACAAGGATTAATCTTAAGCCGTAATTAGTTACTGAAATTAGGCATAACTATAGGTATACCTTTTATATTTTCTACAGACATATTTATACCAAAAACTTCTTTTATTGTGTCAGCGTTAAGAACGTCTCTCTCTCCAAAGGCATAAATCTGCCCATCTTTTAAAAGTATAAACTTATCAGAAAACCTTAAGGCCGTGTTTAGGTCATGCATGACTGTTATTGTTATGATTTTTAGTCTTTTGGTTATGGCACTTATAAGATTCATAACCTCTATCTGATTCCTGATATCAAGATGATTAATAGGCTCATCTAACAAAAGGACTGCAGGCTCTTGAGCTAAAGCCCTTGCAATTATGACCTTTTGAAGCTCCCCACCACTTAACTCTTTTGTATTTCTATGTGAAAAATCTTCTAACCCAATTATTTTTAAGATAGACCTTATCTTTTCTTCGTCCTTTTCTGTTACATTCCAACTTATATGAGGTTTCCTTCCAAGTAAGACAGCTTCATATACTGTACAGAATACTCCATTAGATTTCTGAGGCATATAACCAAAGGTAGAGGCAAGCTGATTATCCTTCATTCGCCTCGTATCTAAACCATCTACAAAAACAGTTCCCCTGTGGGGTTTTAGTATTCTATTTAAAGTTCTAAGGAGGGTAGTCTTACCTGAACCGTTTACTCCAAGTAATGAGACAATAGTACCCTTTTCTATCTTGAAATTAATGTCTCTCAAGACTTCCCTCTCCTTGTACTTAAAGCTAATTCCATCAACAATTATCACAAACTTCTACCTCTTAAAAGCAGATATATAAACATAGGTGCTCCAGCAAAGGATGTAATAATTCCTACTGGTAGGACTATAGGTGACATAATAGTTCTTGCCATAGTATCGGAAAAAAGGAGTAGTAGGCCTCCGAATAAAGCAGTGCAGGGGATGAGAAAACGATAATCGCTTCCTACCATAAACCTTACAATATGCGGTGCTATAAGACCTATAAAACCAATAATCCCTAAAAAGGCAGTCACCACCGCTACCAAGAAAGATGATATAACCATTGAGGCAACCTTTAAGACCTTTACATTAACCCCAAGACTTTTTGCTGACTCATCACCCCAAAGAAGGGCGTTGTAATTCCAGCTATTATATAGAAAGAATAAGAAGGATAGGACTAAGACCACAAAGATTATACCGTTCTGCAACCAGCCAGCCTTTCCCATATCCCCAAAGGTCCAAAAAACTGTCGCTGACACATGTACATCACTTGCAAAATACTGAATAAACATAGTGGCAGAGCCCCACAGCGCACTCACCGCTACTCCTGCAAGAACTATGGACTCAGATCCCATGTTTTTAATACTAGAAATAAGAAGAATTAGTAGGACTGTTATCAAAGCTCCGCAGAAAGCTGAGAGAACTACTAGATGTTGAGATGTGATGGTAACCCCCACATTTCCAGTACTGTGAACCTTGCCTGCTCCCAATATTATTATCGCAAAGGCTGCACCAAAGGCTGCACCCTGTGTTACCCCCAGTGTAAAGGGTGATGCTAAAGGATTTTTAAGGACATTTTGCATTATCAACCCCGAAAGCCCAAGGGACGCACCCGCAACAACTGCGCCTATAATTCTTGGAAGTCTTATATTCCAGATTACATGGTGGAGGGTATCTCCTTCATATCTCCCTAATAATGAAAGGATCATATCTGATGGTGAGATAGAGTAAGAGCCCATCTTAATAGAGTAAGCTACTGCTCCAGATATGGCAATTAGGAGTCCCAAAGTTATTATGACTCTTTTTCTACTTAAAACAGCATAAGAAAGGTTATTGTTTCTGTTATTTAATATCAATGGTCTCCTCCCTAAAGGTTATTATTCCATAGCCCTTAGTTTGTGATTTTATCTCACTATAAATAGGAAGTCCCACAAAGAATTTTATTATCTCCTCTGACTTTTTAGGAGGGTCTATATCGTAAAACCTATCAGGATAAATAACCTTACCTATAAAATAACTATTAGCAATGGCTAACTCAAGATTAGTAAAGTAATTGTTATACTGAAGTATGCTATAGACTCTATTGTTTTTTACTGCCTTAAGTTTTTTATAAAAGGAACCATTCTTTTTATAATCTTCAGATACAAGACTTAACCCTCCATTATCAATGAAAATAACATCAGGATTCCACAGTAGTAGCTGCTCTTTATCAATAAAGATAGGACCCTCCTTATTTAGCAATTTTGCAACATTTAGGGCATTTACCCATTCAAGGGGGGGATAAGATCCCTGAGTACTTGTAATTCCGTGAGCCCCCCTATAACTTACAGCACCTACATATACAGTGGGTTTTTGTTTTTCAGTAATATTTTCAGTCCTTTTTTTCAGATCCTGAAGGGTCTTGTTAATGTAGTCCTTTAATTCTTTCTCTCTTTTCTCTGCATTGAGTATCTTACCAAGTAAAGAGAGGGTATTATATACCGAGTTAATATCTAAAATCCCTATCCCGCCATAATCAAGGACGACTACAGGAATGTTAACTCTCTGCTGGATAATGTCAGCCTGTTCAGAGTCAATATTTGTGGTAAAGATAATATCAGGAGCCACAGAAATAAGTTTTTCAAAGTCAGGTAATCTACCTGACCCTCCCTCTCCAACTGTTGGTATTATATCAATCTTTTTTCTTAATGCCGAAAGATAAGGTCGGCTGGGGTTATTAACCTCTTTCTTCTCAGATGCCTCCATACCGACAATTTTATCAGTCTCTTTGAGATATACGACAAATCTCAAAGTACTACTTAAGGCCACAATCCTCTGAACCTTCTTAGGTATAGTAACCTCTCTCCCTGCCATATCTTTTATTGTTATTTTATCCTTTGCCTCAGAAACATTGTAAATTACAAGGCAAAGTGATATAAAAATTAATAAAACTATGCCTTTTAAGGAACCTGCCATACTATCACTCCCTGCTCTGCTTCCGTAGTGTGTACTATCCTACCATTATGGGAATTTTTAGATACCACATCCCTAATAATTTCTGTATCAGGAACACCTCCCTGTATATCTATGTGCATTGCGATATCAGAAATAGCCTCATCAATCGTTCCTTCCCATTGCCACGACGTATTTACAAAATCTATTGATGGGCATCTTTCCATACTTAACAGCATTTCATAAAGTGCCTCTGCTCCTTTCGGTGGTCTAAAGGGCATCTCATGTTTTGCAAAAATCTCTTCATTTAGGGCATTTCTTTTCCATCTTCCCCAACCTATATATATACAGTGCTCCCTTGAAAGCATCTCCATTTTAAGGATATCCTCCTCTTCTTTGATGGCCATGCTCATAGAAGAAAAAGCAATGTCAAAGGATTTTACGAGGTTATATTGATAGGGATCAAAATCCTTCCAGTTTGAATGAATTATATATACGTTTTTGATGTCAAATCTCTCAGCTTCTGCCTTAAGTCTCGAAAGCATCTCAGGAGAAAAGTCGAGCCCTACAACAAACAGGGCAATCTTTGCCAGTGGTAATGTAAAAATTCCAGTACCACAGCCTATATCAAGAACTTTTTTGTTAGAAAAATCTATACCTCTTTCTTTTAATAAGTTGAGAATATTTTGAGTATTCCTAAAGGCTCTCTCATCAAAAGGTAGTGGATATTTTTTTGCCTTTTTATCCCAAAAATCTATACTCTTTTTTTTCTGATTAACTATCTCATTTGCTAATCCCATAAGATTCTCCTTTAAAAAAGCCAATATTTACTTGTTTCCTAAAGTTATTCTTTGCCAAGAGATTACTTATAACTTCTTTATTAAAAGGTTAACTTAACAGCTGCACCAATGATTCTTCCCGCCATAGGATAACCAAACCTCTCTTCATATTTTTTGTCAAAGAGATTTTCAGCATATAAGCCTAATTCTGCATTTTTAGCAAAGGGGATTTTAAGCTCTGCATCAGCGGTAATAAATGAACCAAGCTCAATTAATTTATATCGTGTCTGGCCTAATAGGCGATAGGAATAGACGGTTATCCTTTCCCCAACATACTTACTTCTTAGGCTTAACAATGAATTAAAGGGAAGCTTTATGTCTGCCCCAAGATTGAACTTCCATTGAGGTGTGTAGTCAAGCTCATCAGTCAACTTTGCAGGATCATAAATGTCGCCTTCTTTCTTGCTGCTTTGATAAGTAATGTTTCCAATTAAAGTAAGTCCTTTTGTAGCTTCAAAGGCACCATCAAATGTTGCACCTGTTAAGATTACCCTATCTATGTTGTAACAGCCTCTCCCTGTGGGAATTGTAAATCTACGTATGAAATCATCAATATAATAGCGATAAAGGGCAAGCCTTATATAATCTCTATCTGAAAAATTATGCTTATATGTAAGTTCTAAGGCATTATTACTCTCAAGTTTTAGAGTTGTAGTATAAAGCCCACCTATAAAACCTTCATACCACCACCATGCATCAGGGGCAGAAGGGGTGATATATTTTTTGTAGATTGCTAAGGTAATGATATCACTTTTTGTTATATTAAAAGTACCAGCAAGAGACATACTTAAACCCTCTTCTTTTATCTCCAATTCCCTTGCCAGTCCTGTCTGCGGAGCTTTGTAGGTATCGTAGCGAATACCAGGAGTTAGTAGTAACCTATCAGTTAAGCTCCAGTTATCCGTAAGGTAAAAACCCCACATATAGCTTGCAATACCACTACTTGGTGCGATAGGCCCACCTGTTACTCCATAGCTATTATCAACATAACGAACATCCTGACCACCAGTCTTAATAACCTTTCTCTCAACACCTCCAATAACCTCATGATCTTTCATAGGCATTGTAAACTCGATACTTCCACCATAGGACCTATCTGATTTAACAGTTCTGTCTAATACAAGCTTGCCATCAGGGTAAGTACTATTAAGCCAGCTTGCTGAGTAGTTTTTCTCATCTCTGTCTTCAAAATTTTTGTAAGCCTTAAGTTCTAACACAGAGCTACCAATAGGTTGTTTATAAGAAAAATCCAGAAGATACTTAGTCTTTTCCCACATAGCACCTGGCCCTGGTTCTGTAACATTACCACGATAGGGAGAAAAGGTCTCTCCAAAAGATAAAGGATAATCATAATTTCTCGGTTTATAAAAATTAGAGTTATTAGGGTTAGTTGATAATCTATTATTTATGGCAAAGCCTCTCTCAACAAGTGTATATTGTACCCCAAAAGTCATCTCACCTTTTAAAGGCATATCAAAATATAATTTGGTAGAAAGGTTTTTTGCTTCGTAATCATTATTCCAAAGAAACTCGTCAGCCCTCTGATAACTACCCCCTATTGAGTAACCAAAAGGTCCAATCTTGTAAGTATGGGTCAACCTATAGTTCTGCACATCATAATAATCTTCACCAAAACCATAATTACCGTAGAATGAAAATGTTGGTTTTTCTGTGGGCTTTTTAGTTATAACATTTATGACCCCACCACCTGCATTGTTACCATACTTTACAGAGCTTCCACCTTTCATGATCTCTATTTTCTCAATGTTATCAAGAGGAATAGTGCTCCAATCTATAAAATATCCACCCTGTACACCAGCTGCATTTATAGACCTTCCATCTATATTTAGCATAATCCTATTACCTGAAAGACCTCTTATTGATAAAATGTCACCTGTGTCTCCAACCAACGCTCTCCTACTTATATCTATCTCTGCTTCATATTTTAAAACATCAGGTATACTTAAGTTCTTTCCCTTCTCAATAGTCTTTGTGCCCAATACTATTAAAGAACTATCAACTAAAACCTCTTCAGTAACAACTATCTCTTCCATAGTAAGATGTTTTGTCTTATCAGCTGAGTAAACAATAGGACTTAAAAAAAATATAGTCATAAGTATAATGAGTAACTTTATCATGCTAAAATCCTCCTTCTCTTTTTTTTCACCCCCTTTTTTGATAAAATTAAAGTACGGGGGCCTTGGTTTACACACCATATCCCGTGGGGCAGGGAAGAGTCCTCACTCGCAATTTGGGTCTCCCTGCCTCTTTTATTATTCTTTTATATTTCTTACCTCACCTCCTCTCAGTTGCTATACTGTAGTTTCTTATTCCTAAAAGCCTAACCTCATCAATGACGCCTATAAGTATCCCCACATCAGCTTCTTTATCGGCCTTTATTTGTATAAAATCGTCGTTATTATTTAAAGATGACTTAATCTCGACAGATAGCAAGGCAAGATCAACCTTTCTGTTCATAAAAAATATACTACCGTCCTTTGAGATATAAATAGTTTTAACCGCATTCCCATAAACCTCTGATGTCTTTGACTCAGGCAGCTTGATTTTTATCACAGGCTCTCTTGTTAAGTGCGATGAAAGCATAAAAAACAAAAGAAGAAGAAATACTACATCCACTAAAGGTGCAATATTCATGTGGGTATGATTATGTCTTCTCCTTTCAAAATCTAAGTTTTTCTCATTCATAACACCTTTCTCTACTCTTTAAATAAAGGCTTGTTGTTATCTCCTTCATTATAAAGGCAATCTCATCGGCCTTTTTCTCGAGGTAATGATGTCCTATGTGAATTGGTATTGCTACAAGTAACCCTGCCGCAGTGGTAATCAATGCCTCCCAGATACCCGCTGCAAGCATAGAAGGATTGACATAAGAGCTTTCAGCTATTACCATAAAGGCCTTTATCATTCCCGTTACTGTGCCTGTAAGTCCTAAAAGTGGTGTAATTGTTGTAATTAAACCAAGCCAGCTTAAGCCCTTTTCAATATTCCTTAGCTCTTTTGTACCAATTACTGAAAGCTCTCTCTCATCGCAACCATCAGCAATTGCCTTTAGCAGAGGCATCATTATTTTGGGCTTGGTTTTTAATATTTCATCAGGTGAAAAATCTAAGCTCTTTAACAAAAAACGATACTCTATAGTTTTGTTAATCAGTATAGATGAGCCTATAACAGAACACAGAGCTATCGGATACATAAGAAAACCACCTTTTAAAAAAAGATCTATCACTCAGCCCTCCTAAGAGCAAACCTTATTGGTAATAATGCCCTTGAGATTACAGGTTTTCCATCCTTAAAAGCAGGAAAAAATGTTGATTTTTTAACTGCTTCAATGGCTGCCTCAGTAAATCCAAAACCACCATCTTCTATAACTTCTACATTTAATAGTCTTCCTTTTTCATCAATAGTCAATCTTAATAGTACCCTCCCTTCCTTCCCGAGCCGCCTCGCCATAGTTGGATATACAGGCATCTCCCTGTGGTTAAAATTAGGTCCTGATACAGAGCCAAATTCTACATCTTCAAAGGTCTTCGCCTTAACTGCTGGCTGAGGAGACTCAATACTTACAGGCATTGACGGTACAGGCGCAGGTTGGATTGATATGTCGCTATTCTCATTACGAGACTCAACAACCGGCTCAATTACCTCATTTATTTTGTTTGGTACATCTTCTACATTTTTTACCATAGGCTCGAAAACTTCTGATACTGACTGTTCCTTCTCAAGAGATATTGAGTTATCTTTTTTTTGAGGCTCCTTTAAGATCTTTTTAATATCAGGCTCAATAACTCTCTCATCAATGAAAAAAAGATCTACCTCTTTTAAATTTCTCGACAGAGTAATTGAAACTGGTATAGCCAAAATAAATATATGTATAATCAAAGATATGATAATCCCATAATTATTGTTCAGAGCCTTCATACCTCTTCCACCAATACATACCAATAAGTGCTTTTTCCTTTAACCATATATGATTTCCTTCAACAACAACCTTTGATAAAATCTCACTAATTTCTAACTGGTTGAGCTTCCTACCGGAAAGACAATGCCAGTGTTCTTTTAACTCTTCGACGCTATGGTAAGCAAAGGAGCTATCTATCTTAAAGGTTCTACTAAAGAACATTTGGTAGTCTTTGTATCGCCATCTTATACCAAGATTTCCTCTTCCAATCTCAGTCACAACAAATATATTTTTTGCACCAGTATTAAATACCTTCTCAAGGGCTGATTTAAACCCCATAGACGTTAAATGTAAGCTATGTGATGCTATTATTAGATCGTAACCAGCTAATTCAAAATTTGGGATATCCTCCAAAGGCCTATTATCAACGTTAACCCAACATATATCATTTTTATATGCCTTCTCATAAATTAGCTCTCTCATACCTAAAGATGGTTCCACCATAACTACATCACAACTTACAGAGTACAAAGGAAATGATAAAACCCCATCACCGGCCCCTATATCCAACACCTTCCAGCCAGGCTCTACCATCTTAAAAAGTGTTTTTATACTCTCTCGATGAAAGTCATTGTGTTCAAGAAAATACTTATACCATTTAGCATAATCATCCCAGAATGATATTTTTGTTGACCTTTGATTGATTTTTCTTTCCATTGTTCCTCCCAAGTCAAGGTTCTATTCCCCTTTCGAGGAGAAGAATGGGAGGCCTTCGTAGCCAGATCCAGAAAATAAAAAAGCCATGAAGTAGCGCCTTCCGACGCATAGCCTTCATGGCTTTATATTTCTAAAAAATTTTTGTTGACTTATGCTGAACTCCTTGTTCAGCTATTTAAGGATTATAAGGATTTACTAATTCTAAGTCAAGTTTTTTTTATATAATAACATTTTTTTTTTAGTGTTCCTGATGCTATGCGATTCTAATTTAGTGAAAAAGTTGATCTGTAATTATTATATAGTAATAAGTCTTAATTTTTAAATTTGGACTTATCTTTCATAATTATTGATAGGTTAAGCTTTTATTTTTCTCTGTTTTCAGCAAGAAACTTTTTGAAGTTATCATTTATAAAAATAAGATGTTCTTCTAAGGCCTTCTTTGCTACCTCTCTTTCTCTTTTTATTATAGCATCTCTGATTTTTCGATGCTGATTAAGTAGTTCTTCCCTACTCAATCCTCCTTCTGTAATAACATATTCTCGAGTAATTTTAATAGCTCCTGTTAATAAGTTAAAAATAGAAGTCATAATGTGATAAAGAATTGTATTATGTGCAGATGCAATAATGGCAAGATGAAACATAGCATCGGCCTTTTCTCCTGTGGAGTTTGATAAATAGTCCTTCTCCATTTGAGAGAATGAATCGTTTAAAGCTTTCAGATCATCATCGGTAGCCATATCGACAGATCTTAAAACACACCAAGTTTCAAGAATTTTTCTCACCTCCATCAATTCCCAAAGAAGGTTTGGGTCTTTTGAAAGAAGGTCATTTAAAGGATTTTCAAACGTTTTCTCAGTAATGGCTCTTACAAAGGTTCCTTCTCCTTGGATACTTACAATAAGACCTTTAGATTCAAGTCGATTTATTGCTTCTCTTAAGGATGCCCTACTTACTTGAAATGATTCTGCCAACTCCCTTTCAGAAGGAAGTTTATCCCCTGGCTTAAGATCTCCGCTTCGGATAAGCCCCTCTACTTGTTCAACAATCTCATCGGCAACACGCTTAGGCTTTATTGGTCTAAACACAAAAGAAATAATATTAAATTCATAAAACAAAGTCAATGGTCTGATTTTAAATTAACATATAATGGTCATACCAATATAAATTTATATTTTTAAAAAACCATTTAATAGCTAAAATATTACAAAATCAATGGTAAAATTTCTTTTAAAAAAGTGTTTGACAACAAAAATTTTAAAATGTAATATTGGTATAAAGGTTAGACCAAAAAACAAAAAGGGAGGTAATTATGAAGAAAATTAATATGTTGTTTGTAGCGTTGTTATTGATGTGTTTTTTTACCAGCAAAAGTTTTGCAGACGAGAAAAAAAAGGTTTACAACTGGAAAATGGCTACAACATGGTCAACTGGTATCCCCTGGTTTAAAACAGCTGAATTTTTTGCAAAAACAGTAGAAACAATTACTCAAGGCGAATTGAAAATTAAGGTATTCCCAGACGGTGCAATTGTCCCAGCTTTCGAGGTTTTTGATGCAGTGAGAAATGGCGTTGTAGAAATGGGACATGAATGGCCTGGTTATTGGAAGGGAAAGGATGAGGCCTTTGTTGCTTTTGGTTCTGTTCCTTTTGGAATGAACAATCTTGAATATTCTATATGGCTTTTTGCAGATAATGGATGGGATCTGGCAAAAGAATTATATGGTAAATTTGGCATAGTTCCCTTTCCAGCGGGAAATTCTGGTCAAGAAATGGGGTTCTTTACTAAAGCACCTATAACTGATATGAGACAATTAAAGGGCAAAAAGGTTAGAACTGTTGGATGGCTTGCAGATATCTTAGCAAAGAGTGGTGTTGCAGTAAGTCCATTACCTGGTGGTGAAATCTATTTGGCATTAGAAAGAGGAGTTATAGACGCTGCAGAGTTTAGTACTCCCTATATTACCTTCCCACTTGGTTTTCAAGAAATAGCTAAGAATGTCATCGTTCCTGGTTGGCATCAGACATCTGTACAACTTATGACACTAGTCAATAAAAAAGCCTACGATTCACTGCCTGATCATTTAAAGAAAGCATTAGAGATTGCTGCCTATGCAACACAGATGTGGGATATGGCACGTTCAGAAAGAGAAAATGCAAGAGCGATAGAGAAATACAAAGCTAAAGGAGTAACATTTAATAAATCAACCAGCGAATCTCTAATTGAAATGAGAAAACTTGTTAAAACCTACCTTGACGAGTTAAAATCAAAGCATCCCAATCTTAAAAAAGTATTAGATTCACAAGAAGCTTTCATAAAAGATATGTCAGACTGGAAAGAACTAAGAATGGGTGTTGCTGCATGGCCCTATGAGAACTATATAAAAGGACAACATACAGAATAAGCACTATCAAGATATAGAAAAATAGGGAGATGTCACCCTCTCTCCCTATTTTTTTTTCATATCTAAATGGAGGTGTATTTTGAATAATATAACAGAAAAATTAGACAAAATAAATGAATACGCTGGGCGTATTACTTCTATATCAAGTGTATTGTTACTTTTTGTCGTTCTATACGAAATTTTTAGCAGGAAGATTTTTGATACTCCAACGACATGGGGATTTGAGTTGAGTTATATG
>FMJZ01001891.1_pt1 | contig 18375 bp, 14 predicted proteins | sample 1987881 | NCBI WGS metagenome assembly FMJZ01 (sample SAMEA4378227, study PRJEB15110) | soil metagenome | biome: soil; feature: Field; material: Soil | place: India | collected 2015-03-11 | depth 0 m
GATTTAATAATTCAAGAGAAAAGCTCTTTGGTATAAAAGAGGATATGGATCTTAATGAAATTATCAAAATCCCTTTGAATTTAAAGCAAACAGTTTATAAAGTAAGGGTTATCTATTCAAAAGAAATAGAAACAATAGAGTTTCAGGAATATATTTTCAGAAAGAGAGATAGCTTGAAAATAGTTTTTTCAAACGAAATAGATTATTCTTTCAAATATCTTGACAGAAAAAACCTTGAAAGTTTATTCAACCAGAGGGAAAACTGTGATGACATTTTGATTATAAAAAACAATAGACCCACAGACACTTTTGCTTCAAATATTGTTTTCTTTGATGGCAAAAAATGGCTTACCCCTGCTTTTCCATTACTCAAAGGAACAAAAAGACAATTTTTGATTGAGCAAAACATTATCTATGAAGAAGATATTTTGCTTAAAGATTTAAAAAACTTTAAGGGATTCAGACTTATAAATGCCATGCTTGAATGGGACGAAAAATATATCCCAATTTCTCAAATAAAAGGTGTAGAAATATGAAGTTTGTAGTTAATGCTTCTTCTGCCGGCAACCGACTTGATAAGGTAGTTATAGATCATTGCAAAATTTTTGGAATAAATATTACAAGATCAGGGCTTAAATCTCAGGGAGTAAAAATATATGTGAATGGAAAACTTGAAAAATTATCATATATAGTAAAAGAAAATGATAATGTAGAGTTTGATATTCCAGAACCAAAAAAGTGTGAACTTAAGCCAGAAAACATTGAATTTGAAGTTTTATATTCTGATAATGACATAACAGTAATAAACAAACCAGCAGGTCTTACTGTCCATATAGGAGCCGGACACTTTGATAATACACTTGTTAATGGGCTACTATATAGATTTGAAGGCAAACTATCCTCTATAGGTGGGATTGAAAGGCCCGGAATAGTTCACAGACTTGACAAAGACACTTCAGGTCTTATGGTTGTAGCCTTAAGTGAAATTGCTCATCATAAACTTATCGATGCTTTCAAGCAAAGGCTCGTGAAAAAAGTTTATTACGCCATCGTAAAAGGTCATCCCCCTGCAGAAGGAAGAATTGAACTACCTATCTCAAGAAGTCCAGTCAATAGAAAAAAGATGGCAGTAAATCCAAAAGGCAAAGAAGCAATAACAATTTACAAAACATTAAGCTATGGCAAAGATGCTTCTCTTGTTGAGGTAGAAATAAAAACTGGCAGAACTCACCAGATAAGAGTTCATATGTCTCATATAGGACACCCCATTATAGGGGACCCAATCTATTCAAAGGACAAGAAAAATGCTCTTGCCCTTATAGCCAAAAAACTTGGCTTTAATCATCCTGTTTCTGGAGAATGGCTTGAGTTTGAAGTTCCTTTTACAAAAGAGTTTTTAAATTTACTCCGTGAAGCTCAAATAAAATATTAAAAACTTACTTTTCCATTTCTCTTCTATATCTCTCAATCATTATTCTGTAGTAAGAAGGTAGGTCTTTGTTTGTAATGTCAAAGAAATTTTTCTTCAGTTCTGGTTTAAAAATCAAATCCTCTGGAGGTGTTATTTCGTATTCTTTTGCACTTTCTGCCTTTCTTTCTTCCTCAAGTCCCTTCTTTGTAAGTCCCTTTTTTGATTTAAGTAGTTTTTCTTCAAGTTTTTTGCTTTTTTCTATTGTTTTATCTGTAACCTTTTCTTCAATTATATCCTTTAAGATATCTTTCATATCTTCTTCTATATCTTTCCCGCCTGATAGATTACCTTCCTTAAGAAGTTTCCCCAGACTTTCATTTATAGCTCTTTGTAATTTCTCAAGTTCTTCCTTGAGTTGTTGATATTCAGGGCTACCCTGTTTTTCTGATAACATCTTTTTAAGCCCACCGGTAATCATCTGTTGCATTTTGATTATGTTGTCAAGAGAAATAGTTTGTGATTGCTCTGTTAAATTTTCAAATTCTTTACTATTCAAGAAATCATTAAATTCTCTCAGTGAAAGATATAATTTATTAAATCCTATTAAAACTCTTGGAAGACTCATAAAGAAATTAAAATTCCTTTTTTCTCTTAAATGATCTTCAAGATCGGTAATATCTTTCTCAAGTTTATCAAGTATTGATAAAACCTTATAATAATCTTTATAGATAAGAAAATAGAAGCCGAGTTTTTCTCTATACACCTTTTTGAGGTTTAAAACTGAAGCTTTAGTTGACTTTGTTATTATAACCGAATTTTCTGGAAGAAAATAAAAATTCCCAATACTCTTTTTTAACTTTTCTATAACCATAGCATTGAGAATTGTTTCTTCCATCATAAATGTTAAAATATCCTCTGTTTGTTTTTTAAAATTCTCTTTCTGCTTTTTATTACCCTGCTGGATTGTTTCTGCAAGTTTTTCAATAAGTTCAAATGACTTTTTAAAACTTTCCTCTTTTTCCATAGCAAGATTTTCAGCTTCCTTTTCCAGCTCATTCATAAGATTTCTGTCAAATTCTTCTTTTTTAGATTTTATATAATCCTTATAAGAACGTAGCTTTTCCTCAAACTTTTGCTTATCCTTTTCTTCACTCAGATTTGAAAGTAATTTTTTCATTTCTTCAATCTGAAGTTGTTTTTTTAAAAATTCTTTTTGTTTCTTAAGGGAATCAAGTAGCTTTTCCATCTGCCAGAGGTATTCTTTAGGATTATCAAACCTCATCTCTACAGGATTTTTTTTATCTCCAACCATAGGCATAAAAAACTCATCTTTGTTCTTCAAAAAATCATCAAGTTTTTTTGTAATATCCTTCATTTTGTCAATTATTTCTTTTGTTTCTTCATAACTCATATCTTTACTAAAAATTTTTTCTGTTTCATTTAATTTCTCTATAAGATTTGATAGTTCAGAGATAGCCTTATCCTTCTCTATCCCCTTATAATCTATATTTTCATTAAAAACATCCGATTTTGCAAGATTTGATAATATTGAATAAATCTGTTTAATATTACTCTCACTCATTTTATCAATCCATTCAAAACCCGGTGCATAGATAGAAAAGGTTTCTATCTTAGAAGAAACACCGAATAAATCTATAGCTTTGACATAAAAAGTAGCTCTATCTCCGGGTAAAAGCTCAATCTCCCTCGAAGAATAAGAAATTTTATATTCTATTTCCTTAGAAATAGGTGTTTCGTAAGGAAATTCTCGCTTATAACTTAAATTTTTAAGATAGTTAGCCTCATTCTCTACTATACAATTCACAATTATTCTCTTTATTCCCTGATCGTCTATAGCTCTGAGTAAACTCGTAAGTTTCCATGGAAAAGCCTTTATTATAACCTCTTCTTTTGGAAATTCTATCTTCAACTCGGGAGGAAAATTTGGAAGTAATTTTATATCAAGGTCTTTAATTTCATAAATATCGTTATCAAAGGCAATTAGCTTTATGTTTACCCTCTGTGTCTTATCTACTTTTATAGTTGTATTAAAATTTCTGCCTTCAAAAGTAGATGAATAATTCTTTGAAATGATTTCCTTTATTTCTTTTGTCATTTCGCCTTTTATCTTTATATTGGCTCCTTTATAGACTTCAACACTTTGTATTCCCTCTATTTCATAACTCTGATTAATGAATGGATAATTTATTATCAACTGAATTCTTGCTGGAAGAAATTTTGTCGTTCCTTTTAATGTTTTTTCAATTATTTTTTTTGTTATTCCGTGTTTCTGTGCTAATATCTTTATGTTCAAATGAGAATCTGAGGAAAGTTTTTCTGGAATTATCAACTGATTGGTTCTTACTTCAAATATTAAATTTGATATATAGACTATTGTCTTATCATATTTTTTGTAATCAATAAACTCTATTTTTATATCTTTATTGATGATGTAATATTCAGGAATATTGACCTTAAAATCAGATTCAAGAAATATTTTTATATTATCTATTTTATCTTTTATTTTGTTTATAAATGATAAATTAATAATTGTCATTATTGAAATTAGAAAAACAAAAAAAACTATATTTTTTTTAAGCCGTTTTTCTTCAATTTTATAATATTGAATAAATTGTTCATTTTTTTTAAGTAAAAATTCAATTTTTTCGCTTAAACTTGCTTTTTTCGTTTGTGTTTCTTCGTAGGTGTCAAGTATAAAAAGCCTTTTCCCAAAAATTTCTTTCTCAACGTCAGAATTTATATTTTTTATTTTATTTATAGCAAAAATAAAAAAACAAATTGAAAAAAAAAGAAAACAAGAGAGAAAAAATATTAAGCAAAAAATAAAAATAGGAACATCAAAATACAAAAAAGAGAGTATAGAGAGGCAGATAGTTAACATCAACGAGATAAAAAAAATAAAAATATAAGAAAGGATCCTTCTACGCCTGAACAGTCTCATTCTTTTCTTCCAACTTTTTTTCACCAAAAGAAAGATATTTTGGCTTAATAACTGATAAAAGTGTTCCGCTCAGATCTCCATCGTTAAGCATAAAATGAAATGCACTCACAAAATTATATGCTTCTTTAAAAAGATCTATTACCTTTTTGCTCACATTATGCTTTTTACCACAAAAATTTACTTCAAGAGGTATAATCTCTTCTGGATTAAGAATAATTTTCTTTTCAAAATTATAATCAACAAAAACCATTTCAAGGTTGTCCATAATTTTTTTCATTTCTATTGCTACATCAGTCCTTATCTTCTTTGATATTTGGGCTCTCTGCATCTCAAGTTTTTGTGAAAGAGAAAAAAGTTCTTTTGAACCAACTATCGTTGATGAAGCCGTTTTATTAAGTTCTCCAACTATAGTTAAATATTCCTTAAAATTTTTGTAATTTGTGTTTATTTCATAATATAGATCTTTAAGATTTCCTCTTATATCAACCCTCTGACCAGCATTAAAGGTAACCTGATAAATAATACTGTTTGAAGCAAATATTGGAGAATAAAACTTATCAAAGTATTCAAGCAAAACCCACGTGATGAAAACTTTGTCATTAAATGACAAAAGCATTCTTGGGTCTTTAATTGATGAATAAAAATTGAGAATACCTGCAAAATCAATTGAATTGTTTATTAAATCTATTCCTTCAAGGATAGACTGATTGATCTTTTTATTTGTTGTTTCTTCAATTACCGGCTGAATTTCTTTTGGCTTCTCTTCTTTTATTTTGAGTTTTTTTTCTTCCTCTTCCCAGTACCTATTCCAATAACCAAGCATATCTTTTTCTGTTATATTGAGAAAATCTTTAAAATTTCTCGGTTTTTCCATTTGAAAGATTTCATCTTTATAGTAAAAATCAATGAGGTGCAAAAGTTTTGGAAAGTATTTTTCAAACACAAATTTACTTATGTCTTTCAGTTTTTCAAATCTCATATCAGTTAACTTTATGTCAAGATTGCATATTCTTTTTTCTTCCTCAAGAAGTTTTAAAAATGCCTTATCAAGCGTAGTATAATATCTATGAATAGAAAGAATCCTTTTAAATAACTCAACAAAATATGGTTTGGATTTAAAAACAGGATTGTCATAATCATCTGTAGTCTCAAACAACTTGCTGAATAAGATCTCATCATAAAGCAAATAGAATCTATATACAAGCTCAAAATAGTAAGTATATCCAGCTTTTAATAAGAAATTTCTTATCCTGTTTGTGACTTTAGGATCAGTTTGAAAAATTGTAAAAAGAATCTGCTGTGCATCAAGTAAACCTGTCTGTAATTTATAAAATGTCAATTCCATAAAACTTTTTGTAAAACCTCTTTTAAAAATAGGAAAGATGCCAAAAAGTATGCAGGTTATTTTTGAAGCAAGTCTACTGAAAAAATATGGAGTGGGATTATCATCTTTTTTTCTCTTTGGAGTAGGAGACGAAACTTTATTTTTAATAGGCTCTTTCCTTTCATAACTATCTTTATTTTCTCTTGTTGTCCTGTAATGGGTTTTTTCTTTTCCTAATTCCTCAGCTACTTTTTTCTTGTATTCAAGTTCCTTTTGCCTTATCCACTCTTCAAGTTTTTCGTTGAGATGGCTCTTCTCGTCTGGTTGTAAGTCTACTACCTCACCACCAATCTGAACAAATTCGTTAAAGAGTTTCTTTTGTTCATCGTGATGAAGTTTATGTATACCAAGTTTTTCTCTCTTTTCTTCATAAATGCTTTTATTTTTCATTTTTTCCTCTTCTTTTTGATTAAAAATTCTTAATTAATTTTAATCTGAAAATCAACTTTTATCAAGGTATCTTTATATATAAAATATTGATAATGATAAAAGCAAAAAGAAAAAGAAAACCAGCCACTAAATAGCCATAGAAATTTTCTTTATAAAATATTCTTCTTTTTACTTCTATTTTTGATTTTTCAAGTTTGTCTATCTCATTATAAATATTTTTAAGAGATTCAGGATCATATGCCCTGAAAAACTTTCCACCAGTTATCTCAGCAATTTTAGTAAGTGTATTTTCATCAAGCCCTTCACCCGGCATAAGTAAATACTCTGTAAAATTTGCATTGAGTGGTTGTAAAAAACCAACTTTGTTTCCAAGCCCTATAGTATATATTTTTATACCGTAGTTTGTAGCTATCGTAGCTGCTGTCAAAGGTGCAATTAAGCCAGTGTTGTTATTTCCGTCTGTAAGGAGAATTATAATCTTACTTTTCACCTTTGAATTTTTTATTCTATTAATGCTTGTCGCTATCCCCATTCCTATTGCTGTTCCATCATTTTCAGGGTCAAAATCAATAGAGTTGACAATTTCTTTCAACATCTTTTTGTCGAGTGTCAGTGGTGACTTTGTATAGCTATATCCTGCAAAAATCACAAGTCCTATTCTATTAAATTCCTGTTTATCAATGTACTCTGTTATAACTTTTTTTGCAGAATTAAGTCTATTTGCCTGATACAATGTTCTGGCTGGGTCATAATACACTCTTTGGCCTAATACTTCTCTATATTTCAAATGTGTCGGAAATCCATCATAGCTTAGCATACTACCTGATACATCAAGACAGAGAATTATATCAACACCATAAAGCTGATCGGTGTTTATAGAACTACCACCAAGAGGTCTTGACAACGCAATTATAAATAAAGAAATAGCACAAACAAGAAGAATATCATTTAATATGTTAAAGTATTTCACTGGAATAGACTTTTCTTTCTTTAAAAGGCTTATAGAAGAAAAGTTTATTGCAACTGAGAAATTTATCCTTCTCTTCGCAAAATATTTAAAATAAACATACAAAGCTGGAACAACAAGCAGAATTAAAAAATAAGGACTTGCAAATCTCATAATGTCTCATCCTCTTTTTTAGTTAACAAATTCAGCAAATTTTCGCATTCTTTAATACATATCTCCTTTTCTTGTAATGTTGGGATATGCTTCGCAAATTTTACTCTATCAGATATCTTAAAAATATGAGTTATAATCTCTATCACTTCTTCTTTATGTTCAATATCCTTCAATTTTTTAAAATAGTTTAAGATTTCTCTTGTCCCCATCTCAAGAGCATTGAAACTATAAATATTCTCAAGAAATTCTCTCACAGCTTCAGAGATTTTTACAAAAATTTCTTTATAATCCTTTTCTGAAAAAGGCATATTTTTTATTTCTTCTATACTTTGCCTGAACTTATCAAAAGGATCAATTTTAATCTCTTCAACCTCTTTTATTTCCTGATTTTGCTTTTTGAATAACTTGAAAAACAAAAAGCCAAGTATGCCGATTGAAATCAATAAAGCTGGAATTATAAACCACAAAGGATCAATAAAACTATATATTCCTTCTATGGGTTGTTTATTTGTTATTTTAATATCTGTTTCCTGATAGCTTATTTTTTGTTCAGGTATTAAAAACTCGTTTGTTTTGTTTGATACTTCTGCCTTAACTAAAATAGCTGGTATTTTAAATTCTTTCTTTTCAAAACTTTTGACTTCAAAAATAATCTTGTTTGTTTCAATGTTTTTCAAGTTTAACAAAATTGAATTGGACACAAAATTGTTGCTTGATATTTCGATATCCACAATCTTAAGATTATCAAACTTATATACTATTTCTCCAGACTTAAGAAAGCCAATTTTGTTCGTGTCATAAAGTAAAGAAAAGTTTGTCATAAAACGTCCCTACTTTTCAGCTTTATAATCTATTCTTTTATGATAATAGCTTGTCAAAAACTTTACAAATTCATCTTTTATAAGGTTGATTTCTTTAAGTGTTATATTACATTCTTCAAGCTGCCCCTGTTTAATTCTTTTTTCTGTAATATCATTAACTATGTCTTCTATTATAGCTGTATTTATCTTTTCTGTATTCTGTGAATAAGCTCTTAAAGTAGCCTCAACACTATCTGCAAGCATAAGAATGGCTGTAGCCTTGCTTCTTGGTTTTGGTCCACTATACTGATAATCAGAAATATTTATATTTTCATCACCATAAAGGTTAACTGCCTGATGATAAAAGTATGAGATTGTCGTTGTGCCATGATGTTCTCTTATAAAATCTATAATTTCTTCAGGAATTTTATGTTCCTTTGCCATTTCAACACCAAGTTTAACATGGGATTTAATAATAGACACTGACATTGTAACCTTCATCTCATTATGTCTATTTTCTCCCATTTGATTTTCTATAAAATATTCTGGATTTTTCATTTTACCTATATCATGATAGTAAGCTCCAACCTTTACAAGCAAAGGATTTTCTCCTATTGCCTCGGCAGCCTTTTCACACATATCACCAAGCATTATTGAGTGATTGTATGTTCCCTGTGCCTCATTTCTGAATTCCCTCAATAACTTACTTGTTGAAATATTAGAAAGCTCAAGCAATTTAAAATGCGTGGGAATAACGAATATATCTTCCAGAAATGGAAGAATGCCGAGAGAAAATATAGAACTTACCATTCCATTACCAAAGCCAAACAAAATATTTAAAAGAATCTTTATGGCTGAAAAGTTTTCATGCAAAAGAATATATGAAAGGGCATAAGATATTTCAAATGCTGAAATTAAAATACCAAGAATAAAAAAATCTCCCCTCTTATTCAATATTTTTGATGTATAGATCGTAAGAAAAGCAAGCATCAAAAGGTTAAAAAAACTATAAACATCAAAAAAAGGATAGAAAAACGAGAAAAAAGTATATGTAATAAGCAAAATAAATGAAGTTTTTTGTTTTATAAGTAAAATCGGAAGTAATGAAGTTATAACCCCATAAGGAACAAATAAAAACAGCTCTATATTGCTGTATTCTCTATAGAAAAAAGAAGAAAAATAAAAGAATACATTTGCGATTATAAACCCATACACTGAAATAAGCAGATTTCTTTCTTTTTGAAACTCATTTTTATCAAATGTATAAAACCTATAAACAACAAAGATAAAAAGCCCAAAAGACAAAATAAAATAAAAAAGAATCTTTTTAAAAAAATTATTCCATTTATACTCTATATAAGCTGTAATTCTTTCATATTTTTCGTGGTTTATCTTTTCACCTTTTTTTATAATTATCTCTTTATAACCTATATAACTCTTTCTATCTGAGAGGGTTTCTGTAGCCTCTTTAAGTCTATCAGCTCTTATATTTTCATCAATATTCGCAGTTGGTAAAAGACAATTTGCAAGAACCTCAGAATAAAATAGATTTTCTTTAATACTTAAAGATGGAAATATTTTTTTTACAAATAAACTTAAAAATTCTTTATCAACTGGAAAGAAAACAATTCTATCATATTGGAGATTCTCAATCCCAGAAGTTTTAATAAGACTATAATTCGTCTCATCAGGGATAAGTTTATCAACAATAATATATTTTGAAGTAAATGCCTCATAAAGGTAGTTTATTCTATTTATATAGTTAGTTATATAAATCTTTCTTTCAGTAATATAATTTATAACTTCATCAGAAAATATAAAACCTTTGTTTAAGAGTGAATTTTTAAGATTTGAATTTTCCACTGAAATTGTGTTAAAAAATCTATCAATATTTGAACTGAATTTATTGTAATGGTTTTCACTATATCTATAATAATAAGGTAGAGATTTAGAAAACTCTTTTATCTTTTCATTTAATTCGATTTTGTTGATGTAAGAAATATTCTCGTCTGATAAGATTGACTTCTTCGCATTATCTTCAAGAAGAAAATCTTTCTTTGAAGGTGGAAGATTTGATAATACTATCAAACCAAAAGAAATAAGATAGGTAAAAATAAATAATAAAGTTATTTTTCTTTCTTTTAAAAAGAATTTTATAAATGGTAAGTTTATGGTTTCGTTATTTCTTTCCATGAATCATTTTCCCTTTTTTCATATATGTCTAAAATCTTTTTCACAAGCCCGTGTCTTACAACATCTTCAGGGCCAAACTCAAAAAACTCTATCTCACTCACACCTTTGAATAATTCTATCGCCTGCTTTAAACCTGATTCTTTACCATAAGGTAAATCTATCTGTGTAATATCCCCTGTTATAACCATTTTGCTGTTTTCTCCAAGTCGGGTAAGAAACATCTTCATCTGCATAGTTGTTGTATTTTGAGCTTCATCAAGTATCACAAAAGCATTTGAAAGAGTTCTTCCTCTCATATATGCAAGTGGTGCAATTTCAATAACCTGATTTTCAGTATAGTATCTTATTTCTTCAGCTTCAAGCAATTCTTTCATTGCATCAAAGAGTGGACGAAGATATGGATCTATCTTTTCCTCAAGAGTCCCCGGCAAGAATCCAAGACTTTCTCCAGCTTCCACCACTGGCCTTGTAAGGATAATTCTATTTATCTGTCCTTTAAAAAGAAGATGTAATGCAACTCCTACAGCAAGATATGTCTTACCTGTTCCAGCAGGGCCTATTGCAAATGTAAGATCTGACTTAAGAATTTTCTTTATGTATTCAAGCTGATTTATATTTCTGGGTTTTAACGTTTTTCCTCTTTTAGAAATAGTTAAACCTTCTGATATAAGAGTTTCCTCTTCATAACTACCAGCTCTTTCAGATTGCTCAAATAAAAGTTTTATTTCCTGATGAGATATATGCTTCTTATCCTTTGAGAGTCTAATAATATTATCTATAATATGAGATGCTTTTGTAATATTCTCCTCTTTACCCTCAAAATCGATGGCATTTTCTTTTGGATATATTTTCACCTCTAAAAGCCTTTCTATTAGCCTCAAATTAGAATCGTGAACTCCAAAAACATTCACATAATCAAAATCTAAGGTAAAGTTTTTCTTAAGTCTCATTAATACCTTGTGCCTCTAAAATATTTTAAATAAAATATATATTATAAGCAAACTTCTGTCAAGTAGAAATCATTTTCTTAGTTGACTTATTTCTCCCTTTTCCATTATAATGTTAACAGGGATTTTAAATGAAACAAGCATTATTTTATAATAAAATTAATGAGAATACAGTAGAATGTGTCCTTTGTCCACATAAATGTATAATTCAAAATGGGAAAAGTGGAATATGCGGGGCAAGAAAAAATCTTGATGGAATACTTTACACATTAAATTATGGTGTGGTTGAAGGATTGTCTCTTGATCCAATAGAAAAAAAGCCTCTGTATCACTATTACCCCGGCAAGGTCATTTTATCAGCAGGAACACTCGGATGTAATTTGAAATGTCCTTTCTGTCAAAATAGTCATCTATCAAGATTTTTTGATGAGTATAATGATGAAATAAAGCCAAACCTTTTCCCTGAAGAATTGTTTTTATATTTTCTCAAAAACCAGAAAAACTATGGATTTGATATTTTTCCGGGAATAGCTTACACCTACTCCGAACCACTTGTCTGGTATGAATTCGTTTTCGAAACAGCAGAAATTTTCAAAAAAAACGGCTACAAAAATATCTTAATAACAAACGGATATATAGAAAAAGAACCCCTTACGAAATTAATCCCATTAATTGATGCCGCAAATGTTGATTTAAAGGCTTTCACAGAAGAAAACTACAAAAAACTCACTGGTAATCTTAAACCAGTGATGAATTTTATAGAAACTCTTTACAAAAATAACGTCCACATTGAAATAACAACATTAATTGTTACTGATTTTAATGACAACCTTGAAGAAATAAGTTCCATAGCAAAATGGATAGCTTCTATTGATAAAAAAATTCCTTTTCATTTATCAAGATATTTTCCTTCTTACAGGTATAATAAAAAAGCTACAGATATAAAAATTCTTGATGAAGCTGAAAAAATTTCAAAAGAACACTTGCACTACGTTTACAAAGGGAATGTTATAGGTAGCCATAACACTTATTGTCCTGAATGTGGAAATCTTCTTATAGAGAGAAATGGATACGATATAAGTTTTAAAGGCATAACAAAAGATAATAGGTGCAGTAAATGTAATAGAAAAAACGACATTATTCTATAAAGGGGCTTAAGATGGATAGAAAAGGGGGGGTTTTAGCACATATAAGTTTGCTCGGGGGTGAATACGGAATAGGCACTCTCGGAAAAGAAGCATACGAATTCATTGATTTACTCTATGATGCAGGACAAAAGCTCTGGCAAATTTTACCAATCGGACCAACAGGATATGGAGACTCTCCATATCAGGTTTTTTCAGCTTTCGCAGGCAATCCTCTTTTAATAGACTTATCAACCTTTGTTGAAGATAATTTAATTAAAAAAGATGAATTGAATACCCTCCTGTCAGATGAAAATTATATCGATTATGGGAAATTGTATGAAATAAAAATCCCTTTACTCAAAAAAATCTTCAGTTTAATGAAAAAAGAATTCCCAAAAGATTATTATAAATTTTATGAAGAAAATATCTTCTGGCTTGATGATTATTCTACCTTTATGGCTTTAAAAAAAATAAACCAGAGAAGCTGGCTTGAATGGAATGAAAATTTAAAAAAAAGAAAAATTGATAAAAAATTAAAAGAAGAAATAAATGAAGAAAAAGAATTTTATTGTTTTATTCAATACATATTTTTTAAACAATGGGAAAAGTTAAAAAGCTATGCAAATTCAAAAGGAATTTCAATAATAGGTGATATACCTATATTTGTAGCTATGGATAGTGCAGATGTATGGTCAAATCCAGATCTTTTTGAGCTTGATGAAGATTTAAAACCAAAAAGGGTTGCTGGTGTTCCCCCAGATTATTTCAGCAAGACAGGCCAGTTATGGGGAAATCCTCTCTATAACTGGAACAATCTTTTGAAAACTGATTTTAGCTGGTGGATTGAAAGATTTAAAATGGGTTTTACCCTATTTGACTATATAAGAGTGGATCACTTCAGGGGATTTTGTGAATACTGGGCCATCCCCTATGGTGAAAAAACAGCAATAAATGGAAAATGGGAAAAGGCTTATGGATTGGAACTTTTCAGTAAACTAAAGAAAAAATTTAAAGCTCTCCCAATCATAGCTGAAGATCTTGGAATAATAACTACAGACGTTGTCAAATTAAGAGAAAAATTCGGCTTTCCGGGTATGAAAGTTTTGCAATTTGGCTTTGAAGATGGACCTAATTCAGAACATCTGACACACAATTTTAAAAACTCTAATTTTGTTTGTTATACTGGAACCCACGATAACGATACATTAAAAGGCTGGTTAACAAAACTTGATAAAATAAAAAAAGATTTTTTGCTCAATTACCTCAACATTAAGGATGAAAATATCGATAAAAATATTGTTTTTTCTTTGATACGAGAGATATGGAAATCTGTGGCTAATTTTGCTATTGTTCCCTTGCAGGATTTATTTATTCTTGGAAATGAGGCAAGATTAAATACCCCCGGAACAATAGGTAAAAACTGGCAGTGGAAAACAAGAAAAAAAGATTATGAAAAATTTCCTTTAGACTTCTTAAAGGAAATTTCAAAACTTTACAATAGATAAAAAATGTTAACCTAAATATTTTTTATATTGACAAAAAATATAGATATTGTATACTAAACCTATCCACCAGGGAGGGTGTATGGAGTTTGACTCTTTTTCAAACATCAAAAAGGATTTTAATGTAATTATAGCAACAGAAAAATATAAAGATGACATAAATTTCTTTATTTCCTCTTACAAAATCCCTTTTTCTATCAAAACTCATTTTATTGATTCTGAGGAGAAAATTTTTGATTTTTTCAGTGAAAATGAAGTCGCACTTGTTATAGCTGATGGAAAAATTGACTATTTTAATGTTATTAAATCAATCCAGGAAACATATGAAAATACTTATACCCAATTTATTGTAATTTCTGACAATGGAAGATTATCAAATGATATTTTTATCGAAAACACCTTTTTTATACATCCCAACTTTTTAATTTCTAATATCTTTGGGAATTTCTTTTATCAATCTTTATTTTCCTACATTCTCATTTTAAACAATGAAAATTTTCAAAAGAAATACAAAAAAATAAGAAACGAATACAATAAAGAAAGAAATCTGAATCAGGCAATTTTTTCAAACATAAAAGAAGGTGCTATTATTTTAAACTCTGAGGGAAAAATTCTCTTCGCCAACAAGGTTGCAGAATATGTCCTCAGTTTTGAAAATAAAGAATATTTAAAAACAAAAATATCAAGTTTCCTTAAGAGTGAAGACGGTGAGCAGTCCTATATTTTAGACCTACTGAGTGAATGTATCCAAAAGAAAAGAAGGATCAGAAGAAATATGCAATACTTTTTTACAAAAAATGAAAATAAGATTATTTTAAATCTTGAATTTATTCCTATCCCCGAAAGTGAAAATGTTCTTTTTATATTTGACGATGTTACAATTCAAAAAAAGTTGTGGGATGAAATCTTCAAAAGAAAAAATCTTGAAACTATAGGGCTTATTTCTGAAGGTATAGTTCATGATTTAAACAATCAATTGACTACCATTCTTGCAAGTGTTCATCTTATGAAGGAGTTTGTAAAAGATGAAAATATTTACGATTACATCGTCGATATTGAAAATGCATCGGTTAAATCAAAAAACATTATTAATGATTTTGTTTCTTTTTACAAAGGAAACATTCCAGTAAAAAGAAAAGGAAACATAAAAGAAGTCGTTGAAGAGCTTGTCCACTTCATCTTCAGAGGAAGTAATATTAATGTCTCAGTGAGTGCAGAGGCAAATTTATGGGAGCTTGAGTTCAACCAATCATTAATCGCACAGGCTTTGAAAAATATACTTGTGAATGCAAGAGAGGCTGTTTCAAAATCAGGCAATATAATTATAAAAATAGGAAATCAGCTAATAGGTGAAAAAAATCCTTACGATGTCAAGGCAGGCAAATATGTAAAAATATCTGTAGAAGATGATGGAATTGGAATTAAAAAAGAAGAGATCGAAAAAATATTTGACCCTAATTTCTCAACCAAAGGAAAGGACAGGGGTCTTGGACTATCTCTCGTTAAATTGATCATTGAAAATCATAACGGCTTTATAGCAGTAAATTCAAGAGAAAGAGTTGGCACAATATTTCAGATTTTTTTACCCATAAGTGATAAAATAGAAGATGAGTTGAAAACAAAAAAAGAGAAAAAGGTTATCAAGGATACAAAAGTCTTAATAATTGAAAGTGATAGTGCTATTACAAAAACACTTGAAAAAATATTTGCTTACTTTAACATAAAAGCAAGTTTTTTAAATAAGTTCAGGGTATTTGAAAATCCTGAAATAATAGAAAAAAATTACGATTGTCTTATAATAGATACAAGCAATATAGACGAAAAAAACATTGAAAGATTTATTGAAAAATTTAAACGATTTAATGAAAACATTAAAACCATTCTTTTAACTCACAAACATCGATTTGAACAAGAAAAAATAAACAAGCTCAATATAAATGCTATAATTTACAAGCCATTTAATCTTGAAGATATTGGAGAAATTCTTTCAGAAGTCCTATAATTATTTAAAGATATTTCTTGGAGTAGTTAATGAAAGCTGTTATCCAGAGAGTAAAAAAAGCATGTGTATATGTGAATAAAGAACTCATCTCTCAAATTGAGACCGGATTACTTGTCTATCTCGGCATAGGAAAAGATAGTAAAGAAGAAGATATTGATCTACTGGTAAAAAAAATAACAGAAATGAGAATATTTCCAGATAATGAGAAAGAGGGAGTTTTTTCTGTAAGAGATATTGGTGGTGAAATTTTACTAATCTCGCAATTTACACTTTATGGAGACGTTCGCAAAGGAAGAAGACCATCTTTTTCAGAAGCTATGGACGTAGAAAACGCAAGGCTTTTCTATGAAAAATGCCTTGAGAAATTTAAAAATTCAGGTGTGCCGACAAAAAGTGGAGTTTTTCAGGCAATGATGGAGATTGAAAGTATAAACTATGGTCCTTATACTATAATTCTTGAAATATAATTAAAAAAAGAGGCTCGCCTACTAATAACGAACCTCTTTTTATTCAATATGATTAAAACTTTAGCCAGATTTCATAAGATGTTTTATTTTTTAGTAACCCTGTCAATAAAGTAGTTTAATGCCTCAACAAGATCCTGCAATTCATCTTTCCTTCGCAACTTAAACTTAAGATCTTTAATATCAATCTTTCCATCAGCAGCATCTTTCAAGGTTTTCTTTATTCTATATACAGGACCTGCAAGTTTATGTGAGATGAAGAGTCCAAATATTCCAATAAGGATGATATATAAAATACTTATGCTTATAAGTGGTACAGAATAAATTTCAAATACATTCAAAGGTTTCATATCCAGATAAGTAGAAGGATTGTTATAATCAACTTTTTTCCACTCTTCTTCAGTAAGCAATTTTGCTCTGAAATAAAGTGGTTCTTTATAACGAAAAGCCTTTGCAACAGCCATTACAGCAAATGATAAAACAAAACCCAAAAGTATAAGTACAGAAAATCTCAAAATAAAACGAGTCTGGAAAGGCTTATCAATAAAATATCTCCACCTGAATTTTTTCTTATTCACAAATTCCTCCTTTATAAATTTTAGTAAAATTCAATTTTTTATCGGAATATTATACTTTAATATAAAATTTTATTTTGTCAAGTGGTATAAAAGAGTTTTTATAAATTCCGATAAAACTTAATGGAGGAATTAATGAAAAAAATTTTTTTTATATTTTTTATAATAATTTTTTCGTGTTCTTATAATGCAAAAAATGTTTCAGAAAATAAAGAAGATTTTCAAATATCTATAGGTCCATTTTTTCTACCAGAAAACACTTTTTTTAGTTCCATTTCTATAAACTATCTTACACGAAACCCTTTAAGTACAAAAGTATTTTTCACAATGGCAGGAGAAATTGACTGGGTAAGAGAAGAAAAAACACCAAAACTTTTCCATAAAATGGTATTCACAGATCTTGAAGAAAACACTTTCTATAAGTTCAAATACAAAGAAGAAAACGAACAAAAAGAAGGAATAATAAAAACACTCCCATATGGGACAGAGTACGAATTTAACTTTTGTATTTCCACATTGGATTTTGAACTCAAAAACTCAACTGATTCAGCCTTTATTGTCCTTTTGTCAAAAAAACACAAAATGGATTTAATTGAGTTTGGAGAATTTTACAAAAAGAACGAAAAAAATCTTTCCTCAAATATTATTGTGCCAATTTTTGACTTACTTTATAATGAAGAAAATATTTATAAAATTAAAGAAGATGGGATTAATTACTTTTACTATAAAGATATTGCAATAATAGGAATAAATAAAAAACTCAATAACTATGATAAAATTTCTTACTATATTCCAGAAGATTCTAAGGTTTATATCTTAATAGGTGATATTGGTAAAAAAGAAGTCGAATTAATAGCAAGAAGATACAGTCTATATGTAGAAAAAATATATGTTTATAAAGATTCTTATGTTGAATTAGACAAAGTTTTTTCTCTTGATAATCCAGTTAAAATTAATGTAGTAAAAAACTCAAGATATGCAATGGTCTTAAAGGAGGTTTTTTAATGGGTAATAAAATTCTACTTATCAATGGTCCAAATCTTAATATGCTTGGAACAAGAGAACCTGATAAATATGGACATTTAACTCTTAATGAAATCGTCGAAAATGTCAAAAGAATTGCAAAAGAGCAAGGTTTTATATTAAAGGATTTTCAATCAAATCATGAAGGTGAAATTATAGATTTCATTCATAAAGAAGGATTATCAGCAAAAGGTCTTATCATTAATGCTGGAGCATATACTCATACATCGATAGCTATAAGAGATTCAATACTCTCTGTCTCAATACCCTTTGTTGAAGTTCATCTTTCTAATGTTTACAAAAGGGAAGATTTCAGAAAAAAATCTTATCTTTCTGATATAGCTATTGGTGTAATTTCTGGTTTTGGTCATTATGTATATGAACTTGGACTACTTGCCCTCATTAAATATATTGAGAATAATTGACTTTTTTAGCCTGAAATGTTATGTTATCAATAAGATGGAGAACTTATGAG
>FMJZ01014020.1_pt1 | contig 18369 bp, 17 predicted proteins | sample 1987881 | NCBI WGS metagenome assembly FMJZ01 (sample SAMEA4378227, study PRJEB15110) | soil metagenome | biome: soil; feature: Field; material: Soil | place: India | collected 2015-03-11 | depth 0 m
GTCTAAAAAACAGTAGAGATAACAAATCACTGCACCCGACTTGACATAGGTATGTTGTAGGTTGCTTTTGGCCTTGGTGGCTGCCCCATTCAGTTGGGCAACAGTACCCCATGGGAAGTACATCAACGTCTCAGGAGAAATAGCCTCTTCGTAACGAAAGCCACCCTCAACGGTTTTATGTTTATTAAGCTTCACCTTGACTTGTCGCCACGGCTCCTTTCAATGAGGGTTTTGCAGTGTTGATCCGGTAAAACCAAGACCCGTGCAATTTGGGTTTGCTCCCGGATGGGAACCTACTCTTGCCACTGATCCCAAGACTGAAGTATGAACCCCACCGCTCTATAGCGCGGGGTAGTTCATATTCCTCTTGCTCTGCCCCAGGAAACTGTGTGCCAATCCACGCTGCAATGTGAGCAACCCAGCGGGAGTCCTCATAACAACTCTGTACCCTGGATTTGATGGCTTCGCGCACCTTTTTGCCGAGATTGAGCCATGTCTCCCACAGATGATCTTGAAGTTCTTTGCCAATGGTGTCTTTATCCTCGGCAGGTATCAGTGCCGTAATCACGTTGGGAAAGTCTGCTGTGACCAAGCTAGGGGAGGGTTGCCCTTCGGTTCCGATAGGTTTGGCAATGCCAAATTCCTCAAAGTAGAGTTCAAAGTCAGGCGTTTGGTTGTAGAGATTGGGGGTAATGAGGGCATTAGGCCCATAGCGTTCGGCAAGGAACCAGCAGGCCTTAGGACTTAGGTAATGCAGGCGGTAGGAGCCTGACCAAAAGTCCAGCAGCTTCCGCGAGGATTTAATGAATTCCTGCACGGGGGAGAAGGAAAACATCAAGAGCCAAGGGTGCTGTGGTTGATCCCCATTGCTGGCATTTTTGGAAAAGAGCGTTCCGGCAAGGGCAGCAGTAATCAAGGTATGGGCTTCGAGAGGGCAGTGGCGATCGCAGCTAATATTTTATCCAGCGTAGTTAGTTGGCATATGCAGCAAGGGCAAAACAGACAATGTTTTGCAATCTTTAACAGGTTTTCAAATATGCGACAGGCGCGAGAGCGTGGTATCGTGACTAAGTAACTAAAAATTCCCAATCTACGCGGGGTTGCCCGCTCACCCAACTCAGTTTAGGGGATGCCATGCTGTCAAAGGGCTTTGAGGTTGAACTCTACACGGGTAAACCCACGGGCGAGATTGTGGGACTGTCCGATCGAATCGTGAGGGACTTGCCGGGGTTTGTACGTGAACCCGATAGCCGCAACGTCGAATTCACAACGCCCCCTGTGTATCTCTATGATCAAGCCCTCTGTGACTTGCTGCGTCCTCGCTTTCGGCTGCGAGCGTATCTAAAATCCTTGGGAGATTTAACCCTTGTCCCCGGCAGCACCCTGAGCCTAGGGGATAGTCAGCACTTTTATCGCTCTGATCCCCAGAACCCCTACCACACCTACATTGAGCAAACCTATGGCACGCGGGTTGTTACCGCCAGCGTCCACATCAACATTGGCCTGCGAGATCCAGAAGAGTTGATCCGTGCCTGTCGGCTGGTGCGGCTGGAGGCATCTCTGTTTCTGGCGCTGAGTGCTGCTTCGCCGTTTCTCGATGGCAAGGTAACGGGCTATCACTCCACCCGTTGGGCAATCTTTCCTAAGACCCCACCCCAAGTGCCCCTATTTACCAGCCATGCCCACTTCATTGAGTGGACAGAGGTGCAACTTCAACTGGGGACGATGCAAAATGTGCGGCATCTCTGGAGTGCTGTGCGTCCCAATGGCGATCGCCGACCCTATGATCTCAATCGCCTTGAACTGCGAATTTGTGATCTAGTCACAGATCCCATTGCCCTCCTTGCGATTACGGCTCTCTTGGAAGCGCGACTCCTACAATTGCTCGACACCCCCGACCTTGACCCGCTCCGCTGGGGCAATGGCGAGATGCTGGCACAACTAGCCGATGAAAACGAACAGCTTGCTGCAAAAAACAGCTTAGAGGCGGTGCTGACTCATTGGCGCGATCGCCGGCAACTAACGGCAGCCGCTTGGATAGCAGAACTCTATGATGAGGTCTGGCCGATCGCCAAAGCACAGGGCTTTAGCTGCTTTCTGGCACCAATTAAGAAAATCCTACGACAGGGAAATACCGCCCAGCAATGGCTGGCTCAATATGCAGCGGGGCAATCTATCCCTGAGACGATGGCCGCCGCCGTAGAGGAAATGGCCGCTAGCGAGCAAGAAGTTGCGGATCAACTCTGTCAACCAGTGGCGGCAGTGCGGGGCTAAGTATGGCGCATTTGTTCATTAGCACAGGGGAGGTCTCCGGGGATTTGCAGGGTGCCCTGCTAGTCAAGGCACTCTATCGCTTGGCCGCAGAGCGCGGGATCCCTTTGGAAATTTCTGCCCTTGGGGGCGATCGCATGGCTGCCGCGGGGGCAAAACTGCTCTTTAATACCGCGGGAATTGGCTCCGTGGGGCTACTAGAAGCCCTGCCATTGATCAAGCCAACGATCGCTTTGCAACTCAAGGCACGTCGCTATCTACGGCAGCACCCGCCCGATCTAGTGGTTTTGATTGATTATGTCGGCGGCAATGTGGCCATGGGGCGATTTATTCGCAAGTACTTTTCTGTGCCGATGGTTTACTATATTGCCCCTCAAGAGTGGGTCTGGTCACACAGTCTCAAGGCAACTCGTCAAATTGTTGCCCTCAGCGATCGCCTGCTGGCCATTTTTCCAGAAGAAGCCACTTATTACCGCCGTCATGGTGCCAATGTGGTTTGGGTGGGGCATCCCCTGTTGGATCGCATTGCTGCCGCTCCCAGTCGTGAAGTCGCCCGTCAAAGTTTGGGCATTGCTGCCGATGAGCTAGCGATCGCCCTGTTGCCCCTGTCTCGCAAACAGGAAATCAAATCCCTCTTGCCATTGATTTTAGGGGCTGCCACGAATATCGCTAAAGCCTATCCTGAAGCCCGCTTTTGGTTACCCCTGTCTCTGCAGCAGTATCGTCCAGCCATTGAAGCAGTCCTCAGACAGTATCCAATTCGCGTCACCCTTGCGGACGACTCACTGCAAGTTCTGGCAGCAGCGGATTTGGCGATCGCCAAGTCCGGCACCGTAAATTTAGAAACGGCACTTTTGAATGTGCCCCAAGTGGTGATCTATCGCGTCCACCCCCTGAGTTTGTGGCTCTATCAACGCTTCCTGAAGTTTGATCTCAAATTTGTCTCCCCCCCCAATTTACTTGTGAATAGAGAAATCGTCCCCGAACTCCTTCAAGGACGAGCCACGGTTGCCAAGATTACCACCGCTGCCCTTGAGTTGCTCGATCAGCCTGAGAAACGCCTAGCGATGCAGGCAGGCTATACTGAAATGCGAGCCGCCATGGGCACCCCCGGCGTGGTCGATCGCGCCGCCACAGAGATTCTAAATCTGCTAGTTAACAGAGAACGTGCAGGATCAGCGACCCTACACGAGTGAGTAAACCAACTGGCTTAAGTGTTAGTGAGCAAATTCTCTACTGTTGGGGTTTCATGAAGCGATTGCCCGGGCGCCGCTGTTGCATCCGAGTGGCCAAGGCTTGCCGTTGTTGCGGTGTGAGAATGCCCCGCATGGCCAGCATGCTTTCAAAGCGGAGGGAGGCGAGTTGGTTTTCCAGTTGGCGCACCTGTTGGTGCTTGCTGCGGATTTGATCCTCTGAGGCATCGCCACTCATCATCTGCCGCAGTTCTTCCCGGGCGGTGCGCAGTTGGTTGCGGGTTTGTTCCATTTGGCCTTGGTATTGTTGCCGCACGGCTTGCAAACGTTGCCGCTGCTCAGGGGTGAGATTGAGGTTTTCGAAGTTGGCTCCCCAGCGGGGTCCGCCATAACCGGGGTCAGCTAACGTCGGGGGAGCGATCGCCACCAAGGGGCTAAGGGCACTGCATACCAAAAGTGCTGCGAGGGATTTTTTCAACATAGCTGGGTTCTCCTTTCTCAAAGGTTGGAATGATGGATTACTCGAAAAGAGAGGGTTCAACATCGTGGAACATCGCTTGCCAATTGGTCGCGATGAAGGTTTCCACCGAGTTGGGGGAAGTTTGTTGTGCCACTTGAGTTGAGGGGTTGAGGAACCGCACACTGGTGGCAGTGGCGATCGCGCCAGCCCCCAAAAGAGACACGACCTGCCAGCGTCGCTTCCTCAGTTGATGTTGATGCAAAGCAGCTTGGACAATCCGCTGTTCTAGATGAGGATGGGGTGGCGGTGGCATGCCCGCATAGGTCTGCAAAAACTGAACCAAATTTGTCTCCTCCGCAGGTGGGGGTTCGCGTTTCATAGGCTGACTCCAGCTTCAGTAAAGTAAGTCCGCAATGTGCTTCGGGCACGAAAGAGACGGGATTTCACTGTACCCACGGGAATCTGCAGAATTTCAGCAATTTCTTTTTGGGGCAAGCCTTGGAGATCATGCATGACCAAAACACTGCGGTATTCTAGGGGCAGTGTGGCTAAACCGCGCTGAACTAAATCTTCGTAATGCAATTGCCGTAGATCTAGTCCAGGGGTGAGTGGCTCACTTTGAGACAGGTATTGCTGATGTCGCGATTTGTGCGTTGCCAGTTGACGGCGATAGTCGCAAGCCACATTCCAAGCAATCCGATAGAGCCATGTCGAAAACTTTGCCTCATGTTTGAGACCTTTTAGCCCCTTCCATGCCCGCAAGAAAACCTCCTGCACCAAATCATCAAGGGCAACCGCACCGCACAACTGAAACAGGAGCGATCGCACCCGTTGCTGATGCCGTTGATACAGTTCCCGAAACCCATTTGGATGTCCGGAAAGGCACTGCTCAATAATCCCCCGATCGGGATCGATCACTTGGGGCCGGGTCACGATAGCCGTTGATGCCGTTGCCGCTGATAGGGGTAAAGATACACTCATGCGAGGTATCACTCCATTAACGTAATCCTCTATTTAGACGGGGCATCGAAAAGAGCGGTTCAAGACCCTTGGCACCACGGTTCGGTAGAATTTGGGAAACAATTGTGGCTACCGGCCGAACTATACTAAACGTCGGATGCTCTGACAGGGAACTGATCGTGAATATCGCTGAAATTTTTAACCGTGGTGGCTTGGCCATGTGGCCACTACTGATTCTCTCGATCTTGACCTTAGGCACCATTTTTGAGCGGCTTTGGTTTTGGAGCATGGTTCTCCGAGGAGAGACAAAACTGGCCGAGCAGATTCTGGATGCCGCTCGCCACAATTGGCAAGAAGCCATTGAATTAGCAGCAAATGCCTGTGACCAACCCATTGGTCGCTTCCTCTATACCCCTTTACAACTGATTGACACCAACCCAGAAATCTTTCGCTTAGCTTTAGAGGCTGCGGCTGATGAGGAGCTGAGTGCCATGCGGCGGGGAGAAAAGGTCTTAGAGGCAACGATTACGATGGCACCTCTACTGGGTTTGTTGGGAACGGTGTTAGGTCTGATTAGTGCCCTCAGTTCTATTCGCTTGGGGGATATTGGCACACCTGCAACCATGGGTGTGGGTCTCGGGATTAGTGAGGCCTTAATTAGTACCGCCTCTGGCTTGGTGGTGGCGATCATTGCCCTTGCCTTTCAGCGGCTCTTTCAAGCGTTTCTCTTGCAGCAGGCACAAATTTTTCGCCGCACTGGCAATGAATTAGAACTCATCTATCGCCAAGCATGGCTAGAGCAGCGGATCAAAGGGGAACCCGAAAAAACATTGTTCTAACTCAAGCTCTATAATTTTGCCCCTTTGGCGGTTCTGAAGGAGAAAATCTTAGGGGTAGGGGGAACCAAAATCGTTATAATCGCTGTTGATAGCTCATTAGCGAGGCATCATGCGCGTTTACGTGTTGCTCTACAACCCGGGGACTGAAAATGAGGGCATTCACTCTCTGCAACTGGGCGATCGCAACCTTATTCTGATGTTTGAAAGCGAAGACGATGCCAGTCGCTATGCCATGCTCCTAGAGGCACAGGATTTTCATCTCCCCAGCGTTGTCCCCATTGATGCCAAGGAAATCGAAGAATTCTGCGAATCCTCAGGCTACACCTGTCACTTGGTGCCCGAAGGATTTGTGCCGACAAACGATGCTGAGCGTCTCTTCTTGGCGCCTCCCGAACGCAATGTCGAAGAAACCGACTGGGAACTAGAAAGTCGCGTGCCGCCGGCTGCTGAGAGTGAGTTCTCCGAAAGTGAACTGAATCAGTTGCGCCAACAATTTGAAAAGCTGTTATAGATGGTGCGGTTCTGTGCCTGTCTGATTGTCAAAAATGAAGCAGCCCATTTGGCACGCTGTCTGGGCAGTGTTCAGCCTTGGGTAGATGAGATCGTTGTGGTAGATACCGGGTCAACGGATGAGACGATCGCGATCGCCCGCCAGTTTACAGATCGCATCTTTACCTTCCCTTGGCAGGATGATTTTGCCGCCGCTCGTAATTACTCCCTAGAGCAGGCCACGGGCGATTGGATTTTGGTGATTGATGCCGATGAGGTGCTCGTGACCTTGCAGGAACCACCTGTGCCCCTCGGACAACAACTAGAGGGCAGCACCTTCACTGCCTACCAACTCCTACGGCGGGAAATCGGCACGGGAGAGCAGTTTTCCGATTTTGCCATTGTGCGACTCTTTCGCAACCTGCCGACGCTGCGCTATCAGGGACGCTTCCATGAGCAGTTGGTGTCCACAGCCGCAGAACCGCTGACCATTGGTTCTCTGGCAACGCTGCGCATTGACCACTATGGCTATCAACCCGCACAAATTCAAGCCAAGATGCGCGATCGCAACATCCCGATTTTGGAACGCATCCGTGCCAGTGAAGCTCTACCTTTGAATCTCCTCTTTGCCTTGGCGGAGATGTACCATGCTGTGAATAACCCCACGGCTGCGGATAACTGCTACCAAGAACTCTTTGAGCGGCTCTTGCCCCATCTCCTCACCGGCCAACTGCCTGAGAATGCCACCGCTGCACTGCCCGAAATTCTGAATCAACTGGGGCGGCGTCTGCTGGCTATGGGGGATCACGAAACATTGCAACTCCTATGTCAGCAAAGTCTGGTGTGGTTTCCCACCTATCCTCCCCTCAATGATTTAGCCGGGCGCTGGCTGATGGCTTTAGGATTTCCTTTGGGAGCAACGGCCTACTTTGAGTATTGCCTTGAACTGGGGCGCACCAATGGCTACAGCAAGCAGATGATTTTTCCCTTGGGTTATGTGCGGCAGATTGCAGCCGAACAACTAGGGCGTGCCTATGAAGCCTTGGGCGATCGCGAGCGAGCGGCGGTGGCCTTTGCCCAAGCAACCGCTTTTCGCCAAGAAAAGGGCAATCACCAATAAAAAAGTGCCGCTGTTACCAACGGCACGGCAGTTTGGGTTTCGGTGATCCAACCTTAGGCAAATTGCTGCCACTCTTCTTCCAGCAAACTGATGAGGTCTTCGTTGCCCTGACTCCGAGCCACTTGCAGCCGCCGCTCAAGAGTTTTCAGAATCGCATGGCGATGGGCTTCGGCCAAAGAGTCGCGCTTACGCTGGGGAAGGACTGAAGGGGCAGCACTCGTCGTCGGAGCGGCTGTGGTAACTGGTGTACCGTTGGTTTGGTAGGTCACCCCCCGCCAGCAGAGGACATAATTGGGTTGAGGAACCGGTTCAGCCGCTTTGTGTCCTACCCATTGCGCCCCGCGGTAGAGACCCTTGGCACCCGATTCGACAAGGGGAACGTGCGGGTCAGAAGTTTCGTATTTAACACCACGATAGATGAGTTGCATAATTAAATCAAGGCTCCTAGGTGACTACTATTGATTCGTTATCAAACTTTAGAGGGTCGGCGTTAAGGAACAAGTTGTCCCTAACTTTCTGTATTCTATTATACGATTTTTCGACATTCATTGGACAGAAGCCGGTTTTTGTAATCAATCTTTAGCTCTTTTACAGTCCTCCTATGAACGTGTTGTCCCTCCCTCCCAATGCTCGTCACCTCCTAGGGACGTTGCGTCCGGGTCAACGGGAAATTAGTGAATGGCAAGGGGGTCTCTTGGCGGTGTCGGCAGTGCCCGGAGCAGGTAAGTCCCATGGCATGGCCGTAGGAGCAGCGATCGCCATCGCTCGCGAACAACTCCATCAACAGCGGCAACTAGTAGTGGTCACCTATAGTCGTTCGGCTGCCGCCAATATCAAGGTGCGGATTCGCAAGCACCTGCGGGAGATGGGGCTACCCCGCAATGGTTTTAGTGTGCAGACGCTCCACAGTTTGGCCTTGAAAATTGCGACCAGTCACCCTACAGCGGGTCTGCGTTGGAGTGGCGAGAATTTATTGAGTGAGCATGAGCAGCGACGCCTCTGTGTTACCTGTGTTAAGGAATGGGCGCGATCGCACCCTGATATGCTCGAGCAACTGATCCAAGGCTGCGATACCAGTCCCCTGAGCGACGTTGAACACGATGGTCGCAGAAGTGCGCTTTTGACTGACATTTTGGTGAAGTTGGCACAAACCGTTATTAGCAGTGCCCGCAGTATGGCTTTGACGCCCCATGATCTGCGGCAGTTATCCCAGCAGTTGCGCCCCCAAAGTGCAGCAGCAGGAGAACCCTACCCTTTTCTAGAGATTGGTGCCGACCTTTTGGAACTGTACCAGCACCATTTAGCACAGCAAGAGCAAATTGACTACGATGAGATGATTTTGGCAGCGGTACAACTCCTCGAGGGCGATCGCCAGTGCCGCCTAGAATGGCAACAGCGGGTATATGCCGTCTTTGAGGATGAGGCTCAGGACTCCACTCCCTTGCAATCGCGGTTACTGCGACTTCTAGCCGAGGACAACACCACAGGGCAAGTTAATTTTGTGCGGGTCGGGGATCCCAATCAAGCCATTAACTCCACATTTACAGCGGCAGACCCGCTCTTTTTTAATGAATTCTGTGACGAATGTGCCCAGCAGCAGGCCTTCTATGAAATGACCCAAGCGGGGCGATCGACCCCATTGGTCATTCGATCAGCCAACTTTTTAGTGAACTGGGTCAATCATGCCCTCAAAGGCCAAGAACTCCCCTTTCGGCCCCAAGCAATTCAGCCCGTCTCACCGACGGATCCGCAACCGGGGGCAAACCCACCCCCCTGGGGAGAAGGGGTAGAAATTGTGCGACCAGCTACCATTTTTGAGACTGTGCGCGAGTTAGCAGCACGCATTTCTCAGGTCTTAACAGAGCATCCTGACGCCTCAATCGCGGTGCTGGTGCGTACCAACCGCCAAGGAGAATTTCTCGCGGATCTGTTGCGATCGCCCGCTAGCTTCAACATTGATACTGACCTTACTGCTCAAGGGATTCCCATTCTTGATGTGTCAGGCCTTGAACGGCGATCGCAGGTGCCCAAGGAATTGCTGGACATTCTTTATTTTCTCCACTGCCCCTATTCTCCCGAAGCGGTCAAAGCAGCCCTGACCGTTCTTCAGGAGCGCAAACGCATTTCTGTCCAAAACTTGGATCGCTTAGCCGCCCAGCCAGAGGTGTTTCTCTACCCCGGTCCTTTAGACCCCCCTGCCGAGGAACCCGTGCTCAAGGCGCGGCACTACTGTCAACATCTCCTCAAAGCCCGCCTAGAGCTGTCTTTATTTCCCTTGATCACGTATTGCGCCCAGGAATTGGGCTATGATGCCGCCGAATTGGCCACCACCGATCGCCTGATCTACCACTTGGCACAGCAGGAACCGACGCAACTGTGGGAGCGTATCCATCCCCGTTGGCAGGAGTTGGTGGCAGCAGATCGCTTTGATGCTGTTGAGATGGAAGACCTCCATAGCCGCTTAGTGCGAACGGGACAAGTGACCATTATGACGATGCATCGCGCCAAGGGTCTGGATTGGGATGCCGTTTTTGTTCCCTTTTTAGAGGCAAGAACCCTCCCCGGTAAGAGCTGGGTGCCGGCCAATGCCAAGTTCCTCAGTCCAGAGGTAGACTTTATTGAGGTGGTGCGATCGCAACTGCGTGCCTACGCTCATCAGCAACCCCTTCCTGACTCGCAAACCGCCAATCAAAAAGCCGAAGAGGCCAAAGTTGCTGAGGCATATCGCCTGCTTTACGTGGCCATGACCCGTGCCAAGCGTTTACTGTGGCTCGCCGCCGCCCACCAAGCCCCCTTTAACTGGCAGAACTTTGACTGGCGAGGGTTTTATAAACTGGAAGAGAGTGACCCTTGTCCTTTCTTACCGGCCCTAGAGAAAAAGTTACAGCAACATGCTAAGGCTACTCCCGGCGATCGCTAGGACTATCGCGCCCCGGTAGGCGTTCCATTACTGCCAAGACGGCCCGTTCTGCTGCCAGAATATCGCGCTCCGCGCCCCCCAAAAAGAGTCGGCCAAAGCTGCCCACAGCTGAAATTTGCAAGATATTAATAAGTGCTGCCTTTTCAGCTTCATTGGCGGCCAGTGCGGCATAGGCGGCAGGTTCCACTTCAAATACATAGAGGGTTTGCCCCGCCAAAATCATATTGCCCCGCCGTGAGCGGTTAATTAGTTGGGTATGGTGGGCATCAATATTGCGAATCACCTGACTCGAGATCACCCGTGGTCGCAAGCAATCCTGGACTCGAGCGCCAATAGCATCTAAAATTGCCTGCCCTGCTGCGCGCACTTCCCCCTGATTGCCCGAATGCACCTCCAATAGTCCGTAGAGTCGCTCGATAAACAAAACTCCCGGCCGCACCACCGCAGACTTCAGGGCAATATCCAAGAGGCGATTGACATCAATCCCCGGTGAAATCTCCACCCAGAGGGAGCAATCCCCCGGCAGCGGCAAAAACCCCTGCGCCACGGTTCCCAAGTAGGCCGCGTGTTGCGGTTGAATCGAGTCGAGATAGACATAACTGCGCAGATCAACGCCCAAGGTGGTGGATTCCTAACGCGCCAGTACCCATGATCGCTGAAAATGCCCTAGGACAATAGCCATTGAAGGCGTGGATCCGTAAAGTCCTCAATGCAGACTTCTGCCCCTGCGGATTGAAGGGCCGTTTGCGATTGCGTTGTTAATACTCCCCAGCAGAGCATCCCTGCCCGCACCGCTGCTATCACCCCCGCCACGGCATCCTCAAAGACAAGACAATGCTGCGGCAACACCTGCAACCGCTCCGCCACTAGGAGATAGCATTCTGGATCGGGCTTGCCCCGCTGCACATCCTGCTCCATCACCACCGTATCGAAAAAGTTGCCCACCCCCTCGCAAGAGAGCACCAATTCCACATTGGCAGCACAGGCCGAGGTGCCTAAGCCCAAGCGATAGCCTTTTTCCTTGGCACTTTTGAGAAAGGGCAATAGCCCCGGCAACAGTTCCAAATTGGGGGCCAGCAGTTCCCGAAACACGGCTTCTTTACCCGCGCCCCAACGTTCGACTTCCGCTTCAGTGACTGATCGCCCTAGGAGTTCTGGCAGGAGTTCGGCATTGCGTTTGCCCCCCATTTGCCGCAACTGTTCCAAGTTAATCTGCTGCCGCAGTTCAGGGGTGCGATCAACATAGACGCGCCAAGCTTCAAGGTGATAGGGCATGGTATGGCAGATGACCCCATCCATATCAAAAATCAGAGCACGCTGCGAGGGTTCAACGGCAAGAAACTGGGAAAAATTAGCCATTGCGGAAAAATTTGGGCATCAGCAAGTGTAGTCTATCGTCTTTTGAGCCTAAAGAGGCTGGCCAATCGATCAATCGAATTTTGTCGCAGGCTAGCCCATAAAATACGGGCAACCACACCTGCAAAAATAATGAGTCAACATCTACAGTAAGGGTACAGCCTTTTATCCAAGCTGTAGGGTACGTCGAGGGGTGTTGATCCTGTTTAAGAGTGGATTTGACGGTTCTGAGTCTGTTCAATCTTTTGGGAAGAGGGCTGTAAATTGGCATACAAAAACACGCCAAAGTGGACGTGTTAAGATGAGTGTTACCAGCACGCAGGAGCCATTAGGGAAAGGGTCATGTTTGAACGGTTTACAGAAAAAGCCATTAAAGTCATTATGCTGGCACAGGAAGAGGCTCGCCGCCTCGGCCACAACTTTGTCGGTACCGAACAAATTCTCCTCGGACTGATTGGTGAAGGCACCGGTGTGGCTGCGAAAGTCCTACGTTCCATGGGCGTGAACCTCAAGGACGCCCGCATCGAGGTGGAAAAAATTATTGGCCGCGGGTCTGGTTTTGTCGCGGTGGAGATTCCCTTTACCCCCCGTGCCAAGCGAGTGTTGGAACTCTCCCTCGAAGAAGCCCGCCAACTGGGACACAACTATATTGGTACTGAGCACCTGCTCTTGGGTCTGATCCGCGAAGGGGAAGGCGTAGCGGCACGGGTTCTTGAAAATCTTGGCGTTGACCTGTCGAAAGTGCGCACTCAAGTGATCCGCATGCTGGGTGAAACCGCAGAAGTGACGGCCGGTGCTAGCCAAGGGCGTACCAAAACACCGACACTGGACGAATTTGGTGCTAACCTCACCCAGATGGCCATTGATGGCAAGCTAGATCCTGTGGTGGGTCGGCAAAAAGAAATTGAGCGGGTGATTCAAATCCTTGGCCGCCGCACCAAAAATAACCCCGTGCTGATCGGTGAACCGGGGGTGGGTAAAACCGCCATTGCTGAAGGCCTTGCCCAACGCATTGCCAATAGAGATGTCCCCGATATTCTCGAAGACAAGCGGGTGGTCACCCTCGATATTGGCTTGTTGGTGGCGGGCACGAAGTACCGGGGTGAGTTTGAAGAGCGGCTGAAGAAGATCATGGATGAGATCCGCCAAGCCGGTAACGTAATCTTGGTGATTGACGAGGTACACACGTTGATTGGGGCTGGGGCTGCTGAGGGTGCCATTGACGCAGCGAATATCCTCAAGCCCGCCTTGGCTCGTGGTGAGTTGCAGTGCATTGGTGCCACCACGATGGATGAGTACCGCAAACACATTGAGCGAGATGCTGCCTTGGAGCGCCGCTTCCAACCGGTAATGGTGGGTGAACCCTCCGTTGAGGAAACTATTGAGATCCTCTACGGCCTGCGGGAACGCTATGAGAAGCACCACAAGCTGAAAATTTCCGATGAAGCCCTTGAGGCGGCAGCGAAGCTGTCTGATCGCTACATTAGCGATCGCTATCTGCCCGACAAGGCCATTGACCTCATTGACGAAGCTGGCTCACGGGTGCGCCTGATTAATTCGCAACTACCGCCTGCGGCCAAGGAACTGGATCGCGAATTGCGGCAAGTGCTCAAAGAAAAAGACGATGCCGTGCGTGCCCAAAACTTCGACAAAGCGGGTGAATTGCGCGATCGCGAGATGGAACTGAAAGCGCAAATCCGTGCCATTGCCCAGCAGAAAAAATCCGAAAGTGTCAATGGTGAAGAGGAAACCCCCGTCGTTACCGAAGAGGATATTGCCCACATTGTTGCCTCTTGGACAGGTGTGCCTGTCAGCAAGCTCACCGAAAGCGAGTCGGAAAAACTGCTGCACATGGAGGAGACCCTGCACCAGCGGGTCATTGGCCAAGATGAAGCGGTGAAAGCCATCTCCCGTGCCATTCGCCGTGCCCGTGTTGGTCTGAAAAATCCCAACCGTCCCATTGCTAGCTTTATCTTCTCTGGGCCAACCGGTGTGGGTAAAACCGAGCTAACGAAAGCCTTGGCCGCCTACTTCTTTGGCTCTGAAGAGGCGATGATCCGCTTGGATATGTCCGAGTACATGGAGCGGCATACCGTCTCCAAGCTCATTGGTTCGCCCCCCGGCTATGTCGGCTACAACGAGGGCGGTCAACTGACCGAAGCCGTGCGGCGGCGTCCCTACACGGTGGTGCTCTTTGATGAAATCGAGAAAGCCCATCCCGATGTCTTTAACCTGCTGCTGCAAATCCTTGAGGATGGTCGCCTCACTGACTCTAAGGGGCGTACCGTTGACTTCAAGAACACCCTCTTGATCATGACTTCGAACATTGGCTCGAAGGTGATTGAGAAGGGGGCGGGCGGTCTTGGCTTTGAGTTTGGCTCTGAGGACGCTGCCGAATCGCAATACAATCGCATTCGCTCCTTGGTGAATGAGGAACTGAAGCAATACTTCCGCCCCGAATTCCTCAACCGTCTTGATGAGATCATTGTCTTCCGTCAATTGACGAAGGACGAGGTCAAGCAAATTGCCGACATTCTCCTCAAGGAAGTGTTCTCGCGCCTGACGGAAAAAGGCATTACCTTGGAGGTGACCGAACGCTTCAAGGAACGGCTGATTGATGAGGGCTACAACCCCAGCTATGGGGCACGGCCACTGCGGCGGGCAATTATGCGCCTCTTAGAGGACACCTTGGCTGAGGAAATGCTCTCTGGCCGCATTCGTGAAGGGGATACTGCCCTCATTGATGTGGATGAATCGGGTCAAGTGAAGATCCAAGCTCAACCTCGGCGTGAGCTATTGCCCCAAGCGGTTGAGTAGGGTATTGACTTCCTATGCCAGACACACCACAAGAGGTTTATGGGGACTCTCTCATCTCCCGAGCGCTTGATCACGACTGGCGCACTATTTATCCCTTGGGTGCTTACCAAATCCACGGTCTGGCATGGGTCGATCCCCAAGCCCTGTGGCTACGTCAATTACCCCGTTTACCCTTTTGCCAGGCGACCCTGGGCGCCAGTTTTTTGGCCTTGGATCAGGTGCGGGGCTTTATTTTGCTCATCAATGGCGAAAACGACCACAGTGAGATTCTCAATCCCTACGATCTAGAGCCATTTCTCGATGCCGATGGCCTCTGTCTCCATCGCGAAACCCTCTGGTTTTGTCGGGACACATGGCTCTATCGCTGTCATCTTCCTGACTGGCATGTCGAAAAGGTGCTGGAATGCCGCTATCCCATTTACGGTGTGGCGGTGGATGACGCAGGCATCTATGTGGCCTGTCAAAAATCGGGTTACATTCACTGTTTTGATGAGACCGGTCGAGAGCAGTATCGCCTCAGCGCCCCGGGCATTGGCTGTGAAAATCTAGCCCTCAGGGATGGCTATCTGTGGGTGAGCGATCGCCTAGAGCAATCCATCTATTGTCTTGATCGCCAGACTGGCCGTGTTGAATGGGTGGCCTTGACTCCCTTTGCCCAGCCAACGGCTTTCACCTTTGATGGGATGGGGCGATTGTGGGTGGCCTATGGCGGTGAAGAACCCTATCTGCGGGATAACCCCAATAACCGCGCAGCCCCCCTCGAAATTGATCACCGCGATATTTGCCTGATTCATCCTCTGCTCTACCAGACCCACAAAGAGCAGCATTACACGGTCTCCAATGGCTATCTGATTGAGATGGCCTACGTGGAGGAACTGTCTCCCCTTGATGCGCTGCACCTAGATAACCTAGAGTGGCGGATTGCTTTGCCTGCCAATTCCCTGCGCCAAAAATTGCTGCGGGTCGAACCCGTGGGTACCCCCTTTCGCTTGGAAACCGTGGGCGATCAGCAGGTGGCGGTGTTTGATTTTCCTGAGTTGCGTCCCTACGAAGCCCGTCTTTTTGGTTGGCGTGCTTGGCTAGAAGTGAGAGGTATCAAGTACCATCTCAGCTTTGACGACATTGATGAGACGCTACCGCTGCCGCCAGAATTTGCAGCACAGTATCTGGTGGATAACGATGAGTTGGCGATGGATCAACCCATTGTCCAGGAGGCGGCACGGGAAGCTGTGGGCACAGAGACCAATATCCTGCGCAAGATGCTCAAGATTCGTAACTATGTGTACGATCGCCTGAGCTATGCGATGCGACCCACAATTGAAACCCCTGATATTGTGTTGAAGCGGGGAACCGGTTCCTGTGGTGAGTATGTGGGGGTGCTCCTTGCCTTGGCGCGATTGAATGGCATTGCCTGCCGTACAGTGGGTCGCTACAAATGTCCCCCCCATCCCCAAAAGCGGGGCATTCCCCTCCAGCCCACCTATAACCACGTTTGGTTGGAGTTTTATATACCGGGGGTTGGCTGGTTGCCCATGGAGTCCAATCCCGATGATGTCGTAGAGCGCGGCCCCTATCCAACGCGGTTCTTTATGGCACTGCCTTGGTACCACGTGGAAGCGGGTAAAGGGATTCGCTTTGAGAGCACGAATTATCGCGATCGCGGGCTACGCCTTGGAGATTTAGCTCTCAACCATGTGCGCTTTACCATTCATGGCGAACTACCCCCGGTTTTCTAAACAGTTCTAAGGCAGGAGCACTCCCAGTAACCCCAAGGGAGCCGGTTGCCAATCGCCGCGCCAATCCAAAAGCTGTACTAACACCAAGTAACCAATTCCCAATAACAGAGAAATGGCACCGGTGGCGATCGCCACCCATTTGCCCGATGACCGTTGAGACACCCTTAGCCTCCTACTCATTCTTGAGTCGTAATACCGCCATAAAAGCCTCTTGGGGGACATCTACCCGCCCGATCGCCTTCATCCGTTTTTTACCCGCTTTTTGTTTCTCGAGGAGCTTGCGTTTACGGGTCACATCACCGCCGTAGCACTTGGCCAAGACATCTTTGCGTAAGGCGGGAATACTTTCACTGGCAATCACCCGTGAGCCAATGGCCGCTTGAATGGGAATTTTGAACTGGTGGCGTGGGATCAAATCCTTGAGTTTGCTGACAAGGGCACGTCCCACATAGTAGGCCTTATCGCGGTGGACAATGGCTGCCAAGGAATCCACAGGGTCATTGTTGATCAGGATATCCAGCTTCACCAGATCATTGGGACGGTAACCAATGAGGTGGTATTCCATACTGGCATAGCCCCGTGATCGCGACTTCATTTCATCGAAAAAGTCCGTCACAATTTCCGCCAAGGGCATTTCATAAACTAATGTGGTACGCCCTTGAGTGAGGTAGCGCATATCCTTAAAGATGCCCCGCCGTGACTGCGCCAATTCCATCAGTGTTCCCACATAGGTTTCGGGGGTAATCATTTCCAGTTGAACGTAGGGTTCCTCAATTTTTTCGCGGTATTGGGGTTCCGGCAGCAGGCTGGGGTTATCAATCGTCAGCACTTCCCCTTTGATGGTGGTGACGCGATAGACCACCGAAGGGGCGGTAATGATTAAGTCCAGATTGTATTCCCGCTCTAGCCGCTCTTGGATAATTTCCATGTGCAGCAGCCCCAAAAAGCCACAGCGAAAGCCAAAGCCCATGGCACTGGAGGTTTCCGGCTCGTAGTGGAGCGAAGCATCGTTGAGCTTCAATTTTTCAAGGGCTTCCCGCAGATCCTCAAACTGATCGGCATCAGTGGGAAAGAGACCACAAAAGACCATCGGTTTGGCCTCGGTGTAACCCGGAAGGGGTTCCTTGGCTGGGTTTTGTGCCAATGTAATCGTGTCGCCAACACGGGCATCACCAACGGCTTTAATGGCGGCTGCGAGGTAGCCCACTTCCCCGGCATGCAGACTGTCCACGGGTTTTTGGTTAGGGGCAAGAACCCCCAGTTCATCAATTTCGTACTCCTTAGCGGAGGCCATCAAGCGAATGCGATCGCCCTTGCGAACCACACCATCCATGACCCGAAAATAAACAATCACCCCTCGGTAGGCATCGTAGTAGCTATCAAAAATCAATGCCCGCAGGGGTTGATCTACCGTATCGCGGGGGGGTGGCACCAAATGCACAATGGATTCCAGAATTTCCTCAATGCCAATCCCCTCCTTGGCAGACGCTAGAACTGCTTGGGAGCAGTCGAGGCCAATAATCTCTTCAATTTCGGCCTTTACACGATCTGGCTCGGCACCGGGTAGATCAATTTTGTTGAGAACCGGAATAATCTCTAAATTATGCTCCAATGCCAGATAGACATTGGCCAGCGTTTGCGCTTCTACCCCTTGGGAGGCATCCACAACGAGGAGTGCCCCTTCACAAGCAGCCAGCGATCGCGACACCTCATAGGAAAAATCCACGTGGCCGGGGGTGTCAATTAAGTTCAAAATATACGTTTCGCCATCGCGACTGGTGTAGGTCATGCGGGCAGCTTGCAGCTTAATCGTAATTCCCCGCTCCCGCTCCAGCTCCATATTGTCGAGAAACTGTTCCTTCATTTCACGGGGATCCACCGTGCCCGTAAATTGCAGCAGGCGATCGGCAAGGGTTGATTTGCCATGATCAATGTGGGCAATGATCGAGAAATTGCGAATGTGGGAAACGGGGACGTCGGTCATACCAGCGAGGGCAACCTTAACAAAATGAAAAACTCCTTTTTTGATTCTAAGCGTCCCTGTCCTATTGTGCTGAGAATTCGGTGGTAGGATAGAAATTAACTGCCGGGATGTAGCGCAGCTTGGTAGCGCATCTGCTTTGGGAGCAGAGGGTCGCAGGTTCAAATCCTGTCATCCCGATTCGGAACCAGAAACCTAGAACAATTGCTGCCCATCTTGACTTCTCC
>FMJZ01096278.1_pt1 | contig 18369 bp, 16 predicted proteins | sample 1987881 | NCBI WGS metagenome assembly FMJZ01 (sample SAMEA4378227, study PRJEB15110) | soil metagenome | biome: soil; feature: Field; material: Soil | place: India | collected 2015-03-11 | depth 0 m
GGCCGCGTTTGTCTCTGGCTATCTCATTAAAAAGCACACAGGCTTCAGGGTAAAGACCGGATTTGACCCTTACACTATCACCAAGGTCTAAATATCGCCCCGATTTTATGTCATAGGCTGGCCATTCCAGTAGCCCTTTCTGATTGGGATTACCGGTAGCTGCGAAATGTGTCCAATAGCTCATCATAGCTTCAGAGAGTGCCTTGTCTATATCATTGAAGTAGGCTGACGGGTCGGGAGTTGGTAATATAGGTATAAGGTTGCCAAAAACATAACCTATCTCCAGCGCATGGTAGGCACCCATCGCACCGGCTCCAGGTGGTACACGGGTAAACTCGTACAAGTAGACTTCCTTAACTCTGCTCATAGCGGTTGCGTAGGCTTTGGTTGGACAGGTAAAAGCATATAGCGTTAGCACCTGCTCAGCACATGCTTTAGCCTCGTCATTACTAGTAGCCGGATACATTGCCAGAACTTGCCTCGCTTTGTCTCCGAATGCTTTGTTTACATACTCTTTATAAGACTCCACAGTTACCGGTGGCATAACCAGCTGAAATAAAGCCCATTCGTCCGCAGTTGAGCCAAGCATAAACGGGACCCGATGCTGCTTCCCAGCCTCAAAAATATTTATCGGATGGTCAGTGATAGCCCAACCATCCACAACTGGACCGTATCTATAACCGGGAGACACATAATCAACCGGCGGTCTGCCTTTGGCCATGACCTCCTCGGCACTTTTAGCACGCATGCAGGCTATAGGGTCAGGAACATCAGCACAGCCCAAGTCACGAGCCAGTTTTTCACCCATTCTTTCTTTAGGTTCGTTACCATATCTGTTCTCCCGGAGATGTGTGAAAAAGCCCAAATCGGCAAAGCTCTGAGATATGGCTCTGTGAAACAACCCCTTCGACAGAGGTGATACCATGAGACAAATTACACTTATCGCTCCGGCTGACTCACCAAATATGGTAACCCGGTTGGGGTCACCGCCAAAAGCTGCGATATTCCTCTGCACCCATTGCAGAGCAGCGATCTGGTCAAGTAAGCCATAATTACCAGAAGAGTTGTGCTCGGACTCTTTCGAGAGAAGCGGATGTGCCAGGAACCCAAATGGCCCTACCCTATAATTGAAGGTGACCACAATGACACCACGACGGGCCAGGTTTTCGCCGTCATAAAGAGGGACAGCACCTGACCCAAAACGAAAACCACCGCCGTATATCCAGACCATTACGGGTAAACGGTCGCTGCGGCTTTTGGCAGGCGTCCAAACATTGATATACAGACAGTCCTCACTGGTCCTGGTGGCAACAGACCTGAAAATTGGTGTCACATATCCGTGCGGGTCCGGGCCAAACTCTGTACATTTCCTCACTCCCTGCCATGGTGGTGCTGGCTGGGGTGGTTTCCAGCGTAAATTGCCTACTGGTGGAGCAGCGAAGGGGATACCTTTGTATACACGGACATCCCGTTTTTCCCCAATTGTCACGCCTGAAACGAGTCCCGTATCGATTTCTATTGGGTCAGCAAGTATGTCTGTAGCTGGTGGAACACAGGAACCAGCTACTGTAATCAACAAAACAGCCATGGTGACGAGAAAAAACTTGAATTTCATCCCTACCTCCTTACAAAATTGCCTTCTGTGATTCGATGCATGTTAACACAACTATATCATTTGTTAACGAATTTCACCATCGGAGAGAACAGCTCCTCACCTTTTCTGAGCTCGATTATGCGGTCGCGGAGCAAAGCAGCCTTCTCGAATTCAAGATTCTTGGCCGCTTTTCTCATCTGGGATTCCAGGTCTTTTATGAGCCGGATGACCTCGTCTCTGGAAATAGGGGTCGGCGTATAGGACGCTTTAGCTTCCGCCACAACTTTGACCCGCTCGGTGATATCTTTAATCGCCTTCTTTATGCCCTGCGGTGTGATGCCATGCTCTTTGTTGTACGCCTCCTGAATCCGGCGCCGGCGCTGAGTCTCCTCTATAGCTTCTCGCATCGCCGTGGTCATAGTATCAGCATACATGATGACATGACCATCGGCATGACGGGCAGCTCTGCCCATGGTCTGGATGAGCGCCTCCTTAGACCTCAAATATCCCTCTTTGTCAGCATCTAGGATAGCCACCAAGCTCACCTCGGGCAAATCCAAGCCCTCCCGCAGTAAATTTATACCCACCACAACATCGTAAACGCCGAGCCGAAGGTCACGCAGAATCTCCACTCTCTCCAGAGTATCAATCTCAGAATGCAGATAATGCGTCTTTATCTCCATCTCCCGAAGGTAATCAGCCAGATGCTCAGCCATCCTCTTGGTCAAAGTGGTCACCAGACAGCGCTCGCCTTTTTCTACCCTTGTCTTAATTTGATAAATAAGGTCATCGATTTGCCCTTTAGTAGGTTTGACGTCAATAGTAGGCTCAAGAAGACCTGTGGGACGAACCAATTGCTCTACCACCTGCTGGCTATGGCTATATTCGTAATCGCCTGGCGTTGCTGAGACGTAAATTACCTGATTGACCCGTGCTTGAAACTCGTCGAAGTTAAGGGGACGATTATCCAAAGCCGAGGGTAGGCGAAAACCATAATCCACCAGGGTCTGTTTTCGGGAAATATCACCGTGATACATGCCGCGTATTTGAGGTAACGTCATATGTGACTCATCAATAAACAGTAAGAAATCATCCGGGAAATAATCAAGCAATGTCCACGGTGGGCTGCCTGGCGACCGACGTTGCAGGTGGCGAGAATAGTTCTCCACAGCATGGCAATAACCAACTTCTCGAAGCATCTCGATGTCGTAGTTAGTCCGCGCTTCAAGCCTGGCTGCTTCAAGAAGCTTGCCCTGACTTCTCAACTCACCCAACCTTTCCTCCAGCTCAACCTTGATGTCTTCAATAGCTGCTAACAGCTTATCTCGTGAGGTGACAAAATGCTTTGCTGGATAAATATCGACGTAATCAACGGTAGCCAAGAGTTCACCAGTAAGCGGGTCAATCTCCACGATACGCTCGACTTCATCTCCCCAGAACTCGATCCTGACCGCTACCTCCTCATATGACGGCTGAATTTCCAGAGTATCACCTCGAATACGAAACCTGCCTCGCGTGAAATCAAAATCGTTCCTTTCGTACTGCATGTCCACCAGACGACGCACAAGCCTATCTCGGTTATATTTTTCACCCCTTTTGACAGTGGCCACAAAACTGCGGTACTCCTCAGGCTCACCCAAGCTGTAAATACACGACACTGAAGCCACTATGAGCACATCACGACGGTTGAACAATGCCCTTGTAGCCGCATGTCGCAACTTGTCGATCTCGTCATTTATATCTATTTCTTTTTCTATATAGGTGTCAGTGCTCGGAATATAAGCCTCAGGCTGATAATAATCATAATAACTAACGAAATACTCCACTGCATTATCAGGGAAAAATTCCTTGAACTCAGTAGCTAGCTGGGCAGCCAGAGTCTTGTTGTGACAGATAACCAGGGTCGGCTTCTGTACCCTTTCCACCACATTGGCCATGGTGAAAGTCTTCCCAGAGCCAGTGACGCCGAGCAATGTCTGATGCTTATAGCCTTTTTTTATCCCCTCAACCAGTTTGTCCACTGCTTGCGGCTGGTCACCAGTAAGCTTGAAATCAGAAACAATCTTGAAGGGCGGCACAATATTCTCCTTGTACGCATATTCAACTTCAACTGAAATACACAATAGGCAATCTCGTCAAGGCAACTCCCAACATCGGCGACAGATTCTTTCTCGACCCTTAGCGCTTGGACAAACTATCTCTGCTACAGCTAACAGCTTGGCGCAGTTGCCCCGAAGGAATTTTGCACTCTTTTTAATCTTCATGGCTGACCTTTTAGGCTACCTATCTTTTTACCCAATTCCAAATCCATGCGAGTTCTCGATACGGCGCTCTTAATGCACGGGAACTGTCCGCTTCTAAGAAAACAAAGCAACCAAATCAGTAAAACAATTTCAGGCAGGACTTCATCATTTTTGGCTATGCTTTGGCTAACTGCCTCAATACCAGCTTGAGCTTCTCTTCCAGGTCTAACTCCGGAGAAACACGCAAACTTGAAACAGCTTGTGTGGCTTCTCTCAAAGAATAGCCCAGGTTGGTCAATGCTGCCACCACGTCGGCATCTTCCTTTGTTAACCCTATAGTGATAGCTCCCACAGGCAACTTCTCTATTTTACTTTTCAGCTCTAACACGATACGTCCTGCCATTTTTTTACCCAGACCCGGCACTTGACTGAGAAGCTCAACGTTACCACTGACTATAGCTGAAATAAGCTGCTCGGAATTGAACGTGGAAAGCACTGCCAGAGCTGTTTTGGGACCAATACCTGAAACAGAAATCAAATGGCGGAAAAGCTCCAATTCCTCAGTCGAAGCAAAGCCATAAAGAGAGAGATTATCGTCCTTTATATAAAGATAGGTGCATAAGCATACTTTTTCACCAATTGCACCAAGCCGCCCCAAAGTGGAGCCTGGAACATAAACTTGTAGGCTTACTGGGCCAACTTTGATAACCGCCGAGTCAATCCCACGGCTTTGCAAAATTCCTTCCACCGCTACTATCATCTTTCACTTGCCTCTGGTCAAAAGGCGGTCGAGATGTCTCTGCTGAAGGTGACAAATGGCAACAGCTAAAGCATCGGCAGCATCGCTGGGCTTTGGAGGCTGTGGTAGTCCCAGCTGAATTTTTACCATCTCCTGCACTTGCTGTTTGTTGCTGCCACCATAATCAGTCACCTGTTGCTTCACTTGGGCTGGGAGATACCGAAAAATAGGCAGGTTCTTAGTGGCTGCAGCCAGAATGGCTATTGCCTGAGCTCTGCCCACGGCTAAAGCTGAGCGAGCATTCCCAGCTACAAACGGTTCCTCTATAGCTACTTCATCAGGTTGGTAACGAGCCACTATTTCATCAAGTTTTCTATACAAAGAAGCTAAACGCTTCTCTACAGGGACCTTAGTAGATAAGTTCAATACTCCGTAGCCAACAATTCTCATCACAGCCCCCTCCTCGTCAACCACACCGTAGCCCAGATTTATAGTGCCAGGGTCGATACCAAGAACACGCATAACTAAGCTTGAACTTTCAACTTCTCAAGAACCGCATCGGAATAATCGAGGTTGGCAAAAACGCGCTGGACATCATCCAGCTCTTCCAAATGGTCCAGCAGCTTCAACGTTTGTATAGCCTCCTTTTCATCTAATGTTACTGTGGTCTTAGCTACCCGAGAAATTTCAGCCGAAACCGGTGGTTTAACTTGCTCCACTGCTCGGCGTACTATTTCTAAACTCTGCGGCGTAGTATATATTTCGAGGTAACCTTTCTCCACCTTCACATCTTCGGCACCAGCGTCTATAGCTAATAAAGCCAGCTCCTCCGCATCAACGCCAGCAGTCTCCACAGTGATCACACCTCTGGTCTCAAACAGCCAGGCTACACAGCCACTCTCACCAAGATTACCACCATGTCTGGTAAACAAACTGCGGACCTCCTGGATGGTTCGATTGCGATTATCAGTCAGCGCCTCCACCATAATCGCCACACCATTTGGGCCATAACCCTCAATCGTCAAACTTGAAAGGCTAGAGACTTCTAATTCGCCACTCCCCCGTTTTATTGCCCGTTCAATATTCTCCGATGGCATGTTATTGTCACGAGCTTTCTGTATTGCTAAACGGAGACGGAAATTGGATTCCGGGTTAGGCCCTCCTTCGCGCACAGCTACCATAATTTCACGCGTCAGTTTAGTGAATAGCTGCCCACGCCTGGCGTCGGCAACCCCCTTCTGCCGCTTAATCTGTGCCCACTTAGAATGTCCTGACATATGTACTTCAAACTAATTTTACCACCATATCTCTTCATCGTAAAGCTACAGAACGCGAATAAAGGCACTTTGTTGATCATGAGGAAAGCATGTCAGTTTTACCGCCAGTCCAGCACATAACATTTAGTGATATAATGGTCGCAAAAGCCTATTAAGCGTTAAAGAATGCTTGAACAAATCATCAGCCTAAACATTGCTCGGGAACTTATAGTCATCATCATATCTGCTTTACCCATAATAGAACTCCGCGGTGCGCTACCAGTAGCCATAAATATTTTCCACATGCCCTGGTACTGGGCATTCTGCCTGGCTATCACCGGCAATTTGCTGCCTGTGCCCATACTGCTACTTTTCTTCGAATCATTAGCCAGCATTATCAGCAAAATAGGAACTGGCAGAAAACTAGTGAACTGGGTTTTCCAGCGCACGAGACAGCACGGTAAACTCATAGAAAAATATGAGCGAATCGGGCTGATACTGTTTGTTGCAATTCCGCTTCCATTTACCGGTGCCTGGACCGGCTCTATAGCAGCCTTCCTGCGGGGCATGAGATTCCGCTACGCTTTCTTAGCTATCTTTTGCGGTGTTATAATCGCCGGCACAGTTGTCACCTCCCTATGCCTCATGGGCTGGCTAGGCGCCTTAATCGCTGGTGTCACACTAAGCGCAGTTGCCATATTGGGCTGGTGGCGGGTCTAAAACCAAAACTCACTAGCTGAAAGCGAAAAATGTTTCGCTGATAAAGCCTAAAGCTTTAAGTCTAGCAACTACAAAAAATTGTAGCTTCGTTGTTACTTCAATTTGACCTTACAGCAATAAAACTATGAAAATGGGCCAACGTAGACAAAAAGTGTCAGATATAACCGGCTCAAATCTCAAAAAAATAGTTGACAGCTACATGCAGAAAGTACCCGAGGTGAAGGAATATTGTGAACGTTGTCTCAAAACGGAAAGATGGTATGGAAATGTAGTTTTAATGGTCGTTGATGCCGCTTTTACTTCAATTGGCCTGAACTACTTTCAAACAGTAGTGCCCAGAATTGAGAGATTCAGACTGAAATTCGTAGAATCAGCGAAAATCCGAAGTCTTGAAGAATTGCCATCGGCTTCTGATGATGAACTTGAGCAAGTGTGGAAAAATAAGCGCTCCTGGCACATAGCAAAATCCATAGCCACTTATCTAACAGCACTAAAAAGACAAAGGAAACTTGACGATAAGCAGGCTCTTGTTTACTGGGCGCAATGCGCTCGACTGGAAAATTGGGAAAAAGACCCTATAGGAATAATCAAAGGCGTTGGCATAAACACTTTTCAGTATCTGAGAATGATGGGGGGTGTGGACACAGTAATGCCGGACAAGATAGTGAAAAGGGTTATCGGCAACATACTTGTCCAGGCAAACATAGAATTGCCATCTACAGATATTGAATTTATCCAGCTCGTCGAACAAATTGCGCCACAGGTCGGTTACAAAGCCATCGAGCTATGCTGGATGACCTGGCTAATACAATCCGAGGCCCATCTTAGCCGCATGCAGAAATATTCCGCCATTTTGCCGAAAATCTAGCACAGTTACAACATCAAACGAACAGTTACAAACACGGATTGGTTGCCACATTTTTCCGAAGCTTAATTAAGCGAGGAAACTTTTGAAAGCTGAAGAAACCCACTGGCTAATAATATGGTAAACTATGGGCCATGCAAGACTTTTCTGATTGTTCCAAAGATAGCTAACAACACAACAATGTCTAAAGAAAGAATTTTTCGCCCAGTTGATTATGTCAAAATAAGTATCTTTGGCGCTGCACTAGCTGTACTATGGCCCAGTCTACACACACTGATATTGCCGCTTCGCCTCTTAGAATTTACCCCTGAAGAGCAAAAGAACACCTATCTTGGTCTTCTAACCTTCACCGGTTCAATAATAGCCGTGTTTGTCCAGCCTATTGCTGGGGCGATAAGTGACCGGCTCAATTCTCGTTTCGGTCGCAGGCGCCCATTCATCCTCTCAGGTACACTGCTAGCCCTACTTTTTCTTCCGAGTACAGCGCTTTCTGACAGCTTCCCTTTCCTTTTTCTGGGTTATTGCTTGCTGCAGATTGCCACCAATATCGCACAGGGGCCATTTCAAGCCTTTATTCCGGACTTAGTGCCCCAAGGACGGAAAGGAGTAGCATCCGGTGCTAAAAACCTAGCTGAGATACTAGCCAGTGTAGCTTTTCTGCGTGTGGTGGCCTACTTTATGGATAATTACTCCAATCAAAATGGCGAAATATTATGGCTATGGATGGCAATAGGTGTTCCCGGTTTGGTCTTGCTCGGTGGCATGATTACTACCATACTGACTGTTAGAGAACAACCGTTTTCTTCAAACGATCAATCTACCCCTGCCAAAGCCATGGCAGGTGCCTATAAGATCGATATTAAAAGAAATCCCGACTTTGTCTGGTTTCTTATATCACGATTATTTGTCTTGATGGCGATGGTAATACTACAGACCTTCGCCTTATATTTCATACGAGATGTAATCCACCACCCCAACCCGGCAGGTGTGACTGCAGACTTATTGATTACCGTAGGCGTTTTCCTCCTCCTGGCCGTTTACCCTGCAGGACAGCTTTCAGATAGATTGGGGCGTAAACCGATCATCTTCTTCTCAGGACTTCTCGGCATCATAGGCATTGTGGTACTGTACTTTACTCGTACGTATGCTGGTATCTTGATTTGCGGCGGACTCATTGGAATTTCTTCAGGAGCTTTTCTCAGCACAAACTGGGCGCTGGCTACAGACCTCGTTCCATCGGGTGATGAAGCCCGGTATCTGGGCCTGACCAATATAGCAACTGCCGGTGCTGGAGCGCTGGCAAGGCTCACTGGTCCGGCAATCGACTTTTTCAATAGCCAGCAGGCCGGCCTCGGGTATTCGTTCATGCTAGTAATGTGCGTTTTATATTTCGTTCTCGGTTCAACACTCGTAATACCTGTTAGGGTGAAAAGGTAACCAAATGCAACAGGCAAGCAATCAAGCTAACAAACACTTCTGGACCAGGGAGCGTTATTTGCAAATTCTGGCACTTCTCTTCGTGCTAGCCCTTTCTATGCTTCTTCTGGTAAATCGAGAAAGGGTGGCAGGACTGGAAATATACGGCTATTTGGGCGTCTTTGTCATATCAGTAATAACCTGCAGTAGCATAGTAGTACCTGTGCCGGGCTGGATTCTGGTGGCAACTATGGGGGCTATCCTAAATCCTATCTTGGTGGGAATCATATCAGGGTTGGGGGGAACACTCGGAGAAATGACCGGCTATCTTTTAGGCTACGGTGGACGAATAGCCATAGAAAACGTAACAATCTACAATAGAATGGTACAATGGATGAAAAGATGGGGCAGCATAACTATTTTCGTCCTGGCCCTGATACCAAATCCACTTTTTGATATCGCCGGTGCCGCCGCTGGCTTGCTGCGTTTTCCTGTATGGAAATTCATACTATTCGGTGCTGCTGGCAGAGTACCCAAGCACATATTCTTCGCCTATCTTGGTTCGTGGGGCTCACAATTTCTTCCGCTATAATGGCCAAATTGGTAACGCTTTTGATATTATTCGCTTATTAAACATACCTCAGTACACGGACGAACCTTGACCGGAGGAAAATCGGTATACTAAAACAAGAGACGTATGGAGAAAACAAATGACACTAAGAAAGGCAGTCACAAGACCATTTATTACTCAGCTACCGGAGGAAATGCTAATGTTTGACTTAGAGACCTTCCGACAAAAGGCACTGGAGCTGGGAGCTGCTGCAGCTGAGATAATACGTGCGGAACAGATCAATATAGATGAACGGGTAAGGCTAAAATGTACAGTGCCGCGCTGTCTCCGCGCCGGAGAGACCCCCAACTGTCCGCCTTATGTCCCGGAACTAGACCTCGTCCGTAAAGCTTTTGCCAGGTTTTCCTGGGGAATACTACTTAAAACACACCTCGAGCCTATCGAAGCCTACGCACCAGAAAGTAAACAAGGCAAAAATGGACAGGAGACTCTCCTCTTCCACCAAAAGAGTAGCGAAATCGTCTATGCCATAGAGAGGTTGGCATATCAATCTGGCTATCATCTGGCAATGGGTTTCGGAGGCGGTTCATGCAAAGACTACCTGTGCCGTGGCTTAATCTGCCAATTTATAGACAGTGGCAGGTGCCGTTTCCCATTGCGAGCCAGACCAGCAATGGAAGCTATGGGGATAGATGTGGTAGATTTGATAAACAAAGTTGGCTGGAAGTCTTATCCGCTTCTTGGCGATCTCAGCCAGATACCTTGCGCCATTTCAGTGGGACTGGTTCTAGTATATTAAAGGAACCCATAAATCCGTAAGACATCGCACTCTCTAGGATGTAGTAAAGTTGGATTAAAACATACATTGAAAGGTAATTAAAATGGCAAAAAGTGTGACTGAACTAGTTGAGGAATTTTTGTCTGATGACCCGCGGAGGTGGGCAAAATTAGCAAGCGACGTAAACTGGCGTCGCCTCGAACTCCTATTGCTAAGGGAAATTTTGTTGGAGTTAAAAAAACTAAACCGGAAGAGGCCAGCTTCCTTTCAATAGTATCTCCGGTTTTAGGTCGCTACAGACGTTCTAGGAACAGTAGCTCAATTATAAACTTTTTTCTAAAGGTGTCTGCAATTCCGTTACCAGTGCGCCAATCCACTTCTTTTGGCAGGGCGCTTTAAAGGCTATGAAAGAGGGCTCACTAAAGAGGATTTAAAATAATAAAGGGCTTTTTAAAATTTAAAATAACCTAGAAGGAGAAAGGTGGATGTTAAAAGACTTGGTACTAATGAACAGAAGCTATCGGAGGTTCCATCAAGAAGTTGCTATTGAACGCGAAACATTGAGAGAACTCGTTGATTTGGCTCGACTTTCGGCTTCGGCACTCAACTTGCAACCACTGAAATACATACTTTCGTGCGATCCACAAACGAACGCCAAAATATTTCCACATCTTGGCTGGGCTGGCTATCTAAAAGACTGGCCAGGCCCAAGCGAGGGAGAGAGGCCATCAGCATACATAATTATACTGGGAGATACAGACATAAGCCGCTCCTTTGGCTGTGATCACGGAATAGCAGCCCAAAGCATCCTGCTGGGAGCTACAGAAATAGGACTAGGTGGCTGTATGATTGCCACTGTAAATAGGCAAGAGCTTAGCAAAGCAATTGGGATACCTCCGCGCTATGAGATACTGCTTGTCATTGCTCTGGGCAAACCAAAGGAAAAGGTGGTTATCGAGCCGGTCGGGATAGACGGTAATATTAAATACTGGCGGGATAGTCAGGGCGTGCACCATGTACCCAAACGAGCACTAGATGAGATTATTATCGGTTAGGCGCAAACTAATTTACTAAACCTATATCAGCAGGTATAATAACAGGTCAGCCTAAAGATGAATAATTTGTCAGTGCCCAAGCTACCGAGACGAATCGAGGGCTTAAACGAATTAGCCTATAATCTCTGGTGGAGCTGGCATATCCCGGCGCGGGAATTGTTCAAAGCCCTGGACGCATCATTATGGAAGGCCACTGGCCATAATCCGGTTAAGTTATTAAAATTGATTGCCCCGTATCGGCTAGTGGCAGCTGCCCAAGACCCTGTTTTCCTTCAGAAATATGATTCTGTTATGAGCGACTTTAAGGTTGATATGTCAGGGGTTAATAACTGGTGTACTCAAACTCACCACCAACTAGCACGAAATACCATAGCCTACTTCTCACTGGAATTTGCCATCCATAACTCCCTCCCTCTCTATGCAGGCGGATTAGGTGTACTGGCGGGCGACTATTGCAAAGAAGCAAGTGACCTCGGATTGCCCGTAGTAGGTGTCGGGTTTATGTATCCGCAAGGCTACTTTCACCAGCACGTCTCAGCCGATGGTTGGCAAGAGGAAATTTATGAACAGTTGAACTTCACTGAGATACCTGTAAGTCGAATATTTACTAGTCATGGACAGCCAATGAAAACAGAAGTCCCGCTGGATAAGAGGTCTGTCTGGATCACAGTGTGGCAAGTAAATGTTGGACGGGTGAAACTATATTTATTGGACACCAACATTGAAGAGAACTCACCATCAGACCGTGAACTTTCAGCTCGTCTCTACGTCGGTGACCAAGAAGTGCGACTACAACAGCAAATTATCATAGGTATTGGTGGTGTCCGCATTCTACGTGCACTCAACATCGACCCGGTTGTATGGCATGCTAACGAAGGGTATACCGCTTTCATGATGTTGGAACGTGTGCGAGAATTGGTATCAACAGGCCTTGACTTTACCGAAGCTACAAAGATAGTGCAAAATACGACCATCTTCACTATCCACACAGCATCGGCGAGCAGCGATGTCTATTCTCGCGACTTAATAGAAAGGTATTTTCACCGTTACTGGGGTGCCCTCGGGCTAGATAAAGAAGCTTTCTTGAAGCTGGGCATGAAGGGAACAGATGATTCAATGTTCGATACAACTGCACTGGGTCTACGAATGGCAGGCTTTCGCAATGGCGTTAGTCAACTTCACGGTGGGATATGCCGCAGGCTATGGGGTTCACTATGGCCTGAAAAGGAGGAAAAGGACGTACCCATTACCTCGGTGACAAATGGCATCCATGTCCCCACCTGGATAGCTCCAGAGTTAGCCAGCCTCTATGAAAGCCACCTTGGTTGCGATTGGCAGAAAAGACATGATGACCCTTCTTTATGGGAACACGTGCTGGACATCCCAAACGAAGCCATCTGGGCTACGCACCGACTGTTAAAAAGCAAGCTTATCAATTCAGTAAGAGAGCGAGCGCGAAAACGCTGGGCTGAAGACCATGTAGAACCAGTTCAAGCATTGGCTATGGGAGGACTACTTGATACAGAGGCACTAACCATCGCTTTCTGCCGCCGTTTTACCAGTTACAAGCGAGCTACCCTCATTCTGCAGGACCCTGAAAGGCTAAAGCGCATTGTTACAAATGAGCTGCAACCGGTGCAAATAATATTTGCCGGCAAAGCACATCCCAATGACGAGCATGGCAAACAGCTTATTCAAGCAATATACCAGGCAGCTAAAGACCCTGAATTCAGTGGACGAATCGCCTATGTAGAAGACTATGACATGCATATGGCACGTTATCTTGTACACGGTGCCGATGTCTGGCTCAACACACCACTCCCACTTCACGAAGCTTGCGGGACCAGCGGTCAAAAAGCAGCCATTAATGGAGTATTACACTTAAGTGTACTTGACGGTTGGTGGTATGAAGGTTACAACGGCAGCAACGGCTGGGCAATTCATAACGACCCGGGAATGTTCGATTCGCCAGAACAAAACAAAGCAGATGCTGAAGACCTTTATCGACTTTTAGAGGAAAAAGTTGTTCCGCTATACTATGACCGGGATATAAATGGTATACCGAATAATTGGATCCGGGTAATCAAGGAAACCATCCGCTCAAATGCACCCTTGTTCAGCGCCAGACGTATGGCGAAGGAGTACACCGAGCGAATGTACTTGCTAGCAGCACAAGCTGCCACCAAAGATCTGTAAACCTAAAAGAAGGCAAAAGAGATAGCACCATGTAGGTAAAGCTTAGCAATGCTCGACAGACTTCTAGAGATAGATTGGAGGTATCTGAGCCGCAGAGGACTCGAACCTCTAACCGGCTGATTAAGAGTCAGCTGCTCTGCCTGTTGAGCTAGCGGCCCAAGGAAACTCATGTTAACATTCACAAACGCTAAAAGTCAAATTTGCCATTAATTCAGGAAATGGTATAATTGAATCTGTATCTGGCCAGCGGTGAAGGCAGTGGAGAAATCATTTGAAATAATCGACCACACAGCAGATATCGGTATCATTGCCTATGGCACCGATATGAAACAGGTCTTCGCCAATGCTGCTTTAGGACTTTTCAGCTTAATGGCAGACCTGGATGATTTGAAAGAAACTGTTCATCGTGAGGTCCATCTTTCAGCCGAGGACATGGAGGTTTTGTTAGTAGAATGGCTAAATGAGCTTATATATATCTGCGATGTCGAGCATACCATCTTCAAAAGGTTTCAAATTGATAAACTCAGCAATACTGAAATTAAAGCCACATGCTTTGGAGAGAAGATAAGACCTGGCCACCACAGACTGAAAAGAGAGATCAAGGCAGCTACTTACCACATGCTGCGTATAAACAAAGAGGACAGTAGCTATAAAGTGCAGGTAATATTCGATATCTGAAAAAAGGTGAGAAAATGCCGAAATGGCAAGGCCCGCTTAAAAAGATAGATGACTACCGGTGGGAAATACCACAAAGTTACAAGCCTGGGATGAGGGTCAGTGGGCTGGTCTACGCTGATGAGACTATGTTGGACGTTATCAAAGAGGAACAATCACTGGAACAAGTTGCTAATGTGGCTTTCTTGCCTGGTATAGTAGGCCGTTCACTGGCTATGCCCGACATTCATTGGGGCTATGGCTTTCCCATAGGTGGAGTTGCGGCTACTAGGGTTAGCGATGGTGTAGTTTCACCAGGTGGTGTAGGCTATGATATCAATTGCGGGGTAAGACTGCTACGCACTAATCTAACCGAAAACGAAGTGAAGCCCAAAATTAAAGAACTCATTGATCATCTGTTTAATAACGTTCCTTCGGGTTTAGGTTCAGAGGGCAAAATAAGGGTCAGTGAAAGGGAAATAGACGAGGTGCTGAGCGATGGCGCTCACTGGGCAGTAAAGCGTGGCTTTGGCTTACCTGAAGACCTTGAGGTAACTGAGGAAACAGGTCGTATGAAAGGAGCCAATCCAGAAAAAGTAAGTGCTAGAGCCAAAAAGAGAGGTGCACCTCAATCAGGAACCTTAGGCTCCGGTAACCACTTCCTCGAGGTGCAGGTGGTGAGGGAAATATATAACGAAGTTGCAGCTAAAGCTATGGGCATCGACCAGATAGGGCAGGTTCTGCTCTTGATTCATACAGGCTCACGGGGGCTAGGCCATCAAGTGTGCGACGATTATCTCCGAATAATGGAGGAGGCGGTGCGGAGATATAACATTAGCCTCCCTGACCGACAACTTGCCTGTGCGCCGGTAGAATCCCCTGAAGGCCAAGGCTATTTAGCAGCTATGGCATGTGCTGCCAATTACGCCTGGGCTAACCGCCAGTGCATTACCCACTGGGCGCGAGAATCCTTCATGAAAATTTTCGGGAAAAATATGGAAGAACTTGGCATGGAACAAATTTACGATGTGGCTCATAACATTGCCAAGATTGAGGAGCACACCGTAGATGGCAAGAAACTCACTGTGTGTGTGCACCGCAAGGGAGCTACCAGGGCTTTCCCAGCTGGGCACAAAGATATACCACAGCGGTATAAAGAAATCGGTCAACCTGTCCTTATCCCTGGCGATATGGGCCGCCGCTCTTATATCGCCATAGGCACGGAAAGAGCGATGGCGGAAACTTTCGGGTCCACCTGTCACGGTGCCGGCAGGGTACAGAGCCGCGGCGCTGCGAAGCGAGGTCAGAGAGGCATTGACATCGCCAATGAACTTAGGGCCAAAGGCATCATTGTTAAAGCCGATAGTATGGCATCATTGGCTGAAGAAGCATCGCAAGCTTATAAAGATGTCACTCAGGTAGTAGAAGTAACCCATCGTGCCGGTATATCCCTGAAAGTAGCCATGGCAAGCCCTATAGGAGTTATTAAAGGATAGTGACAAAAACTGCTGAAGCCACCATAAAATTACCGCTTCCAAACCACCAAGGAAAAACATCGGTAGAAGAAGCTATTCTAAAACGAAGGTCGATTAGAAGGTTCAGCGAACAACCTTTGTCCATGTTACAGCTTTCTCAATTGTTATGGGCAGCCCAGGGAATTACTGGCAGTAGCGGTAGAAGATCTGTTCCCAGTGCTGGAGCAACTTACCCCTTAGAAGTCTTTACCGTAGTTGGTGAACGAGGGGTAGACAACCTTGCAGCCGGCATATACCATTATCAAACAGATGGCCATTACCTTAGCCTTCACCTTAATGGGGACTCGAGACAAAAGCTGGCAGCAGCTGCTCTAAATCAGAACTTCATTGCCAACTGTCCGATTAATATAATCGTCTGCGCTCTTTATTCGAGGACTGCCTATAGATATGGCAGGCGTGCTGAAAGATATGTGCATATGGAAGCGGGCCATGTCGGCCAGAATGTCGCCCTACAGGCTGTAGCTTTAGGACTGGCTACTGTAATGGTTGGGGCTTTTGATGACGAGGAGGTGAGAAAGGTATTAAAAGTCGAAGAGCAGATTAGGCCTTTGTACATAATTCCAGTAGGTAAACCGTTATGAATTTCCGAAAGAAGGAGGTTTTCAGAAAATGGCGCAACTTAAAGAAGTAGTCATAGTTGATTACCTACGGTCACCCTTTTCTAGGTCAAGACCCAGAGAGCCAGAAAAAGACGTTTTTAATAGCCTTAGGATGGACGTTGTTGCCGGAATGTTGATACAAGAGTTGATCAGGAGAACGAAGATAAAGCCAGAGGAAATCAATGATGTGTTAGTTGGTACTGCTTTTCCGGTAGGAGAGCAATGGGTGTATGGTGGCAGGAACGTAGTATTCCAAGCAGAATTACCAGTCAATGTGCCAGCCCAGCAAATAGATAGACAATGTGGCTCCTCTATGTCAACGATACACACAGGCGCCATGGAAATAATGCTTGGTTACTCAGATATCGTTATATCGTGCGGAATTGAGCATATGACACATAACCCAATGCCTGGCCCTGGCATCGACCCCAGCAAAATATTGATTAAACCAAACCCTGACCTGTTTACGGAAAGATACAAGAAATACGACTTCGGTGTTGCCATGAACATGGGGTTAACGGCAGAAAAACTGTTCGCTGAGAGTGGTTTTACCAGAGAAGATATGGACAGGTGGGCACTCAGAAGCCATCAAAGAGCAGCGAAGGCACTAAAAGAGGGATTTTTTAAAGGTGAAATAATGCCAATTGAAGTAACGCTCGCAGACGGCACAAAGCAGATTATCGAACATGATGTGAGCATCAGAGAGGATACAACTTTGGAGGCTTTGTCCCAGTTAAAGCCAGCGTTTAAGCCAGACGGCCAAATTACTGCTGGCAACTCCTCTCCTTTGAATGCGGGTGCCACTGCCATAATGCTTATGGCAAAGGAAAAGGCAAGAGAGTACAATCTAAAACCCCTAGCCACTATTGTATCCTTGGGATGGGCTGGTGTAGAGCCAAGTCTTATGGGTAAGGGACCAGTCCCAGCCAGCAAAATTGCACTCAAACATGCTGGGCTTGATGTGAAGGACATTGATTTCTGGGAGATAAATGAGGCATTTTGCATAGTAACACTCTATGCTATAAAAGAGCTAGGCATTGACCCCGAAAAGGTAAATGTAAAAGGCGGCGCTACTGCCATCGGTCACCCGTTAGGTGCCAGCGGAACCAGGTTAGTCGGCACATTAGCCAGAATATTGAACCTTGAAGGCGGTACTTACGGTCTGGCAACCGCCTGTATCGGTGGCGGCCAAGGAGTGGCCACAATCATCAAAAGGGAAAACTAAAGGGTCCTTAGCTCATATGCAGGCAACACAAAACTAAATAGCTAAGTTACCTTGCCTGCTTTATTTTTAAGTAGCCAGTATTCCAGGCTGTCTGCCAAGGCGAGCCAGCTAGCCTCAATAATGTTGGTAGAACTGCCGACAGTTCGCCACTGATTCTGCCCATCGCTGGACTCAATGAGCACTCGTACCTGCGAAGCAGTGCCAGCACTCTCCTCAAGAATACGCACCTTGTAATCGACTAGCTCAACAGCAGCTAGGCTAGGATAGAACTCAAGAAGTGCTTTTCGTAGCGCTCGATCAAGCGCGTTTACCGGACCATTGCCTTCAGCAGCAGTATGCATTATCTTGTCACCAACTTTTACCTTTACGGTAGCCTCAGAGAGCAACTCCGAGTCATCATCACTAGAAGGACGCCGATGCTTCTCCACCACAACCATAAAATCGATAAGCTCAAAGGGAGCCTCATATCCAGGCTGGGCTCGATGCAGCAATAACTCGAAAGAAGCATCGGCATCCTCATACTGAAAACCACGGCTCTCCATTAGCTTTATTTGCTCTAACACATGACGCACTTGTTTACTCTCTGGAGATAAAACTATGCCGAGTTCTTTTGCTTTATAGATTATGTTGCTTTTTCCTGATAGTTCTGAAACAACCACTTTAGGACGATTACCTACCAGCTCAGGATTAATATGTTGGTAACTTTCCTCCCACTTAAGCATCCCAGACACATGCAACCCTCCCTTATGGGTAAACGCACTGGTGCCAACATAAGGCAGATGGCCTGATGGCGCCAGATTAGCCAATTCCGCCACATAGTGCGAAACTTCAGTGAGCCTGGCCAGCTGCTCATTAGTAACGCAATCAACACCCAGTTTAAGTTTCATCGTCGGGATAATAGAGCAAAGGTTGGCATTGCCACA
>FMJZ01001868.1_pt1 | contig 18335 bp, 21 predicted proteins | sample 1987881 | NCBI WGS metagenome assembly FMJZ01 (sample SAMEA4378227, study PRJEB15110) | soil metagenome | biome: soil; feature: Field; material: Soil | place: India | collected 2015-03-11 | depth 0 m
AGATGAGAAGGATTCTTGAAATTGTTAGGGAAATAGCAAAAACAGATATTACTGTTTTACTTACTGGAGAAAGCGGTGTTGGTAAAGAGGTTATTGCAAGATATATTCATAAACATAGTCTGAGGTCAAGCCAGCCTTTTGTTGCTATAAATTGTGCAGCCATTACAGAAACACTTCTTGAAGCCGAACTTTTTGGTTATGAAAAAGGAGCATTCACTGGAGCAACTGAAAGAAAGCCTGGCAAGTTTGAACTTGCCAACAAAGGAACAATTCTTCTTGATGAGATAAGTGAGATGGCATACAGACTTCAGGCAAAGCTTTTAAGAGTAATTCAGGAAAAAGAAGTTGACAAAGTGGGTGGGACAAAGCCTGTTGCAATAGATGTTAGAATAATTGCAACAACCAATAAAGATCTTGCAGAAGAAGTCAAAAAAGGCAATTTCAGAGAAGACCTATTTTATAGGATAAATGTTTTTCCAATCAGAATCCCACCACTTAGGGAAAGAATTGATGATATAATCCCTCTTGCTGAGTTTTTTCTTAAAAGACTTTCTAATAAGATGTCAAAAAATTTTACAATTACAGAGGATATGAAAAAATATTTACTCAAAAGACCATGGCATGGGAATGTAAGAGAACTTGAGAACTTTATTTATAGGTCTGCTGTTCTAAGTCAGGATGGAATACTGAGACTTCAGGAAGAGGAATTAGATTTATTTGAAGAAGAAAAACCTATCAAAGCCGGCACACTCAAAGATGCTGAAAGAGAATTGATTGTAGATGCTCTTAAGAAAACAAAAGGAAATCGCACAAAGGCAGCAAAAATTCTTGGAATCAGTGTTAGAACATTAAGAAATAAAATAAATGAATATGGACTTAAAGATGTTTAGTTTAAGGCATAAAATTTGCTTTTACTTTTTAAAAAAGGAGTGAGATATGGATAAATCAATAAAAATTCTTGAAAAAGTAATGGATATTTGTACCTATAGGCAAAAAATTCTTGCCTCAAATATAGCAAATGTTGATACTCCTAATTACAAAGCAAGAGACATAAATTTTCAGGAAGAATTAAAAAAAGCAGTAGAAAATCAGGCTTCAGAGTATAAAGTTATTGAAGCACCTACAACAATGCCAAACAGAGATGGAAATACTGTTAACATAGAAGTAGAGATGACAAAACTTGCAGAAACCATGCTTATGTATAATGGTGCAACACAACTTCTTTCAACAAGAATTCGCATGTTTAAAGATGCAATAAAAGGAGGTAGGTGATGAAGGACATATTTTTACCTCTCAAAGTATCAGCAACAGGACTTGAAGCGCAGAAAATAAGACTTAATGTAATTGCCTCAAATCTTGCTAATATAAATTCAACAAGAACACCTCAAGGAGATCCATATCGCAGAAAAGATGTTATATTTATGACATACATTTATGACCAGATCTCTCAAGGTGTGGATATCAATAAAATTGTTGAGGATCAGCGACCTTTTAGAATTGTCTATGATCCATCACATCCTGACGCAGATAAAAACGGATATGTAAAATATCCTAATGTAAATCCAATGGAAGAGATGATTAATCTTATCTCTGCCTCCCGTGCTTATGAAGCAAATCTTACAATGATAAACTCATATAAAGATATGTTTATGAGAACACTTGATTTACTAAAAGTTTAGGAGGTTTTTAAAGTGACAGAGATAAAAAACATAAGTGAACTATTAGGGAAAAGCTTACAGGAAATAAAAGATCTTCGTGGAACACAAAAAGAGTCTTTTGAGCAGGCTTTGAAGGATGCAATAAAGGAGGCTTCCAGGGTAGAACAGGAAGCTCAGAATGCAATTGAGGCATTCTCAAAGGGAGAACTGAGTATTCATCAGGTTGTGCTGGCTATGGAAAAGGCTGACATGACACTTCAGACACTCATTCAGGTTAGAAACAAAGTATTAACAGCCTATGAGGAAATCTCACGTATGCAGGTTTAATAAAAAATGCCTATTACAGACAGAATTAAAACAGTATTAGAGAATATCAAAAATATGCCCCTTAATAGAAAATTAGCTTTTGCAGGGCTTGCTCTTATTGTTTTTGCTATAATTTTGACTTTATTTTTATGGTTACCAAAACAGGATTATCAGCTTTTATATAGTAATCTTTCTGCTGAAGATGCTGGGAATGTTATAAGTAAGCTTAAAGAGAAAAAAGTTCCCTATCAGGTAAAAGATAATGCAATATATGTTCCTTCCAATAAAGTTCATGAACTGAGACTTGAACTGGCTTCACAGGGAATTCCATCAGGAGGTGGGGTAGGATTTGAAATATTTGATAAAACTCAGATAGGACTTACAGAATTTTCTCAGCGTGTAAATTATATAAGAGCTTTGCAGGGTGAACTTCAAAGGACAATAAAACAGCTTCAGGAAGTTGATCAGGTAAGGGTTCACATAGCCATTCCAGAAAAATCAATTTTTACAGAAAAAGAAGACCATCCAACAGCATCTGTAGTTTTAAAGCTTAAACCGGGCAGGACACTTTCAAGGGAACAGGTATCAAGTATAGTTCATCTTGTCTCAAGCAGTGTTGAAGGACTTTCTCCGCAGTATGTAACAGTAGTTGATCAGTATGGAAATCTTCTTTCTGCACCTAAGGATCCAACACAACTTGCAGAGGCTACGCATATTGAATATAAAAGAAACATAGAAAAGACGTATGAAAAAAACATTCAAACCATGCTTGAAAATATAGTAGGTAAGGGTAGAGCAATAGTCAGAGTTTCAGCAGATATAGATTTTTCAAAGGTTGAAAAGCTTGAAGAAAAATATGACCCTGATACAATTGCAATAAAATCTGAACAGAGGTCGCAGGAAAAGACAATGGCACCTCAGCAAGGAGGAATCCCTGGAGTGCTCTCAAATCAACCTGGACAGCCTCAAACAGGTATTACTCAGCAGAATGTTCAGTCTCAAAAACAACAGGAAAGTATAAATTATGAAGTAAGTAAAAGTATTAGTAAAATACTTCAATCTACAGGTCAGATAAAAAAGATATCTGTTGCTGTTTTGATAGATGGAATTTATAAGGAAGAAAAGGGTAAAAAAGTTTATGTTCCAAGAAGTGATGAGGAGATTAAAAAGTATCAAGAGCTTGTTCAGGCATCAATAGGATATAATAAAGAAAGGGGAGATTATGTGATAGTTGAGAGTATTCCATTTGAGGTTGTGCCTGAAGAAAAACCTCCTATTGATTATTGGGGTATAGCAACAACAATGCTTAAATACCTAGTACCTCTTATTATTATTGCACTTATAATTCTTTTTGTTCTCAAACCTGTTATTGAATTGATTAAGAAACTCATGGAAGAAAAAATCAAGAAAAAGGAGGTTGTTATATCAGAGGAAGTTGTGCCTTCTGTAGTAAAAGAAAGAGACATTAGAGAGGAAATAAGACACATAGCAAGAACAAATCCTAAAAAAGTTATTGCAATACTGAGAGAGTGGATAACTGAATAAATATAGAGAAAAAGTCTGAAAAGATAGTGGAGATCACAGATGAGGAAATTTTCAGGAGTAGAAAAGGTTGCTGCTCTCCTTTCTTTAATTGGCGAAGATGCAGCAACAGAACTCTTTAAACATTTTGACCCTATTGAGCTTGCCAGAATTATTCCTATGATGTCAAGAATAAAGCTTACTCAGGAAGAAGCTGAAGCTATTTTAAAGGAGTTTGCTGAAAAAGTAGGCACCGCTCCTGTTATGGTTGATGAAGAGTATATAAAAACAATACTTACAAAAGCTTTTGGAGAAGAACAGGCAGCAAAGCTTATAAGCAAGATAGAAAGTGGTGCTTCTGCCTTTGATATTCTAAGATGGCTTGATTCTTCTGCTATAGCAACAATGCTTCAGAGAGAACATCCCCAAACTATAGCTATTGTTTTAGCTCATTTAGAACCTACACAGGCAGCTGAAGTTTTAAGCAAGTTTCCTGAACAGCTTAAAATAGAGATTTCCCAAAGAATTGCAAATCTTGAACAGATTTCTCCTACAATTTTGACTGAACTTGAAGATGTACTTCAGAGCCAGCTTCGCTCATATACACAATCAAGAAGAATAGGAGGAGTAAAGACTGTTGCTGAAATACTTAATCAGATGGACAGAACAAGTGAGGAATTGATTCTTAAAAATATTGAAGAAAAGGATCCAATTTTAGCTGATGAAATAAGAAAACTAATGTTTACTTTTGAGGATCTCATCTATGTTGATGATAGAGGTATTCAGTCAATTCTTAAAGAGATTTCAACTGATGATCTTGCACTTGCACTTAAAATGGCATCAGAGGAACTTAAGGAGAAAATATTCAAAAATATGTCAAGCAGGGCCGTAGAAATTCTAAAAGAGGAAATGGATGCAAAAGGTCCTGTAAGAGTCAGTGATGTGGAAAAGGCTCAGATGAATATTGTAAGGGTAGCGAGAAAACTTGAAGAAGAGGGTAAGATTGTAGTTGGCAAAAGAGGAGGTGAAGAAATTGTTACCTGAGGACATTAAACCGTATATTCCCTTATCCTTTGATGAAAATAAAAGGATAGCAATTGACACACAGGAAAATAAGTTTAATGAAGAGCTTATAAAAAAAGGTTATGAACAGGGATTTAACAAAGGATATGAAACTGGATATAATGAAGGGCTTAATAAGGGTTATGAAGATGGATTTAATAAGAGCCAGAAGGAAATAAAAGAAAAATCAGATGAATTTTTCAAGGCAGCTCAATTTTTTAATAATATAATAAAAGAATTATCTCAGTTTAAAGAAAAACAAATAGAATTTTTTCTTCCACAGATTTTAAAATTTGCTTTTAAAATAGCAGAAAAAATTGTAGCTACAAAGATTTCCCTTGATAAAGAAGTAACTTTCTCAATTGTCAAAGAGACTCTAAAGTCTGTTCCTTTTAATGAGGATAGGATTATTATAAAGCTTAATCCAGAGGATTATGATTTCATTTCTGACAAGATTAATCAACTTGACATTGACACAACGAAACTTCAAATAGAATCTTCTCCTGAAATAACAAAAGGAGGATGCTGGATTGAAACTCAATCTCAGCATGTTATATCAACAATTGAGCAAAGACTTAAGGAGATAGAGAATGCTCTCAATTCAGTCATTTCTCAGCAAAGCTGAAGAAGTCTTGGAAGAAATAAGACCGATAAAGATTTATGGTAAAGTAACAAAGGCTGTTGGACTTATTGTTGAGAGTATTGGAATAGATGCAAGTATTGGAGATATTTGTGAGATTATTACTGATAAAAACAGTATTGAAGCAGAAGTTGTTGGATTTAAAAATGGAACTATTTTGCTTTCTCCTCTTGGTGAAGTTTATGGTATTAAAGCAGGAGCAAAAATTGCTGTAAAGGGCAAACAGAGTTATATTCCATTAGAAAATGAGATTCTTGGAAGAATAATTGATGGGACTGGAGAGCCTATTGATGCTTGTGGTCCATTAAAAGGAAAGCCTTTCCCAATATACAAGGAAGTTATTAATCCTCTTGAAAGAGAAATCATTAAAGAACCTCTTGACCTTGGTATTAGAGCGATAAATGCACTCATGACATGTGGTAAAGGGCAAAAGATAGGGATTATGTCAGGAAGCGGAGTTGGGAAAAGTGTTTTACTTGGAATGATTGCGAGATATACCTCAGCAGACATAAATGTAATAGCACTGATTGGTGAACGTGGCAGAGAAGTAAGAGAGTTTATTGAAAATGACCTTGCTGATGGATTAAAAAAATCAGTTGTTGTTGTTTCAACATCTGATGCTCCAGCTCTTGCACGTATTAGAGGTGCATTTTTAGCAACTGCAATAGCGGAGTATTTCCGAGAACAGGGCAAACATGTGCTCTTGCTGATGGATTCTCTTACTCGTTTTGCAATGGCTCAGAGAGAAATAGGTCTTGCAGCAGGTGAGCCTCCCACAATGAAAGGATATCCTCCAAGTGTTTTTAATTTAATGCCTAAGCTTCTTGAAAGAGTTGGAGTTATAAAAAATGGTGGTTCAATAACAGGAATATACACAGTCCTTGTTGAAGGAGATGACCTTACAGACCCTGTTGCTGATGCATCAAGATCAATTCTTGATGGTCATATAGTCTTAAGCAGAGAGCTTGCAAATAGAAATCATTATCCAGCAATTGATCCACTAAAAAGCATAAGCAGGTTGATGAAAGATATAGTAGATGACAAACATCTTAAATATGCTGCTAAACTCCTTGATATTCTCGCAACATATGCCAGATATGAGGATATTATAAATATCGGAGCATATAAAGAAGGAACAAATTCACAGGTTGATTTTGCAATTAAGATGATGGATAAGATAAACAGCTTCTTAAAGCAGGATATAAATGAGAAGGCTACTTTCCAGGATAGCATTCAAAAACTTTATAGTTTATTTGAAGATTAATGAATGCAAAAACATTGAATATGATATTTAAATTAAGAGAATGGGAAGAAGAGCTTGAAAAACAGAAATTTGCAAAAATTCTGGCAGAAAAGCGAAGAATGGAGCTGTATATAAGAGAATTGGAAGAAAGATTTAATTTAGAGCTTTCATCTAGTTCTTTTTTAACCTCAGATAAACTTACTTCAATTTATAATGAGATACAGTATCTTGTTGCACAGTTAATGGAAACTGAAAAGATAATTGAGAAAATAGATGAGGAACTTGAAAAGCAGAGACAGGCATATGAAGAAGCCTTTAAAGAGAAAAAGAAAGTTGAACAGCTTTATGATAAACTTATTGGCAGAATTAAAAGTGAAAGAGAAAAACTTGAAGAAAAAATAGTTTCTGATATTTTTATAAGTCGGTTAAGGAGCGAATAATGCTTAAGAGGGCAATTATTTTTTCAGTATTAATTCTTGTTTTAGGTCTGGCTGCTGGTACTTTAATTGGTCAGCAAACATCAACTAAACAGACGACAAGTATAGAAGAAGACAGATTGAAAATTCTTCAGGAAGATCTGGCTAAAAAGACAGAAGAGTTGAAAAAACTTAAAAGTGAAATTGATGCTAAGATAAAACAACAGGAGCAACTTAAAGCACAGCTTGAAAAAGCACAACAGGAAAACTATCAAAGACTTGCAAAAATATATGAATCAATGCCACCTGAAGAGGCTGCGATTAGACTTGAAAAGCTTGATGAAGATACAGCAACAATTCTTCTTCTTGCCATAAAGCCACGTCAGGCAGCAAAAATTCTTGCTAATGTTAATCCTGATAAAGCAGCAACTCTTTCTAAAAGAGTTGTTATTATCAAGGAAAAATCAACCAAGTAGGAATTTTTTTCCTCTTATTATCCATAGCTTTCAATAAAAAAATCCTGAAAAATTAACATATCAAAACTGGCATAAAGATTGAATTAATCTTTTGCATGATATTAATAGGAAATATTAATCTGAATGGATTAAATATAGTTAAAAATCATACCACAGCAACAAATCAAACTACAGGATTTGATGACCTTTTCAATGAGCTTCTAAATCTTCAAATTGGAAATAAAGACATCTCAACTAATGTCTCAAATGATAATAACTTTTTTATTTTCCCATTCGGAGTTTTTCAGAACTTTTTATTGCAAGATATTAATAATTTGCAGGAAAATTCTCAGTCTGTAGAAATTTCTCCTGCATTGAAAGCAGTTTTCAGTTTTATTCAGGAAAGTAAGATAGATATTAAAGAGTTGAGCAATCTTTTACAAAATTTGAAATTGCATAATAATAAATATGAAATTCAAAGTTTTTTTGAAGGTTTTAATGAAAAAAGAGTTTTAAATACAGAAAAGTCTCAGATAAGAGAGTTGATTAATATTTTAAATTCCCAAGAAACTAAGAATGAGCAAATCACAGAGCTATTTAAACTAAATATCCAGCCTGACAAATCTGATCAAAAGAAATCACTTTTTTTAAACTTTGTCAATGAAAGCTATTCAGAGTATCATGATATTAAACCAAAATTTTTTAATACGGATATATTAGAGAAAGCTCTAAATAATGAGAAACTATCATCGCAATTATTAAATACTAATAGTGTTCAGCTTAAAACTAATGAGATTAACGAGATTCAACAAAAAATTGAACTTCCTTTTATTCAACTTAAGGAAATATCAAACATAGTTTTTAAAGCCTTATCCAGTTCTCAGAAAACTATTGTAGTACAGCTTGAACCACCAGAACTTGGTAAAATATTGATTAAGCTTTCTATGGATAATGCAGGTGTAAGGGCTGATATTAGGGTTGACTATCATCATGTAAAAGAAGCTCTTACAGGACTTATTCCAGAGATTAAAAGCAATCTTAACTCATCAGGAGTAAAAGTTTCTGATTTTTTAATAGATTTAACAAAAGAGCACAGAGGTTATTCTGATTCTTATAGTGGACAGGGACAAAAAAGATATAGGGGTAATGAAAAATTTATTGAATACTTTGTATAGGAGGATAAAATGTCAGATGTAACAAGCATATTTAATAATCCACTCTATACGGTGCAGGGAAAAACAACTTCCACAGGAAACAGTCAGATAGACAAGGAAGCCTTTCTTAGGCTTCTTACTGCTCAGCTAAAATATCAGGATCCTTTAAATCCAATGGATAATACAGAGTTTGTAGGACAGCTTGCCATGTTTTCAGCACTTGAACAAGTTATGAACATAAACAATACTTTAGAACAACTGGCAACATCTCAGGTATACTCAAACGCGCTACTGATTGGTTCAACAATAATTGGAAAAACTATTATTACTACAGATGGTAAAGAATACAAAGCACAAGGAATTGCTGTAGAGGATGGAGTTCTAAAAATAAATACAGGTGAACAATATGTAAGTATGAATCAGATAAAGGAAATAAAGGCTTAGGAGGTGATACTATGTTAACATCACTTTTCACTGGAATAAGTGGACTGAATGCAAATGGACTGGCACTTTCAATTATAGGCGATAACATTGCAAATGCAAACACTGTTGGGTTCAAGGCAAGTAGAGCAAATTTTGGAGATATTCTTAGTCAGACACTTGGTGGAGCATCTGCAATGCAGGTAGGCCGTGGAACAATGATTATAGACATTCAGAAACTTTTCACTCAGGGAACTCTTGAGACAACTGCCAATCCTCTTGACCTTGCCATAGAGGGAGATGGATTTTTTGTTGTTCAGCAACCTAATGGGCCAACTTACTACACCCGTGCTGGGCAGTTTAGGATAAACAAAGATGGTTATGTAGTTGATCCTAATGGGTATCTTTTACAAGCATATCAGATGGATGTTAATGGCAATGTGACTGGTGCAATAGGAAATGTTTATCTTGCAGGGTTAATGAGTGATCCTTCGGCAACAAGCCTGATAAATACCCAGGTAAATTTGGATTCACGAGAAAGCACAACAACTTGGAGTTTTACACCCGGCTCAACATTACCTGCTGCTGGTACTTACAACTACTCTACAGCTATTACCATTTATGACAGTCAAGGCAATCCTCATTTGGTTTATACTTATTTTTGTAAAACTGCTGCAAATACCTGGCAAGCTCATGTTGTATATAACGATAGTGCTACAGGTACAAATTATGTAGAAGTTGATTTTGATACTGGCACAGCTGGAACACAGCCTGTAATTATACAATTTGACAGTAATGGTGCACTTTATGATATTTATGTAACAACTCCAAATATTCCTCCTAATCCAACCTTTAGACCCACAGCAGGATTAGATTTTTCTGCATGGGGAGTTACTTCACCTCAGAACGTTAATATAGATTTTGCTAATTCAACCCAGTATGGTTCGCCAAATGCGGTTGTTTTTCAGAATCAGAATGGTTATTCTGCAGGTAATCTTATTGCAGTTACAGTTGACCAGGATGGAGTAATCTCCGGAGTTTTTACAAACGGACAGGTTAAAAAAGTTGCACAGGTTGTTCTTGCAAAGTTTGTTGCAGCACATAATCTTACAAAAGTAGGAAATAATCTTTATCTTGAGTCCTATACATCAGGCGGACCAACTTATGGTGCTCCGGGCAGTATTGGTGTTGGAAAAGTTTACGCTAATTCCCTTGAAGCAAGTAATGTTGATCTTGCAGAGGAATTTATTAGAATGATTGCGGCACAGAGAGGCTATCAGGCAAATGTGAGAGTTATTACAACTACTGACAACGTACTTAATGAATTGATGAACATTGTAAGATAACAGCACAGTTGCTTTGCAGCACATGTTTAGTTTGTTCTGTATGAATGTTGTAAAAATTACATTTTGCTTGGTATGAAAAAGGAAATAGAACAATACAATCAGGAATGAACTTTTATTCTTATAAATCTTTTTTTACCAATTTTTACAATGTATTCACCTGCTGTAAGCTTAATATCGGGGTTTGTTATCTGCTCCTCATTTATTCTTATCCCACCTTGTTTGATAAACCTTATAGCTTCTGAAGTGCTCTTTATAATTCCACTTTCTTTAAGAATCTTTGGTAGCCACACACCCTGTTGTTCTTCTTTTACTTCTAAGGTTTCAATTTCATCTGGAATCTCTTTCTTTTTAAAAACTCTTATAAAGTTATCTCTTGCTCTTTCTGCATACTCTTTGCCATGATATCTACTTACAATCTCAAATGCTAAAGATTCCTTTGCATCCCTTGGATTTATTTTGCCTTCCTTTATCTTAGTTTTAAGCTCATTAAGATCTTCAATTGATATGTGACTTAAAAGTTCGTAATACTTTAACATTAGTGTATCATTTATTGACATTACCTTACCAAACATTTCATCAGGTGGCTCATTTATTCCTATGTAGTTACCAAGACTTTTTGACATCTTCTGCACACCATCAAGTCCCTCTAAAAGAGGCATCATGATAACTATCTGTTCTTCCATTCCGTACATCTTCATTAGCTGTCTTCCCATAAGAAGATTAAATTTCTGGTCTGTACCTCCAAGCTCTACATCAGCTTTTAGATATACAGAGTCATAGGCTTGAAGGATTGGATATAGAAATTCAAGTATTGTAATTGGTCTTCCCTCTGTAAATCTTTTTTTGAAATCTTCTCTTTCAAGCATCCGTGCAACTGTCTCTGCACCTGCAAGCCTACACATATCAAGGGCTGACATTGAACCAAACCATTCACTATTAAACCTTATGACCGTCCTTTCGGGATCAAGTATCTTAAAAACCTGTTCTTTATAAGTCTCTGCATTTTTTAAAACTTCTTCTCTTGTAAGAGGTTTTCTTGTTTCTGTTTTCCCTGAAGGATCACCAATCATTCCTGTAAAGTCACCAATTAGAAAAATTACCTCATGTCCGAGTTCCTGAAACTGTCTCATCTTTTCAAGTAAAACAGTATGCCCCAGATGAATGTCTGGAGCAGTTGGGTCAAAACCCACTTTTATTCTTAAAGGTCTTCCTTCTTTGTATGATTTCTCAAGCTTCTTTTTAAGGTCTTCTTCAAGAATTATTTCAACACTGCCTCTTTTAATTATTTCAAACTGTTTTTCAGGTGGTAACACAAATTCCTCCTCTAAAAAGAATGCTCTTTGTCTGGGAATACTCCCTTTTCAACTTCTTCTTTGTATTGCATTATAGCCTTAAGAATTTCATCTCTAAGGCTGACATATTTTTTTACAAATTTAGGAGTAAATCTTTCAAAAAGACCAAGCATATCATGTATTACCAGAACCTGTCCATCGCAGTGCACACCTGCTCCAATTCCTATTGTAGGAATTTCAAGGTTTTCTGTAATCTCCTTTGCAAGTTCTGAAGGAATGACCTCAAGAACAACTGCTACTGCACCTTTATCCTGTAATCTTAAGGCATCTTCTATTATTCTTTTTGCCTGTTCTTCTGTTTTTCCTTGAAGTCTGTATCCTCCCATTCTGAGAAATGCCTGTGGAGTAAGTCCAAGATGTCCTATAACAGGAATTTCAGCCTCAGTTATTGCTTTTACATGAGATAAAATCTCTCTTCCTCCTTCAAGCTTAACAGCATGAGCACCTGTTTCTTTAATTAATCTACCTGCATTCCTTACAGCATCTTCAACACTTACTTGATAGGACATAAAAGGCATATCAGCAACAATCATGGCTCTTTTTGTTGCCCTTACAACAATCTTTGTATGATAAATCATTTCTTCTAAGGTTACAGGTAAAGTGGTTTCATTACCCTGAATAACCATAGAAAGAGAATCTCCTACAAGAATCATATCTATTCCAGCTTCATCAACAAGATGGGCAAAGGGATAGTCGTAGGCAGTTAACATTGTGATTTTTTGACCTTCTTTTTTCTTCATTAGTAAATCATTAACTGTAAATCTCATCTTTGTGTCCTTCTTAATGCTTTAAGCTGAAGTTGAAGGTTTTTTATACCTTCCCATTCATTAATTGTTGGCGTAAATGCTGCATCAATTAGTGAACCTTCTAAAATCTGTGCATCTGCCATATCAAATCCTATTGCTCCGATTGTGTTTCCATTTTGCCTTAAAAACATTTTAAGGTGATTACTCCCCACCTTTCTTAAATTTACCACGGTAAGCTCCTTTGATCCAAAAATAGGTTCCCGATTACCCTCTCCAAATGGCTCAAAAAGGGCTATTTCTTCTGCTAATTTTTCTGTAATCTCATTGAAATTTACAGCAGCGTCAAGATAAAGAATATTTTTATCTTTTCTTACAATCTCTCGAGCAATTGAATTGAGTTTTTCCTTAAAAGCATGGAGATTATCCTTTAAAAGAGTCATTCCTGCTGCCTGTTTATGTCCTCCGAATCTTATAAGTAAATCCTTAGAAGCATTTAAGAACTCCTGCAGGTTTACTTCTGCTGGAGCCCTTGCAGAGCCTTTTGCTATATCTGCCTGGAGAGAGAAGACAAATACAGGTCTGCTAAATCTATCAATAAGTTTATTTGCTACTGTGCCGACTACTCCGGGATGCCAGTCTCCCCATAGAACTATAACAGGTTCATCATTAAACTTCTTAGAAATCTGCTCTTCAACTTCTGCCATTATTTTTTCTTCAGTTTTTTGCCTCATTGAATTAATTTGATTTAGCCATTTGCTCAGTTCATCAAGCTCCGATTCGTCTTCGGAAATCAAAAACCTAACCACATCTGCTGCATGGTCTATTCTACCTGGTGCATTGATTCTTGGAATAATGTAGAAGCTTAAATGAAAGCCTCTGATGGAGTTTGAATTTATTCCTGCAATATTTTTGAGCATTTTTATGGAACTTCTTGCTGAAGACTCAATCAATCCCCATCCGTGCTTTATCAGAGTCCTATTTGCATGGGTAAGGGGAACCATATCAGCATAAGTTCCAAGGGTTACAAGATCTAAGTATTCAAGTGATTCCTCTCGGCTTAAAGCCATTGCAAGCATAAAAGCAACTCCTACTCCTGCAAGGTAGTTGTAGTATGGCTTATCATCAATTTTTGGATTTATCACTGCAAGAGCATGAGGTATAACAACTTCTTCATTTAATCTCAAAGGTTCGTGATGATCTGTAATTATTACACCTATGCCTTCTTTGTTAGCATACTCTACTGCCTCAAAGTCTCTTATTCCGCAATCAACAGTTATTATTAATCCAGCACCTATTTGTTTTGCCTTTTTAATACTATTAATACTTAAACCATATCCATGCTGGATTCTATGGGGAATGTGATAAAAAACCTCTGCACCTTTTTTGATTAGAATATCGTAAAGTATGGCTGTTGAGGTTAATCCATCTGTATCATAGTCACCATTAATTAAAATTTTAGTTCCGGCCTTTATTGCTTCATTTATTATTTTTGTAGCCTCATAAACTCCTGAAATTTCAAAGGGATCAATACTATCAATCTGGGGATTAAGGAATGAATAAATCTCTTGAATATCTCTAAATCCTCTTGATAAAAGAGCCTGAGCAGTTGGAATGGTTATATTCAAAGTTTTTGATATATACTGAAGATACTCCTGATTTGTCTTTACAACAATCCATTCAGAATACTGCATCTTATCTCTTGATTAAAGAGTTTTTACCGAGAAAAAGAACCACAGGGCTTGCTACGAAAATGGACGAATATGTTCCCACTATAATTCCCAACATCATGGCAAATGCAAAGTCATGTAATACTTCTCCACCAAAGAAAAATAATGCAACTGCTGATAAGAAGGTTGTAAGAGATGTAACTATAGTTCTTGATAAAACTTCATTAATGCTTTTGTTCATCAATGCTTCAAGTGTTATTGCACCTTTTGCCACTTTTCCGAGATTTTCACGAATTCTGTCAAAAACTACAACAGTATCTGTAAGAGAGTATCCAGCAATTGTAAGAAGAGCACTTATAAAAATAAGATTTATTTCCTTATCAAGAAGGTAAAAAATTCCAAGCACAGCCATTACATCGTGAAAGGTTGCCACTGTTGCACCAATAGAGAAGTGAAATCTAAATCTAATGGCAATATAGATAAGAATTCCTGCTGTAGCTGCTAAGATAGCAAGAAGTGCATCTCTTTTTGTTCTCTCTCCTATTTTTGGTCCGATTTCAGTAATTGACTCAATAATTGGCTCTTTGGCAGAAAGATTTTCCGTTAAAGATTTTTCAATTCTATCCTGTGCTCCTTGCTGTTGTTTTTTTAGTTTTATAAGAATCTTTTTTTCAGTTGGTAATTCCTGGATGTCTACTTCTTTTATTCCTGTTTTGTCTAAAACTGCTCTAATCTCAGTAAGAGTTACAGGTTGGGAAAATCTTACCTGAAGACTTAATCCTCCTGCAAAATCAACTCCTAAGTTTGCATTACCTGCATGAATCTGAAAGATTGCAAATATACCTAAAATTATCATCAAGCATGACAGTCCAAGAGAAAAATATTTTTTCCCAAGAAAATCAATATTTGTTTTACCCAGAATCTGAATCATATGCTCAGGCTCTTACGCTCCTTTCCTATGTATATAAAGTCAAAGACTGTTTTTGTTCCAATTAATGCTGTGAAAAGATTTATAGCAACTCCTAATGAAAGAGTCACCGCAAAACCTTTTATTGGACCGGAGCCAAAATGGAAAAGTACTCCTGCTGTAATAAGGGTTGTAACATGAGAGTCAAAAATAGTCCAGAAAGCCTTTTTATAACCCGACTCTATGGCAGCTTTAGGAGTTTTGCCCAGTTTTAATTCTTCCCTTATTCTTTCAAACATGAGAACATTTGAATCTACTGCCATCCCAACTGCAAGAGCAATACCCGCAATACCTGGCAAAGTAAGAGTGGCATTCAAAGCAGCCAATGCACCGATAAGAAGAAAAATATTCAATAGCAATGCGAAATTAGCAATTAATCCACTTAGACGATAATAGATAATCATAAACACGGATACAAAAATGGATGCTATGATTACAGCTAATTTCCCTGCTTCAATAGAGTCTTTTCCTAATGTGGGACCAACTGTCACATTCTGAATAAGATTTACAGGTGCAGGAAGAGCGCCAGCCCTAAGGACTAATGCTAGGTCCTTAGCTTCTTCAAGGGTAAAACTACCAGAAATCTGAGCATTACCGCCTTCAATTTTTTCTTGAATTACAGGTGCTGAATAGAGATTACCATCAAGAATTATGGCAAGTCTTTTTTTTACATGTTTTGCTGTTATATCTTCAAAAATCTTAGCTCCTGCATCATTGAATCTCAGGGATACATAGGGTTCGTTAAATCTCTGGTCAATACTTACATGAGCCTCTGCAAGAAGGTCGCCTGTAAGAAGCACATCCTTTTTTAAAATATAGGGTCTTTTATAAACTTCTCCAGTTTGTTTATCTATGATCTTTTGAAAAACTATCTCATCTCCTTCTGGAATCTTAGACTTCCATTTATCCCAAAAGACTTCTTCCTCTCCAGCCTTTATTAGAGAAGGAAGTTCTCTCCAGAGAGTTGTTTCCTCGTCAAGAAGTTTAAACTCAAGCTGTGCAGTTTTACCAATAATTTCAAGAGCTTTTTTAGGGTCTTTTACTCCAGGCAGTTGAACAACTATCTCATTTTCTCCCTGTTTATGAATTGCTGGCTCAGCAACTCCAAGCTGGTCAATTCTGTTACGAATCACCTCTATTGCCTGTTCAACTGATGTTGTTTCAACTCTTTTAAAAGCACCCTGTGGAAGCTGGCAGATAATATTGCCATTACTTTCATAAATTGAGAGATCTGGATAGTGTTCTCTAATTAGTTTTTTAGCCTCTTCGTTTAAAGTTTGAATAACTATCTTTTCTTCCTGAATCTTTATAGAAGTCTTCAACCCTTTTTTCTCAAGAAGACTCTGAAGATGCATTCCAATTCTTTCAACTGTTATTTCTCGTGCCCTTTTAAGGTCAATCTCAAAAATAAGATGAGACCCGCCTTTAAGGTCAAGACCGAGCACTATGCCTTTATTGGGTAAAAATTTTTTCCACCAATCAGGCATATATTTGAACATAGGTGTATTCGGCAAAAAGAAAATAATTGCAAGAATTACTGTACAAGCTATGAGAGCTATTCTGAGGTATATACCTTTTCTCATATCAATAAATTCTATTAATCCTCATCTGTTGCTGGTCTTAATGCAGCAATTGACTGTTTTGAAAATTTTACCTTTACATTTTCTGCAATCTTCAAAACTACTGTATTTGGATTAACACTTTCTACAACTCCATATAGACCTCCAACTGTTATTACCTTATCCCCTCTTTTAAGGTTTTCAAGCATCTGCCTGTGTTCTTTTGCTCTTTTTTGCTGTGGTCTGATTAGAAGAAAATAGAAAACGACAATAATTAAAACCAAAGGTAAAAGGCTTGCTATAAGACTCGTTATTGGATCTCCTCCTCCACCCTGTGGTGCTGGTGCCATTGCATAGGCATCTGTTATTAAATTTAGTAAATACATAAATCACCTCCGAAAATTTTTAAATCTTTTTATAGTAGCAATCTTAAATAAAAAATGGCAAGTTAGACCAGATTTCTCTGAAATTAGCAATGAAAATTTATTCTATTTTTAGAGCTTCTCCTATTTTTATTTTTAAAAGTTTTGTTTGAATTTTTTGTTCTGCGAGTTCTTTTTCAAATTCTTCAATGGTTCCGGTAAGCACAGGAAAAGTGTTAAAGTGCATAGGGATCACCATTTTTGGGTTAACAAGTTTTGTTGCAATAGCTGCTCTTTTTGGACCCATAGTGAATTTATCTCCAATACATACCAGCATAAGGTCAACTTTATACATTAAACCAAGTATTTTCATATCCTCAAATAAATCAGTATCTCCTGTATGATATATTGTTGGTCCATTTTTTATGGTGATCAAGAAACCACCAGGATTTCCTCCATAAATAATATTTTTTGTTGATTCCATAATTTCTAATGCAGAACTATGAACTGCTGGCACAAACAGAACTTTAATTTCTCCATCAAGTAGGGTTATTTCTCCACCAAAATTACCTGTGGTTTCATAACCGAATTGTTTTTCAGGATATCCTGCGTATCTAACCATAGCTTTTCCTAAATCATATGTAGCAACAAGTTTAGCTCCTGTTTCCTTAGCTATTTCTATAGAATTTCCAATGTGGTCTCTATGAGCATGGGTTAATAAAATAAGATCAACTTTACGGAGTGTTTTCAGATGCATTTGACCTTCTTTGTTTGCAGGATTATTAATCCATGGGTCTATCAGTAATATTTTGCCATTTGGTGTTTGAATTTTGAAACTTGAATGTCCATACCATGTTATTTCAGTACTTCCAAAAGAGGCTACAGGTAAAAAAATAATCAACAACAATAATATTAGTTTTTTCACAGCATTCCTCCTACAAAATAGTTATCTGCAAAATAGTTTTTTAATTATAACAAAAATAATTTAGAAGCAGTCAGATATTCTTAAAGTAGAGTTGACTATTAAAAAGCTTGTAATTCTTAGTTTATAGAAACTTAAATGCTATGCAACATGTAAATTATTAAAAACACAGCTATTGCAAGGAGTGAAATTACAAGAAGAATATCAAGTATAATTGAAGGCTGATAAGTGTCTTCATCGATTTGCTTTTCAACTTTTTTGTATCTTATAAATGCAAGAAAACCCATAATAGTACCAAGAGCAACTAAAAATATACTAAAGAATGAAGAATATCCTGAATGAAGGCATTATAGAGATTTCTTTACCAATCAAAAAGGCAAACTGTTTTACAAAGAGAGCAAACTTTTCAACAACAAATCCAAATGCCATTATCCCTATGCTTGTTCTTATCCATGCAAGAAAGGTTCTTTCGTTTGCAAGATGAACTCTTCTGTTACGGATTCTTGGATGAAGATTGTTTTGTTCGTTCATTTTTTAAA
>FMJZ01005026.1_pt1 | contig 18334 bp, 17 predicted proteins | sample 1987881 | NCBI WGS metagenome assembly FMJZ01 (sample SAMEA4378227, study PRJEB15110) | soil metagenome | biome: soil; feature: Field; material: Soil | place: India | collected 2015-03-11 | depth 0 m
TATCATAGAGTTATAAGATCAAATCTCAACAAAGACTAAACTTACAGAGGCGATATCTATCAGATATTATTAAGAGAGAAAATAGAAAATGCCCAACAAAAAAGATAATTTAAATTTAATACCTGAGGGGTCGGCCCTCCTTTTAGCAGTTCGTTACATAAACTAAAGCGATCGAGATAAGCTATAGGGATTAAAAAAAGACACAATAGAAAACTTAGAGAAATCCCTAAGGATTTAGAGTGATAATGTCTTTAAATTGAGCATTTTTAGGAGTAAGAACAGGATTTAGATTTATTGGATAAATAAAAAAATGTTATAATTTCCAAACAATTCGAAAAAGGAGGCTCTTAATGACCTATGAGTTCAATAGAATCAAACGACTCCCACCTTATGTATTTGCAATAGTAAACACTTTGAAAACGGAATACAGAAGAAAAGGTGAAGATATAATAGATTTAGGGATGGGGAATCCTGATATGCCAGCTCCAAAACATGTCATAGATAAATTGTGTGAAGCAGCAAAAAATCCAAAAAATCATAGATATTCTGCCTCAAAGGGAATAACTCATCTCAGAATGGCGATATGTGAATGGTATCAAAGAAGATTTAATGTGGATTTAGATCCTGAAACGGAAGCTGTCGCTACCATTGGATCAAAAGAAGGCTTATCTCATCTTATTTTAGCAACAGTTCAACCTGGTGATGTAGTAATGACTCCAACACCAGCTTATCCTATACATCCTTACAGTGTGATAATAGCTGGTGGCGAAGTCAGTAGCATCCCTATAGGTAAAGGTGTTGATTTTTTTGCCGAGATGGAGAAAGCCTTTAAAAAAACTTGGCCAAGACCAAAGATGTTAATTATAAATTTCCCTCATAATCCAACTACATTGGTTGTTGAGGGTTTAGACTTTTTCAGGAAGGTTGTGGATTTCGCAAAGGAAAACAATATAATTGTTGTACATGATTTTGCTTATGCAGATCTTGTTTACGATGATTATAAGGCACCGAGCTTTTTACAGGTCCAGGGTGCTAAAGATGTAGGTGTTGAATTCTTCTCATTAACAAAGAGCTATTCAATGGCTGGTTGGCGTGTGGGTTTCTGCGTTGGCAACAGAGAGATTGTGGGAGCTCTTGTTAAGATAAAAAGTTACCTCGATTATGGCATGTTCCAACCTATCCAAATAGCTGCAATAGTGGCTTTAAGAGGACCTCAGGATTGTGTTCAAAAATTCAGAGAGACCTATGAATCTCGTAGAAATGTCCTGGTTAGAGGTCTTAACAAAGCAGGTTGGATTGTAGAGCCGCCAAAGGCAACGATGTTTGTCTGGGCTAAAATACCCGAAAAATTTAAGAAAATGGGTTCTCTGGAGTTTTCTAAGTATTTATTAACGGAAGCTAAAGTGGCAGTATCTCCTGGTGTTGGCTTCGGCGAAGGAGGAGATGAATATGTGAGATTTGCCCTTGTAGAAAACGAACATAGAATTAAACAAGCTGTTAAAGGTATTAAAAAAGCTTTGAATAAGTAGCATGGAGTAATTGATGGCTAAAACAATAAATATAGGTATAATAGGTTTTGGGACTGTTGGTTCCGGAACAGTTAAGATCCTTTTACAGAACGCAGAATTAATTAAAAAAAGAACTGGTATAGATTTTAAACTTAAAAAAATAGCAGACCTTGATCTTGAGAAAGATAGGAATATAAAGATACCCAGAGATATGCTCACTACTGATGCTTATGAGATTATTAATGACACTGAAATTGATATAGTGATCGAACTTATCGGAGGAATATCCCCTGCAAAAGATTTTATTATTCAATCATTTAGGAACAAAAAACATGTTATAACTGCCAACAAAGCTCTAATTGCAACTCATGGGAATGAAATATTCTTAGAAGCTGAAAAGAACAAAGTTTTCTTCGGTTTTGAGGCTTCAGTTGCTGGTGGTATTCCAATAATAAAAACACTAAAAGAAGGTTTGGTTGCAAATCATATCTTAGCAATATATGGAATAATTAATGGCACTTCTAATTACATACTTACAAAGATGACTAATGAAAAGGTAGACTTTACTCAAGCATTGAAGGAGGCTCAAAGACTGGGTTATGCTGAGGCCGATCCAACTCTTGATGTAGAAGGAATAGATTCGGCCCATAAGCTTACTATTCTCTCTGCCCTTTCATTTGGGATTCCCTTTTTATATGACAAGGTTTATAAAGAAGGCATAACTAAAATGACATCAATGGATATAGAATTCGCCTTAGAGCTCGGTTATAAGATAAAACTTCTTGCAATAGCAAAGGCAACTAATGGTGAAATTGAGATGAGGGTACATCCTACAATGGTCCCAAACGACTATTTAATCTCTAAAGTTGATGGTGTTTACAATGCAATTTATGTTGAAGGTGACTCAGTAGGTTCAACTCTTTACTATGGTAAGGGAGCAGGAGATATGCCAACGGGTAGTGCTGTTGTAGCAGACATTGTTGAAATCGGTAAGATAATAACTGGAGGGGATTCTCTAAAAATAAGACCTTGGAAATTAAATTATGAAAACTCCAAGTTTAAAATCAAAGAGATGGAAGAAGTAGAGAGTAAATACTATTTCAGATTTTCAGCCCTTGATAAACCAGGGGTCTTATCAAAAATATCTGGCATCTTAGGCAATTATAATATAAGCATTGCTTCAGTAATTCAGAAAGGTAGAAGAAAAGGTGGATCAGTCCCTGTTGTTATATTGACCCACCTTGCTACCGAGAGAAATGTCCTAAAGGCATTAAAAGAGATAGATGAGTTGCCTGTAGTTTCTGATAAAACTTTATTTATCAGAGTAGAAGGAAGGGAAGAATAGATTAAATTGACATTCCCATTTGCCCTTAGTTTATAATAGAGACGCAGGTGCTGAAAAGCTTAAAAGGGAACTCCGTGAGGCTAAAAACCGATTCGGAGGCGGTCCCGCCGCTGTAACCGGAAATCGAAAGCCAATATGCCACTGTTTGCTTATGCAAATGGGAAGGCGGTGAGTAGGCAGAGTATCTATGATAGAATAGATACCCACAAGGTCCGGAAGCCAGAAGACCTGCCTGCAGACTTAATTAAACTCTCTCGCGGATAGAGAGGGGGTCCTAAAAAGTATTGTTAAGGACCTTAGAGGGTGAAGAAAAAAGGGTGCAATCCTCAGAACCTGCGATTCTGAGGATTTTTTATTTAGGAGATTATTTAGGAGACAAGATGACACAACTACAAAGAGCAAAAAGTGGGGAAATAACCCCAGAGATGCTAATTATTGCTATGGATGAGGGAGTGCAACCAGAAATAATTCGAAGAAGGGTTGCAGAAGGCAAGATAGTGATTCCCGCAAATCCAAGCAGAAAAGCAAAGGTAATAGGCATAGGTAAAGGTTTAAGGACCAAAGTAAATGCTTCTATTGGTACCTCTACCGATATTATAGACCTTGAGATGGAAGTGCAAAAAGCAAAAATAGCTGAAAAATATGGTGCAGACACTTTGATGGATCTAAGTGTAGGGGGCGATATTAGGGGTATAAGGAAAGCTGTGATGTCAGCAACAAATCTCCCTATTGGTACAGTTCCTCTTTATGAAGCCTTTGCAATCAGCATTGAGAAATATGGTGCAGCAGTGAAGATGCCTAAGGAGCTTCTATTTGAGATTACAGAGAGACAGTGTAGTGAGGGTGTTTCATTCATGGCTATTCATTGTGGAATCAATAGAAGAACTGTAGAGATGCTTAGGCGACAACATTATCGCTACGGTGGATTAGTATCAAAAGGTGGCTCTTACATGGTTGCGTGGATGGAACATAACAACCAAGAAAATCCTTTATTTGAACATTTTGATAGAGTTGTTGAGATCTTAAAGAAATATGATGTAGTCTTAAGCCTTGGCAACGGTTTTAGAGCAGGAGCTATACATGATGCTAACGATAGAGTCCAGATGCAGGAGTTAATTATCAATTGTGAACTCGCTGAGATTGGCAGGGAAGCCGGTTGTCAGACTATGGTAGAAGGACCTGGACACATTCCAATTAACGAAATTGAAGCCACAATAATCCTCCAGAAGAAGATGAGCGGAGAGTCCCCCTTCTATATGTTAGGACCCATCACAACTGATATAGCCCCTGGCTATGACCACATTACCTCTGCAATAGGGGCTGCACTCTCTTCTGCATATGGAGCTGATTTCATTTGTTATGTGACACCAGCAGAGCATCTCGGGTTACCTTTCCCTGAGGATGTTCGTGAAGGGGTGATATCAGCTCGGATAGGAGCCCATATTGGTGATATGATTAAAAGAAATGATACAGAGACTGACAAATTAATCTCAAAAGCAAGGAGAGACATGAGATGGCAAGAACAGTTTGCATATGCTATAGACCCAGAAAAAGCTAAAGAGATTAAGTCTAAAAGAGACAATGGAGATAATTCTACCTGCACGATGTGCGGGAAATTTTGTGCCAATTTAATTCTTAAAGGTCTTTTTGATAAAGAATTAGCCTCTCATGATAAAAAATAAATGCAATCTAATAAAAGTAAGATAATTTTCATAGTTGGTGGAGCAAGGAGCGGTAAAAGCTCCCTTGCTCTAAAACTCGCTTCCCCCTTTAATGAAAAGGCTTATATTGCTACCGCTGAGCCTCTCGATTACGAGATGGAGGAGAGGATTCAAAATCATAAAAAGCAGAGAGGAAAAGATTGGGATCTCTATGAAGAGCCTATCAGCTTAAGTGAAACATTAAAAAAGGTTATGGGGAAATATCAGTGTATAGTTATAGACTGTCTGACCCTTTGGTTATCAAACCTCTTAACAAGACAGAAAGATAACAATCTAATTAAAGAGGAGCGCGAAAAGTTTATAGATGTTCTATGTTCCTTTCAGGAAACCTATAATATGCTTCTTATTATAATTTCTAATGAGGTTGGAATGGGGATTGTGCCTGATAACGAGCTTTCGCGAAGATTTAGAGACTGGGCTGGTTTATTCAATCAAAAAATTGCAAATTTAGCAACCGAGGTCTATTTCACAATTTCTGGTTTAGAGATAAAAATAAAGGGTTGAGTATAGGAGCAAAATCGGTCACTCTATAGCAAATCGAATCGATAAAAGAACTCAAATAGATAATTATTTTGTACTTTTTTGAGTTATTTTTTTAACTCTAACTAAATTTTTTGTGATCTAAAGTCAACACTTTATAATTCAAAAGTTAGGCTTTTTAAGAGCGTGGAGGATAACCAATGGATCTGATCAAAAATACCCTTTGCAAAATACAGCCTGTGGACACTAAATACTATGATATTGCCCAAAAACACCTTGACAATCTTACTAAACCCTTAGGTAGTCTTGGCAGATTGGAAGAGTTTGCAAGAAGGATATATGGAATTAAAGAAGGTGTAGACATCGAAATCGATAAAAAAGTTATATTTACCTTTGCAGGCGATCACGGAGTCACAGAAGAAGGTGTCTCTGCCTATCCAAAAGAAGTTACAAGACAGATGGTCTACAACTTTTTAAGAGGAGGCGCCGGAATTAATGTACTTGCAAGACATGCAGGAGCAGTAGTAGTGGTGGTAGACATAGGTGTAGATTACAATTTTAGTAACCTTGAAGGACTTATTTCAAAAAAGGTCATGTTTGGAACAAATAACATAGCAAAAACCTTTGCGATGTCAAGGAATGAAGCCGAAAGTTGTATAAAGGTTGGCATTGAACTTGCTTCTGAATATTACCGAAAGGGATTTAAAATCTTTGGAACAGGCGATATGGGAATAGGTAATACTACACCTTCCAGCGCTATAGCAGCAGTCTTAACAGGTAGACCGGTTTCTGAAGTAACAGGGAGAGGAACAGGAATATCCGAGAATTCTTACCAGAGAAAGATCAGAGTTATTGAAAGAGCTATTGATATTAATAAGCCCGATCCAAAAGATCCCATAGATGTTCTTGCGAAAGTTGGTGGTACAGAGATAGGTGGTATTGCTGGGGTTATTCTTGGAGCTGCATCCCATAGAATACCTGTTGTAATAGATGGTTTTATCTCAACAGCTGGTGCTCTTATTGCTTACGAAATTGAACCCAAAGTAAAGGACTACCTCTTTGCAGGACACAACTCTGTAGAGATTGGTCACAGAGTGATGCTTGAAAAAATGGGATTAAAGCCTATTTTGGATCTTAATCTTCGTTTAGGGGAAGGAACAGGAGCTGCATTGGCTATGCTTATGATTGAGGCAGGTATCAAAATTTATAAAGAAATGGCAACTTTTAGTGAGGCTGGAGTCTCAAAGGAAATCCAGAATTAAAACAGTAGAGATGCATTTTAAGCTTTAAATTATAATTCTACTAATTAAATGTTCATATGATAAAAAGTTTTATGATTGCTTTGCAGTTTTTAACAATTATACCTATTAAAATAAATTCCACCTATTCTGAAAAAGACATAGCAAAAAGCTCTTCAGCTTTTATCTTTGTAGGATCTTTACAAGGTCTCTTACTCGTTCTACTAAGTTTTACTCTAAATCTTATATTTCACGAAGAATTAGTATTAGCTTTGTTATTACTTTTTCTTGTACTCCTAAATGGAGGGTTCCATCTCGATGGTCTCTCAGACACCTTCGACGCACTCTCAATAAGATCTACAGGTGATAGAGAAAGAGACAAAGATAAAAGGCTTGCGATAATGAAAGACTCAACAGCTGGACCTATAGGCATAACCGCAATAATCTTCATTTTGTGGCTCAAGTATCTCTCCTTGAAGAGCATCTCAAATATGTCTTATTTTATTTACTATACAACCCTATTTTTAATGCCCGTAGTCTCTAAATGGACTACAGTAGTAGCCATGTTTCATGGCAACCCAGCAAGAATAGACGGACTTGGTAAAATCTTTTTAGAGGGTGTAAAAGCCAAAGAATTTATAATTACAACGATTGTCTTCATAGCTTTTTTAATAGGTTTAAATTTTCTATTTATTTCTTTTGCACCAGAAAAACAATATGTATTTAATATGGCTTTAATAGGCATTATGTATCTTTTTGTACGGAGTTGGATAGTTTTTTGTACTAAGAAATTTGGTGGTTTGACAGGCGATAATCTTGGTGCTTTAAGCGAGATTAGTGAATTGCTATTTTTAATTATGGTGATAATATGGTCACGACTTTTTATTTAATAAGACATGGCGCAACTGAGGGAGATGATGAAAAGAGGTACAAAGGCAGTATAGATCTTCCTCTCTCAAAAAAAGGTGCTGAGCAGATAAATAAAACTTTGAACTTTATAATTAGCTATGCACAAAAAGTAAGATTGGAGAAACAAATGAACTTCTTGCTTGAGAAAAATATTAAATTAACAGAAGAAGGAGATAACAAAAGACCTCTTATAAGTGCCGTCTATACTTCTCCTCTTCAAAGGGCGGTTAAAAGTGCTGAGATTCTTGCAAGACCTTTCGATTTAAAGCCAATAGAGTTGCCCGAGCTAACTGAAAGGAATTTTGGTTTATGGGAGGGGATGACCTATCTTGAGATAAGAGAAAAATACCCTCTCGAGTTTGAAAGGTGGGCCAAAGATCCTATTACCTATTCACCACCGATGGGAGAAAGCACTTTAGAGGTTAGCAATAGAGTTTTAAAAACAATTGAAAAAATTTCAGAGAATCATAAAAATAATAACGAAAATATTATAATAGTCGCTCATGGAGGAGTTAATAGGATTTTACTCTGCCATTTTTTGGGGATGCCCTTGGAAAATATATTCAGAATCGACCAAGATCATGGAAGCGTTAGTATTATAGAATTATGGGAGAGATACCCTGTTGTAAAGCTAATCAACGGGATAATTTTATAGGAGAGAGAAATGAAGAGGTCTTTGATGGTGCAAGGAACCGCATCTGGCGTTGGTAAAACATTAATAGTTGCTGCTTTATGCAGATATTTTAACGACAGAGGATACAATGTGGCTCCTTTTAAAGCTCAAAATATGGCTTTGAATTCTTTCATTACTATCGAAGGGGGCGAAATAGGTAGGGCTCAGGCACTTCAGGCAGAAGCTGCAAGAATAGAACCGAGTATAGATATGAACCCGATTTTATTAAAAGCATCCGGCGAGATGGGTTCACAAGTGATAATTCATGGCAAGGCGATCGGCCATATGAAACCTTTACAATATTACTCTCATAAAGAGGAAGTCTGGAAGGCAGTCAAGACTTCTTACCGAAGACTTTCAAAAAAGTATGATCTGATAATAATTGAAGGTGCAGGAAGTCCTGCAGAGATAAATCTCAAAGAGTTAGATATAGTTAACATGGCGGTAGCCAGGTATGCTAAGGCCTCTGTTTTATTAGTGGGAGATATAGATAAAGGGGGAGTATTTGCTTCCTTTTATGGAACTATTAAATTGCTTGGCAAGGATAAAAGATATATTAATGCCTTTATAATTAATAAATTTAGAGGAGATCCTGAGATTCTCTCCAGAGGTTTAAAGTTAATTGAAGATAGAACCGGTATACCTGTTATTGGGGTCATCCCTTATATTAGTGATATTGGGCTTCCTGAAGAGGATGGATTATCTCTTTCCAGGAATACTTTTTCAATTAAGCCTATTGTATTTAAAGATAAGGAAAGCACCCATTCGAAGATTAAAATAGTTGTAATCAAACTCCAGTTTATCTCAAATTTTACCGATTTTGATCCTTTCTTCTATGAACCTGATGTAGATATTATTTATTCTCAAAATACTACGGATATTGAGAATGCAGATATGGTTATTATCCCAGGTACTAAGAATACCATTAAAGATTTACTATTTTTGAGAGAAACAGGGCTTGAAGAGAGTATAAAGAGAGCTTTTAGTAAAGGTGTGCTAATAATGGGTATGTGTGGTGGTTATCAGATGTTAGGTAGAAGAATCTATGATCCCCATTCAATAGAGAGCAATTATAAAGAGATAGAAGGGATTGGTCTTTTAGATATTGAGACTACTTTCCAAAACACTAAAATAACCTCACAGGTTAGAGCATACTTTAATAAGAAGAATGGCTCTAATTATATCTTCCCTTTTTTACCTATTTTGAACCAGAACAGAATATCCCAAGAGTTAAAGGGTTACGAGATTCACATGGGAGTCAGCAAAGGAGATATAGGGCTCTTTAAAATTATAAGGCTTTCTGATAAACCTTCCAAACTTAAAACAAGATATCATCTTGATGGTTCTCAAAATGGCAATTGTTGGGGGACCTATATTCATGGAATCTTCAATAACAACTCCTTTAGAAGAGGCGTTATCGATTATTTAAGGCAAATTAAAGGTTTGAAACCCCTAAATTACACTTTTAACTATAACGATATTAAGGAAAGAGCTTTAAATAATCTCTCTACAATAGTAACAGAGAATTTAGATATGGATTTTATTGATAAAATACTTAAATTATGAAGGAATTAATTCCTACATCACCCTTTTGTTTAGCCCCAGCCGTTCTTATACTGGCTTTTATCGTCGACCTTGCAATAGGAGATCCTCCTTGGTTACCTCATCCTGTCAGATTAATTGGAGGTGTTATTATCAGGGTTGAAAGATTTTTAAGAAAAATCTTTAAGACTCCAAAAGCTGAAAAATTTGCAGGTATTATTTTAGTAATTACTATTGTTGGATTATCTTTTGCGATAACTATTTTTTTAATTCAGTTAATTCAAACATTTACAACTAATATTATCATACTCCTGAGCTCAATTTTTTTAGTCCTTCTCACCTCTTCTACTATCGCCATACGTGAGTTGATGAGTTCTGCAAAAAAGGTTATTAGTGCGGTTGAAGTAGGAAACTTAGAAGATGCTCGAGCAAAATTAAGTATGATTGTTGGGAGAGATACCCAATATTTATCTGAAAATGAAGTTATTAAAGCCACTATAGAAACACTAGCGGAAAATCTATCAGATGCTGTAGTAGCTCCACTGTTTTACCTTGTAATAGGTGGCTTACCTTTTGCAATAGCATATAAAGCAATCAATACCCTTGATTCCATGGTTGGTTATAAAAATGAAAAATACCTCCATTTTGGTTGGGCTTCTGCCCGTTTAGATGATTGTGTTAACTATTTACCTGCAAGGGTAACGGGAATTCTCATTGTTATCTCCTTCTTAGTGGTCTTTCGTTCTCTTCATATTGCCCGTCATTCCCTGCAGACAATGTTAAATGATGGAGGAAATCATCCAAGCCCTAATAGTGGAGTTCCTGAAGCAGCAATGGCTGGAGGATTAGGGATAAGACTCGGTGGACCTGCAATTTATAGCGGTATTAGTATTAGAAAACCCTATATTGGTAAAGCAATACATCAAAACTATTTAGCTGCTTCTAAGGTTGCTCTTAGTATAGTATGGTGTTCTTCTGTCTTTGCAGTAGCAATTTCATCTGTAGCTCTATATCTCTTTTATTACTAATCTTTATGAAGAGACTTTTTATAGTTCTCTGAAGTGCACAGATTGACAATTAGGAGCTTCATTCCAGTTATGACAGCTCATGGCGGTAATATTCATAGTTTTGCTCGGAAGTATACTATACCCGAGGATAATGTAATTGATTTCAGTGCATCAATTAATCCTCTTGGACTCTCTCCTATCGTTTTAAGAGAGATAAAAAATATTAAGAGTTCCATATGCTACTACCCCGACCCTGAGACAAAAAAATTGAGAGAGACTCTATCGAGTCACCTCAATCTCCCTCAAGAATTGATCATTTGTGGGAATGGAAGTACAGAATTGATCTATCTATGTGTAAGGACCTTGAAACCGAACACTGTTTTAATTCCAGCACCGACTTTCTCTGAGTATGAGAGAGCTTGCCTTCTTTCTGGAGCAAAAATAAAGTATTTTCGCCTTAAACAGGAGAATAACTTCGATCTCAAACCTGAAGAGTTTATGAAAAGATTGGAAGGCACAGATATAGCCTTCATCTGTAATCCTAATAATCCAACAGGTAGATTGATAGAAAGAGAAGGTATTCTCGAGATAGCAAAAAGAGCAAGAAAACTCAAGTGTTATTTAGTAGTTGATGAAGCCTTTATAGATTTTTTGCCAGAGCATTCAATAATTAAAGAAGTTGAAAGAAATCCCTACCTTATTGTTCTCAGATCCATGACGAAGTTTTATGCCTTTGCAAGTCTGAGACTCGGATATGGAGTTTTTCATCCTTCTTTAATAAAAGCCCTTTTACTCAATAAAGAACCCTGGACTGTCAACACTATAGCTCAAAGGGCTGGTGAAGTAGTCTTGAATGATACAACTTATAAAGAGAAAACTTTTAAAGTTATAAAGCATGGCAAATCTTTAATGGAGGATGGTCTTAGGAAACTTTCCATAGAGTTCGTTCCCTCTGTAGCTAATTTTTATCTTTTAAAGATACCAAATGCACAAAAAATTATTTCAGCCCTTCAAAAAGCTTATATAATGGTAAGGGATTGTTCAAACTTTAGGGGGCTCGATGATACTTACATAAGAGTTGCTGTAAAGTCTCCTCGAGAGATAAAAAGGCTTCTCGAGGAACTCTCGAAAGTATGAAAGCATTAGTAGTTACAGGAACTCATAGTGGTTGTGGAAAGACCACAATTGCGATAGGGATTATGTCTGCCTTGAAAGCGAAGGGACTCGAGGTTCAACCCTTCAAATGTGGACCAGATTTTATCGATTCCGGTCACCATAAAGCTGTAACAGGAAAAGCATCAAGAAACCTCGATCTTTGGATGTGTGGCGAAGATTATGTGAAGAATTGTTTCTTTTATCACTCTAAGAAAGCTGACATCGCAATAGTTGAGGGAGTTATGGGGCTCTATGATGGTAAATATAGCACTTCAGCTTTAGCACAGCTTTTAAATTTACCCATTATTTTAGTTGTGGATGCCTATGGCTTAGCCGAGAGTGCAGGAGCACTTATAAAAGGATATAAAGATTGGGCTGATGAGAGTCTTATTGACTTAAAGGGCGTAATCTTTAATCGCGTTGGTTCAGAAAGGCATTTTCTAAGACTGAAAAATAGTATTAAAAGTAAAATAAAGGTTTTAGGCTATCTTCCCAGAGATTTAGATTTTTCAATCCCCCATAGACACCTGGGACTCTTGGTAGCCGAAGAAACTCCTCTTAAATCTTATAATCTCAATAAACTTATAGAAGCAGTAAATAGAAATCTTGATATAGATGCCCTTTTATCCCTCAGCGAGATGAAAGTTTTAGATAGTTATCATCAACAATATTCAACTGATAATTTTTTTTCCGAGGAGATGCAACAGCCTAAAAAATCAAAAAGAATCGCTTTTGCCTACGATAAAGCTTTCTGCTTTTACTATGAAGATAATCTTGATATGCTACGAAGAGCTTCTGCAGACCTTATCCCTTTTAGCCCTATTGCAGACTCATCTTTGCCTGAAGGTATCGATGGTATATACCTTGGTGGTGGTTACCCCGAGATCTATGCTAAGGAACTTTTAGAGAATAAAAAAATGCTAAAAGAAATAAAAGAATGGGGTCATTCCGGGATGCCTCTATATGCTGAATGTGGCGGTCTTATGTATCTTTCAAAGGGTATTTATGATCACAATGGGATGTTTTATGAGATGGTCGGCCTTTTGCCCTTTCAGACCATAATGAGATTTAATAGATCTCCCTTTTTAGGTTACAGAGAAGTTACTCTCAAGGGTGATACTTTAATAGGTTCAAAGGGTAATATCCTAAGGGGGCATGAGTTTCACTATTCAGAGATAGAAGATTTCGACAAAAATTCAAAGATCGAAAGAATCTATGCAGTAAAAGATAGCAATGGAAATACCCTTGAAGACGAAGGGTTTTCTTATAAAAGGACTATTGCAAGCTATATCCATCTCCACTTTGGGAGCAATCAAGGGATAGCGAAAAAATTTATAAACATACTAAAGAGGAGATTATAAAAAATGTTTGAAGAGACCGATAGAATTTTACTTATTGGTCATGGCAGTCCAAAATCAGATGCTAATAATATAGAAGTTATAGGTAAACTTCTTCACTGGAAAATCCACCCCTTCTGTAATAAAGAGTGTGTTAAAGTAGCCTATCTTCAATTTGGAGAGCCTGATCTAATGACAGCTATTGAGAAAACTACTAATACAAATATAAAGAGATTAATAATCTATCCCTTTTTTCTTAGTTCAGGACTACACGTGACAAGGGATATACCAGAACTTATAGAGAAAGCAAAGGAGAGGTTTCCAAGTGTAGAATTCCTATACTCCGAACCAATAGGTATACACGAGAAACTTGTAGATATAGTAATTGATCGAATTAGTTCCATTATTGATTATAAAGGTTATCGAATTGAGAAGAAGAGTTTTGAGATTATAAGTGAGGAAGAGGATCTAAGCTCGATACCGTCAGAACATCAACCAATCCTTAAAAGGGTTATTCATGCTACTGCAGATTTTGAATACAAAAATACCTTAATTTTTCATCCTGAGGCAGTAAAAAGGGGGATAAAAGCTATACAAGTTGGGCAAGATATTCTCGCCGATGTAGAGATGGTAAAGGCTGGTATAAATAAAAGTTTACTCAAAGAATGGGGAGGAAAGGTAATTTGTAATATCCAGAATATTGAAAATAATAAATTTAAGCATGAAACCCGAGCAGAAAGAGCAATAGAAGAAGCAATAGGAAACAATAACAACATAGGTATCATAGCCATAGGCAATGCTCCCACCGCTTTATTAAAGGTAATAGATATTGTTAGAAACCTACCAATTGAAAATACTGCAAAACCTTTAGTAATTGGAGTTCCTGTAGGTTTCATAAAAGCTGTGGAAGCTAAGATGCTTCTTTCTGTTCAAAATTTCCCTTATATAACTAACCGTGGCAGAAAGGGGGGCACACCAGTGGCAGTAGCTATTGTAAATGCCCTTTTGAAAATGTCTCTAAATGAAAGATAAATAGAATAGGAGGAGGAAGATGGCAGGTAATGGATTGGAGGTTAAAGTAAAAAACTTAGAAAATCTTCACAAATGTTTTAAGAAGTGTTACATTGTCTTTTGGACAGTAGCAGGGTTCCTAATCTCAATGTTCATTGCCCCTAATGCATATGCTATGCATATCGCAGAGGGGATTTTGCCCATTGAATGGGCTTTAGTCTGGTATGCCCTTGCAATCCCTTTCGTTAGTTACGGTCTCTGGAGATTGAAGAGCCTCTCAAAGATTGATTTATCCTATAAACCCCTTGTAGGTCTCTTAGCTGCTATTGTCTTCATTATTTCCTGCATGCCTGTACCTGTTCCCACCGCAGGTACATGCTCTCATCCAGCAGGTACAGGTATTTCAGCGATAATATTAGGTCCAGCCATAAGTAGTGTTGTAGCCACTATTGCTCTTTTTATTCAAGCCCTATTACTTGCACATGGTGGAATAACCACCTTGGGAGCTAATATTGTATCTATGGGAGTTGTTGGTTCTGTAGCTGGCTATGTTACTTTTAGATCCCTTCAAGCTCTTCGTATACCACTAATTATAACAAGCTTTTTTGCAGGGCTTTTAGCTGATTGGGCTACTTACATTATGACCTCCATAGAACTCTCAGCAGGTATAAGAGGAGATTCGCCCTTTTTACCTTTAATGACTCAAATCATGATCGCTTTTGCTCCCACTCAAATACCTTTGGGTATCTTAGAGGGCATAATTACTTCTGGTGTTGTCATGATGTTATACAAAAAAAGACCTGATCTGCTTGTTAAACTTATGGTTTTAAAAGAATCGGAGGTTAAGATATGATAAACAATAGTTTTAAAAGAAAGGCACTCTTTTACTCTCTTATTGCTCTCTTTTGTTTTATATTAAGTCCTTTAACTTATGGATCTGAAAAATGGCAAGGAGTTGATGAATCAGTGATAGAAAGGTTTGCAAAGAGTTTTGGAATAGAACCAAAAGAACCTTTAATTAATACAGATCAAGGGGATCTACTTCTCTTTCTCTTCTTATTAGCTGGTGCAGTTGGAGGCTTCATAGCTGGTTACTTTTGGCGTGTACTGGTTGAGCAAGTTGAGCAAAAGGATAAAAAAATCCAACAAAAGACAGTTCCCTAAGCATTATGGATTTAGTGTTACTTAAAGCAAAAAGGGAGCATTTTCTTTTTTCCTGGGATGCAAGAATAAAACTTCTTGTATCTTTTTTAGCTCTCCTTTTAACAATTAGCTATAGGGGGGTAGTTTTCCCACTTTTAATCCTCTTATTATGTTCCGCTTTTTTTGTAAAGACCAGGGTGCCTTTGAGGACAATATTGATACGCTACTCAGAACCTCTATTTATAGCAATGATCCTCTTGCTAATCAAATTCTTCTTTTCAGGAAAGGAGCTCCTATTTTCTCTAACTCTTGATCCCTTTAGTCTAAATGCCTATAGAGACGGTCTTTTAGAAGGACTCTTCATCGCTTTAAGAATCATATCTGCAGTTTCAATCATAATTGTTCTTGAGCTTTCAACTACTTTTACTGAAATAATATCGGCTCTTTCATGGTTTAAGGTTCCCAAAACCTTGATAGAGCCAATGATGTTTGCTTACAGATACATATTCATCCTATTAGAAGAAGCCTCCGTTATTTATAATGCACAAAAAAATCGCCTTGGATATTCAGGTATTAAAAGAGGGATGATGTCATTCTCAACTCTTATAGGAGCTCTTATAATCAAGGCATTCGAACATAGCCAAAAGAATACAATTGCAATGCTACAGAGGGGTTATGATGGCAATATGCCATTCTTAAGACCATCCAAGTTTAAATATAGAGAAATTATTGTTTCTTCACTATTCATCGTCATACTGTTTATAGCATGGAAGATTTAATAAGGCTTTCAGTGGATATCCAATCATTCACCTATCCCGATGGAACAGTAGCCTTAAGAGGGATATCCTTTAACATTACGAGAGGAGAATTCATAGGTATTATAGGTTCAAACGGCTCAGGGAAAACTACTCTACTTAAAGTTATGGATGGACTATATAAGAACTTTATTGGAACGGTTTTGCTGGATGGGATAGATATACGGAAGCTAACACCCAAAGAGATTTATAGGAAAATGGGTCTTGTCTTTCAGAATCCCGATGAACAGCTTTTTGCTCCCACAGTTATAGAAGATGTATCTTTTGGTCCAATCAATATGAAATTTAATGCCGAGGAAGTAAAAAAAAGAGTCAGAGAAGCTCTTGTAGCAGTCGAAATGGAAGAGTATGGTAATACGCCTATACAGAATTTGAGCTACGGTCAAAAAAAGAGAATCTGTATAGCAGGACTTTTATCAATGGGACATGAAATACTTCTTCTTGATGAACCAACAGCTGGATTAGATCCCACAGGAGAATATAAGATGATGGAACTTCTGATGAAACTCAACAAAAAGAGCTACGTAACTATAGTTATGGCAACTCACAACATAGATCTTGTTCCCCTTTTTCTTGATAAAGTCTATATCTTAAGTAAAGGTTCAATTATCAAGGGGGGTACCCCAGAAGAAGTATTTACCTCACCTACGGAGATGAACGATCTTAACCTTCGACTCCCTTATATAGCTGAACTCATTTATAGATTAAAGAATGAAGATTTTTTGCCCTTTGAAAAACTACCACTCACTGTAGGGCAAGCAAGAAGGGAGATAATCAGGGCATTCAACCTAAGGAAGTTTTAATCCCTATTTCCCTTCATGCCTTATGACAGATAGTATAGCACTTAAAGAGACTAATAAAGTCTTGAAAGGGCTTCATCTATTCTGTCAAGCCCCTGCTTAATATTAGCCATGGATAGGGCATAAGAAAGTCTTATATGTGAGTCACTCCCAAAGGGTTCACCGTGGACTAAAGCAATATTTGCCTTTTCAAGAAGATAAAGGGCTATATCTAATGAAGAGTTGATAACTTTACCATCCGCAGTTTTCAGGCCGTAGAGTCTCGAAACATTTGGAAAAGCATAAAAGGCTCCATTGGGCATTGGGCAATTTATTCCAAAAATAGAATTAAGTCTATCAACGAGATAAAGTCTTCTTGCATTGAATTCTTGCCTCATGGTCTCTATGAAATCCTGAGGACCCATTAATGCTGCTAAAGCTGCTTTTTGAGCAATAGAGGTTGGATTAGAGGTTGACTGACTTTGAATATTTGTCATGCTCTGGATAATGTCTTTTGGTCCGGCAGCAAAACCTATCCTCCATCCTGTCATTGAATAGGATTTTGATAAACCATTAATCACAATGGTTTTCTTTTTAACTTCTTCATCTAATGAAGCTATACTGATATGTTCTACCCCGTCATAAACAAGCTTCTCGTATATTTCATCAGAGATGATGTAAATATTAGATTTTAATGCAATTTCTGCAATAGATTCCAAAGTCTTTTTATCGTATGTAGAACCTGTAGGATTAGAAGGAGAATTCAAAATGAGAGCTCGTGTCTTTTTGGTGATTTTAGATTTCAGCACAGCAGGGTCTAAGATGAAGTTATCTTTTTCAGAAGTCTCTACGTACACAGGGATAGCATCATTTAAAAGGACCTGATCAGGATAAGAAACCCAATAAGGAGAAGGTATTAGAACTTCATCGCCAGGATTGTAAAGAGCCTGAGCAACATTATATAGACAGTGTTTTGCACCACAAGAGACTATAATCTCATCACGGGTATATTTAAGGTTATTATCAACTTCAAATTTTCTTATAATCACATCTTTTAGTTCTAAGATGCCTCCAACGGGGGTATACTTGGTAAAACCCTCCTTTAATGCCTTTATAGCAGCCTCTTTAATGTGTTCAGGAGTGTCAAAATCGGGTTCACCTACTCCAAAGTTAATAATATCAATTCCTTTTGCTTTTAATTCCTTAGCCTTAGCGTCCATTCCTAAAGTAGGTGAAGGTTTAATTTTCTGAGCCCTTTGAGAAATCATGGAATCCTCCTTTATAAAGATAAAAGTATTGTAGAAAGCTTTTGAGCTGAAAGCTACCTAAAATCTTTGTTTACTATTAATAATTCTATATAATTTTCTATAAATTGTTTTAGTAACCCAACAAAAAATCTCGGGACTATCTATTATAAACAACAATGAGACATTTCACAGTCTGTTTTTTAGTTATATGGCTATCTTCTTTTCTAAAAAGCTTCTAAGATTATCAAAGTATTTTACATAAAGTATGAATTTTAAATCAGTTACTTCTTAGAAGTATAAGATAAAACCAATGATTAACGGCAACTCAACTTATACACCTCTGAAAAATCTTATTCTCACGCTTATCGATATTATATAAAAATAAAAGTAACAAAATGTGGAAAGACCTTCATGCTCCTTTAAA
>FMJZ01020568.1_pt1 | contig 18304 bp, 24 predicted proteins | sample 1987881 | NCBI WGS metagenome assembly FMJZ01 (sample SAMEA4378227, study PRJEB15110) | soil metagenome | biome: soil; feature: Field; material: Soil | place: India | collected 2015-03-11 | depth 0 m
CGTTGACAAGGTGATGGTTTGCGACGACGGCTCAACAGACATGACGGGCGAGATAGCTGAAAAACTGGGTGCGGAAGTAGTGAGACACGGGAAGAACATGGGTAAAGGTGCAGCCCTAAAAACACTTTTTTCACATGTTAAAAATCTGAATGCTGACATTATAGTAACTTTGGATGCGGATGGCCAGCATGATCCGGACGAAATGCTCGGTCTCATAGAGCCGATCTTAAAAGGGGAGGCGGATGCGGTCATAGGGTCGAGGTTTCTCACTCAAAAAAGGGAAATCCCGCTGTATCGTAAGTTTGGATTGAAGGTCGTTAACACTATAAGTGCTGTAGGGAAGAACATGGTCGTGATGGATACCCAATGCGGCTACAGGGCATATTCGAAAAAGATCCTGGATACATTGCTCGAGTGCGAGGCAACAGGATACGGGATAGAGACGGAGCAGCTTAAAAAACTGGAAGAGAGGAATTTCAAATTGATTGAAAAACCGGTAACGATACGTTATAGGGGGCTGGAGAGAACCTCGAAGAAACACCCTGTGAGCCATGGGGCCGAGCTCGTGGGAATAGCCCTCAGACTAATCATCGAAGAGAGGCCATTACTATTCCTAGGAGTACCTGGAATGCTTCTGATAATCGCAGGCATAGCGACGGGGACATACCTAATGTGGTATTTTAACACGACTAGGTATTTCAGCGTGCCGATGGCGCTCATAACACTCGGATCGCTTTTCGTGGGAACAATGCTGTTCATAGCTTCACTCATGCTCTACGCGATATCGAGGCTCGACAGAAAACTAAGTAGTAAATAAAAATCGCAGCATGCTGGAAATAGAGGTTTACGAGGTACGCGGTAAACGCCCAGTCCACAAGGTTGGAGATAAAATAATCATAGATGAGCCTAGGATAGTTTTGGAGGAAACGGATCCCATATGTGTGCATGCCTTAGCAACACTCTTACACTATGTCGTTGCCTTAGATGAAGGTGCGGACCCAGTTAAATTAGGACCGACTAAGATGATAGAGAGCATACATACATGCAGTGCGTGGACCCCTGGAAGCCCTATACGGACGGCGGAACAGTAGTTTTTAGGACAAGGAAAATAAAGTGAAGATAGCGATAGTTTTAGGAACCAGGCCGGAGATAATAAAGATGTCGCCGGTAATGAGAGAGCTAGAAAAAAGAAGCGCAGACTTCTTCATACTTCACACGGGGCAGCACTATTCATACAACATGGACAAAGCATTCTTAGAACAGCTCAACCTGCCTGACCCAGAGTACAACCTTGAGGTCGGCTCCGGTACTCACGGGGAGCAGACGGGCAGAATGCTGATCGGAATAGAGAAGGTGCTTATGGAGGAGAAGCCGAACATGGTGCTTGTCGAGGGTGACACTAACAGCGTGCTAGCCGGGGCACTCGCAGCATCCAAGCTCTTGATTAAAATCGGGCATGTTGAAGCAGGTTTGAGAAGCTACGACAGGGAGATGCCCGAAGAAATCAACAGGGTTTTAACAGACCATGTTTCAGACTACTTGTTCGCACCCACCGAGAAGGCCAGGGGAAACCTTTTGAAAGAAGGCATCGCCGGGGAGAAGATTTTCGTAACGGGTAACACGATTGTCGACGCAGTATACCAGAACCTTAGGCTGGCTGAGAAGAACAGCGGTATTCTTGAAGCAATCGGGGTCAACGGCAACGATTACCTGCTGGTGACAATCCACAGGCAGGAGAACGTTGACAATATTCAGAGGTTTAGAAACATACTGGAGGGGTTGAAACTATTGCAAGAGGATTTCGGCCTGCCGGTTGTCTACCCGATCCATCCGAGAGCAAAGAGGAGAATGCAGGAGTACGGTTTAAGCAGTGATTCTCTGACGATTGTTGAGCCGCTTCACTATCTAGGCTTCCTCCAGCTTGAGAGTAAGGCTAGGCTAATACTGACGGACTCCGGCGGCGTGCAGGAGGAGGCATGCATCCTCAGAGTCCCATGCGTCACCCTAAGGTATAATACTGAGAGGCCTGAAACCCTGGATGTTGGCGCAAACATTATCGCTGGAACAGAGCCTGAGAATATTCTTGAGAAGACTAGGATCATGATTGGTAGAAACAGGGATTGGGAGAACCCGTTCGGCGACGGGAGGGCTGCTGAGAGAATAGTAAGCATTATTAGGGACTCTTGAAAAATACAATGGCATTATTGGCAGCTTATAACGAATCGGTCGAGAACCGTATTAGGGAGAAGCATGAATAGCAGCCGGCGAGTTCAAGTATCGTAAAATGAGCACGGTGGAGAAGGAGGGTCTGCTCCAAGAGTTGAAAAGGACGCTTGAAAACCTGGGTGGTATACTTTTCGCCTACGTTTACGGCGGGTTTGCCGAAAGAGGGTTCTTCAGAGACGTTGACGTTGCCGTTTGGATAGATAGCCCGGAGGAAGCCTTCAGGCATGAGGTCGAACTCTCTTCAAAGCTTGAGGCAGAACTTGAGATTCCAATCGACATCCACGTGCTTAACGAAGCCCCACTGCCGTTTAAACACGCCGTATTCACTAAGGGAAGACTCATCTTCTCCAGGCATGAGGAAATCAGGATGAAGATTGTTGATGAAACGGTCAGGCAATACGCAGACCTATGCGTGCTAAGGTCTCAGGTGTGAAGCATGGCTAGGATACTGGTAACCGGAGGCTTAGGCTTCATAGGCTCCAACCTTGTCGGAGAGCTTAGGAAACGTGGACACGATGTTTGGCTGTGCGACCTGAGGCATTCTGAAGACCCTAAATCAGTAAGGTGCGACGTAAGCCAGCACAGACAGGTTGAAAGGCTTTTCGAATCCCAGGGCTTCGAGCATGTTTATCATGCTGCCGCAGAGTATGGAAGGTGGAACGGGGAGGATTATTACGAGAATCTTTGGATGACGAACGCTGTGGGCACTAAGAACATCATAAGAATGCAGGAGAGGAAAAGGTTTCGCATGGTATTCTTCGGGAGCGCGGAGGTCTATGGGGACTACGACGGCGTTATGAGCGAGGACGTTATGGACAGAATACCCATAAAGCAGATGAACGATTATGCGATGAGCAAGTGGGTTAACGAGATGCAGATAATCAACTCAGCAGCAATGTTCGGAACTGAGACCGTGAGAGTAAGGCTCTTCAACGTTTATGGCCCCGGGGAGCACTACACACCTTATAGAGGCTGGATTCCAAAGTTCATCTACAAGGCTCTGCACGACGAGCCCTACACGGTTTACCTAGGCCATAAAAGAACCTTGGAGTACGTTGAGGACATCTGCAGGACTCTCGCGAACATCGTCGACAGCTTCAAGCCTGGGGAAGTCTACAATCTGGGGGGTGATGAGCAATACGAAATAAAGTATGTCTCAGACCTCATCCTGAGAACCCTGGGGAAAGACGACTCTAAAGTCACCTATAAGGAGGCTGAACCCTTCACCACCAGGATAAAAACACCAGATTCCTCTAAAGCAAAAAGAGACCTCGGCTTCAAGTTAACAATCCCTGTTGAAGAGGGCATGAGAAGAACCGTAGAGTGGTTTAAGAAAGTATATGGGAAGTGATTAAGCATGAACCCTGAGGAAGTTTTAAACCACTATTCTGACAAAAGAATACTGATAACAGGAGGGGCTGGCTGCATAGGAATAAACCTGACGAAGACGCTCCTCAAAGCAGAGCCAGAAAGAATAGTCATTATAGACGACTTCTCAGCCTCATACGAGTGGAACGTTCCGAAAGACCCCAAGGTGGTTTTGATCGAGGGAAGCATCCTCGACGAGGAGAGGATGAAGAGAGCATTCAGCTACAAGCCGCACTACGTTTTCCACCTCGCCGCGCATTTCGCGAATCAAAACAGCGTGGACCATCCTGAGACAGACCTGCTGGTAAACGGCTTGGGTACTCTTAAGACATTAGAGTATGCGAATCTCGCCGGAGTGGAGAGGTTCGTTTTCGCATCCTCAGGGTGCTCAGTATACGGGAGCCAAGCCCCATTACCCTTAAGGGAGGACTTCGTATCCCTACACCTTGACACCCCATACCAGATTAACAAGCTCGTGGGAGAGCTCTACTGCAACTATTTCTACGACTACTATAGGCTTCCGGTTGCGATAGCAAGATACTTCAACGTCTATGGCCCAGGAGAGGTTCCGGGAAAATATAGGAACGTTATACCCAACTTCACTTGGTGGGCAATGCACAACCAACCATTACCGATAACTGGAACGGGCGAGGAGACGAGGGACTTCACCTTCGTCGAGGACATTGTGGACGGCACGCTTAGAATGGGTGTTGTTGAGGAAGCCGTCGGCGAGGCGATAAACCTTGCCTCCGAGACAGAGACCAGGGTGGTAGATATTGCGAACTGGATAAACGAGATTACTGGGAACAAGGCTGGAATAGTGTTTAAACCCAGGAGGGACTGGGACAAGGCGATAAGGAGGAGAGCCTCGATAGAGAAGGCTAGGAGAATACTTGGCTACGAGCCTAAGACAGACATGAAGACAGGTCTGAGGAAAGTATACGAGTGGTTCAATGAGAACTGGGAGAACATTAAAGCAAGCGTCAAGTTTTAATCGAGGCCCAGCTAAGGTGATTAGACAAGTCATATTCTCTACGCATGCAGCAATTAAGCTTCAAATATTGAGAAGACACGGTTTTGAGATTCGAGAAGAAGATATTGTCAATGTGGTTAAGCATCCAGATAAAGTGTTCAAAGGCAGGAAAGAGAGGTTCATTGCGCAAAAGGCTTATGGTGAAAAACACTTGATGAGTTATATACGAGCTTAAGGATGGAGATGCTGTGGTGGTGACATTCTATCCTGCTAGGAGGGAAAGGTATGAGAGTCAGGTATAGTAGAAGCGAAGACGTGCTCCTCGTGGAGCTCTCGGATGAGAAGGTTGACTACGCTGAGGAGATGGGGCCGATAGTCGTGCACTTCACAGAGGATGGGAAACCGGTAATACTGGAAATCTTGGATGCCAGCGAGTTCATAGCGGAGCTCAGCAAGGCTGCGATGAGGGCGAGAGAAGAGCCCGTAGAGGTTAATCCGGATTAGTTATATTCCTGTTCAAACAAAATGGTTCAGGTTAAGGGCTTGAGGCTTACAGTCGTCTTAAGGGAAGAGGAGGAGGGAGGGTACTCAGTCCAATGCTTAGAGCCACCGGGATGCATCAGCGAGGGAGAGACGAGAGAAAGTTCATCAAAAGGGGAGTCACATCTATTTGACTGACGGTAGGAGAAGAGTAACCGTTCCCCGCCATGACCCTGTGAAGAAAGGCACACTCCTCGCAATCATAATGCAAGCGGGATTAACAAAGGAAGAATTCCTCAAGTTACTAAAGGAAGTTTAAGTCGCGAATGGTTCAGGGAGAACAGGTATGCAGAAACTGTTTAAAAGAGTCGAGCGCGCGCGAAGCACAGCTCCTGATGCTTTCAGAACAGGAAAGCCGCTTGTCATGCGCAGCATGCCCTTTTTCTAACGATTACATATGAGCCATAGGTCGTCCGCTATAGTTGCAGATGCCTCCGTTCTAATCCACTTGTCTAAAATAAGCTGAAAAGCATGAAGACCGGGCTTAGAAAGGTATACGAATGGATATTTGAAAACAAAGAGGAGATTGAGCGATGCGTAAGATTCTAGACGGATAATGTTAAAAGGCGGTTAAGCGAGTAGTAAGCCATGCCTGTTGACGGTGATATCTTGAGAAGCAGAATTTCCGAGATTAATTTTACAATAAGCGAGCTGCAAAGACTAGCTTCTAAACCCTTCACGCAACTTAGTATTGATGAAAAATATTCTATACGGTACAACATAGTGGTTCTTGTTGAATCCGTTGTTTCCCTATGTACGCATATTGCTGTTGAGGCTTATGTTAAGACTCCGGCAACCTACAGGGAGGCTGTAAAAATCGTTGCTGAAAGACTAAACTTGTCTTTTGCAGGCGAGCTTGAGTCTCTAGTCGGGCTGCGTAATCTTCTAGTTCACCGTTACTGGACTGTTGAGGATGAGAAGGTCTATGAAGCAGTGAAGAACAACTTTAAATGCGTTGAGGAGCTTCTAGAGAAAGTGAGGGAGGCTTTCCCCGTTGAGCGTTAACTATTACCGTGTCTCCCTCGGAGACATATCCAAGAGGCTGAGGAAGGCTCTTAACAGCATGCCGGATGTTAAGATAGCTGTTCTCTTCGGCTCAGCATTAACCAGTAACCTGGTTCGAGACCTGGACGTGGGCGTTTACATGGACGGGGAGCCTGATTTCAAAAGGGTGATTGAGATAGGTGGTGTTCTTGAAGACTCCACGGGGATACCTGTGGATGTTGTGCCACTCGACAAGGCTCCTCCAAGGCTGAGGCTCAAAGCTCTTTCTAAAGGGGTTAGGCTAGTTGCCAGGGACAGTAAGCTCTACGCAATTCTGCTGAGCGAAGCCCTATCTGAAGCAATGGATGTGGATCTGAAGCTTAGGAAAGCATGAGGCAGAAGAGGTTCAAGCTCGGAAGCAAACGCGCGTGGAGATATGTTTATTATAACGGTAATCTACAGTAGTAGGTTAGGAGATATTGTTCAGAGAAGGAGGAGTCCGGGACGATGGATTTGATCATTAACTACGACCCGGAGGCGGACATACTGGTTTTAAAAGTCGGGGAAGGTGCCTTAGCAGAGGAAGAGTTGCTTGACAACGACGTTATCCTAGGCTACGACGGCAACGGTAAGGTCGTATCCGTAGAGATACTTGACGCTTCTAAAAAGGCCTCTTAAACACTCTAGTTGAAATGGCCAAAACCAGGAAGGACGCAATAAAGCTCGTGCTGCCTAAAATAAGCTGAAAAGCATGAAGACCGGGCTTAGAAAAGTATACGAATGGTTCATGAAGAACGTTAAAGCAAGCGTAGAATCTTGATGCGAATCCTCATAATCTCCCAAATATTCCCGCCAGACATGGGTGGAAGCTCAACCAGAGCCTACAACGTTGCCAAAGGCCTCCTGCTAAACGGAGCAAAAGTGACAGTAGTAGCGGGTTTCCCACACTACCCAACAGGAAACGTTCCAAAACATCTGAGGAAAAAGGCCCTCTCAGTAGAGCATATGGAGGGTTTTAAAGTCGTCAGAACATTCGTACCTCCACTGCCAGCCAAAGGATTAGCCAACAGAATGATACTCTTCATGACTTTCTTAGTTTCAGCTCTTTTTCCATTGTCTATTATAGGAAAGGTTGACGCGGTTTTCGCATCGAACCCTCAGGTTCTAGTGATAATGCCCGCATTAGCGTACAGCATCTTAAAAAGATGCCCCATAGTGCTTAACGTTGATGACCTGTGGCCTGAGGACCCAATTGATATAGGGACAATAAGATCAAGGTTCATGAACAAGATGTGTGAAATTTTAGCAAAAACAGCGTACACAATGGCGAGGGCAATAATCCCGATAAGCCCAGGCTACATAACGGTAATTCACGGCAAATACAGGATCCCTAAAAGCAAGATCCACGTGGTCAGAGGCGGAGTAGACGTAAACAAGTTCAAACCGGCATCTAACAGGGACGATGGAAAATTCACAATACTGTATAGCGGAGCATTCTCAGTAGCATACGACTTCAACCAGGTGGTTAAGGCGGCTAAACTCTTAGAGCAATATGAGGACATAGAAATAGTGCTTCAAGGGGCGGGGGAGCTAATGGACAGCGTGAAGAGAAGCATCAAGGAGATGAATGTTAAGAACATGAGGATAATCGACAAGGTACTGAGCAGAGAAGAAGTGGCTGAACTACTACGCCGAGCAGACGCCCTACTACTGCCGTTAAAAGACTTCGGCAGACCATACCTAGGAATATCATCAAAACTCTACGAATACCAGGCAGTAGGCAAGCCAATAATATGTTGTGCAGAGGGGGCACCAGCTGAATATGTAGAGGAGACACGCTCCGGAATTATAGTTAAGCCAGGAGATCATGAAGCCTTAGCTAAATCAATACTATACCTAAAAGAGAATCGAGCCGTTGCTAAGGAATTTGGAGAGTCTGGAAGACGATATGTAGAAAACAACCTGTCAATAGAGCAGATAGGCTTAAAGATGAAGAAGCTCTTCGAAGCCTTGGTGTAAATGGGGAGCTAGGGTTAAACAGTTGAAAAATGTGGTTGGGACAAAGTTGCCCACGAATTTGAAAACATTGGAAGCAACTGCTCAGAAGGATTAAGGGAAAGGACATTGAAGATCCTTCAAGTTGTGCCCTCTTTTCCTCCCGCTTACGCTTTTGGTGGTCCAGCTAAAGTGGCATATCAGGTTTCGAAGGAACTTGTCAAGAAGGGGCATGAGGTTGTCGTGTATGCAAGTGATGCTAAAGATTTTTGCTCAAGGCTGAGGATAGATTCTGACAATGATGTTGACGGAATAAGAGTACACCGCTTCAGAAATCTCTCTTTGACGCTTGTTAAGAAGTTTAAGCTATTCATTACACCGCAACTGGTTTCACGTGCTAAAGAAGAAGTTGAGAAGTTTGACGTTATTCATCTTCATGAGCACAGAACTTTTCAAAACATCGTTACAGCTTACTACGCGAAAAAGTATGGTGTTCCTTACGTTTTGCAAGCTCATGGTTCTCTCCCTAGGATTATGGCGTGGCGTAGGCTGAAGTGGATTTATGATACTTTGTTTGGCTATAGGTTGTTGAGGGATGCTTCTAAGGTTATCGCTCTAAGCTCGACTGAAGCTAAGCAGTATAGAGATATGGGTGTATCCGACGAGAAAATCGCGATTATACCTAATGGAATCGATTTGTCAGAATATGTTAACCTGCCACCAAAAGGATCTTTCAAAGAAAAGTTTGGCATATCTACCAATAAGAAGATGATACTTTTCTTGGGTAGAGTCCATAAGACAAAAGGAATTGACCTTTTAATCAGTGCTTACTCGGAACTCCTTAAGATCACGAAATCAAAAGAGACAGTATTAGTGATAGTAGGTCCAGACGATGGATATGCTGGTGAAGCCATGTATTTGGCTAGGCGTCTGGGCATATCCAATTCCATCTATTTCATTGGTTTTGTAAGCCCCGAAGACAAACAGAAGGCCCTTATTGATGCTGAGGTATTTGTCACTCCCTCTTTCTCTGGATTTCCCTTGACCTTTCTGGAGGCATGTGCAGCAGGAGTCCCCATAGTGACCACTACTCTCGGAGACAGATTGAATTGGATTGATAAACAAGTAGGTTTTGTGACCTCACCTGCGCCCAGCGATCTCAGCAAAGCAATCTACGCTATATTACAGGACCAAGACTTACGGAAGAGATTCTCAAGAAACTGCAAGAGCGTTGTCGAGTCAAACTTCTCAATAGACATTATCACTCGTAGTATCCTAAAGCTTTACGAGGAAATTCTGTCCAAGACTTGAACGAACGAGCTAGGCCGAACAGCACCCCATTGTTAGAGACGGGATTCTTCGTCGGAAATAAGTTGGACACCGATAGTTATTCATATCTAAGCGCGCGTTATATAACTTAACCAACATCTCATGATACAGCCGAAGCGACATATGGCGCGTGTAGCACATAGAATATAGAAAATGAACAAATATCGAAGACAGGCCAATTCTGTTTTGTTTGCTCTAGCGACAATCGCTCATAATCTAGGTTTGTCTTCATTCCCCCTGCTTAAGAAATTTGGTTATGAGGTGATGTATCGTTTTCATTTTCGTGACCTGCAGTTGACTAAGATAATCTCTGGTTCTTTGCTATACGTTTATCCGAACAGCCCAGTGGGCAAAGCCTGTATTAGCTCCGGTATTTGGGAGCCTGGAACTACCACTCTGATTTCTAGAATCCTCAGAAAGGGATGGACCTTCGTGGATGTTGGAGCCAATGTGGGATACTACACAACACTGGCAGCTGGCTTAGTTGGCAAAGAAGGCAAGGTGGTTGCTTTTGAACCCGATCCTGCAAATTATGAGATCTTGTGCCGCAATGTACATGTCAACCGTTTTGCTAACGTGATATGTGAGAGGTATGCGATTTCGAACCGTACCGGAATTAGGAAATTGTGGCTAAATCCCTTTGATCCGGGAGCCCATTCCTTGTTTCATGATGATTTGGGTCACTATGAAACAGTAAGAACCATTTCATTGGACGAGTATTTCGATTCTGGAAACGGTCCATTGAAACCCGGACCTTATAAAAATTGATATAGAAGGAGGGGAGCTGGAAACCCTCGAAGGCATGTCGTCCTTAATCAAAGCATCCAAAGACACAAAGCTAATTCTAGAATTCAACCCGGAATTTCTAAGAAGTATACATATAGAGCCCAGAAGCGTCATTGAAAAACTGCTGGATTTTTCTTTTCATATTCAATTAATAGAACCAGATGGAAATCTGACTCCAGTGAGTCCTTTAAGACTTCTGACACTCAAGAAAGCCTTTAACCTCTTTTGCTCCAAATAGAAAACGACTTAAATTTCGTGCACAGGTCCGCGTCACACCATATCAGACTTATAGTTTAATAGTAAGATGACAAGTTCACCAACTTTCGTGGTTCATGAGTCGGTTTTAGCTTATAGGGTGCTGTAGAGATGCTGTCTTTTCTACCTGCCTTTACGATGATAGTAGCATTTCAAGCTCTTGCGTACGGCTTGGCCCATTTGTTTCTGGATCGAATCAAGCTGACAGCTCCGGGTTCCTTCTCGAAATCCCCTAGTGCCATGGTAGCTTTTGGGTTCACGCTTATTATCATAGTTGCATATATCTCATGTCTGTCTCCTATTATCTACGCCATCGCACCAATCAGCTTGATGCTCCTTTCTGTCCTTGGTATTATCCTTACCATACAAAGAAGACTCCGAGCTCATGCCTCAGCGAGTGATAAGGGAACACAGGTCTCTCGTTTCGTCATTTGGCTGGTCACAAATAGCCTAATGGCACACATGATTGCATATATGAAGTGGCCCCCGTTTGGGGATCCTCTAACTCACATGATGATAACTTCATTGATCATGTTCCACAAATCTATCCCTGTAACATACCATCCGCTCTCCTCGGCGCCCTTCTACTATCCATCCGGATTCCATACGCTAGCGGCACTTGTATCAAGTGTTACTTCCATGTATCCGGGGGAGGTTATCTTGATCGAATCTGGGGTAATATTTTCCGTCTTACTGTTATTAGCTACAGACATGGCCTTTGAAGAGACGAATAATGTACTCCTAGCTGTAGTAGTACCCTTGCTCTTGTTATGTTCCAGTGGTACTAAGTACCTCACAGAGTATCTATTCGGGTACTTCTTGAATGGCACGTATCCTATGATTCTAGGTTCACTCGGGATTCTGCTTTTTGTGTTTCTCCTATCTCGAGGCAGAAGTGACAAGGACTATGTTGTAGCAATCCTGATCTTTCTGTTTGAGCTAGTCACGTACCCAGTATTTGCGCTCTTTCTGATTGTGCCTTTTCTCTTATCCTTCGGAAAGAGTATAGAAAGCCCATACAGGTCTGTTTTGACGGGGAAAAAACAACGGCTCTTCCTAGCCGGACTTTCAATCATTGCGTTAATCATTGCAGTAATGATATGGCCTAGGTTGACGGTATTTGTACAGAATGCGATATACCTGATATCAACCGTACGGCTTGTCCGAGAGTATATTGTCGAACCACGTTTCCTCTTAATGACCCCGGTCGGCATAGCCTTGTTTGTCTATTCTCTCATGTTCTTCTTCAGTTTGCTCATGAAGAAGAAAATGCCATCCTACCATTTCGTGATAATTTCAATGTGTATACCCGCGTTGGTGAACGTAGTATTGCCTACATTCGAGCCAATTGGTTTTCTCGTCCCGCTCAGAAGTGTTGTAGCGGCTTCTCCATTGCTGTACCTCAGTTTAATCTCAATGATCCGAACCGGGATTCAAGCGCTCTCAAGAGCATCACATACGGATAAGTGTCTCTTAATGATTGTTGTGGCAAGAGGGGCGAGATTTAGGACAAGATTTACTTTTTCTTCCATAGCCAAAAGTATTATTGGAGCTATATTAGTCATAATACTTCTTCCTGAACTCATTGATGTGATTTCTCTCAAGACGCTCAACACCAAGAGCTGGCTTTGGGTGAATAACGAAGGATTTGAGGACGACTACATCGTTTGCCAGTGGATGTCTAAGAACAACCCATTCCTCAAGGTACTTGTAGACTATTCACAACCGGCGCGTCAACTTATAGGATTTGGCTATGTGAACACGACAGTATACGATATGGATTTACTTCCCCTCATCAAAAATCCTTTCGACTATTTCTTGGTAAGGTCGTTATTGATTGACAAAGGGATTCAGCGCATTTACATCAGTTCTGACTGGGGATTTTATGATTTCATTGAGAGCGGAATATCCTATACTGCAAAACCTTTCTCAAATTCTCAGTACTTGGAAGCGTTTAGAGAATTCACGTTCATAGAGTACCGTTCGGGACAATCTGTCGTACTCAGAGTCACCAACCTTTCCAAACCAATGCCAATTCCCATTCCTAGGCAATCTTCGGCGAATAAATCAGCAATATGGTATCCGTTCAATGATGGGGGAGATAGCAAGCTCCTTAATGTATCGATTGGCTCGGAACGTGCTTGGTCTCTCAGTGCCATTTATGATTCTGTGCGAGGTTTTAATTTAAAGTTTGTCATGGATTTTGAAAAACCCGAGGATTTTTCGGATTTGGATGGGTTGTCTGCCTGGCTGTTTATCAATTCCACGATTGCCCAATCAGAAGGATTTGGCTTGCTTCTTATAGACGAGAATGGAGCTAAACTTGAATGCAGAGTCTTTCAGCCAGGAGGTTTCAAAACCAACAAGTTGCAACATATATCTTGCTCCTTCAAAGTCAACAATGATTACAATAGGCTTAAGATTGATCAAGGATTTGACATAAGAAAAGTAATCAAAATTGTACTTTTTGTAACACCAACTCAAAATGGAGTGTTTGTAATAGAGTTGTATTCACTTACTTTATTCCGCTACTAACGTTACAGTATCACATCGGCGCGAGATGTTAAGCGGTCTAGAACCTACTCGTCTTGCCTGCTTCCTCTTCTGGTTTGTGCCAGATCTTACACTAGCGTTCTTCAACCCTCTTTTCACACTTCTTCGGGTGAATTCTAACATAAATGCTTCTCTTACATTGGAGAAAAATTTCGGCAGAGAATAATTGAGAATTGGAGAAGAGCATTCTATGATTACTCTGAAGACTCTAACCGAAAAATTAACAAAAACATAACTTCGTCTGCCGTGTATAGATCCGTTAGGTTTACCAATTCATCTATGAAAACGAAAGGCGGGCTTGTGATTATATCCCCTGGCTTACTCGAGATTTTAGAAAAGCAGGGGGGTGAAGAGAAAAATCTATGTGAAATTGCTCTTCTTCTGTCCAAGTATATTCACATTACCGTTATATCTCCCTTCTACAGAATCTATAACGGTAAAATTCCTATAAATGATAACCTGTTAATATCCCAAGTCTACTTCCCATCGGCAAAGCAATACCCAGTCAAGACAGTTTATGAAAAAATCATACATTTGCTCTCGGTGCCAATGTATTCAATTCTAGCAACCTTGAAAGTTATTGGGTTGAAAAAACAGGGGGCGAGAATCGTCAGAACTACGAATATGTTTAGTGGTCTCTTGCCGCTTATTATTTCTAAGATCCTTGGTATCAAGACTATATACTCTGAGGGGAATTTGTGGCCATGGGTCTATCCGTACCTTTCAAAAAATACAACGTATAGATCATTTAGTAGAAGCACTCATATAGCCTTTGGGAAGGTCATATGTGAATTAGCCGACGTTATCTGTGTCCAGAACCAATCAATTCTGGATGAAATGGTTAGATTAGGATTAGATAGAGAAAAGATAATTATAATACCACAAGGGGTCGATATAGAGAGTTCCAAAAGTCAAGTTATCTCAGTGAATGAAATTGGCCAAAAGCCGAAGGTTGGATTTATTGGTCGATTAACTGATGAAAAAGGCGTCGACATCCTGCTACATGTTATTAAAGAAGCTCATAAACGTATGCCTAACACTGAGTTCTGGATATTCGGAAGCGGTCCCTATGAGGGAGAACTTAAAATTCTGCCAAATGTAGCATTCGTAGGTTTTCTTCCGAGGGAGAAGCTACTACAATATTTAACGAAGATTCCGATCTTCGTCTTTTTCCAAAAAGCTTTGGGGAATGCAGAATTAGAAGCTATGGCTAATGCGAGAATAATAATCGCACCTGCTCTTGGCGAAGTACCATCGATTATAGAAAACGGTAAGAATGGAATACTGGTATTCCCGAATCCGGAGTCCTATATAGCGGCTATAGAATCTCTCATGAATAATCCCGAACTGGCAATAAAATTGTCAGAAAACGCAAGGAAAACCGCGGTCGAAAAATTCAGTTATAAAAGGATATGTTGTTTATGGCTTGAGTTATTGAAAATATTAGAAAATTCAGCCAACCAATAACTACATAATAGGTCTTTGCCCAACGGCACTCTCTACGTGGCTGAGCTATCGAAGCTTGTTCGTGCTTATTTCGAGAAAACCGGTTTTAAAACCTTTGGTACTCTGGTTTGCGATGAATTTACGGAAGGAATGATTGATTCTCTTAAGGAGGTTGATGTGGGGATAGTCTATTTGAAGAGGAACGCGTTAAAATCCTTCTAGCTTTTTTTGGACTTTTTTGCAATGGTGAAGCCCATACCTTGGAACCCGGGTGATGAATTCTTATTCAGCTACGGAGCATAGACGTAGGGCGGGCTCCACTATTCGATGAGGAATAGGGAAAATACAAATATGAATTAACAAACATGCCGTTTTTAATTTTCTAGATGGTTGCCGGCTTTAAAGTATGAGGTACTGTTGAAAGTGTGGAGTTGCATAGCACACGAGAATAAGCTATGTTCCACAAGGAGAACCCAAAGGCATTGCTCAGGAAGTTGCCCTCTGCAGGGATTTCGTAGGCGGCGACTCGTTCGTCGTTTACTAGGGTTTCAAAACGGCGTGGTTTCAAGCCGCAGCCTTATGATGTCAAGCAATCTTTCTGCGAACGCTGAGCCGTTTTCATATTTTTACCAGTTTCGTTCTCTTCTCATAAAAAGTCGCTTTGTCCGGCATCTGCACATGGATTTCAAACGGCTCCCTTATCCTGGCCTTCCAGAGTTCCGCATGAACCTTGGCCGGATGCAATTTCGTGATTACGAGTACGTCTATATCGCTCGAGAGATTGTATTTTCCCTCAACGACCGAGCTGAACATGTAGATTCCGCATCGGGGTCAAGCTTTCCGACCGTTTCTTTAATGGTTCTAAGGTATCTCGCGAGGTTTTGAAAGACCTCTCGTTTCCTTAACGCGCTTTTAATTAAAAATTCATGCGACATCCTTCATTATCTCCCTCACAACCTTCGCGAGCTTCTCCAATTCTTGTTTTGTAAATTCCCTCATTATATATCTGGAGGTTATGTAAGCATCTTCTAAAGGCCTTCCAGCAGGTATTTTTCTAGAACACCGTTAACGTTGGGCTTTTTGTCTTCCGAAACCACTTTCGACAACATCTCCAAGAGGGCTCTAACGCTATGTGTTCTAGGATATTCAATCCCTTCTACTAAAAGTTTCGCCTTCAAGAAAAGTTGCAACGCTTGTTCAAGGCTAAAGGCTGCAAGATCATCAAAACCTCTGCTTATCTGATACTCGGCAGTCTCCAGAAAACCCCTCGACCTTCTAAGTAGATTTCTTTCCTCCTCCTCTTTGGTCAATTGCTCCCTTCCTTTGAAACCAGAAGCCCGATTTTAAATGTTTAACGTTGAAAAGTGTCATCGGTGAGTGCTGCAGAATGGCCAGTATTATGAATGGGGAAACCTTGCCTGAAACAACCTTCGTGTATTCCAGTAGGCGAGAAGGGGCTGTACGCGGAGGAGGACAAACCCAACCCCATGAACTACTATGGCTACACGGAGCTGAAGGGCGAGGAGTTCGTCGGGGAGCAGGCTAAAATGACGCATAGCTAGACGAGCGTGATCTGCGGGTGGGGAGGACCGAAGCTCAACTTCCACCTGGCGATGGAAAGCATGAGGCAGCGCGCGTTATGTTTTTGTTCTTAGCCTCTTTTCATGCCGATTACTTCCTGCGCAGCAGTTGTTCTATAGCTCTCGAGATAACCTGCTTGCTTTCGATGACGTAATCCTCCGGCAAGTGGTCCTCGTAGAAGTTTACGTGCAGGTTCTCGGCGTGGCGGAAACCCTCTCTAAGCCTTAGGTCCGGATACTCTTTGTCCAGCTCCACCACGAACTCAGCAAGCTTTGATGAACTTTTTAAACATATTGATTCAAACAGGTTTTTTCGCAAGGCACGCTAGTGCGTCTAAGCGCTTAAAACTTTTGAAGGATTGAGTGTTAAGGAAACAGGGTGCACGCCAAGAAGCGTGTCAATGGAAGAGCCTTGTAGGCTGAGTTTTAGAGCAGTTCTTCGGGAGTACGCCTTTTAACCCATTGCACTGTGTCAAAATCATTGTCGTAGGAGACTATCGTGTTTATTGACAACTCTTTGAGTGCTTGGACTGCGAGCGCATCGTCGAAATCCAAACCGTAGTCTCTCATGATGTGTGCGGCCTTAATTCGGCCTCCTAAACCTATAGGGTGTATTCTCAACCCTTTATAGCGGAGTAGCGAGGCTAGGAATACGGCTAGATCTTTCCAGCCTTTACCGTAGTTCTCCATGACTGTGGCAATAGAGTCCACATGGAAGTCTGTGATCGCTGACCTGATGAGGCCGTCCCTAATCCTGCCTAGGAGGAGCTTACAAGCCTCCGCGTGCTGCTCCGCCAGCTGTACCTCTAGGAAAACGTTGGAGTCAAGCAGAAGTTCTGTGCTCAAGGGTTTTTCTCGCTCTGGCTTCACGCGCCTCATGCTGGAGTTCAACCCCGGTCTTCTTAACGTGGGAGAGCATGCCGTATATGGCTTCCACAGGATCCTCTATGGATTCTGCAGTATCTAGGACTTCTGAAACTTGAGAGAGCCAGGCTGTAAACGCTTTTTCTGAGGCTATGCTCAACGAGCCCCTGCCGTACCCGTAGAGCCTCATAGCCATTTCCCTAAACCTTTTTTCCAACCCGTCTGATATGTAGACTTTGATGCCGCCCATTTCTTATCCAAGTTAACAAGGGAACAAAGCCCTTTATATCTTTCCCCTTTAGGAATTCATAACTGCTACGGCGATACGCGGCGACGACCAGTTTTCCCAGTTGTACGCTGAAAAGCGTTCTTCAGTTTTATTAAAGCAAGGTTTTAAGCCTCATGTTAATAAGGGTTTAGGGCCTCGAAACCCTCCAGTTTATCCTGAGCTTCGCGCTTCTGCCAGCTCTTCCCAGCCTCCTGAGCAATAGCGGTATTTACGCGGCGCTAGGTCTCAGCATCTTCATGGTCTTCCTCTTCCCCGAGAAGAAGGTTAAACCATTCTCGTGGTTTTTCGGCGTGTGCTAACTGATAAGCAGTTCCTCGGCTCAGCCTGACGTTCCTTGATTAGCGCGCGCTTTTGCCCCGCTGAAAGGCTGTTTTTTGAGCTAAACCTTATAGGAACAATCGCTTTTTAGCGTATTTCCTCTCGTTATTGAGGATTTTTGACTAAACATTTATAAGGTGTAAAGTGGAAAGTATAAAGTGGAAATGAGTACTATAAAAATCTCCCGTTCGACGCTGGCGGAGTTAGAGGCTTTAAGAGAAGCGATGGGAGCTAGGAGCGTGGAGGAAGTAATAAGAAGGTTCCTGAGGGAAAGGCGTCAGAAGCTGCTCGAAGAGGTTTTCGGGCTAGATAGGGGTAGGATAAACCCGTTTACGGAGGAAGACCGCGGTGAGGATCGTGGCTGACTCCTATGCTTGGGTTGAACTCTTCATCGGCAGCCAGAAGGGGAGAAGGGTGATGGAGAAGTTTAGCGGAGCCGATGAGATATATACCCCGGACATCGTTCTCGCAGAGCTTGCCAGGAAATACCGCAGGGAACGCGTTGAAGCCAATGCTGTTGAGGCAAGGCTCTCCAAGATTTTCGAGCTGTCGAGAATCGTTCCGGTGGATAAGAATATAGCGGTGAGGGCTGCAGAGCTGGATTACGAGCTTAGGAAGAAGGCTAGGGAAACCGGGTTGAAGGAGCCTGGTCTTTTCGACGCGATAGTCTTGGCTGTGGCAGAGGTTCTCGACGCTAGTCTCATAACTGGCGACGAGCATTTCAAGAGTAGACCAGAAATCGTTTGGATTGGAGATTAGGCGCGTCGAAACCTTTCCTAAACACTTTCACCAGGGGGC
>FMJZ01002266.1_pt1 | contig 18286 bp, 22 predicted proteins | sample 1987881 | NCBI WGS metagenome assembly FMJZ01 (sample SAMEA4378227, study PRJEB15110) | soil metagenome | biome: soil; feature: Field; material: Soil | place: India | collected 2015-03-11 | depth 0 m
GACTCTACCTCCTGCTGGCCGTCAAAGTGGCCGCGCAGTGGGAAAAGGCCATCATCCTGCGACTGGGACGCTTTCGCAAACTGGCCGGGCCGGGTCCTTTCTGGATTATTCCTATCCTAGATTCCATCCCGACCTGGATTGACCACCGCGTCACGGCTACGCCGTTCTCCGCCGAAAAGACGTTGACCAAGGATACCGTGCCGGTGGACGTAGATGCCGTCCTATTCTGGGTCGTTTGGGATGCGGAGAAGGCCGCGTTGGAGGTGGCCGATTACCGTGTAGCCATCGCCTGGGCGGCGCAGACGGCCTTGCGCGAAATCATTGGTCAAATGCCGCTGGCCGATATTCTCATCGGGCGTTCCCGCATGGATGCCGAGTTGCAACGAACCATTGACGAGCGCGCCACGCCGTGGGGAATCACCGTCCAATCGGTTGAGATTCGAGAGATTGTCATCCCGCAGGAGTTGGAAGACACCATGTCGCGCCAGGCGCAGGCCGAGCGCGAGCGGCAGGCGCGCGCGTCATCCTGGGCGAGTCGGAAAAACAGATCGCCGCCTCCTTCGCCGAAGCCGCCCGCGCCTACGCCGATAATCCTACCGCCCTTCACCTGCGCGCGATGAACATGCTCTTCGAGGGTTTGAAAGAAAAAGGCGCTCTGGTCATCGTGCCGAGCAGCGCCGTGGACGCCATGAACTTGGGCGGACTGAAGCGGCGTGATCGCGCTGGCGCAGCAACAGCAAGGTGAGAAGCAAGAGAGACATTTGTGGAGGTTACCATGAGACGCGATGGTTTGCACCTGTTGGCTTTGCTTCTGGCTATGGTCTTGCTCCTGAACGGTTGCCGCGCGGAGCCGGCCGCGCTCTCGGACGAGGAAGTAGCTCAGGCAACCTCCGACGCGTTGACAGCCCTGAGCGCCGGAAATCAAGAGGCCTTTGTGCGCGACTTCAGCGAGGACATGCGCGCCTTGTTCCTCGAAGAGGCGCAATTCACCGCCCTGCGAGATATGCTCCAGGAAACTAGCGGCTCCTTCGTTTCCTGCGCCGAACTGTCCCTCCTGAACCGGGGCGACTACGCCGTCTACCGTCTGCGCTGCCGCTTCGAGAAGGAGGACGTGATGGTCAGCGTGGTGTTCCGCGTGGGTGGGACGAAGATAGAAGGTTTGTATTTTGATTCTCCCAACCTGCGCGAGCGCAACCGCTAGGTTTCACGTGAAACGCAAAACAGGCCGCTGGAAAGGCCCAGGTTGAAAGTAACGTTTTGCTCGCGTCCATTTTATGGAGGTTTGCATGGCAGAATATGCCCAGTGGGAGTACCGCGTGGCAACGTTCGGCTCGTGCTGGCGGGGCGTGGACGGCGCCGATCTGGAGGCTGTCCTCAACGAATGGGGCGAGGAGGGCTGGGAGGTGATCGGCTTGCGCACGGTCGAGAAACTCGAACCGCGCGCAAATCTTGCCCTTCGCCCTCTTGCCCGCGTCGAGCGCCGTCGACGCGAGATGCCCGGCCGTTGAATCTCTTCCGCGAAAAGTAGGAATTGCTATGACGATGTCGGAGTTTCCCCAGTACCTGCCCTTTTTCGTTCCTCTGGTTCTCTTGCAGTTGGGTTTGATGGCCGCTGCCTTGGTGGATTGGGCGCGCCGCAAACGCACCCGCGGCCCGAAATGGTTATGGCTGCTGGTCATCCTGGCCGTTAACACGATCGGACCGGTGGTTTACCTTCTGGCCGGACGGGTGGAAGATGATCAGGATTGAGAACCTGCGCAAGTCGTATGGCGCGGCGCGCGCGCTGGATGGCCTAGACCTGCACGTCGCGCCCGGCGCGCTCTTCGGCTTTCTCGGCCCAAACGGCGCCGGCAAGACGACAACCTTGCGCATCCTGAGCGGCCTGGCGCGCCCAGACGGGGGACGCGCCAGCATTGCCGGGCTGGATGTCCTTGCTGAGCGGAAATCGCTCGTGCATCGCCTGGGGTATCTGCCCGAAGAGCCTGCGTTCTATCCCTGGTGGACGCCGATCGAGTTTCTGGATTACCTGGCCCGCCTGCACCGCCTGACGCCCGCCGCGCGACGAAGACGTGTGCGTGATGTGCTCGAACAGGTCAACCTGCAGCGGGCGGCTCACCGTCGCATCGGCGGCTTCTCGCGCGGAATGCGTCAGCGGCTGGGCTTGGCGGCCGCCGTCCTGCACCGCCCCGAGGTGCTTCTCCTGGATGAGCCGGTCAGCGCTCTTGATCCCTTGGGACGTAAAGAGGTCCTTGACTGGATCGGCGCCCTGCGCGGTGAGTGTACCATTCTGATGTCCACGCACATCCTGGCCGATGTGGAACGCATTTGCGACACGGTTGGTGTCATTGCGCGGGGGAGACTGTTAACGCAAGCGCCGCGTTCGGCGCTGCTCGAGCACTATGCCTTGCCGATCTTCGAGGCCGAAAGCGAAGAGGAAGGCGCTCTGAGTCGCTGGGCAGAGTGGATCTCGTCTCAGGATTGGTCTCGCGCGATCGCCCTTCAAGACAACCTCCTGCGCGTGACGGTAAGCGAGGTTGGACGCGCCAGACGGGAATTGCTTGCCTCCGCCGTCTCCCATGGCGTTCCGCTTCGACGCTTCGAGGAGGTGCGCCCTTCGTTGGAAGATGTGTTTGTCCGCCTGGTCAACGGAGAAAACGAACCATGAACTTCCTAGTTGCTCTGCAGAAGGAGTTGTTGGAACAGTGGCGTACGCGTCGCTGGTTAATTGTCGGCGCGGTGCTGATTGGTTTTGGCCTGGCCTCGCCTTTGCTGGCGAAGTTGACGCCGCAATTGCTCAAATCTATCCCCGATATGCCGCCCGGCCTGGCCGAGGCGATACCGGAGCCGACGTTGGCCGATGCAGTGGCGCAATACATCAAAAACCTGAGCCAGTTTGGCATTCTGCTGGCGTTGCTGATGAGCATGGGCGCTGTGGCGCAGGAGAAGGAACGCGGTACGGCGGCACTGGTGCTCTCCCACCCCCTAGCGCGTTCGACCTTCCTGTTAGCAAAATTCGCCGCCCTGGCCGTCCTGTTCGCCGTGAATTTGCTGCTGGCGGCCCTGGGTGGCTGGTATTACACCTTGCTTTTGTTCGAACCGTTGCCCTGGGGCGCGTTCCTGGCGCTGAACGGCCTGATCCTCCTCGTGTTTCTTGTCTATATCGCCGTCACGTTGCTTTGTAGCACGGTCGCCCGCAACCAGGGCGCAGCGGCCGGCTTGGCGTTTGGCGCTCTCGTCGTTCTGGGCGTGCTTGGCTCTCTGCCGCGTTGGAAGGCGTATTTCCCCTCTCGCCTGTTCGAATGGAGCAGCGCGCTGGCCCTGGGCGAGCCGACTTCCGCCTACCCGGCGCTTTGGGTGAGTCTGGCTCTAATGCTCGCCGCCCTCGGCGCGGCTTGTCTGATTTTCCAGCGACAAGAATTATAGAACATTTGTTCTGTTCGATTGCCAACCCACGAGCGTGTCGCCGCGAGGTGCGCAGCCGCCAAAACCGTTGTTCCGCGCAGGCGAGGCGATCGTTTCTCGTGCGCCCCCTTCGGTGGCCCACAGGGGCGCAGGAAGGTTGAGTTTTCCCCATCCTTGCCACAAAGCGCACGTTGGATCGTCGCCCTTGTTTAGATTCTGCCCCTTTCCATCAGGAAGGCCTTTCTGATGTGTCGCCGCGCGCTGGACTGCAGCGAGGTACCGGGGACGCCGAAAGTATTCGTATTCCTTCACCACAGCGGCGGTTGGTGTGGCTGACCGAGCACAGCGCGGATGCGGTTAATCACCAGGTCGAGGTGCGCTGCGTTGTGGACGAAGTCGAGCGAATCGGTGTCAACCGTCAGGATGGGTATATCCTCATGCGGTTTGGCGAAGAACTCCTCGTAGGCCCGATAGAGGGTTTCGATGTACTTCCGATCAATGTTGCGCTCATAGGCGCGGTCGCGCAGGGCGATGCGTTGCAGGAGGGTGTCGGTGCTGGCGCGCAGATAGATGAGCAGGTCAGGGCAAGGGATTTTCTCGGCCAAGGCGGCGTGGACGCGCTGATACATCTCTAGTTCGTCCCCTTTCAGGTTGACGCGGGCGAAGAGCGCGTCTTTGGCGAAGGTGTAATCCGAGATGAGCGTCTTGCCGCTGGCTAGAATTGCCGGCGCGTTGTGGCGTTGCTGGTAATAGCGGCTGAGCAGGAAAAAGATCTGGGTCTGGAAGGCATAGCGTTCGCGGTCGGCGTAGAATTTTGGCAAAAAAGGATTTTCCTCGAAGACCTCCAGCAGGAGTTCCGCCTGGAACGCTGGTTGGAGCAAACGCGCCAGTGTGGTTTTGCCGACGCCAAGAACGCCTTCGATGGCTAGGTACACAGAACCTCCCGCTTAGAGAAAAAGGAGAATGGACAGCGCTCCGGTTAGGGCGCAGAGGAAGTTCACGGCGTCGTTGTTCAGCCATTTCCAGCCACGGATCCGAGCGGTTGGCGCGCCGCAAGTATGAAGTGGATGCTTTTCCGTCTCTTGATTGCAGCGTGGGCAGCGGTAGATGGCCTGGAGCGTAGCGCCGAGGAGCGAGTCGACCAGCGCGCCGAGGAAGCCGGCCAGGCTGATGAGTAAGGCGTAAGCGGTCGTGTTCGCGCCGGGAATGGGATACGGGTTCAGCGCGGCGGCGAGCAGACCGATCAAAATTGCGCCGGCGCAGGCGGCCAGCAACCCATAGAATGAGATTCCGCCCGATGTGCCGCGCGCGACGGTCTTGCCGCTGGTGATAAGGCGCGGCGGCGAAGGGTTGAGCACGCCCAATTCGGTCGCCCAGGTATCCGCGTTGACCGCAGCCAGGGACGCGGCGCAGGCAGCCCAGGTCCAATCCGCTTCGGGCCGGAGGCAGTGCAAGACAGCGAAAGCCGCCGCGACCCCACCGTTTGCCAGCACCTGGCCGGCATCGCGTCGTCCGCCTTTCTCAAATGTTTCCTCCAGCCCCGCTTTCCGTTGGCGGAAGAGGCGCGTCAGCGCGCTGGAGGAAACGAAGAAGGCCAGCAGTAGGATTGCCCAGCGCCAGCCTCCCAGGCCAAAGAGAATCGTTCCGATGCCCCAGGCAGCCAGGCCTCCCGACCAATGGAGTGCGCCGGCTCGCCAGGCCAACAGTGCGATGGCGGCGGCCAGGAGCGCGGCGAGAAGGAGAGAAATGAGTAGAGGTGTCATGACACGGTGAAATAGAGCGCGAACAGGAAAAACAAACTGCCGACTAGATTGCCGAGCCAGAGGACATGTGCCAGAGGACGCTGTTCGGTATGGCGGTAAAGGAACAATCCCGCCACCCAGCCCGCGAAAAAGAAGAGCAGACTGACCATGGGGAGGAGCAAGAGGTATTCCCCGGGCACCGGCTCGGCGGGTTGGAGATTCGGTAAGAAGCCCAGAGAAACGCGAGGCAAGGAGGAAATAAGCCGGCCTGCCCAAAGCAAGAGTCCGAGATTAATTGAAAAGGCGGCAGTCCAGCAGAAGCGCGCCCAGGGGCTGTTCCAGGCCTGGGTTAGCACGAAGGAAGGATAGACGGATTGCGCCGGCGCGGCGGTCAGGCTGCCGCTTTCCAGGACGCGCCGAAAGGTTGCCAGGAAGTCGCGCGTCTCGGCCGGGGAGATAGCATAGACTCTGCGCGCGCTGCCGACGAAGAGCAGATTCGGGACGCTGGAAGCCAGAAACTCCACCTCTCCCCATGCGGCGTGGCGTCGCCGGCCGAGAATCAGGCCCGGCAAGTGGAGCGGGGGGCGAGGCGCATCTTCTTGCGCGCCGACTGGCCTGACCCATTCCACCTCTGCAATTGGAATTTGTTCCAGGCGCAGTCCCCAGCGCAGGGTGAGTTTATCCCGATCCAGCAGGTAAACAGCGCGTTGGAGCGCGTACAGGTGGTATGTCAACCAGGGCAATGGCGACAAGCCTGCCAGCGCCAGCAACAGGGCGACGACGAATTGCTCACCGCCGGCGCTGCTCTCGTTCATCTGCCAGATGGCAGCGGTAAGGATGCCAAGACAGACCACGATGAGCGCGGTCAGAATTGCTACGCCCGGCTGACGGGGAGGCCGGAATTCATCCATAGGATGTTCTCCTCTGACGATGCCTGAGCGCAAGTGCGGCTTGGTCTGCTTTGTTGGGTAATATCAGGCAAGGGAAGCTCTCAAGAGGCGGTTGGCGCAGGTTGAGTTGCATCTATCGTTTCCATTCCCAGGTTGAGTTCCACGGTATCCTCCATGCGAATTTGGCCACGCAGGAAGGCGCCCTCCTCGGTGGCGAAAGCGACGGTGACGATATCTCCCCAGACACGGCCGGTTGAGCGAATCTCGACTTTTTGCGCGGTGATGTTGCCCTTGACGGCGCCGGCGACGACCACGTGTTGTGCGCGGATATTCTCGCAACTGACCCGCCCCGTCTCGCCGACGACGAGCGTGCCGCGCAGGGCAATTTGCCCTTCGAACGAACCCTCGATGCGCACGCCGCCTGAGCCGCTCAGGTTGCCTTGCCAGATGACACCGGCTCCTAACACCGAGGTAATACGTTCGATGGTTGGTGCCGCTTGAGGGGTTGGGACTTGTCCGTTGCGTTTGAACATGGCGATTCCTTCAGAGTGGAGGAGAATCGTTTAGGATATGGAGTTCTTCGAGTGGTCTATGCGCTCACCTTCGAGCAAAGCCGGCGCGCCCAGGATATGGTAGCCGCAATCCACATAGAGCACCTCGCCGGTGATGTGGGCGGCCATGTCGGAGCAGAGGAAGACGGCAGCGTTGCCGATGTCTTCAATCGTCACGTTGGCCTTCAGCGGCGCCACGGTGGCGAAGTGCTGATATAGATCGCGAAAGCCGCTGACGCCCGCCGCGGCCAGGGTGCGAATCGGGCCGGCCGAAATGGCGTTCACGCGCACACCCTGCGGCCCGAAATCGTGCGCCAAGTAGCGTGTGCTTGCCTCCAACGCGGCTTTCGCCACGCCCATCACATTGTAGGATGGGAAAACCTTTTCCCCGCCGTAGGAGGTGAGGCAAAGCAATGCTCCGCCCGGACGCAGCAACGGTTGAAACGCGCCGGCCAAGGCAACAAAGGAGTATACGCTGACATCCAGCGCCAGATGAAACCCCTCGCGGCTGGTGCGATAGTAGGGACCGCTCAAGTCTGCGCGATTGGCAAACGCGACGGAATGTACGAGAATGTCAATTTGTCCGAAACGGCGCGAGACTTTAGCAACCAGGGTAGCGATCTCGTCGTCGCTGGTTAAATCGCAGGCTTCTAAAAAGTCACAGGGTAGGCGTTCTGCCAATGGACGAACGTATTTCTCTAGCGTTGGACCGGCGTAGCTGATTCCCAAGCGCGCGCCGGCGCGATGCATAGCCTGGATAATTCCCCAGGCAATGGAACGTTCATTGGCCAGGCCGAACACCAGGGCTGTCTTGTTCTGAAGCAGGTTCATGTTGGTTCTCCTTTCGGGCGTCTTGGAGCATCACGTCGGACGGGGAGGAAATGCGCGACTCGTCATTTTTGGTTTGTGATACTTGTCACTTGTGGTTTTCGCGCCTTTTTCCTAGAATCCAAGCTTGCCAGCGGATAAGGTTCCTCCTCCTTTCCCTGTCCGCAGGTGACATCTCTCCTCCCTCCGAGTTGGTCTGGTCCTTCCCGCGTCTCGAGACGCGGGAAGGACCTTTAACGGCCATGTTTAGGGAGGCGCCGGGGTTGCGGTGGCGAGAGCGCTTAATTGCATCCAGCCGCTGACATCCAGATCGGGCACATAGACACGTACCCAGATGACATTCCTTACGGTCGCGCGTTCAGGCAGGATTTCTACCAAGTAGCCGTTGAGCAGGGAGGTGATGACGACGCCTCCCGTACCCGGTTCGGAGCGCAAGAGGGCTCCGTTCCCGTTCACGACATGGACGCGCGCATAGAAAGGAGTTGGGGTAAACGTGGGCGTAGGAGAAGGGGTTGGCGATGGCGGGATAGTTGGTGTGGGCGTCGGGGCAACCGGCGACGTTGGCGTGGGCATGAGCGTCGGCAGGGCGGTTGGAGGGTGTGCCGGCGTGGCTGTCGGTCGGGGCATGGTCGGGAGAAGGGAAGCGGCTCTGTCGCTCATGGTGACCAGCGCCGTCGCCAGCGCGGCCAACATCATGCTCGCGCTCAGCAGATGCCCGGCAGCGCGTACAGGGCGGAATTTGACGAGGAGAAATGTCGCAAGGCCGAGCAGAATCGCCAGCGCCAGATGAGCGAGCGCCACGAGCGCTCCGGCTGGCCAGAGTGCATCCATGCCGACTCCGAGTCCGAACGCGCCGGCGCCAAGCGGCAGGTAGAGTTCATAGGCCAGCATGATGCCCGGCAGGAAAGGTTTTTCTTCGGAGCGAACAAAGGAGAGAACTAGGAGAATGGCTCCCAGAGCCAATACGAGCAAATCGGGCCACCACAGGCGAGTGTGCAGGTGCGCCTGCACGAGCGGCAACGGCATCCAGAGACGCGCGGCCACGCCGGCTAGGATGCCGGGCAGGAATACCAAGAAGGTGCTGACCAGCAGGCCGGCCAGAGCCTGAAAGAAAAAGCGCCAGGCCCCTGTCGCGCTGGCCAAGGCGATTCCCACCCACGGCATGGGCAACGGGATCAACAGGATGCCCAGCAGGAGCAGACTCGGCGAATCGAGGAGGTAGCCGGCTCCCAGGATAGCGCCGCAGAGGAATGAGAAAAGGAAGAAATCAAGCGATGGGAACGCCCTTCTGGCCAGCCGGTTGAGCAGGAGGGTACGTTCGTCCTCGCCGGGGAAGAGCATCGCGCGGCGCGCCCGCCTTCGTCGGGCTGTGGTAGGGCGTTTCGTCTCCGCGGAGGTGTCTCTCGTGTCCCCCTGGAAGAGTGCTTCGCCTTTGTCCTGCAAGGGAACGTTGCGGACGGGATGTTCTTCGTTCGGTAGAGATTGGAGGCCTTCCGGCAGAGTGTCTTCAGAGAATGACGAGTCCATCGCTGCTCACTTTCGCAGGCTTGCCCGAAGGCGCGCAGGATGTTCGAGTAGGTCGAGCGCGTCCAGAATGGATGGGACGAGCAAATCCGCGGCCAGCAGTGCTTCCGTGGCGGTTCCTTCGCGCGAAAGTACACAGATGCCCAGCGCCGCTTCCTTAAGCATCCCCACGTCGTTGGCGCCCTGGCCAATGACAACTACCTTCGCCGCGCCCAGCGCGCGCACGTACGCCGCCTTTTGCTCGGATTCGTTCCCACTTTGGACGCGTACGGCCTGTAGATTCAGAGCGCGGTCAAGCTCCTCTTGCCGACCGTGCGTATCGGCGGTGAGCAGGTGGACCTCCAACCTTTGGCGCAGGATCGCCAGCCGTTCCGCCACGCCATCCAGCAGTTGGCCATCCAGCGCCAGCGTCCCGTTGACGTCCAGCGCAAGGTGATGCAAAGCGAGGTGCCCGCGCGCGGGGATGTCAAGTGCGATCACGAATCAATTATACCAGCAGCGGCCACGGGCGCATCTCCCAATCGTTTGTGAAAAGAGGCACGTTCCTACCGCTTTTGTGATATACTTGCGCTCCAGTGAGTTGACCACAAATCGGCGAGGGAACCTATGCTCCTCGAATACGCTGCTATTGCTATGTTCATCGTGCTGACCGCCTTGGTTGGCTTGATTGCAATTGGATTGGGGGCGTTGTTCGGACCGAAGAAAGTCGACGAAATGAAAACCATGCCCTACGAATCGGGGATGACCCCGATTGGCCCGGGGACGCGGCGGATGCCGGTGCGTTTCTATCTGGTGGCTATGCTGTTCATCCTATTTGATATTGAAATCGTTTTCTTCTTACCCTGGGCCATCGTCTTTCGTCAACTTGGTTTATTCGGCCTGGTGGAGATGTTGATTTTTATTGCGATTCTGCTCGTAGGTTATTTCTACGCTTGGAGGAAAGGAGCCCTGGAATGGGAGTAGAACAGAAGCTCGGCAGCCTGGGTGTGGTGACCACCACGCTGGAGCAGGCGGTCAACTGGAGCCGCACCTATGCCATGTGGCCGATGTTGTTTGGTCTTGCCTGTTGTGCGATTGAGATGATGGCGGCTCAGGCCTCGCATAACGACATGAGTCGCTTTGGTATGGAGTTGATGCGTCCCAGTCCGCGCCAATCCGATTTGATGATTGTGGCCGGGCGGGTAACGCGCAAGATGGCGCCGGTATTGCGCCGTTTGTACGACCAGATGACCGAGCCAAAATGGGTGATCGCCATGGGCGATTGCGCCTCCTGCGGCGGCATCTTCAACAACTATGCCATTGTGCAGGGTGTGGACGAGGTGGTGCCGGTGGATGTGTATGTAGCCGGCTGTCCACCGCGCCCGGAAGCCTTGATTCACGGTATCCTGACCCTGCACGAGAAGGTGCGCGGTGAGAAACTGGCGGCGGGAAAGAAAGGGTGAGCCATGGATGGTCCTTTGCAGTCCGTTGTGGAACGCCTCGGTCGCCTTTTGGAGGTCTCCGTCCAGGAGTTTCGCGGCGAGGTCACGTTGATTGTGCCGATGGAACAGCTTGTTGCCGTCTGCGAACAGATCAAGGCGCAGGGGTTTGAAATGCTCTCGGCAATGACCGCGGTGGATTACTGGCCGCAGGAAGCCCCGCGTTTCCATGTGATCTATCAATTTACTTCTGTTTCGCGCAACATGCGTCTTGGGCTGCGCGTGCCGCTTTCGGGAGTCAACCCCACCCTGCCGACCATCTCGCATCTCTATAGAAACGCTAACTGGCGCGAACGTGAACTTTGGGATATGTTTGGCATTCGCTTTACCGGCCACCCCGACTTGCGACGCATTCTCATGCCGGCGGATTGGGAAGGGCACCCCTTGCGTAAGGATTATCCCTTGGGATACGAAGAACCGCAGTTCAGCCTCAACTTTGACGAGGTTGACCGACGCAAGCCATACGCCCAAGAGTGAGGGACATCTCCGAGAAGCGACTATGCGCGGAAACGAACATCGTGACGGTCGAGGAAGTTATTCAGCAGGCCATTCGGTTGGAGCGGGAGGCTGAGTTGCTGTACGCTCGTTGGCAAAGCGCGTTCGCCTCCTATCCTCCTATTACTTTGCTTTGGCAGGAATACGCCGAGGAGGAGGCGCAACACGCTTGCTTGTTGGAGGATATTCGTGCGCGTTTGCCTGTGGAACAGCGGCGTCGGTCAGCGAATAAGGAAATGGTAGACGCCGTGCAGCGCGCGCAAGCCGCGCTGAGTCGGCATTCGTTGCGGCCAGCAACGGTTGGCGAGGCGCTTGTAATCGCCTCTGAAATCGAGAATTCTGAAATCAACGCCGTACTCGAACTTCTGGTGCGACGCTTCGCGCCTGAAAGGGCTCAGGCGATGATTCACGCGTCATTGCGCGAGCATATCGCAAAGATGGAGGAGAGCATGCGCTCGCTGGAACACACAATCCTTGGACTCGAGGCAGTCTGGTGATGACAGCAGAATTTCAGGAAGTTGCCCTGGAGGATCTAAAACATCTTGTCTCCGAGCGCGCCGTGCAGGGCGAGACGATGTTGCTGAATATGGGGCCGCAGCACCCCTCTACCCACGGCGTGTTGCGCTTGTTGCTGGAACTGGACGGCGAGACAGTGGTCAATTGTATTCCTGATATTGGCTTCCTGCATACCGGCATCGAAAAGAACATGGAAGCCAAAACGTATATGCAGGCCGAAGTAATGAGCGACCGTCTCGATTACCTTAACACGGTTGGCAATAATTTGGCCTACTGTTTGGCCGTGGAGAAATTGCTCGACCTCGACGTGCCGCCGCGCGCCCAAGCGATTCGCGTCATCCTGGCCGAATTGCAACGTATTGCCTCCCATCTGGTCTGGCTAGGAACTTCCGCGCTCGACTTGGCCGCGATGTCTGTTTTCCTCTACTGTTTTCGCGAGCGCGAGCAAATTCTGGATATTTTTGAATTGGTCTCTGGCCAGCGCATGATGACCACCTACATTCGCCCCGGCGGGTTGTGGCGCGATGTGCCGGTCGAGTTTGAGACGGCGGTGCGAGCGTTTCTCCGGCAAATGCCGCGTCGGATTGACCAGTACGAGGCTCTCCTGACCCGCAATCCGCTCTTCCTCGACCGGACGTTGAATATCGGCAAGTTGACGGCGGAACAGTGTCTGAACCTAGGAGTGACCGGTCCACTGTTGCGTGCGAGCGGAGTCGCCTGGGATTTGCGCAAGGCGCAACCCTATTCGGGGTATGAGCAGTACGATTTCGAGGCGCCAACCCGCGCCGAGGGCGATGTGTACGCGCGCTATCTCGTGCGCGTGGAGGAGATGCGTCAATCGCTCAAAATCATCGCTCAGGCGCTGGACAAATTGCCGTTTGGCCCGGTTCGCTCGAACAATCGAAAGTATATTCCGCCGCCGCGTTCGGAAATCGGCGTCAGCATGGAGGCGCTCATCCATCATTTCAAGTTATGGACGGAGGGCTTCCATGCGCCAAAGGGCTATGTGTATAGCGCCGTCGAGTCGCCGCGTGGCGAACTGGGCGTTTACCTGGAGTCTGATGGCAGCGCGAAGCCTTACCGTATTCACTGGCGCACGCCCTCCTTCGATAATCTCCAGGCTATGCCGTTGATGGCGAAAGGTTGCCTGATCGCCGACCTGGTGGCGATTATCGGGTCGGTGGACATTGTTTTGGGTGATGTGGATCGGTAGCCCGGATTCTCAATCCAACTCACAGCCAATGTCCAGGAGATTGGACGAATGACTTTACGAGAACACTATCCCCGCGAAGTTGAAGAAATCTTTGCGAAATACCCGCCGGAACACAAACAGTCGGCGGTTATGCCGCTCCTGTATCTGGCGCAACGCGAAAAAGGTTTCATTGACCGCCATGCCCTGCGCGAGATTGCCGACCTGTGCGGCGTCACCGAAACCGACGTAGCCGAAATCGTCGGCTTCTACAGCCTCTACCATGACAAGCCGGAAGGCAAACTGCGCATCCAGGTTTGCACTGACATCGCCTGCGCCCTGCGCGGCGCGGACGAGTTCCTGGCGCAACTGTGCGAGCGGCTGGGCATCCGCCCCGGCGAGACGACGCCCGACGGTCTGGTGACGGTCGAGGCGGTCATGTGCCTGGCGGCCTGTGACAAGGCCCCCGTGTTCCAGGTCCAGCGACCAGACGGCATTTCTTACCACGAGAACATGACGGTCGAGAAGACTCTGGAGTACCTCGAGACCGCCCGCAAGGAGGTGAAGTGATGGCTCACCTTCTCTTGCGTCACCGCGACATCCCCGAAATCGGTAAACTGGACGTTTACTGCAAGAACGGCGGCTTTGCGGCCTTCGAGAAGGCCGTCACCACGCTGACGCCGCAGGAGGTGATTGAGGTGGTCAAGGCTTCTGGCCTGCGCGGCCGCGGCGGGGCGGGCTTCCCGACCGGCGTCAAGTGGAGTTTCGTCCCCGACACAATTTGGCCGCACTACGTGGTCGCCAACGCCGACGAATCCGAGCCGGGCACGTTCAAAGACCGCGAGATCATGGAGGGCAACCCCTTCCAATTCCTGGAGGGAGTCGCCATCGCCGCCTACGCGGTGCAGGCCAACGCGGCCTACATTTACCTGCGCGGCGAGTTCTGGCCGGTGGCCGCCCACCTGGACGAGAAAATTGCCGAGATGGAAAAGGCCGGCCTGCTGGGCGACAAACTCTTCGGCACAGATTACTCCCTGCGCATCTACACCCACCTGGGCGCGGGCGCATATATCTGCGGCGAGGAGACTGCCCTGCTCGAGTCGCTTGAAGGCAAGCGCGGGCAGCCGCGCATCCGCCCGCCGTTCCCGGCCGTCTACGGCCTCTATGGCAAACCGACCGTGGTCAACAACGTCGAGACGCTGGCCAACGTCCCGCTTATTGTCGCGAAGGGCGCCGACTGGTACAAGTCGCTCGGCACGCCCGACAGTGCGGGGGTCAAGATTTTCTCGCTCTCCGGCCACGTCAAGAAGCCGGGCAACTACGAACTGCCCTTCGGCGCGACCTTCCGCCAACTCATCTACGAGTACGGCGGCGGCGTGCTGGACGACCGGCCGGTCAAGGCGATTATGGCGGCGGGCGCCTCCTCGGCGGTCATCGTCGCCGACGACAAGGCCCTCGACACGCCGATGGACTACGCCTCGGTCAAGGCGCTAGGCGCGGACCTGGGTTCGGCCTCCGTCATCGTCATCAACGACAGCGTCTCGATGGATTGGGTCATCAACAAGACCATCCACTTCTTCAAGCACGAGTCCTGCGGCAAATGCACCCCCTGCCGCGACGGCACGTACTGGATGCTGCACATCATCGAGCGCATCGGACATGGCGAGGCTGTAGAGGATAACGCGCGTCTCTTATACAACGTGGCTCGCCAGATACAGGGTAAGTGCCTGTGTCCGCTGGGCGAGTTCGCCACGATGGCCGTCGCCACCGCCATCGAGCGCTTTCCGCAAGATTTTAGCGGTTAACGACCCTCTCACTCGGAGAGATGCATGACAAAAACCGTAACGCTTACCATTGACGACCGGCAAGTGACCGTGCCGGAAGGTACGCTCATCGTCAACGCCGCCAAGAGGATCGGCATTGACATCCCGGTCTTTTGCTACCACCCGAAGATGGAGCCGGTCGGCATGTGCCGCCAGTGCTTGGTGGAAGTTGGGCAGCCTGTGATAGACCGCACCACGGGGCAGATCGTCCTGGATGAGAACGGCAAGCCGAAGATTCACTTTGGGCCGAAGCCGGAGACCGCCTGTACGACGGTGGTTTCGGAGGGGATGGTCGTCCTGACGCGCTCGGAGAAGGCGCGTCAAGCGCAAAAGGACATTTTGGAGTTTCTATTGACTTCGCACCCGCTCGATTGCCCGGTCTGCGACAAGGGCGGCGAATGTCCGCTCCAGAACCTGACGCTGGCCTATGGTCCGGCCGAGAGCCGCTTCCTTTATAGCGAGAAGCATCACGCCGAGAAGCACGTCCCGTTGGGCGATAAAATCTGGCTCGACCGCGAGCGTTGCATCCAGTGCGCCCGCTGTATCCGCTTTCAAGAGGAAATTGCTGGCGACCCGGTGCTCGCCTTCTATCAACGCGGGCGCGCCACCGATATCGTGACCTTTTCGGATCCGCCCTTCGACTCAATATTCTCCGGCAACACCACCGATATTTGCCCGGTTGGCGCCCTGACTACGGCAGATTTCCGCTTTGGAGCGCGGCCGTGGGAAATGAAGGCTTCTGCCTCGATCTGCTCGCTCTGCCCGGTGGGGTGTAACCTCATCTTCAATACCCGCCGCGAGGCCAAAGCGGGCGGCAAAGTAGTCATCAAGCGCGCCATGCCGCGCCAGAACGAACAGGTCAACGAAATCTGGATTTGCGACCGCGGCCGCTTCGAATGGCACTACGTTGAAGACCCGGCCCGGCTGGCGCATCCGCTGGTGAGGAAGGGTGGCCAGTTAGAGCAGGCCTCGTGGAGCGCCGCTCTCGAAGAGGCAGGCAATCTGGTGCAAGGTAATCGGGTGCTGGTGGTGGCTTCGGGTCGCCTCTCGAACGAAGATTTATTCAATCTCAAGCAACTCGCCGACGGGCTGGGCGGGGAGGCCCTGCTCTACGACTCGCTCCCTGGCGGCGAACTGACGGTGAAATACGGCGTTTCGGCCGGTACGAATCTCGGCGACCTGGGTGCCGGATCGGCCATCCTGGTCGCCGCCGCCGACCTGTACGACGAGACGCCCATCTGGTACTTGCGCGTCAAGGCCGCCGCCGAGCGCGGGGCGAACCTGGTCATCGTCGCCCCGGAGGCGACCCGCCTCGACAAATACGCCAAGAAACTCGTCCGCTGTGGGAAGGACGAAGCAGCGGCGAAGGTCAAGGAACTGGCCGCCGAATTGACCGCCGCCGAGAATCTGGTCGTCTTCTTCGGGCGCACGGCGAACCGCGATCTGGCCGAAACCTGCGCCGACCTGCTCCAGGGACGCGAAGGCCGCGTCAACAACGGCCTCATCGGCGTCTGGCGGCGCGCCAACGACCAGGGCGCCTGGGAACTCGGCTACCGTCCTGCCGACAATCTGGCGAAAGCAGTCCAAGGCCAGGTGGTCTATCTCGCTGCCGCCGACCTGGCCGGCGACGACTCGAAACTGGCCGAGGCCCTGAAAGCGGCCAAAGCCGTCATTGTCCAGGAACTCTTCCTGACCGAGACAGCGAAACTAGCGCATGTGGTCTTACCGGCGCAGGCCTTTACCGAGCGCGATGGCTCGTACACCTCTGGCGAGCGGCGCGTCCAGCGCTTCTACCCGGCCACGCCGCCGCTCGGCGAGAGTCAGGCCGACTTTGCCATCGCCGCGCGGGTCGCTGCGGCGGCCGGCCTCGAGGTCGAGGGGGGCTCTGCCCTGCTGGTGATGGACAAAATCGCGGCTGCTATTCCGGCCTTTAGCGGCATCTCCTACGGCAAACTGGCCGAAGTCGTCGAGCAGTGGCCGATCGTCGGGCGCGATCATCTTCACTATAGTGGGACGGTTTACGAGAATCGCCAGGGCTTGGGTGTACACTTGCAAACGTTGGAACGTTGAGAGGGCTTATGACTCTTGCCAATGTGGTGGAATGGTTTGCTAAAGGTTTGCTTTGGGTGTTGATTCTGTTAGGCGGCTTCGCCTACCTGACGTACTACGAACGACGGGTGCTGGCGCGCATCCAGGTGCGCGTTGGCCCGAACCGTGCCGGACCGTTGGGTCTGCTCCAGCCCATTGCCGATGCCGTCAAGCTGATCTTCAAGGAGGAGTTCGTGCCGGCGCGGGCTGATAAGATCCTCTTTGTTCTGGCGCCGATTGTGACGCTGGTGCCGGCGTTGGTCATTACAGCCGTTGTTCCTTTCGGAGATCAACCCGTCTCGCTCTTCGGACGCACGATTACCTGGTATATCGCTGACTTGAACGTAGGCGTGCTGTATATCATGTCGGTCGCTTCGATTGCGGTCTATGGCATCGTGCTGGCGGGCTGGTCGTCGAACAACAAGTACGCCACGCTGGGCGGTCTGCGCTCCACGGCGCAGATGATTTCCTACGAACTGGCCCTCGGTCTCTCGTTCATCACGGTGATCCTGCTGGCTGGTTCCACTCGTCTGCTCGACATTGTGGAGGCGCAGCGCTCGATCTGGTTTGCCTTATTGCAACCGGTTGGGTTTGTCATCTTCTTGATTGCCACGTTAGCGGAGGTCAACCGTGCCCCCTTCGACATGCCCGAAGCCGAGCAGGAACTGGCAGCCGGGTACCATACGGAATATGGCGGCATGAAGTTTGCTCTGTTGTTCATGGCCGAATACGACAAGATGATTGCCATTTGCACGATAGCCGCTTCGCTGTTCCTGGGTGGTTATCTTGGCCCAGACCTGAGCGGCTTGCCGTTGCTTGGAGGGTTTCTGAAATACGTGCAGGGGCCGCTCTATATGTTTCTCAAGGTGTTCTTTCTGCTCTTTGGCATGATTTGGCTGCGCGCTACCTTACCGCGCATTCGCTACGACCGATTGATGGCCTTTGGCTGGAAGGTGCTGCTACCGCTTTCGCTGGCGCTCGTTTTCCTGACAGCGATCGGTATTCTTCTAGCGCAACAAGTTAACCCCCTGCTACGCTGGAGCATTCCGTTGACATCGCTTCTTGCCGGTTTCCTGGCCATTTCGGGAATGTACCAGGCGCTGAGGAGAAAAGAATATGCGCGTGCTTGAACCTGTCCTTGAACTTGGGTGTGGCTTGCTGACCACGTTGCGCATGATGTTGGAAAGGCCGGTTACGACGCAGTATCCGGAAGAGAAGCGCCCGGTCAAACCGCGCTTCCGCGGTCGCCATGTGCTGAAGCGTTACGAGAACGGCCTGGAAAAATGCATCGGTTGCGCCCTGTGCGCGGCGGCCTGCCCGGTCGGGGCAATCTTTGTAGAAGCCTCTGAGAACACGGATGAGGAACGCTACTCCCCCGGCGATCGCTACGCCAGCACCTATGAAATCAACATGTTGCGCTGTATCTTCTGCGGCTTCTGTGAGGATGCCTGCCCGACTGAGGCGATTGTCCTCGGCGACAACTACGAACTTTCCTTTACCAGTCGGCGCGAGGCCGTTTATTCGAGAGAGATGCTTCTGGAGCCTGTGCCGCCCGGCGGAAAGCCCACCCCACAGAAGACCGAGCCCGGCAAGTTTACCCGCTCGGTGCCGGAGATGCAAGACCCGACGGATTAGTGGACGATAGACAGCGACTGACCACTGACAACTAGTGACTAACGACTGACGACTCGCAACTGGGACAAAGATATGGACTTTACTCTCCTTCTTTTCTTCCTCCTCGCTGCGACCGCCGTCGCGAC
>FMJZ01115102.1_pt1 | contig 18280 bp, 14 predicted proteins | sample 1987881 | NCBI WGS metagenome assembly FMJZ01 (sample SAMEA4378227, study PRJEB15110) | soil metagenome | biome: soil; feature: Field; material: Soil | place: India | collected 2015-03-11 | depth 0 m
TTGAATCTTACACAAAGACAAAAAATATGCCTAACTATAATAAATTTCCACAAACATTGACAATATCTCCTATAATAAATTTTCACAAATATTGACAATATCTCATTAAAGACTGATTTACTTTGCTTACTTTTCACTCAAGAATAAGAGACATTTGTCTTTATTGAAATTTTTCAAGAATACATCAAAATCGCTATTTATCTTTTGCTCTTATATAAAATTTAACCGCAGATTTTTTATTGGTATTAAGATTCTTATCCTCTGGTTTGTTCTGATTCTGGATGATAATTGAATCGTCTGCCATGTGGACAGAAACCAAATGGAACTGAATAATATCGGTCGCATATCACAAAAAACAATGCGATTGAAGGATTATGTTCGCTAAAAAATCTTTGTAGTTTAACAGTGCTTAGGATTTTTTATCCCAATCGCGCAGTTGAAATGTCTTGTTTTGTTCGATATGACGCTCTTTATTTTGTTCACGGTGATAAAAAGGATTACCATTTTGTCCGCAATATGTCTACGCAACGCGAACGTATGCGGTGACTAGGAAATCTCAAGTACTAAGTGTTTTGCAGTTCGGGAATTACGAAATCTATAAAATTTATCTACTAATTCTGGGACCAAAAATTGCGGTACCAATTCTTAGCATATTGGAACCTTCTTCGATTGCAACCTCAAAATCCGAACTCATACCCATTGAGAGATACGGTAGCCTAATCTTAAATTCTTGTTCCACTTTTTGTTTAAGTTCATAAAGTAATCGAAAACAGGGGCGGGATTGTTCTTTATCTTCAATCGCCAAACCTGGTCCTAATGTCATTAACCCCATTACATTCAAATGATTAAAAGACAAAATTTCATTCATAAATTTAAGTAAATTTTCAGGTTTAACACCAAATTTAGTTTCTTCTTGAGAAGTATTTACTTCAATTAGAACAGGAATTTTTTTCGAAATACTTGTCGCCCGCTTTTCGATTTCGCTCGCTAAGTGGAGTGAATCCACACTTTGAATCATCGAAAATATCTCGAGGGTTTTTTTTACTTTGTTAGTCTGGAGATGCCCAATTAAATGCCATTCAACCGGCATGGAGATTTTCGGAAATTTTTCTAATGCTTCCTGGACTCGATTTTCACCGATAATATTTATCGGGATTGAATGAGCATCGGTTTTACTTATCTTGAGGCAGGCGTCAATTCTTTCCACCGAAACATTTTTGGTTACTGCAACTATGGTAATCTCGTCTACTGTCCGCTTATTTTGAGCACATACTTCTTCAATTTTCGAACGTAAATTTCGAAGATTATTTAAAATTTCTAAGTGCATTTCTCCTATTGCAGAAGTATTGTAGAGTTCAGATGTACTTCGACTAAATGTTCTTCTGTAGTATCTCTCAATAAAAAATAAATCCCCAATGCAATATTTCCCCCTTATTATACTATCTCTTTATCTATTAATTTTGCCACGGCACGGGTCAATTCATTTGTAAGTTCGGTTAGCGAACTATTTTCTTGCGGATAAATTGGTTTGCCTACTATAAAATGTTTCTTTTGGAAAAAACTCTTAATTATTTTCCATAAATTCCACGAGGGAAACACTTCTTCTTGGGTTCTAATGCCGATCGGAACAATCGGGACTTTAGTTTTCAAACTCAAAAATGCCGGACCTAAATGGAATCTTTTTAACCGATTGGGCAGACGGTCACGATTAGGAAAGATTCCGACCGGATTTCCTTGAGTTAAAAAAAATTGTGCCTGCTTAAGACCCTGTCTGGTTCCGGGAAACATTCCTAATAATTTGGTGAATGCCGAAAATAAAACAATAACTTTTCGATTTGTGAGAAACATCGGCTTTTGTCGGTATTTTTTTAACCAAGGGTAAAGTTGAAGAACCATTAATATTGGGTCATAAGGACTAACATGATTTGCCGCAATTATACAAGGTGGTGATGGAATGTTTTCTAACCCCGTAATTGAACCTAATTGATGCCCAAAAACTAATTGGGAAATATATTCCAACCCGTGATATAACATCTTGATTAACCCCAATAATAGTTCACTAACAATTTGACCTTTGAGAAATCAAACATATAGCTATATCCCCTCAGATTTAAAGAAAGGGAAATGGTAAAATGTTAACTTACTCGCTTGAAATGATATTAGATTCGACCGTCTAAAGAGTTACCATCGGTAGTGCGCAAAGGCGCGATTAGCCTCCGCCATTTTGTGGGTATCTTCTTTCTTTTTAATTGCCGCACCTTGATGTTTTGAAGCATCGATAAGTTCATTGGCTAATCGTTCAGCCATACGATATTCTGATCGCTCCCGAGCCGCACGAATAATCCATTTAATGGCTAAGGTTTCTTGTCGTTGAGCCGGAACCTCCATCGGAATTTGATAGGTCGCACCACCAACTCGTCTTGGCCTAACTTCTAACACCGGTTTCACATTATTCAAGGCTTTTTGAAATAGTGCAAAACCATCTTCTTTGGTTTTCTGCTCAATTATTTTCATTGCTTCGTAGAAAATTTCATAGCCGACCGTCTTTTTTCCATCCCAGAATAAATTATTGACAAATCTGGTAACTAAAACTGAGTTGTATTTGGCGTCGGGTCTTAATGGTCTGGTTATCGCTTTTTTCTTGCGTCCCATAATTATACTCCTGTCTGTCCCGAAGCTTTGGGTCTTTTGGCGCCATATAATGAACGCCCCTGTCTTCTATTTTCCACACCAGCAGTATCAAGAACGCCGCGAACAACATGATATCGAACACCTGGCAAGTCTTTCACTCGTCCGCCACGAACTAAAACTATCGAATGTTCCTGAAGGTTATGACCCTCACCAGGAATATAAACTGTAATTTCATGTCCATTAGTCAAACGGACTTTGCAAACTTTTCTTAAAGCCGAATTCGGTTTTTTCGGAGTCGTCGTATAGACACGAGTACAAACACCCCGTTTTTGAGGATTACCTTCTAGGGCTGGCGATTTCGAGATCTTTTTTACAGGTTTTCGCTTTTTGCGAATTAATTGATTTATAGTTGGCATTTACTTTACTTCCTCCCTATAAAATTATATTTTTTATGTATTCGTAAAACATTTATTTTTTTCCTTATAATCACATTAACAATATGGCTGAACTCTACCCGTAAACTATCAATATGGTTGACTTCATAAAAACATTTATGTTTGCTTTTTCAAACAATTGTATAATTTTGCATAATCCTGCGGTAATCTCATCTGATTATTGTTGTCTCATAAGAATGTTTATATTCCCATATAATCAATTAAACAATATATCTGATTTCTGCTCATAAATTTAGTCACCATTTCTAACTTCATAAAGAATGTTTTATTATTGCGCAATGTTATAAATCTAATTTTATTTTCATCCAATACCACATTAATGACCATTCACCACATTTTATTCATTACACCACTTCTTGTTTCTGTTCTTTGTCTTCGATCTTGAGCACAGAACGAACAAATTCTCTAAAACCGGTTCCTGCTGGAATTAATCGCCCGACAATAACATTTTCTTTTAAACCGACTAAACGGTCTTTACGTCCTTGTATTGATGCTTCAGCCAGAATTCGAGTGGTTTCTTGGAATGAAGCGGCCGATAAGAAACTTTCGGTAAGCAATGCCGCTCGGGTTATGCCCAAAAGAATTGGATGATAATTTGCCGGTCTTAAATTTTCTTCTGACAGTCGTTTATTTACTTCGTAAACCAGTTGTCGCTCTACAATTTCACCTTCAATGAAGTCAGAATCTCCTGGGTCTTCAATTTTAACTTTGCGTAGCATTTGTCGAACAATTACTGAGATGTGTTTATCATTTATCTTAACTTTTTGCAATCGATACACTGCTTGAATCTGGTTGGTCAAGAATTCCTGTGCTGCTAACCAACCTTTGACTCGCAAAATATCATGTGGGTCAATTTCGCCTTCACACAATTTGTCTCCAGCTCTCACATAGTCCCCCGTTTGCACTAATAAATATTTACCATATGGGATATCGTATTCTTTTATTGAACCGCCCTCAGAAATGACTTTGACTTTCCTTATTCCTTTTTCCGGCGGACTAATTTCAACTCCGCCATCAATATCTGAAATAACCGCGGCATCTTTAATTCGCTTGGCTTCAAATAAATCGGCAACTTTTGGTAGACCACCAGTAATATCCTTAGTTTTGGCAATTTCCCTTAATAATTTTGCTAATTGATCTCCAGGGAGAACATTGTCGTTATCATTAACAATGAGATAAGCATCTTTGGGTAATTCATGTTCTTCTAATTTATGGCCCTTTTCATCAACAATCAACAACTTCGGATGCAATTTTCGTTCGCTATCTTCAATAATTTTTCGTTCGCGGCGTTCTGAACGCTCATCAATATCCTCGCTTAAAGTTATTCCCGGTTTAATATCTACATATTTGACTCTACCTTTTTTAGTAGCTGAGATGATAATCGAATGCGGTTCCCATTCAAAAAGCGTATCGCCAGCAACAACTGAATCGTTATTATTTACTCTGAGCACTGCATCTTTTGGTACATCAAACGATATTACCCGACCATCTCCTTGAAGAATCAATTTGCCCGAATTTAAGGTGACGGTTTCGCCGTCGCTACGTTTGGTTAATTTTAAATTTTCAAGTTTTATTTTACCATTAAACTTAGCCATGGCTTTGGTTTGTTCGCCAATTCGCGTCGCAATTCCACCAATATGGAAGGTTTTAAGCGTTAATTGAGTACCGGGTTCACCAATTGATTGCGCTGCAATAACCCCAACCGCTTCGCCAATTTCTACTAATCTACCTGTGGCCAAATTTCGACCATAGCATTTAACACACAGACCATCCGGTGCCTCACAAGTTAAGACCGACCGCACCCATACCGATTCAATACCTACATTCTCAATTTCTTCGGCTAATTCATCCGTAATCTCTTCTCCAGACCGAACAATGATTTCATTAGTTAAAGGATTTATAATATCATTCAATGCGATTCGACCCTGAATTCGTTCAGCTAACGATTCAATAATTTCGCCACCTTCCCGTAAGGCTGACACTTCTTGACCTAAAATTGTGCCGCAATCTTGCATTGTAATGATAACACTATGAGCGACATCAACTAATCTTCGGGTCAAATAACCGGCTTCAGCAGTTTTAAGTGCGGTATCCGTAAGACCTTTTCTTGCGCCGTGAGTAGAAATAAAGTATTCCCAAACCGAAAGACCGTCGCGGAAAGAACTTTTGATTGGGGTTTCAATCACTTCTTCGCCCAAACCACCTTTTTGCGGTTTTGCCATAAGCCCGCGCATACCTCCTATTTGAGATGCCTGAGTTCGGGAACCTCGCGCACCGGAGTCAATGAGCATATAAATCGGATTAAATCCATTTTGGTCTAAGGATAACTTTTTCATTAATGCGTCTTCAACTTCAGCCGTAGCCAAAGTCCAGATATTAACTACTAAATTATACTTTTCACTCTCAGTGATATAACCGCGTTTGTAATTATTGTATACTTTACGTAATTCCTCTTCACTCTTTTTTAGAATTTGACTTTTTGCTTCGGGAGTAACAATATCACCTATGCCAATGGAAAGTCCGGATATAGTTGCAATCTCAAAGCCAAGATTTTTAATTGTATCTAATAGCTCAGTGGTTGTTAAAGTACCATATTTTCGATAGCAACGGTCAATTAACCGAATCAATTTTTCTTTATTATAGACCTCATTAACGAATCGCAAATCTTCGGGCAAGGCTTCATTAAAAATTACTCGACCAACCGTGGTATAGATTTTTTCTTTTCGATAACGAAATTGGATTAGCGTATGCAGATCTATTTCTCCCAGTCGCCAGGCAGTGTGAACTTCCTTAAAATCATCATAAACTTTAAGTACATTTTGGGGGACCAATTCCTCAAAATTGGGATAAGTTTTCGTGAGATAATAGATGCCAGCAACAATATCTTGAGATGGTGCCATCAAGGGCAAACCATGTGCTGGAGACAAGATATTATTCATTGATAACATTAAGATTGCTGATTCTAAGATTGCTTCTGGAGTAAGGGGAATATGAACGGACATCGTATCGCCATCAAAATCTGCATTAAATGGTGGACAAACTAAAGGGTGAATACCGATTGCCCGATATTCTGAAAGTATCGGGAAAAATGCTTGAAGTGAAATACGATGTAATGTTGGTGCCCGGTTTAACAGAACCGGATGTTCTTTAGTCACTTCTTCTAAGACTTCCCAAACTTCTGGTGCTTCTCGTTTATATAATAGCTTTGCGGTCTTTTCACCCTGGGCGATGTTCTTTTCCGCTAACTTTCGCAGAATAATCGGCTTAAACAATTCTAATGCCATTTCTTTTGGAAGACTACAATGCATTAATCTCAAATTAGGATCAACTACAATTACTGACCTTCCTGAATAATCGACGCGTTTACCCAAGAGATTATGTCGGAATCGACCTTGTTTACCACGTAAAACTTCACATAAAGATTTCAGGGGACGATTACCTTTGCCTCGAATTGGTTTGGGTCTGCGTTCATTATTAAACAGAGCATCAACTGCATCTTGAAGCATTCGTTTTTCATTTTTTAATATGATCTCAGGAGTTTTAATTGCCAATAAATGTTTGAGCCGATTGTTACGCACAATCACGCGTTTATACAAATCGTTTAAATCTGAAGTTGCGTATCGGCCGCCTTCCAAAGGCACTAAAGGTCTTAAATCTGGGGGAATTACTGGTAACACCCTTAAAATCATCCATTCTGGTTTTGCCCCGGAATTACGGAACGATTCAACAACTTTTAATCTTCTCAAAAGGGCAAAACGCCGGGAAGTTTCATGTTTAATTTGGGTACGTAATTCTGCTGACAAATCATCTAAATCAATCCGACTTAAAAGATATTCCAAACTTTCGGCACCAGTCGCGGCAACAAAGCCTTCGTATTCATTTTTAAATTTCAAATAATCTTCATCGGAAATCAAATCCGGGGCTTTTTTACCTGGTTCAACTTTTCTAAAATTGGCATTCCCTGGTTCTAAAACAACATAAACTTCATAATTTAAAATACTTTCTACCTCATTTGTAGTCAAATCTAATATCAAAGCGATTTTCGAAGGCGGAACCTGGTAAAACAAAGGATGCGCAACAGGTACAACCAATTCAATATGTCCCATCCGTTCGCGCCGCACTGAAGAAGTTGTAACTTCAACACCGCATCGGTCGCAGACAATACCTTTATAGCGAATTTTCTTATATTTACCACAATTACATTCATAATCGTTTACCGGACCAAAAATCCGTTCGCAGAAAAGGCCATCGCGTTCAGGTTTTTGCGTGCGGTAATTAATCGTCTCGGCTTTCGTCACTTCACCATACGACCAACTGCGAATTGTTTCGGGTGAAGCGATCCTTAATCTTAAAGCATCAAAATCCAAAAAATCTTTATCCGTCATCGTCGTCTTTGCATCCAAATTTTGTTATTTACCATAAAATTTATTTTCATAAATTATTTCTTTTTTCTGCCTTCAGTAACTTTAGTGGCCTCTTCTTTTTCTTTTTCAGGAATTAATTCCAATCCTAATCCTGCCAATTCTTTAACCAAAACTGAAAAGGAAGCAGGTATTTTGGACGAAGGTGGATTTTCACCTCGAATTAAAGCATTGTACAAAGCACTACGTCCTTCAACATCATCAGATTTTATTGTTAACATCTCTTGCAAAGCATGGGCGGCACCATATGCTTCCAACGCCCACACCTCCATTTCACCAAACCGTTGGCCTCCAAATTGAGCTTTGCCACCTAAAGGCTGTTGAGTTATTAATGAATAATTACCAGTTGAGCGGGCATGAATTTTATCATCGACCATATGCACTAATTTCATCATATAGATATAGCCTACGACAACTTTTTTATCAAATGGCAAACCAGTCCGGCCATCATACAAAGTAATTTTCCCCTCTTCAGGTAAACCAGCGAGCTTCAGTTCGTTTTTAATATCTTCAATTGAAGGCCCTTCAAAAACCGGACAGACAGCTTGATATCCGAGTACTTTTGCCGCCCAGCCGAGGTGACATTCCAAGATTTGACCGATATTCATTCGAGAAGGAACGCCTAAAGGATTAAGCACAATTTCTACCGGAGTTCCATCTTCCAAATATGGCATATCCTCTCGCGGTAAAATCTTACTTACCACACCCTTGTTTCCGTGTCGGCCAGCCATTTTATCGCCAACAGACAGTTTTCGTTTTTGGGCAATAAATATCGTTACGGATTTTAGTACGCCACGTGGTAATTCATCGCCATGAGAGACCCGTTCAATCTCTTCCTTCTCTTTCTTATCAAGTATGCTTTTAGTTTTATTATACTCGGACATAATTTGATCAATTTCCGCCCGTTTCTTTTCATCGGTTATTACTTTGTGGAGATTTTTAATTTTAGAAGGACGATGTTGCCTAAGAAATTCCTCGGTAAACTTCTCTCCACTTTTTAGAATGATATTGTCTTTCGTATCCCGAACATTGGTCTCAGTTTTTTCATCAATTAAAATTTTGCGTATTTTTTCGTCAAATTGTTCGGTTAAAAATGTCTTTCGCATATCGTATTTACGTTGAATCTCCGCAATTCTTTCTGCCTCGAGACGTCGAGTTAATGGGTCGTTATCATGACGAGACAAAATCTTTCTATCAATTACTACGCCGGAGACCCCAGGTTCAACCCGTAAGGAAGTGTCTCGAACATTAGCTGCTTTCTCGCCAAAAATTGCGCGCAACAACTTTTCTTCGGGGGTAAATTCCGTCTCACCTCGAGGCGTGATGCGACCAACCAGAATATCACCTGGAGTTACCTCCGCACCGATTCGAATAATTCCAAATTCATCAAGGTTCTGAAGTTCTTTTTCGGTAATTCCCGGAATATCGCGCGTGATTTCTTCTGGTCCTAATTTTGTCTCCCGCGCTTGAATTTCAAATTCTAAAATTTGGATTGAAGTGAATTTATCCTCTTTTAACATATCTTCGGAAATAATAATTGCATCCTCATAATTATAGCCGCGCCAAGGAATATATGCAACTAAGACATTTCGACCTAATGCCAATTGACCATCATCAGTTGATGGTCCATCCGCTAATAAATCGCCTTTTTTTACCTTTTGGCCTAATTTTACTACTGGTCTTTGATTAAAACAAGTATATTGATTAGTCTTCATAAATTTCTTTAACCGATATTCTTTAAGCCCGCTTTCAGTTCTCATTACAATACTTGCGGCATCTATCTTCATTACTATTCCGTCTTCTTGCGCACAGACCACCGCCCCGGATTCTACGGCAAATTTTGATTCGACCCCTGTTGCCACAATTGGTTTTTCCGGCACTAACAATGGCACTGACTGACGCTGCATATTAGCGCCCATCAATGCCCGATCAGCGTCGTCATGTTCAAGGAACGGGATTAAGACCGTCGATGGTGCAAAAAGTTGTTTCGGTGAGATATCTATATAATGAACGCTTTCTGGATTGGTTGTAATAATATCCCCTCGATAACGACAAATCACTTCTCGACCAATAATTTTTCGTTCGCCATCAAGCGGTGTATTGGCTTGCGCAATAATTACCGATTCTTCTTCTTGGGGATTAAGATACACCACCTGTTTTGTGACCACGCCATCTTTTACCTTCCAATACGGAGTCGTTAAAAATCCGTACTCGTCAATTTGAGCGTAAGTCGCAATGGTGGTAATTAAACCGATATTGGGCCCTTCAGGCGTCTCAATCGGGCAGATTCTACCATAATGTGAGTAATGGACATCTCGGACTTCAAAGCCCGCAGTCTCTTTAGTTAAACCGCCTGGGCCTAATGCGGAAATTCTTCGCTTATGGGTTAGTTCGGCTAAAGGATTGGTTTGTTCCATAAATTGCGACAGCGGATTTTGAGAGAAAAATTTATTTACGGCGTTAGCCACAACTTTACTATTAATCAATTCATTGGGCGTAATTTTTCTTGAATCTAAATATGAACTACGTTCTTTAATATTTTGTACTAATTGTAAAAGAGCATTTCGAAATTGGTTTTCTAAAAGTTCTCCAACTCTTCGGACTCGACGATTTGCTAAATGGTCAATGTCATCCGACAATTTCCGCATAACCTTAAAGTCGAGTAAACCATTTATGACGGAAAAAACATCTTCGGGGGTAAAGGCCTCGTTATTATTTGTCATATCGGTATAAGATTCTGACCGTTCATTAAGTTTATATCTGCCAACTTTACCTAAATCAAATCGCTTTTGGTCAAAAAGCATACCCAAAATTGTCGTTCGCGCAACTTCAAGTGAATGGGGCACAATCCCCCGGAGTCGGGTATATATTCTCTTTACCGCATCATCTGAAGTCATTGTCTTATCGTACTCAAAAGTATTTATCAAAATTGCTAATTTCTCTTTAATTTTTTGATTATCGTTTTCCGAAACTTCAACAACATAGGCGTCGTTAATACCTTTAGCGTTTAAAAATTCAATTAATTGTTCGGTTACCGTCTCGCCAATTTGAGCATAAAGTGGCTTCTTATTTGTATTAGCCTCTTCATTCGGGGTCGTTTCGGCCTCACCATAAATGGACTTAGCAATTACTTGTCCGACCTTTAAAGTTTTTTTCTCAACAGGAAATAATTTTGCTAATGCTTCTTCATAAGAATATCCGATGGCTTGTAGAAATGTTCCTAAACCAATTCGGCGCCTTCGGTCTAACAAAATTGCCATTGTGTCATTTTTATCGATAATAAATTCTACCCAGACTCCGCGCAAAGGAATTAGCAAAGCTGAATGCTTATCTTCTTGACGCGAAAAATACAAACCCGGCGACCGATGAAGCTGACTAACAACCACACGTTCGATACCGTTGATAATAAAAGTACCGTTGTCGGTCATATTGGGCAGCTCGCATAAAAACACTTCTTCTTCGACAACATCCTTAACGCGGCCCGAATCACCTTCTTTCTTTATTAAACGGAAAATTACTTTTAAAGGGGTTGTGTAAGAAACTTTCTTTTCTACGGCTTCTTCGGGTGTATATTTAGGTTTATCTAAAATATATCCGACATATTCCAATTGAAAATTCTTACGCGGTTCAACAATGTTCAACGTTTCTCGAAATAGCGCTTCTAATCCTTCATTCTTTCTTTCGTTCCAAAGAGTATCAATTTGTAAAAACGAACGAAACGATTCTCGTTGAATCGCTAATAGATTTGGTATTTCCAGAAAAGTTGGTCTTTTAGAAAAATTTTTAATCATATCATATTTTTAATCATTAATATCTAAAAATAATTATCTAGAATCCCAAAGTTTCCGAAAAGCAAAAGTTGCCCAAAATTTTATGTCTTTCTCTGCTTGAGCCGCAAACACATCTTAAGTAAATAGCGACAAGCAACTTTTACTTTATCTCAACTTTTGCTCCAACAGTTTCCAATTTCGATTTTATTTTCTCGGCTTCTTCTTTGGTGACACCTTCTTTTATGACCGATGGAGCATTGTCAATCACATCTTTGGCTTCCTTCAATCCTAAATTCGTAAGCGCTCGAAGTTCTTTTAATACTTGAATTTTCTTATCCCCTACTGAAACTAAGGTTACGGTAAAATCGGTTTTGGCTTCTTCGGCTTGTGTTTCAGTGGTGGCTGTGGGCGCAGTTGCTTGTGGTGCACTCGGCGCATAAGCAATATTTGTGATTCCAAATTTTTCCTTAAGGGCCGAAACTAAATTAGCCAATTCAGTAACGGTCAGGGATTCGATTGTTTCAATGATTGTATCTACTGATTTCTTTTCTGTCGCTTTTTTTTCCGTTGACATATTTTCCTCCGTTCTACTATAATTCATTTTCGGTTAGAAGCTATCTCCTGGTTATATAGCGCATAAATTGCTTGAGGCAAAATTATTCGTCTTAAGCAATAGACTAATTTATTCATAACCAGGGATAACCTAAAACTAAATTTTTCCATATTTACTATAAAAAATTTTTTTAGCATCAAACTTATCATTATTTATTAAACTCTATTGGTCAGTAGCGGTCGGTTGAGGATTCATCGATGCTGTATCGGTTGATGACTTAATTGACGAACTATCCGTTGCCCGTATCTGTGATAACGCTTCTAAACTACCGATTAATTGTCTTAATAAACTTTCGAGAACCAATACCAATTCCTGTACAGGTTGTGTTAGAATTAAAATGACTTGTGCCTGCAGTTCGGATTTTGTCGGTAGGGTTGCCAGAAAATCAAATTTCTCCCTCGGATAGATGGCATTTTCAACATAAGCACCTTTTACTTTTAAATCACTATTTTTCTTAATGAAGTCCTTTAATACTTTTGCTGGTATTAATGCATCTTGACAAGAAAAGATTAATGCGGTCGGACCAACGAAAAACTCGTCAATCCCGTCGATACCTAATTCGTTAAGCGCACGGAGTGCCAATTGATTTTTCACGACTTTAAGATTCATTTGCATCGAATTTAGTTTCTTGCGAAGTTGCGTAATATCCGTTGCCTTTAATCTACTACAATCGGCAAAATATATTCCTTTCGCTTCATAGACTAACTTTTTAAGATTTTCTACTTTTAAGATTTTTTCCTTCGTGGGCATAATTAAACTTCCTTTCGGGCCAATTCAACAATTTCTTTAGTATCAATCTTAAAAGCCGGTCCCATGGTTGAGGAAAGAGTTATCGAACGAAAGTATTGTCCTTTAGCCGAGGCCGGTTTAACTTTCTGCAATTCGGCAATAACAGCCAAAACATTTTTCTCTAATTTTTCCGGCTCAAAAGATACTTTACCCACAATCGTATGGACATTGCCAGTTTTATCTGCTTTGATTTGAATGCGTCCGGCTTTTAGACTTTTTACCGCACTTGCAACATCAAATGTTACCGTACCCGTTTTCGGTGATGGCATTAGTCCTTTTGTGCCTAAAATCTTACCTAATTTACCGACTTCTGACATTACATCCGGTGTTGCTACGACAACATCAAAATCAAGCCAGCCATCCTTAATTTTATTGATATATTCTTCCAAACCAACATAATCCGCATTAGCATCTTGAGCTTCTTTCTCTTTTTCACCCCGCGTTAACACTAATACTTTAACACTCTTGCCGGTGCCATAAGGTAAAACCACATTACTGCGCACCATCTGATCCTGACGTTTGGGATCAATACCGAGATTAATGGCTAAATCAACGGTCTCGTCAAATTTGACATTAGCCGATTCCTTAACCTTTTGAATTGCTTCGGACAAAGAATAGATTGGTTTCTTTTCGACTTTATTAAGAAGATTCTGATATCGTTTACTGCGTCGTTTCATTTATCCTCCACGGTTAACCCCATTTGTCTTGCCGTACCTTCAATTATTTTAATTGCGGATTCAATATCATTCGCATTCAAATCCGGCATTTTTTTTAGGGCAATTTCTCGTATCGCACTACGGGTTACAGTACCAACTTTGGTTCGATTAGGTTCTCCTGACCCTTTGGCTAGACCCGCGGCCTGTTTTAACAAGACCGCGGCGGGTGGAGTTTTGATCACAAAGGTAAAACTTCGGTCTGAATAAACCGTTATTAACACCGGCGTAATAATACCCGGCGGTTGATTTTTAGTTGCCGCATTAAAGGCTTTACAAAATTCCATAATATTAACGCCATGTTGTCCTAAAGCCGGACCTACCGGCGGTGCCGGAGTTGCTTGTCCTGCCGGCACTTGAAGTCTAACTACCGCTACAACTTTCTTCGCCATATTATGCTCCTATACCATTAAAATCTTATTTTGGCTTCGAGACCAATATTTCAGTTCCCGCACAATTAAAACAAAATCCCCAAAACGATTTCCCAGCCCCAATTGTTCTTTCCTATAATTTTCAATCATCATCATATTGCCTGTACTTCAAAAAAATCTAAATCGATAGGGGTTGGTCGTCCAAATATAGTAACAACAACTTTAATTCGGCGCCGGTCAGGAAAAATCTCTTCCACACTTCCCGAAAAGCCAGTAAAAGGACCATTGATAACTTTAACCATTTCACCTTTACTAAAGGGTATTTCTTGTCGCAACTTCTTAACACCACTTTCAAGTTGTTGAAGAATTTCCTCAACTTCTTTCTCATCTAATGGCGTCGGTTTAGTTTTGGTCCCTAAAAGATGCGTAACGCCCGGAATAGAATTTACTAATTTAAAAGTTTCTTCGGTCGGTTCCATTTCAACAATAATATAACCAGGATACAATTTTCGTTCTCCTTCTTCCGGCATTGATTTACCTTTTTTGAATCGGGTAATATGCTCGACCGGTACAATAATTTTCCCAAATCGTTCTTTAAGGTTCTGGGTTTCTATTGCTTTTTCTAACATCGTCTTAATTTTTTTTTCTTGACCCGTATTAGTGTGGACCACAAAAAATCTCATCATCTTTTTAAATTCCGGTTTCGAATGAAAATTTCGTTTGGTTTAAACACCAAACTGTATCGATTAGTTTTAATTGTAAGTTTCTTTTTATATAAAATCTCGTTATTTTGTAAAGCCGATACATTTTTTTATCTTAGAATAAGATGTAACAATCTTGAGAACAATAAGTCAAAGAGCATCACAAACAAAGCCATAATTAAAGAAAGCACAATAACAACCACGGTGGTCGCAAACAAATCGCGTGGTTTCGCCCAAGAAACCTTTTTCAATTCACTCACCACATTGAGTAAATATTCTTTGATCTTTCTAAATAGCGTCATTCTTTATCCAATATTGTTTTCAAATTTACAGGCCTGGAGGGATTTGAACCCCCACCCCCCTGATTTGGAGTCAGGTGCTCTAGCCGTTGGAGCTACAGGCCTATTTAATTGGTCTTGTAAAATATCCAATTGCATTTTCTAAGCAAATCAGTTGTTAATTTCCGCGTTCCCAAACTAAAGATAATTGCTTATATATATTTCTTTTAACATATTTTAACTATTTTAAACTATTTAAGGTGTCAATCTATTCGGCTATTTGATTTCGCGGTGCACGGTATGTTTACGGCAATACGGGCAGTATTTATTAAGTTCCAGTCGTTCTTGGCTTTTCTTATTTTTAGTTGTCGTATAATTTCGATTTTTGCATTCTTTACAAGAAAGTGTAATCAGAATACGCACGGTTTATATCCTTTCTGTCTTCAGTCCATGATGCCCCAATTAAATTTTACTTTACCTGAATTTACGAAAGATTTTTACGAAGACTTATTCAATCACTTTGGTAACAACACCAGCACCAACCGTTCGGCCACCTTCTCGAATTGCAAACCGAGAACCTGCTTCTAAAGCAATACTGGTAATCAGTTCGACTTCTAAATTTACATTATCACCGGGCATCACCATTTCAATCCCTTCAGGTAATTTAACCGAACCAGTAACATCTGTAGTTCGAATATAAAATTGTGGCCGATAGCCCGCAAAGAACGGCGAGTGTCTTCCACCTTCATCTTTAGTCAGCACATAGACTTGTCCGGTAAACTTTTTATGCGGTTTGATTGAACCTGGTGCCGCTACCACCATGCCTCGCATAACTTCATCTTTTTCAATACCGCGCAAAAGGATACCGATATTATCACCGGCAATACCTTCATCTAAAATCTTACGGAACATTTCCACTGAAGTTGCCACCGTCTTATGATATTTATCAAAACCGATAATTTCCACCTCGGTACCGGGTTTAATTCGACCGCGTTCAACTTTACCTGTAACCACAGTTCCTCGTCCTGTGATGGAAAAGATATCTTCGATTGGCATTAAGAAGGGTTTATCAACTTCTCGAACTGGTTCGGGAATAAAATCGTCAAGGGCATTAATTAACTGCAGGATCGAATTGCAATCCGGACAAGTCCCGCATGCGCATTTAAGGGCTTTGAGTGCGCTACCGCGAATAATCGGGGTTTTATCTCCAGGAAATTCATATTTATTTAGAATATCGCGGATTTCCAATTCAACGAGGTCAATCAATTCTAGGTCGGACACCAGATCCATCTTATTGATATAGACCACAATCGCTGGCACATTAACCTGTCGGGCTAATAAGACATGTTCTTTAGTCTGAGGCATTGGACCGTCTGCGGCCGAGACAACCAGAATTGCGCCGTCCATTTGCGCCGCACCTGTAATCATATTTTTAATATAATCAGCGTGCCCCGGACAATCGATATGGGCGTAATGTCGCTTTTCACTTTCATACTCAACATGCGACACGGCAATCGTTAAAATCTTGGTTTCATCCCTTCGGCCTTGTGCAATACTGGCTTTTGCCACTTCATCATAACTCTTATACTCAGCCAGGCCCTTTTGAGAAAGCACGTGAGTAATCGCTGACGTTAAGACCGTCTTGCCGTGGTCTACATGTCCAATCGTGCCAACATTAACATGAGGTTTTTTCCTTTCAAACTTTGCTTTTGCCATTAGTTCCTCCTGATCGGGTTTTCCGACTCAATTTCCGTCGAAAACAACCGAAAATATAATTTTTTATTTTCATCTTTTTTTTATAATTCGTTTTGTTTCAAGCAAGTTTTAATCAGCCCACGGCCGGAATCGAACCGGCGGCCACATCCTTACCAAGGATGTGCTCTACCGACTGAGCTACATGGGCAAAAGGATAATTTTTAATTATAATATTTTTATCCCAAAATGTCAATATTTATTTTTAGACAACTCTGACAAAGCCAATACTTACTGAAAATGCCCAAGCGAATATTTTTTATTAGTCTCAGCGTCGCTTGAACATTTTTTTCAGAGTTTTCTTTTTATTACAAGATCTACTTAATCAACTAAACCCTATATTTTTATTTTGTATAGTTATTGTCTGCAGTTAGTTAGTATTTTATTAATGTCTTATTATGAAACTAAATTATATATATAAATTTTTCAATAATACAAGGAGAAAAATTTTTATATATCTTTTTCATTAAATACATTGTCCAATCAACTTCGACAAAAATATTTTTAAATAACTTTATGATTGATTAAATATCATACTTAAATTTTGTTAAAATGCAACAAGAAAATTTTTAAGAGCGGAGAACGGGACTCGAACCCGCAACCTTCTGCTTGGAAGGCAGAAGCTCTACCATTGAGCTATCTCCGCAGATTCTATAGTAATCTTACTAAAAGTTATTTAATGGGCAGGGAAGGATTCGAACCTCCGAAGGCAATCGCCAGCAGATTTACAGTCTGCCCCCGTTGTCCACTTGGGTACCTGCCCAACAGTCAAATATCAAAATCAAAGAAAACAACAAAATTCATTTTTGCTACAATACACAACTAACCGCCACAAGAAAGCTGTGTCTTTTTGAATCACGAAATTCATCACCAACAATTTTCAATTCCTGGCTTAAGCCGACAGAGGGATTCGAACCCCCGACCTGAGGTTTACAAAACCACTGCTCTACCAACTGAGCTATGTCGGCAAATTTTCTCAGTATAAATTTAATTTATACAATAAAATTTTTCTATAATATTATCTAAAAAATTGTATCTAGTCAAGAATCTTTTGCAATAGGCAGCGTCAAGATTTTTATACAAATTGGTTTTTCATCTATTATGGGTGTGTTAACCTTTTAAACATTACACAAGACCGAAGTTGCATCTTTTTATCTAACATCTCAATACTGAATCCACACAAAATATTATACCCTACCATCCAATATATTTGCCTGATGATGAAATGTGGTATCCAAAATTAAATATCTCGCGGAATAATAATTAATAATTATAGTTCATTGCACAATACGATGCTAGAAATACTGATAAAAACGATATATAGATATAGAGATACGGAGTGATAGAAAGACACAAAGATTATTAGATAGAAAGATATCAACCCGATTATTCTTTTGTTGTAATAAGTTGGATACAATTTTGAATGATTGGGGTTATATTTATCAGTAAGCGTCAAGATTCTTGTGTAAATTGTTTTTCATCCATAGGTATGCTTTCATTGCTAAATATGTTATATTGATTATGGTTAAACAAGTTGGCAGATACATCTTTTTCTTTAACATATCAATGCTGAATTTACACAAAATATAATACACTACCTATTTATCATTTTTATCATTATATCTCTTTATATATATCTTCATCCTTATCATTGGATAATCAACATTGAGCTTTTCTATCACAACACCCAATCTAATGAAAAAACAAAATAAGCCAAAGATTGCCTTTGTTATCTTTTTTAAGTTTTTCTATACCCAATCTAACCCGTAAAAACCGAACAACCCGA
>FMJZ01039839.1_pt1 | contig 18279 bp, 17 predicted proteins | sample 1987881 | NCBI WGS metagenome assembly FMJZ01 (sample SAMEA4378227, study PRJEB15110) | soil metagenome | biome: soil; feature: Field; material: Soil | place: India | collected 2015-03-11 | depth 0 m
AGTTTCAGTTCTCAGAACCATTAAGTTTTTATTGTTAGGCTGGGCTTAATGTCCAGTCTAACAATAAATTAAAAAAATTTACTTTAACAAAATTTTCGCAAATCTATTTTTGTATAAAAAAGTTAATTTTTTGCGAACTTTTTCCGAAAAAATATCTGGTTCGATGAACTGAAATCATTAAAAGCACGATGTGGCCCTCCCTCTGCCGAGCATGGAGGGTTTTTTTATTTTATAACCTATCATTGCAAAAATTTATCCATTCACACTGAACACATTGGTTAGCAGTTGCTGATGTGTCAGGATGAATGCATTTTTCTAAGTCTTTCCTGATATTTTCAGTTATTTTTATAACTTTAAATCTATATTTTTCATCAACATCTATTCTATGCACTTTATTTTGATCCCTATAAGCAATAAAACCAGTTTTAAAAGATAATCCCGTCACCTCTTCAAGACAAATTCCATAAGCTGTAAGTTGTAAAATATGACTTTTTTCTGGCTTATGACCGTATGTTTTGAACTCTACTGGATAAATAAATTTTCCATCATTTAATACCATATCTATTTCTCCAATAAGCCCATATCTTTTTGAATAAACTTTTACATAAAATTTTTTCTCTGCTTTTTCAAGTCCAAACTTTACCAATGTTCTTCTTAAAAATAAGTGTACAGATTCTTTATGAAGTTCACTACCCTGTCTTACCCAGAGAGGTTCTGCTGGATGACCAAAACCAAGTAAAATAAAATATGGTATTCTTGGACAAAAAGTATACTGTCTTATCAAACTTATAGGTATTTCAAACAACAAGATACGGCTCCTTATATTTTTTAAACATATTTTCATGTCCAATCTGGAAATAAAGATCATCTTCTGAAAGTTTTGTATTTACAATGAAGGCACAGTCACCCTCATCATTAACATATTTTTTCAATATTCTTTGGGCAGCTCTTATTTCTGCTGGAAAAACAAATCCCCACATTACAGATTTTTGAATAGACACAAAGCCAAGTTCTTTCAATTCTTTACGAAGTTTTTCTCTCTTCTTATTTGATTCTATATCATAACATATTAAGACTTCTTTTTCTATTTCCATAATTACCACCTGAACAAATAAGGTTTGTATTTTTTAGCTCCTTGAAAAGTCGCTGAAAGTTTATAAATCTGTCTTTGTATAATATTTTCGAGTTTAACTCTTTTATTATGATAAGGATATTTTTTGCCAATTGTCTTATGGATTTCAGTCAAAATCAAATTTTTACAATCCCTATCAAGTTCTGTTTTTTTATCAAAAAAATTTCTGAACTTTATTATCACTCTATCCACAACCCAGGCTCTATATTCTTCCATTATATCAAGCACAAGTGCTGGTTTTCCTGGCCTGAAAGTGTGAAGAATACCTTCATAAATTTCAAGCCCTGCATTAACAACACAATGCCATATAACAGAAAAAAGTATAGAATAACCAAAATTTAATGCTTGATTGGAAATTGTTTTTGCACCTCTACCCTCTCTTTCATAAAAGTCAGATGACAAAAGATTTGTTTCTTTCAATGTCTTCCAATAAATGTCTGCTGCTTTACCTTCCAGACCTAAAATTATATCTCTCCAGTTCTCTCTATCAAGTTTTATATTTTCAAGAACATTTAATATTTTTTCAATTTCAGTTAAACCTTTGTTTATTATTTCTTTTTTGTATTCTTCACTACTCCTATTTATATATTTGGCAAAATATTTTATTACACTCTCCTGATTATGTATTTTCCCTATTATAAATTCTCTTGCGACTTCTCTTGCTTCAACAGACTCAACAAATTTGAATTGGGCTTTTCTTACAAGGCTTATCGAATGATTATTCAAAGGAGAAACCCCTGCTACTTGAATTCCCCTGAAATCAAGAAAGAAAATCTTAATTCCTCTTTCTGCACATTGCAAAATGAGATCAGAAGATAAACTTACACCTTTACTGCATATAGTTATTGTTTTAATTTTTGAAAGTGGATATTCGAGTTTCTTTTCCTTATCCTGCCACACAACAAGCATATTATGATCAAGCCTTAAAGCCTCAGCATAATCTGTAATAAGAATATGTTTCATCTTAACCCCCTTATTTTTGTGCTTTCACATACCTTCTCTGTGCCTCCTCTGGCATAAATCCATTAGCTTCATATTCAACTAATACATTATCTTTATTTGCCTCTATAATCCTTACTTTTCCATATCTTACTCCATCTTTCTTGTCTGATCTTGGTCCTAAAATTATCTTTTTAATTTCTTCATCATTTAAGAAATAAATATTATCAAGATTTAACTTAACTAAAGGTATTAAAAGTCGATAAATACTTCCTTTGTTATTTTCCAAAATCTTACATAATTCTTCATCTATTCCAGGAAGCAAGTTTGTTACAAATTGTTCTATAGAAAGTTGTATTCTATAGTAAGATCTATTTTTTGTACCAGGACAAATCCATAATCTATTAATATAACTTTTTTCTTTATCTGTGAGTTCAATCTCTCTCCATTCATCCATTGGCACATACTTTTCTGGATAAGGTTTATAAACTTCTCCAACAGGAACTATATTTTTGTCATAATACAAAACAGGATGTAATACAAAAGATTCTTTATCAATTTTACCATCTTTAATTTCAAAACCAATTGATGCCCTATCACTTATTTCTACAAGTTGATAAGTTTTTGCCCCATATAAATCTTTTCTTTTTATTCTGAAACCGCCACTTGGTGATTTTATTACATTTACAGAAAAGACTTTTCTTGCCTTAACTCTTGGGTCTGTAATAGATTTACCACCATAGAGATTTTTGAAAAATTTTTTTATAATATCAATATCAATTTTGTTATCCTTAATCGGCTTTCCAAGTTTGTCTTTTATTTCATTACTTTCTAATATATTTTCTATAAATTTCCTTCCAGGAAAAGTTAATTCTTTGTTGAAAATTTTTATTTTGAAGTTGTCAGATTCAAAGATTTCATCTTTAGTAAGATAATTTTTTTTATCCGAATTCGTAAGAAGTGATAAAAGTTCAACTTTTTGAGTTGTGTATCTCAAACCTTCAAGAATATTAAAGATGGCTTTTTCATTTTCATTAAAAGGTTCTTTCGCAATTTTTGCAAAAAAATCAAAAGTTTTGGTTTTATTCACAAAAAATCTTAAAGGGATTTTATTTGAGATTTCTTTCCACTCATCAAAATTTTTATTATTAGCGTCAATAAAACTTTTTCCATTTCTATATCTTAAATATGGAGAAATCAGATTGAAGATATTTTCTTCATTTTTTTTAACCATTACACAATTTTTTGTGTCAAAACCAAAATATAGCTTTTCTTTATACAATATTACAGGCACAAATTTTTCACCATATATTCCATCTTTGAATACACTTGTCGAATAAAAGTCTTTCTTTTTGAGTTTATGTATTGAACTCAAGGCTTTTGCCTCTATAACTTTTATACCTTCTGGTAAACATTTATTAAAATCCCCACTCTCGACATTAAAGAATAATGCTATTGAAGCATCCACAACATGGCTATATAAACTCTGGCCTTCTCTATTCTTAGTTAGCTCTTTATTTCCCGTAACCAAATCTTTTCTGAATTGTTGAATTAATTCACTATCAACTTTTGAAATATTTACTCTAACTTTTGAGTATTCTTTTTTTATATTCTTTACTATTAGTTTCAATAAATACGATTGTGTTCCATTAACTCTTGCTGCAAGAGAGTTATTTAAATAATTAACAAGTAATTCTCTATATTCTGGGATAAAAAGAGCTATCCTTAAATCTCTTTGAGTATCTTTATCAAGCCTCGAAAATATTATTTTACCTTTATATGTGCCCTCTAAAATACCTAACTTAGTCAAAGTGTTAGTAATAATTTTTTTTATTTCATTTTTATCATCTGTACCATATAGTTCATTAAGAAATGAGTTTGATAGTTCATCAAATTCCCATAGACCATTTTCTCCTCGGGATTTTAATTCTCTATTACCTCTTACTGATGAGTAGATAAGATTCATTTCATCATTAAAAACAGCACCATATTGTTTCTTTGTCCAGCTTCTTGGTAAAATGTGATCTATATCTCCATTTTCACCAATTGGATCGCCAGTATATGGACAGAGAGAATTAAATCTCATTATTCTTTCAATCTTGCTATTAAAGGCTTTTTCTTCATCAAATTTTTCTTTATCTTTTGAAGGCTTGCCTTTTATACTTTTTAGTTCTTCTTCAAAAGAAAACTCATTTTGTTCAGCTATAAAATTTATCTCTATCTTTTCATCTTTTTTAACTTTTTTATTTTTCAATTTTTCAAGTATTAATTTAGAAATAACATCTGCTTGTTTTCTAACAAGTCTATCTACAACACCATCAAAAGGTCGAACGCTATCAGCAAAGAGTCTTGTAAACATCACTGAATTATCAAACTCACTTGACCTGAAAGCATTTTCTTCATGACAGATTTCACATATTTTTGAAAAACCATGCCTATCTCCTTCAAGTACATTGTATATCTGAGCAAAACTCCATATATCCGAATATCTATCAGGATTATCTTTTTTTATGTATTCTGAAATTTTCTTTGCCCCTTCAATAACATCTTTATATATTGATAATAATCCGTTTTGTTCTTTTTCTAATTTTTTACAATTTTTTTCATCATTCAATGCCATTTCAAGTTTTGCCCTTAATTTATTACCTTCCTTCTTAACAAGCTCACTACAATCATGGGCAATACCCATAAGTGTTTTTCTTTTCACCTTTGTATTCTTTAAAAAGTTATAAAAATTATTGACTTCATCTTGATTCATTTTTACATCGAGTATACCACCAATAATAATATGGGATAAGTTTGCCTTATGTTTTGTATGAAGATTACATTTCTTAAGAATTGTATTATTTGCATCCCACAAGCCTTTTTTTGCATTTTCCTGTTCTACAAAGTAAGTTCTGGCTATAGAAAGTAATAGTTCAACATCTTTTTCATTATTTATAGTTTGTTTTAAAGAATTAATTGCTTTCTTATATTCTTCTGTTGATTTATCTTTTGATAATGACAAAAGTCTGAATTTGTATGGGTCTTTATCCTTTACTCTATCAAAAAACCTCTGTAAAATTCTGGCAAGTTTGTCATCATCTGAAATTTTTTGTTTTTCAAGAGAAACCCATTTATTTTCTAGTAAGCCTTCTTTTATATGAGAATCTGATTCTTTTTCAAGAAGTTTATTAACAATTTCTTTCCAATTTCCATATTTTTCACTAAGTTTTTGTGGATCTAAATAGAGTGTTTGACAATCAGGTATATTTCTATTGTTCATATCCTCATAAGGAGGAATTGTCTCTATTGGATCTAATCCAAACCATATATCTAATAAACTTTTATCTTCCTTTAACAGTTTTATCAACTTTGATCTTCTATTTTTCAGTTCTTCGTTTCCAGAAGTATGCCAGCTTCTTACCTCACGAAGAATTATTTTTTTAAGTTTCTTTTCATCCCAATAATCACCATTTTTCATTTTCTCATCATTAAAATATTTTCTTAATACTCGCAATTGAAAATTACTGATATGTGCTACAAGCTTGAAGAATTTATCTTTATTAAAATTATCTTTAAATAAATCATCAATAGGAGTTTCAGCAAAAATTACAGCTTTTATTTCTTCAAAATATTTTTTTCTTGGCTTTGCACCACCAACCATTTCGTTGTAAAATTGAGAAATTGTGTCTACAAATTCATCATAAAAATCCTGAAGTTCTTCAGAATATTCAAAATTGTTTTTTTGGCAATATTCTTTTAGTGTTAATCTTTCAGATTGTTTTGAATCTTTTTTGGTAAGAAATTTTGAATTTTCATTATCTACAATTTTTTTGAACCAGTCTGGATTGCTGCTATTTTTCAAAATCTGCTCTGTTAATTTTTCCTCTTTGTTTAAGGATTCTGGAAAAAGACGAACAATAAAATCTAAAAAATCAAAATTATTAAGAATATCTTCATTCATATCCTCAATGATGTAATTAAAACCTCTTCTATTTATTAAGCCAAAAATGAAGTCTTTTTGTGCTTTGTTTAATTTTGAAAAATCCCACTTAAATTCTTTTTCAAGTATTAATTTTAAAAGTCTTTTGGCTAATTTTCTTCTCTTATAACCTCTTCTTTGATGTCTTTTTGTTCTTCTGTCAAGTTGTGATAACTTAAAATTTGCCTCATCAATTACAATAACATTACCTTCAACATTCTTTAAGCTATCTTTCTCTGTTTCAGCTATAACAATACCGGTATTTTTTGCTCCCTGATCAATTGAAACGACAAATTTCATTTTACTTCCCCCATTATAAAATTTTAAAATATTGAATTTTATCGGAATAAATGTTTTCAAATTAAAGAATCAAGTAAAGATTAATTGAATAAAATTTTAAATTTTTGAAAACAGATTTTAACCCTAATTTATCAACCAAAAAACTTGTATAAAATTAAATTTTATAGTATATTAAAATAAAGTCAGTAAACCTTACAGGGGGTTTAATGTATTCTTCAAAATCTCATAGACCAACTTGGGCTGAGATAAATATTGATGTAATAAGAAGTAATGTTAAAAAAATCAAAGAAAAGTGCGATCCTGATATTCAGATAATAGGCATTGTAAAAGCTGATGCTTATGGACATGGAGCAGTGCAGATTTCACAGGAACTCACAAGGCTTGGCATTACTTATCTTGGAGTTGCAACGCTTGATGAGGGAATTGAATTAAGGACAAATGGTATAACTATTCCTATAATTGTGTTTGGGCCAGTAGAACCCAATGAATTCAGCAAGCTAATGGAATTTAACATTTATCCTGTAGTAAGTAATTACAATTACGCAAAAGAGCTTGCTGAGAATTATAGATATAGAGGTTTGTTTCCAAAGGTTCATATTGAGATAGATACAGGAATGGGTAGACTTGGTGTCCCATTTGATAATGCTTTACTTGAAATAGAACAAATTTCAAACATAAATGGTATGATAATTGATGGTATTTTTACGCATTTTCCTTCGGCAGACAGTGATATTGAATTTTCAAAATTTCAGCTTGATAGTTTTATCCATATAATTGAAGAAACAAAAAGGCTTGATATAAAAATAAAGAATTTCCATATTGCAAATAGTGCTGGAATTTTCAATATAGAAGGAGTTGCTACTGCTCCATTTAATATGGTAAGGCCGGGACTTGCGATTTATGGATATTCAACAACGAAAAATAGTGAATTAACAAACTCAATGCAACTTAAGACAAAAATAATAGAAATAAGAAAAATGAAAAAAGATGAAACCGTAAGCTACTTACGCACCTATAAGATTCAGAAAGATAAAGAATATATCGCTGTTTTACCTGTTGGATATGCTGATGGAATACCTACAACCTACTCCAACAAAGGTTATGTTACTATAAAAAACAAAGCATATCCAGTGGTTGGAAGAGTATGTATGGACTACACAATGGTTTCTCTTGGAGAATCGCCTGAAGATATAAAAATTGGCGAAGAAGTGATAATTTTTGGTAATGAGTTTATGAGCGTAGAAAAATTTGCTAAAATTTGTTCATTAATTCCTTATGAAGTAACTTGTAATGTTTCAAAAAGAGTACCAAGAGTATATATAAGAAAGGAAGATAGAGGATAAAAAAGTGACAATAATCGATGTTCATACTCATATATTTCCAGATAATATAGCCGAAAATGCAATGAAATCTTTATCTCATGGAGAACTTACATATTATGGTAATGGAACATTAAATTCATTGTTAACATTTATGAAAGAAGATGGAGTTGATTTTTCTATGAATCAACCTGTTGCAACAAAGCCAGAACAGGTCAAAAGTATAAATAGAAAAGTTGTTGAATGGAATAAACTTCATATAAATTTTATCTCTTTTGGTGCTTTACATCCTGAGCTATCAAAGGAAGAACTCGATGATGAGATTGAATTTTTAACTTTAAATGGGGTGAAAGGAATTAAACTCCACCCAGAATATCAATGTTTTTATCCTGATGACCCAAAAATGACTGAAATATATGAAAAATGCAATAAATATGGACTATTCATATTTTTTCATGCAGGTAAAGATATTTCATTCAAAACTGTTCATGGAACACCAAAAAGGTTTGCAGAAGTCGCAAAAATAAAGAATCTTAAAATAATACTTGCCCATATGGGTGGTTATAAAATGTGGGATGAGGTTGGAAATACCCTTGTTGGTCTTATGAATGTTTATTTTGATACATCCTTTTGTGGTGAGCTTGAAAATCACCAGATGAAAGAATTGATATTTGCTCATAGCCCATATCACATTCTTTTTGGTAGTGATTTTCCGTGGGAGAGAGCAATAAATATGATAAAAAAAATAAAATCACTAGATCTTGGTTATTCAATAGAAGAATTAATATTTTACAAAAATGCCAGATGGCTGTTTGATCTCTAAAAATAATTTTAAGGAGTTTAGATATGGTTAGTTACAAAGATTTAGGTTTTGTAAACACAAGAAAAATGTTTGAAGCTGCTATGAAGAACGGATTTGCCGTTCCTGCTTATAACTTCAACAATATGGAACAACTTCAGGCAATAGTCACTGCCTGTCTTGAATCACAATCGCCTGTAATATTACAGGTTTCAAAAGGTGCGAGAGAATATGCAGACCAGACTTTGCTCAGGTATATGGGACAGGGTGCAGTTGAAATGATGAAAAGAATGGCAAAAGAAAAAGGCCTGGGTGAAATTCCTATAGCACTTCACCTTGATCATGGTGGAGACTTTGAAATCTGTAAATCCTGTATTGACAGCGGTTTTTCATCTGTAATGATCGATGGTTCTCACCTCTCTTATGAAGAAAATGTTGAGCTTACAAGAAAAGTTGTAGAATATGCACACAAGTATGATGTCACTGTAGAAGGTGAGCTTGGAGTTCTTGCAGGAGTTGAAGATGATGTTAAGGCTGAACACCATTCTTACACAAAGCCAGAAGAAGTTGAAGATTTTGTAAAGAAAACAGGTGTTGATTCTCTTGCTATAGCTATTGGAACTTCTCATGGTGCTTATAAGTTCAAGCCCGGTCAGAAGCCAGAAATAAGACTTGATATCCTTCACGAAATTGAAAAGAGAATCCCAGGTTTTCCAATTGTTCTTCATGGTTCTTCTTCTGTTCCACAGGATGCTGTTGAAACTATCAATAAATACGGTGGAAAATTAAAAGACTCTATCGGTATTCCAGAAGATCAATTAAGAGAAGCAGCAAGATCTGCTGTATGTAAGATAAACATTGATTCAGACGGAAGACTCGTTATGACAGCAAAAATCAGAGAAATTTTTGCTACAAAGCCAGAAGAATTCGATCCAAGAAAATATCTCGGTCCTGCAAGAGAAGCATTAAAGCAAATGTATATCGCAAAGAACAAAAATGTTTTAGGTAGTGCAGGGCAGGCTCCAGCTATTATGGCACTTTTAAAGTAAATAAAAAAAGAGATGCGGTTTTTTACCGCATCTCTTATTAAATTTTAAAAATTTCCGAAATTAATAATAGATGTGGTATAATAAAATATGAAGAAAATTTTTTTAATATTTCTTATCTTTTGTATTGTCATTTCTTTATTTTCTCAATCACAGAAAACGTCGGGACAAAGAAGTTCAAAAGTATATGTTCCTCTTCCCGGAATGAAAGAAAAGTTTGACACAGAAGATGTGATACAAAAACTTTTATACGTCAAACAACTACCCATTGAAAAGAAAAAACTTGAAATTGAAGACTACAAGATAGAAAACGAAATAATAAAAGACATAGTAAAATACTTGAGAAATCTTGATGATAAATCAAAGAGACTTTATGACTACCAGACCCCTTTTAAAGAAATGCAAGGCATAAGTCCAGATGAAAATATAATAGAAATTTTTGCTTCAAGAAAGGCTAAAAAACAGGATTACAAGATCAAAATAAATGAAATTGCAAAACCCGATTCTTTTATGAGCGACCCTGTAGAAAGAAACAAAATTCTTCCACCATCTGAATTCACAATAAAGATTGGAAAAGATGAAATAAAAATAACTTTCAAAGGTGGAACGATATATAATTTATATGAAATTTTAAAAAATGCAGCCCCAGAAATTTTAGAAACAAGAATAGTAAATGACACTCCTACTACTGCTATTTTAGTAATTTCCGGGAAAAATACTGGAGCAGAAAATAAAATCACATTTTCTGGCAAACTCGACACATTGCTTAACATCGGTATCTTAAAAAAATCCGATGAGAAAAAATTTGAAAAAAACATCTACTTTGACAATGTAAATGTATTATCTGGAGAACCTTTAATAACAAAAAATGCCGTATCTATGACTCCTTCCTCAAAAATAGAAAAATCTGTGAAAGAACAGATAAAAGAAAATTACTTTCTTTCTTTGAATGTTGAATTCAATATTTTCACAGAAGATAAAAAAGAAAAAACATTTTTCACAAATGGCAATGGAGACTTGGTTCTTATGGAATCTGTTGCTGTTAGCAATGTAATAGTCGGAGGTGGAAAACTCATTTTGGACATAACCGAAGAAGAAAAACCAAAAGAAATAATCACCAATTTTACTGACTTTTTCACAATAATCTATTCTGACGGTTCAAAAGGAAGCTATCAATTTATCTCAAATGCAAATTATACCTTTGGTTTACCAAAAAATAAAGAGATAGAAAAAATAGTACTCGAAAATCAAAATACAGACAAAGAAGTAAAAATAGCAAATATAAAAATATTCAGCACCCCTGATGATGAAAAATTCACACCCAAAAATTATATCACAAAAGCAAGCGATGCAGAATTTGAACTTGATGGTGTTAAAATAAAAAGGAAAAATAATAATATTGATGATGTTATAGATGGTGTAACACTTAATTTAAAAAGAGAAACAGATTATCCTGTTACAGTAAAGGTGGATTATAATTATCAAAAAATTGAAGAAGCTATCCTTGACTGGGTAAATGCCTACAATCAGGCAATGGAATATTTGCATATAGTAACAGAACCAAATCTTGACAAAACACCTCTTCATGAAAGAAATCAGGAAAATCTTAAGAAAGGGGTTTTTCAGGCTGAAAATAGCTTTATTTCTCTCAAAAATAAGTTAAGACAGGTTGCAGCAAATTCTTATAAGACAAAATATGAGAGAGAAATAGCTGTACTTGAACAGATTGGTATATATACAAAAAGAACGGGCAATTTCGTGGCTAACTCCGAAGAATGGGAAAGTGCAAAAATGGGACTTTTAAACGTTGATCAAGAAAAATTAAGAAGTGTTTTAAAATCCAGGCTTGACGGTGTTGAAGAGCTTTTTGCAAGTGATCAGGACGGAGATCTTGTTAAAGAAAGTGGTGTAGCTGTAAGTGCAAACCAAAACTTAAGGGTAGCAATAGGTAATGGTAGTTTTACTCAAATGAGAATAACCGCAAACGATAGAAGAATAAAAGACAAACAAAAAGATGTAGAAGAGATGACAGCAAAACTTTCTGACTATGAACTTGAACTCAGAAGAAAATACGGAAAGATGAATCAGGCTCTATCTGAAACAGAAGCAAAACAAAAATGGCTAAACAATCAATTTAAGTCTCAACAACAATAATTTTTTATTTAATTCTTTTCCAGACAACTCCATCTTTTGTATCACGTAATTCAATTCCTCTTGAAAGCAAAATGTTTCTTATCTCATCTGCTCTTGCATAATTTTTTTCTTTCTTTGCCTTGATTCGCTCTTCTATTAATGTCCTTTCTTCTTCTGACAATTCATCCTGCTTTTTATCAAAGAATATAAATCCAAGAACAGTATCAAACTTAATAAATGTATCAATGACTTTATTGGCTAATTCTCGAGTAATCTTCTCAAAATTTTCATAATAACTATTTATCAACTCAAAAATTGCTGCCATTGCTTCAGAAATGTTCAAATCATCATCCATCGCATCTTCAAATTTTTTAATCTGATTAATAAGAACTTTATCAAGAAAATCATCAATTTTGCCAGTAGAGCTTACATTCTTTAAAGAGAATATAAAATCATCTATCCTTTTAAGTGATGAGTTTGCCTGAGTAAGTAAGTCAAAAGTAAAATTGAGAGGCTTTCTATAGTGAGTTGTTATCAAGGCATATCTTATAGCCCTTGGCGAATAACCCTTTGCAAGCAAGTCTCTCAAAGTAAAAAAATTCCCCTTTGATTTTGACATTTTTTCTCCATTGACTATCAGATGGACAGAATGCAACCAGTAGTTAACAAACTTCTTACCACTATAAGCCTCACTCTGTGCTATCTCATTTTCATGATGAGGAAAGAGATTGTCAATTCCACCACAATGAATATCAAAAGTCTCTCCAAGTAGCTTCATACTCATAACAGAACATTCTATATGCCAGCCGGGTCTTCCCTCTCCAAAAGGAGAATTCCATTTTACATTTCCATCTTCTGGAGTCCATTTTTTCCATAAAGCAAAATCTGAAATATTCTCTTTTTCATACTCATCAAGACTTACTCTGCCACTTGCTCCAGCTTTAAGTTCATCTTTTTCAAGATGTGCAAGTTTACCATACTCTTTAAATTCAGAAATCTTAAAATAGATTCCATCGTTTGTTTCATAAGCATAACCTTTTTCCATTAAAACCTTTATCATATCAATCATTTCATTTATATACTCTGTTGCAGCTGGATAGTATGTTGCCTTTTTAATATTCAGGGCTTCAATATCTTCAAAAAAGGCTTTTTTATAGATATCTGTATATTCTTTTAAGGTCATTTTCTTTGCTATCGAGTTCTTAATCGTTTTATCATCTACATCAGTCAAGTTCATTACCTGAATAACCTTAAAACCTCTGTATTCAAGCCATCTGTGAAGCAAATCTTCAAAAATAAATGTTCTCAAGTTGCCAATATGAGGGTAATTATACACTGTTGGTCCACAGGTATACATTCTTACTTCGCCATCTTTGATTGGCTTGAATTCTTCTTTTTTTCTTGTCAGACTGTTATAAAAAAATATCGCCATGTTAGCACTCCCTATTTAAATTATAACATATTTTTTTGCAAAAATTAAACTTTTTTAAAAAAAACGGCTTGACAAATATTAAAAAATTGTTTAACATTTAAATAGCTTATTTTCTGTCCTATACTATAGGAGGAGGTGTGTATGAATAAAATTCTCATAATAAAATCTAAAAAAGATGAAGCAGAAGAGCTAATAGCTGAGCTTAAATATGAAGGTTATGATGTTCAGGTAGATAGTTCAGATAATTTACTGCATCTCATAAAAAAGAATGATTTTTCAGCTATAGTTCTCTTCTCAAATATTAATAATATAGAGCTTGTCTCTGATATAAGAAAAACAGATTTCAAGATACCGATAATTGTAATATCGGATTCTGGGAACATTCAGGACAAAATCTATGCTTTCAATATAGGTGCAGATGATTACATCCAGATTCCTTTTTCAGAACATGAGGTGGTAGCAAGAATAAAAGCTCACATAAGAAAGTTAACTTATCTCAAAAAAGAAGATCAATCAGCAGCCGTAATATATTCAGATACAGACTATAGTTCTGGAACAATCGGAAATTCAAAAGTCTATTTCGACAGACTTATTATTAAAAGAGGCAATGAAGAAATTTTCTTGACCAATAAAGAGGCTGGAATTTTGCAACTTCTCTATAAAAACAGAGGAAAAGTAGTATCAAGAGAAGATATTATAAATGAAGTCTGGAATGGAGATACTTACATAACCGAAAGAGTAATTGACACAAACGTAGTTTCTATAAGAAAAAAACTCAATGATACAGGTAAAAAGCCCAAATATATAAAAACAGTCTTTGGTATAGGATATAAACTGGTTGATGAAGAATAAATTTTTAGTCATTTTATTGTTTCCAGCTTTCTTATTTGCTGCCTCTACTTTAGTGTCACCTATTCCTGTTAAAAATAAGTTTAATATCTCTGTGCTTTATGATATTAATAATACAAATTCTATTTTAAATAACCTTTCTATTTACAGCGGTTATGGTTTAGATGATAAGAGAGAATTAGGGACTTTTGTTTACATAAATGGTGCCTTATTAAACTTCAAAGGAATTATCAGTCAGATAGAACCTTTTACAGTTAGTGGAATGTTTGAAATTGGGTATGATTTAACACAGGGATTTAATACAGGTTTATCAATATTTCTTGATGTAGAATTATACAAAATTATCGGTGTATACGTAGGTGCAAGAGGTAGATATCCATCTATTTTTCTTCTTAACAGTTCTGGAAGAGTTGAACAGGGAGTTAACTTTATTCCATTTGCTGGAATACATATTTTAAGAAATAGTTCTTTCTCCTTCTTAATAGAAGGTGGGCTTTCATTTTCATGGAATAATCAATATCCTTTGCCAGTAATATCTTGCGGAATTAACTATCTATTCTAAACCAAGAGAGTATAGAACTATATTAACACCCATACGAATTGCTTCTTCACGTTTTTCCAACGGATCATTATGAACTTCTTCTGGATCCCAGCCATCCATAATATCAGTATTAAAAGCATAAAAAACAGCAAGTCTTTTACCTATAAAAATACCAAGACCCTCTGGAGGACCACCATCATGCTCATGGATTTTTGGAATGCCATTTTTAAATTTATAAAAACAGTTATAAATACTTTGAAAGAAAGGAACTTTAACTAATTCTTTATCTGGAAAAATTTCTTTCATCAACTTTCTGAATGACTTATCCATACCATAATCATCATTTGCAAATAAAAACCCACCATTTTCAAGAAAAATTTTAAGATTCTTCTTTTCTATTTCAGAAAGTTCAATAGGAACATGCCCATTAATAATTAAAAAATAATGTTCAAAAATATTAATATCATCAAGTGATAATTCATAAATTTTATCGTCAACTTTGACATTTGTTCTTTTTTTTAGTTCAGAAATAAAATTTTTAACCCCCTTTCTTGCATTATAATAATCTCCTTTCGGATATTTTACAAGAACTATATCAAAACTGTATAGATTTACAAATGAAAATAGCAGTATTAAAAATATTTTACCCATTTTTCCCCATCAAAAATTTCATAAGGTTTAAATCTAATTTTATAATTCATTTTTATAACATCCTTAATATAATATCCAAGATACAAATAGCTCTTGTTCATTTCCTTTGCAAGTTCTATTTCTTTCATTATACTGAAAAAACCAAGCCCTCTTTTTCTCACATCTGGATCATAGTAAAAATAAACAGAAGATAAAGCATCAAGAGTTTCATCTACTATACCAACACCCACAAGACTCTCGCCAGCATAATAATTCATCTGGATTATTGAAGGATAGCCTGTATGAATGCATTCAAATTCGCTTATTAAATCTGACGGTCTCAATTTTCTTTTGTGAATCTCGGCAATATACTTCTGGTAGAGGAAAAAGTTTTTAAAATCTATTTCAGATTTTTTCAATTCAATTTTAATATCTTGATTTTTTTTTAATATTCTTCTCAAAGACTTATCAGGCTTAAAATTCTTTATATCGATTCTTAATGGTCTGCACTCACTACAATCAGGACAAGAATTTCTATAAAAAAAATTTTTTATTCTCCTGAAGCCCTCTGATAAAAGCAAAGAATACGCATCAAATAAAACACTCTCATCATACAAATAAATTTCTGCTTTACATACTCTAAAGTCTTTAAAATATGGACAGTTTGATTCCTCATAGGTATGAAAAACCTGAAAATTTTTCATATGGTTTATCTTCATAAATTTCACCACAAAAATTCAATTTTGTAAACAACATTTTCAAGTGGGTGAGTGAAATTATAATCAAAGACAACCGATTTAGAATTTTTCCATCTGTAATATTTATTCTTACCAGAAATCCAGTAATCATAAAAAAAAGAGTAAAATTTTTCTTCTTTTGTTGAAAGAATATTAAATAATTCAATATTTCCAGTTATTTCAAAGGGTTCCTTTTTATTATAAAAATAAAAATCATATTTTTCTGGCATAAATAAATACATATTGTTTGATATATGGTTTGCCTTCCATTTTTTTATCTCGATTTTCTGAACCTCATAGATTGAGAAATTAGTCAAGTTTGTTACTACTATTTGTAAATTTGAAAAAGCTAAAACCCTTTCAACCGATTGATAAGGATAAAGTGTAATCTTTGCTTTAATAAGAAAAAATGAATTTGTTTTTATCTCCTTAAAAGGATCAGGAATTGATGGCAATTCTGTTGAAAAATTCTCTTCAACAACAGGGGAAGAAGGTTCTTTTGGTTCTTCAAGAGCAAAAGACAAATTTATAATAAATAAAAGAAAAATAAACTTTTTCATTCTCCAAACCTTATATCAAATGAAATAAAACTTAACTTTTCAATATCAGTTATACTTGACTTAACATCTTCAACATAAGCAAGTCTTGGACCTTTCCACAATTCTTTGAGAAATAAATCTATATTTTCTGCCTTACCTTCGGCAACAACTTTAACACTTCCATCCCACTGGTTAGCCACCCAACCGACTATTCCAAGCTCATTAGCTTTAATTTCAACAAAATATCGAAAGCCTACTCCCTGAACCCTTCCAGTTATTATTGCTTCCAATCTCTTATACATAATCTACTCATACTGAATTAATTCTGTTTTATAACTTACAATTTTATCACCATGAAAACTATCTACAAGATTATAGACATTCTCAAGAATACTCTGTAAATATGAGCTATCATTAGAAACAGCCGCAACTGCAAGCTGTGCCCTACTATTTACTTCTTCTGTGTCTGTGACTTCTGAAACACTTACATTAAATTTTTTTCTTATCATATCTTTTAAACTTCTTATTATATTTCGTCTTTCTTTTATAGTTTCTTGATATGGAATTATCAAATCTATCATAAGTATACCTACAACCATAGCTTTCCCCATTCTACTGTTTTTTGAAAATAAATTTCAATTTTTTTGGTAATATTGTCAACTCCATTTTTCTTGTATTAAACATTTCTCCATCCATATGGGCTATCATTTCTTCTTCTGACTCTATTGTTATTTTATCTGTTTTAAAATAACTTACATAAGGAAGTGAAAGATGTTTCCCATTAAGTGCTTTGAGTAAATTTTCAAGCCTTTTAACTATAGGCAAATCTTTAACTATACATACATCAAGATATCCATCATCTACTTCTGCTTCTATAGTTAAAGGAACGCCACCTCCCGTAGTTTTTCCATTACCTACGCTTATTAAAAAAACATCTTCACTATATTTTGAACTTGCAGAAATAAATAGTTTATTTGCTTTATAAAAAATGATATTTTTAAAAATTTGAAAATAATATTTTGCTTTACCTCTAAGGAAAAAAGATTTATTGTAATCATGGGCAACTTTGGCAGCAAAACCTACTCCAAGTTCATTACAAAAATATCTATCATTACACTTAACTATATCAACTAACCTCTCTTCCCCATTAATTATATCAATAATATATTCTTCCTTAAAAGGTGGCTTAAAACCAAGATTTTTTGCCATATCATTACCACTTCCTACTGGCAAGACCCCAAGTGAAAAATTTCTATCAATTACATCTTGCAAAACTTCGTTTATAGTCCCATCTCCACCAAGAAGAAGAATTTTATTAAATTCAGTATTTGACCATTTGTTTATAAAAGCTATTGTATCTTCTCTCGAATGACTTACTATATGGTTATAATTAATTTTGTGTTTGTCAAAAATCTTTCTCACAAGTGGTAAGGTTTTAATTGGTTTTCCATTACCTGAAAATGGATTTACAATTATAAGAAAATTATCAAACATATTTACCTCAACTATATAAAATTTTAACCTGTAATTAAGAATAAATCAAACTTTGTGTTATTTACTCAAAAAAGGCTATGTATAAAACTTGACATCATAACTACACTATGCTAAACTTATATATAAAAGAGGTAAATATTTATGGGCAAAATGCGGGTTTCTGTTCCTTTCGTTCAAATTTACAAAACATTTCAGAAAAGTTTAGGTGAAGAACAAGCTGAAGAGATAGTAGAAGAATTATATAAAGTTATAGAAGAAATAAAAAAAGAACAGGCAACAAAAGAAGGTTTGAATAATTTTCGTCTCGAATCAAAAGAAGAATTTGAAACTTTAAAAAGAGAACAGGATATATTAAAATTATCTCTTGAAGCTAAAATTGAAGAAGTAAAAAAAGAACAACAGACTATGCGTCTAGAACTTGAAGC
>FMJZ01057369.1_pt1 | contig 18273 bp, 19 predicted proteins | sample 1987881 | NCBI WGS metagenome assembly FMJZ01 (sample SAMEA4378227, study PRJEB15110) | soil metagenome | biome: soil; feature: Field; material: Soil | place: India | collected 2015-03-11 | depth 0 m
AGACCTACATAAAAAGAAACATACAAACACGAACAAGTATTTCAACGGACGCAAACTTACACACAAATGTGATTAACTTCCCTTTTGGAAGCAAAAGTTATGTCTGACACAACACCTCCGCATATCGACTTTATATCAAATTCTCTTATTCACGTAGTATTATTACATATAATAGCTCGCTTGGCAATTAGAGCATGAAACACCAAAATCGAAAGCCGAATGAAAGGGTATTTCAGTCGTGAACTTGGCGTTTATCGCTGTGTTAACACTTGCCATACCTGTGGTTCTCCTCCCCGTAGTATTCATCTGTTACTTAAAGGGCAAGCGCCTACGACAAGCCAGTAATCAACCACGGCAAAGGACTTTGCATATAGGCGAGACTAGGAGCACAAAAACCGAAGTTCAGCGCCTAAATACGTGGCTAAAAATTATCAAAAGACTGTGATTTGTGACTGAGATTCATGAAAAAATATCTTAATAGCATTGAGCACAAAAATTGCCTAGGATTTAAGATTTAGGTGAGGGAGAGCAGCAAACAATACTTTTGAAAGTGTAAACTTTGGGGAGTAGAATAAGAATGAAGTCAAAGGTGGGTACACAATGGTAGATACAAAAGGGATGAACAATTTTATCCAGGAAATTTCTTCAATGCCCGGAGGTGAAAAGATTAACCTCTGTATCCAGTGTGGCACCTGCACTGCGTCTTGTCCTAATGCTAACAAGATGGACTATGCGCCTCGTGAGTTGATCGCTATGGCGCGGGCTGGTATGCGAGAGGCAGTCCTATCAAGCAACTCGATGTGGCTCTGCCTGTCATGCTATATGTGCACCGTACGTTGCCCCAGGGGAATAGTACCTACCTATATAATGCATGCGCTGGAACACCTATCGATGCGCCACCATATTAGCAACCCCAAAACTCGAACTCCGATACTTTACAAGGTATTTAGCAAAACAGTACGTGATGTTGGGCATATTCCAAGATTCGGTTGTATGGGGCGGTTCTATCTTCAGGTGAATCCATTCGGGGCCATAAAAAACATACCAGTTGCACTATCTTTGCTAAAGCATGGGCGTATGCCGATTACCCAAACTAGGAAATTGCGGCCCGAGGCACTTAGACAATTTCGGGCTATTGTGGACAAAGCCGAAGAACTCGGCAAACACCTCGAAAGAAAAAAGTTAAAATCTCTCAAAGTAGCTGAGCCTAGTTAACGGTAAACTTAAAAGTAAAGTGTAATGTAATAAATAAACGAATTATGGGGGTAAATTTTGAGATATTATAGTTATTTTCCGGGTTGCTGCATGTACGAAGACAGTCGTGCTTATGACACATCGGCACGAGCCGTCGCCAAGGTGTTAGACATTGACCTTATTGAGCTTGAAGATTGGAACTGCTGTGGTTCCACTCCCTACACGGTAGTTAGCGAACTTTCTGCCTTTTGTTGCTGCGCCCGAAACTTGGCACTGGCAGAAAAAAGGGGGCTTGACCTAGTCGCAGCCTGCAGTGACTGCTATCTGATTTTAAGTCGGACTAACCAGCATTTTGCAATGTATCCTGAGGTGAGGATGCAGATAGAAGAGGCCCTAGCTGCCGGTGGTCTCAAATACCATGGTACTGTTAAGGTGCGGCACATTCTGGACATGTTTGCTAACGATATACCCACCGAAGACATCAAAACCAGAGTCAAGGTCGATTTAAGCGATTTAAAAGTAGCCCCGTATTATGGGTGCCAGGTAGTGCGTCCGCAACCAAACTTTGATGACCCTGAGTACCCGACATCTATGGAACGCTTGCTAGAGAGTTTGGGAGCCCATGTGGTACCCTATCCATTGAAAACTCGCTGCTGCGGTGGTTCTTTAATCCTATCTGAAGAACAGATAACTTTTGGCTTGATCCGCAAACTCCTCGAAAACGCTTTAAACAACGGAGCCGACTGTATCGCAGTTGCCTGTCCTTTCTGTCATCTTAATCTGGATGCGTACCAAGGAGCGCTAAACAGGAAGTTCAACACAAAGTTTAACATACCAATATTATTCTTTACTCAGCTTATGGGCATAGCCTTCGATATTGAAAACAAGGAGATCGGATTGAGAGAAAACATCGTTCCTTTGGGGAAAAAGCTAGCCAAGTACGTGAAAAGGTAAGGAGAAGCCAATGGAGCCCAAAATAGGTGTATACATCTGTCATTGCGGAGCAAATATTGCCGCTACAGTTGATGTTGAGAAGGTAACCGAGTTCGCCAAAGGTCTGCCATCGGTGGCCATAGCTCGAGATTATAAGTTTGTCTGTTCAGACCCCGGTCAGGAACTGATAAAGAACGACATCAGGGAACTGGGGCTAAATCGCATTGTTGTAGCTTCTTGTTCACCACGGCTTCATGAACCAACTTTCAGACGCACTCTGAGTAATGCTGGTTTAAATCCTTACCTGTTTGAAATGGCAAACATCAGAGAGCACTGTTCCTGGGTACACGAAGACAAAGATAAGGCAACCGAAAAAGCCAAGGCACTGGTCAGTGCCGCAGTTAGGCGTGTTGTCCATCACGTTCCCCTAGAGTCCAAAACGGTCCCATTTAATCCCGACACAATTGTGGTCGGTGGGGGGATTGCCGGCATACAAGCAGCACTAGAGATCGCTGACTCAGGCCATAAGGTATATCTGGTAGAGCGGGAGCCATCCATCGGCGGTCACATGGCTCAACTTGATAAGACCTTTCCCACTCTAGACTGTTCCGCCTGAATACTCACACCGAAGATGGCCTCGGTGAGGTCACACGAAAATATCCAGCTGATGACCTATAGTGAAGTGATAGATGTCTCAGGCTACATAGGCAATTTCAAAGTAAAGGTTAAGAAGAAACCGCGCTATGTAGATGAAAGTAAATGTACTGGCTGTGGTACCTGTCAGGAGAAATGTCCAATAAAAGTCGACAACGAGTTTGATATCAGACTAGGTAAAAGAAAGGTTATCTATACCCCGTTTCCTCAGGCAGTGCCAAATATTCCTGTTATTGACCGCGAGCATTGCACTTATTTCATCAAGGGCAAGTGCCGGGCCTGCGAGCGGTTTTGTGAGGTCAAGGCAATCGACTTCGAGCAAACTGAGCAACTAATCGAATTGGAGGTCGGTTCAATCATTATTGCTACTGGCTTCGATGCCTTTGACCCATCGCCAATGTCACAATTTGGCTACGGGAGATATGATAACGTTGTTACTGGTCTTCAGTTCGAAAGGATGAGCAATGCCTCAGGCCCCACCGGCGGTAAAATAGTCCTTAAAAATGGGGCTGAACCCAAAAGCATCGCCATCCTCCATTGTATTGGTAGCCGGGACATCAACTACCACGAGTATTGCTCCCGCGTCTGCTGTATGTACTCTCTGAAGTTTGCCCACCTTATCAGGGAAAAAATTCCTGATGCTACAATTTATGACCTTTACATTGACCTTCGTTGCTTCGGCAAAGGTTATGAGGAATTTTACAACCGACTACAGGAAGAAGGAGTCAACTTTATACGAGGTCGTGCTGGTGAAGTTACCGATGTTGCTGAGACCCCCGAAGAACAAGGGAAACTAGTAGTTCTTTGTGAGGATACCCTAATCGGCCGGCAAAGGCGCCTTCCTGTAGATATGGTGATTCTGAGCAACGCCCTGGAACCACGAGCCGATGCTAACGAAGTAGCCAAGCTATTTTCAATCAGCAGAAGCAAAGACGGCTTCTTCCTGGAAAAGCATCCCAAGCTCGATCCGGTAGCCACAACAACCGACGGGATTTTCGTCGCCGGTTGTTGCCAGGGGCCCAAAGATATACCTGATACAGTAGCCCAGGCATCAGCAGCCGCGGCCGGAGTCATGGCCATGATAACTAGGGGTAACGTTGAGATCGAGGCGGCCACAGCAGTTATAGAAGAGGAGCTTTGTTCCGGGTGTAAGACCTGCATCTCGCTCTGCCCCTATAATGCAATATCCTTTAATGAAGAGAAAAAGGTATCCGTGATTACCGAAGCACTGTGTAAGGGTTGCGGCACTTGTGCTGCCGCCTGTCCCAGCGGTGCTATCATTAGCCGCCACTTTACCGCTGAGCAGATCATGGCACAACTAGAAGGAGCAATGATATGAACTTCGAGCCAAGAATAGTCGGGTTTTTATGCAATTGGTGTTCTTATGCTGCCGCCGACTTAGCCGGCACTTCACGAAAAAAGTACGCATCTAATGTACGCGTAATCCGCGTTATGTGCAGCGGGCGGGTCGAGCCTACATTTATTCTGAAAGCTTTCCAGCTAGGTGCCGATGGGGTGCTCGTCTGCGGCTGACATCCTGGTGAATGTCATTACCTGGAAGGTAATGTAAAAGAGGCTCGCAGAATACCTTTGCTTAAGAAAATGCTGGTACAGCTGGGCATTGAAGAGGAACGGCTCAAGCTAGATTGGGTTTCAGCCTCGGAAGCTGACCGCTTTGCCACAATAGTGGATGAAATGACCGAACAAATAAGAAAGCTAGGCCCTTTAAGCCCTAATGAGGGAAGCACATACGCCCAGCCGGTAATGGCTGACTGAGCCTTTGCTTCCCTCCATGACAACCAGGCACCTGCTACAATAATCATAACGAGTCTTTGGTCTCATCGTGATAAACCCAACTCCAAGACATTCGAAATGACCATTCATCAAAGGTAGATTCTATATGCTGTGGCATCACACCGTCGTCTTTGTCACTAGTCGAAAGACGTGAGACCGAAAGCAATACCAGAACGTGCTTACATCCACTACCACATAACGAAAACATTTTTTAGTTCAGCAGTAGCCTTGCAGGAATCGGCAACTTGCTGTATAATCACACGGGCTAAAAATAAGGAGAGAGGAAAGGCAAATGACAGAAATTCAAACACCACTGAAAGAAACGACGGATATCATAATTGACGAGGGCGGTGAGGCCCTCAAGTTATGTTATCAATGTGGTCTATGCACCGGTGTCTGCCCATGGAACCGGTTAACCAGCTTCATGGTGCGGAAGGTAATTCATAAGGCACAGATGGGATTGGTTGATTTCGAGTCTGATGAGATATGGAGATGCTTTGGCTGTAAAGCCTGCGTTGATCGTTGCCCTCGTGGTGTGGAAATCCCGTACGTCATGAGGGCTTTACGGCGCGTGGTTATGGAGGTGGGTGCTGGCATAGTCCCCCATTCACTTCGCATCACGGAAAAAAATACATCCGCAGTGGGTAATCCACTGGGGGAGCCACCCGATAAACGAATGGACTGGGCGAAAGACCTTGGTGTAAAGACCTTCGCCAGAGGAACTGAAATATTGTATTTTCCTTGCTGCTACCAAACGTATGACCCGCCTACCAGAAAGGCTGCTGTGGCAACAGTGAACATCCTGAAAAAGGCTAATGTTGATTTCGGCATCCCAGACAATAATGTAGTCTGCTGTGGTGAGAGCATACGAAAGGCCGGAGCTGAAAGCCTATGGCAGAGACTGACCAAAACCAACATCGCCATCTTCACAGAGCTTGGCGTTAAGAAAATACTTGTCACCTCACCGCACTGCTATCACACCTTCAAAGACGAATACCCTGAACTCGGGGGCAATTATGAGATAGTTCATCTTTCTGAATACTTAGCTGAATTAATCAAAGAAGGTAGGCTTAAATTCAGCAAACCACTAGTCAAAAAAGTTACCTATCATGATTCTTGCTGCTTAGGTCGCTGGCAAGGTATATATGATGAGCACCGACAAATCCTGGCCAGCATCCCTGGTCTAGAATTTGCTGAAATGCGTGATACACGCGAATACGCTTTGTGCTGCGGTGGTTGTGCTGGAAGGCTCTGGCTGGAAACCAAAAAAGGTGAAAGGCCTTCGGAGCTTAGACTCGAGCAAGTATTTGAGTTAGAGGCCGACATACTTGCCGTTAGTTGTCCTTACTGTATGGCTAACTTCAACGACGGCATTATATCTATGGGCAAAACAGAGGTAGTCGAGATTAAAGATATCGCAGAATTAGTTGCGGAGGCACTATGATGGCTACAAAGAAGACATCAGTTAAAAAAGACACAGAGCCTAAGATAGGTGTCTATGTTTGCCATTGCGGTTCCAATATCGCTGGCACCGTTGATGTACCACAAGTGGTTGAATTTGCCAAAGGATTAAACGCAGTAACAGTTGTCCGTGAGTACAAATTTATGTGCTCCGACCCGGGACAGAGTATGATACGAGAAGATATCAAGAACCTGGGACTTAACCGTGTTGTGGTTGCATCATGTTCTCCTCTATTGCATGAGCCAACCTTTCGGCGTGCTATCATGGAAGCCGGAATTAATCCCTATCTTCTGGAGATGGCTAACATCCGGGAGCACTGCTCCTGGACGACTGAAGACCACGAGAAAGCCACCGAAAAGGCAAAAGCCCTGGTAAGAGCTGCTGTAAAACGCGTTTATTACCATCAGCCTCTGGAAGTAAAGGAGGTCTCGGTCAATCAGAACACCTTAGTTGTGGGTGGTGGTATTGCTGGCATCCAAGCTGCCCTAGAGATTGCTGACGCAGGGCATAAAGTCTACTTGGTTGAAAGAGAACCAAGCATAGGCGGTCATATGATTCAATTCGATAAGACATTCCCCACCCTAGACTGTTCCGCTTGTATTCTAACCCCTAAAATGACGGCAGCTGGCTCTCACCCCAACATTGAACTGATGACCTATAGCGAGGTGGAAGAGGTCTCAGGGTTCATAGGGAACTTTAAGGTAAAAGTCCGTAAGAAAGCCCGGTTCGTCGATGAAGAGAAATGCAACGGCTGTGGTGTCTGCATGGAGAAATGTCCCTGGAAGGCCCCCAGCGAATTTGACCTTGGCTTAGGCCAGCGAAAAGCTATCTATACTCCATTTCCTCAAGCCGTCCCTAACATCCCGGTCATAGACAAAGAGACTTGCGTCTACTTCCTTAAGGGGAAATGTCGCGCCTGCGAGAAGTTCTGCGAGCGTGACGCCATAGATTTTGAACAGCAGGACAAAATAGTGGAAGTCGAGGTCGGTAACATCATAATTACCACCGGGTACGACCCCTTTGACCCCACTCCCATCATCAAGTACGGCTATGGACGTTTCCCAAATGTTTATACCGGACTAGAATTTGAAAGGATTTGCAACTCAGTAGGACCTACCGGAGGCAAAATTGTTCTCAAAGACGGCTCAGTACCTAAAAGTATAGCCATTATCCACTGCGTCGGTAGCCGAGATGAACATTACCACAAATATTGCTCACGAGTCTGCTGCATGTACGCCCTCAAATACTCCCATCTTATAAAAGAAAAGACCAATGCTGATGTTTACCAAATGTATATAGATATGCGCTGTTTTGGCAAGGGATACGAAGAATTCTACGAGAGGTTATCTAAAGAGGGCGTTACCTTCATAAGAGGAAAAGTAGCTGAGGTTACTGACAGGGCGATAACAGACGAGGAAAAGGGTAAACTTATCGTTTGTGGTGAGGATACATTGCTGGGAACAGTTGTTCGGGTCCCGGTTGATATGGTCATTCTTTGCATAGCCTTAGAAGCCCGTGCAGATGCCAAAGATGTGGCCCAGAAGTTTGGTATCAGCCAGGGTGCTGACGGCTTCTTTATCGAGAGACACCCCAAACTCGACCCTGTAGCCACCATGACTGACGGTATTTTCATAGCTGGTTGCTGTCAGGGCCCCAAGGACATACCTGATACAGTTGCACAAGCTTCGGCAGCCGCTACACGCGTTCTGGCTTTAATCAGCAAGGGAAAGGTCGAGTTAGAGGCTGCTGTCGCTTTTATTGATGAAGAGAAGTGCTCCGGTTGCCGAGTCTGTAATTTGCTCTGTCCTTACAAAGCCATCGACTTCATTGAGGAGGAAAAGGTCTCCCGAATCAACGAGGCTCTGTGCAAAGGGTGCGGCACCTGTGTTGCTGCCTGCCCCAGTGCAGCAATCACACATAAGCACTTTACCACCGAAGAAATATTTGCAGAAATCGAGGGGGTATTAGTATGAACAATTTCGAACCAAAAATTGTAGGCTTCTGCTGTAACTGGTGTTCCTATCGAGGTGCTGACTTAGCTGGCACCGCCCGAATGAAATGCGCGCCTAACGTACGCATCATTAGAGTGATGTGCAGCGGCCGTGTAGAGCCGGCTTTCGTCCTGAAGGCCTTCGAACTAGAGGCAGATGGTGTGCTTATCCTGGGTTGCCATCCAGGCGACTGCCACTACGCGGAGGGAAATTACAAGGCAATGCGTCGTATGCTTTTGTTTAAGAAAATGCTAAGCCAGCTTGGTATTGAGGATGAACGAGTACGGCTTGACTGGGTATCGGCATCCGAAGGCGATCGCTTCGTTGCCATCGTTGATGAGATGACTGAGAAAGTCAGAGCCTTAGGTCCTTTTAAGAGCAACTCCAAGGAGGCAAAACATGGCTAAACTTAAACTAGCGCTCTACTGGGCAGCCAGCTGCGGGGGGTGTGAAATCGCCCAGCTACAAATCGGTGATAAGTTACTTAAGTTGGCTGAGGCTGCAGACATAGTCTTTTGGCCCGTAGCTATCGACGTCAAGTACAAGGATGTGGAAGCAATGCCCGACAAGAGCATCGATGTTTGCCTGTTCAACGGTGCCATCAGAAACTCGGAACAGGAACACTTGGCAAAGATGCTCCGCGACAAATCCAAAATTATGATTGCCTATGGTTCTTGTGCTTATGAAGGCTGCATACCAGGTCTGGCAAACCTATTCAATAGAGAGCTAATATTCGAACGAGCTTATGTGGAAACTCCGTCCACAGATAACAAGGACAGAGTCATTCCCCAGACAAAGTTTAAGGTGCCTGAGGGCGAGCTAACACTCCCTGAGTTTTACGATACAGTCAAGACCTTATTACAGACTGTGGACGTTGACTATGTAGTACCCGGGTGTCCGCCTGAGGAAAAAACGACCTGGCTAGCTCTGGAAACATTAATTGAGGGTAAATTACCACCCAAAGGCACTATCATCAGCCATAACGTCAAGGCGGTGTGTGACGACTGCCCACGAAAAAGGGATGTTAAGAAGGTGAAGAAATTTTACCGTACATTTGAAATCATCCCAGACCCCGAGCTCTGCCTTTTTGAACAAGGGCTCCTCTGTGCCGGCATTGCTACAAGAGGCGGCTGTGGCGCCCCCTGTCCACAGGCTAACATGCCCTGCACCGGCTGCTACGGACCAGTCGAGGGGGTAGTAGACCAGGGAGCACATTTTCTTAGCGCAGTTGCCTCGGTAATTGATTCCAACGACCCATCTGAAATACAGAGTATTATTGACAATATTCACGACCCTGTTGGCACTTTTTACCGTTACAGTCTGCCTGATTCTCTGCTAAGGAGGGCTAGGATAAAATGAAAAAAATTACCATAGACCCAATTACTCGCCTTGAAGGACACGGCAAGATCGAAATATTCCTTAACGATGCTGGCGGTGTGGAGAATGTCTATTTCCAAGTGCCGGAGCTGAGAGGATTCGAAAAGTTCTGCGAGGGGCGTCTGGCTGAGGACATGCCACAAATAACCCAGCGAATATGCGGAGTTTGCCCCGAAGCACATCATATGGCAGCGACTAAATGTCTAGATGACCTCTTCCATGTTGATCCGCCGAGTCCAGCCAAAAAGCTACGTGAGCTGTTCTACAGTGCCTTTTACGTCACCGACCATACTACTCACTTCTACATTCTCGGGGGGCCCGATTTTGTAATGGGCCCAGAGGCCCCGGTTGCAGAGCGCAACATACTTGGTGTAATTGCCAAAGTAGGGCTGGAACTGGGTGGTGCAGTAATAAAAGCGCGGATGCAGAACCACCACATTATCCATATGCTTGGTGGGAGGGCTGTACACCCTGTATTTGGCCTTCCGGGAGGCATCAGCAAGGGACTTACAGAGGAACAAAGGAAGGAAGTCGAGCAGATCGCTAAGGACTCGGTAGAATTCGCCAAACTTTCTCTCAAAGTCTTCGATGACATCGTACTTAAAAACAAAGAATATGTTGATATGATTTTGAGCGATGCCTATACTAATCGTACTTACTATATGGGGCTGGTAGACGACAAGAACAAGGTGAATTTCTACGATGGTAAAGTTCGTGTAGTCGACCCTGACGGTAAAGAGTTTGCTAAATTTTCACCACGCGAATACCTCGACCATATCGCTGAGCACGTGGAGCCATGGAGTTACATTAAGTTCCCCTTTCTCAAGAAGATTGGCTGGAGGGGCTTTGTCGACGGCAAGGACAGTGGTATCTACCGTGTGGCACCCCTTGCCCGTCTCAACGCCGCTGACGGCATGGCAACCCCACTTGCCCAGGAAGCTTACGAGAAGATGTATTCCACACTGGGCGGCAAGCCGGTGCACCATACCCTGGCTATGCACTGGGCAAGACTCATCGAGCTCCTCTACGCAGCAGAAAGACTGCTGGAACTGAGCCGTGACCCTGAAATAACCAGTCTAAATATTAGAACTATCCCTACAGCCACCCCCGACGAGGGCGTTGGCGTCGTCGAAGCCCCTCGTGGTACCTTGTTCCATCACTATATCACTGACGATAAAGGTGTGATCAGAAAGGCAAACCTCATCGTAGCCACAGTGGGCAATTCTGCCTCATTTAACATGTCGATCAAAAAAGCAGCCATGGCACTTATCCAGCCAGGCAAAAAGATAACCGAGGGGTTGCTCAACCGCATCGAGATGGCATGGCGCCCCTACGATCCTTGCTTCGCCTGTGCTACTCATAGCCTGCCCGGCCAGATACCAATGGAGGTAATTATATACAATAGTAAAGGAGTGATAATAGAAAAACTAAGTCGCTAGCCGCTGCTTCGGGCTATTAATAGCTTCATAGCGTAAGAGGATGGGAAGACGAAGACACTGATATTAGGTATGGGCAATCCACTCCTCAGTGATGATGGAGTCGGATTGTGCGTTATTGCTGAACTCAGAAACAAACTGGATAAACCAGACATTACCATAGCTGATACTGGTCTATCTGGCCTTTGTCTCTTAGACTTACTCATCGGCTATGATAAGGCCATCATAATTGATGCTATTCAAACAGTAGGTGGCAAAGCAGGAGAGATTTACCGCCTCGACCCTGAGGCGTTTGATTCCAGTCGCCACGCAATCTCACCCCACGACACCAGCTTTACCGCTGCTTTAGAGTTCGGCCGAAAATTAGGTCTCGCCTTGCCACAGCAAATCGTTATTTTTGCCATTGAGGCCTTAGACATAACTACTTTTAGGGAAGAATGTACACCCGAGGTTAAAAGGGCAATTCCCGTCTGCGTTGAAATGGTTTTGCAGGAGTTGAATAGTAACCAAAATATTTAGTTAGACTGTCCTGGAACAACTTATTGGACGAGAAGCTCTTACAACGCCTGACAAAATCGTGCCCAAAGAACAATGAGATTAACCATCACCTCACAAATCGAACAACTTATTGAGCAGGCTCTGGCAGAAGATCTTAGCCATAGTGACCTAACTACCAGAATACTGGTACCCGAGACGCAACAAGGAAAGGCATCGATCGTGGTAAAAGCAAGCGGGATCATAGCCGGGATGGAGATAGCCAGTGTGGTGTTTCTCAAAGTAGACCCGGATTTGAACATAAATGTCCTCATCGAGGACGGGACTGAGGTTAAACCTGGCGACATCGTAGCTAAAATAGAAGGCAAAATTGCCAGTATATTGAAAGCTGAGCGAGTAGCCTTAAACTTTCTGCAACGCCTTAGCGGTATCGCTACAGAAACAGCCCGCTATGTTCAAGCTGTTAAAGGACTCTCAGCTCAAATCACCGACACACGGAAAACCACGCCGGGTTTAAGAGCCTTGGAAAAGTACGCAGTTCGAGCTGGCGGTGGCAAGAACCACCGTATGCACCTTGGGGATGGCATCTTGATTAAAGACAATCACCTGGTTGCAGCTCGGCACCGAGGTCTAAATATAAAACAAGTCATAGCCGAAGCTCGATACAAAGCTCCACCCGGATTGAAAATAGAGATAGAAGTTAAAAGCCCACAGGAGGCAGCCAAAGCAGCCGAAGCCGGGGCTGATATTATCATGCTCGACAATATGAACATTGAGGATATGCATAAGGCCGTCCAACTGATAAGAGGTCGTGCTTTAATCGAAGCCTCCGGTGGAATCACCCTAGATAAAGTTCGGGCAGTCGCCGAAACCGGAGTTGACTTTATTTCAATCGGTGCCATAACCCACTCTCCGAAAGCACTAGACATCAGCCTAGAACTAGACTAAAGATTTGCCACATAGTTGGGTTTCGTCATCCCTGTTACCACCCGCAAAACTAGACATCAGCCTAGAACCAGACTAAAGATTTGCCGGTGCAAGGCCATGTGTTTTGAGCAATAAAAGATCACTCAAAATAGCCTCAGTTCTGCCATCAGCCACTATCTTCCCTTCATCCATTACCACAGTCCGCTGACACAGGGCCTTCACCAACTCAAGGTCATGCGTAGCAATAATCTTGGTCATCTGAAGTTGTTTCAGCACTTCAATTAGGGACCATTTGCTTCTTGGGTCAAGGTTGCTGGTAGGCTCATCAATGACCAGAATCTCAGGGCTTAGAGATAAAACGGTAGCAATGGCGACTCTCTTTTTTTCGCCAACACTGAGATGATGAGGCGAACGTTGCTCGTAACCGCTCAACCCCACCCACTCTAAAGCTTGAGCCACCCTTAGTCTTACTTCAGCCTCAGAATAGCCCATGTTTATGGGACCGAAGGCAACATCGTCAAAAACAGTCAGTGAAAAAAGCTGGTCTTCCGGATCCTGGAATACCAGCCCGACCCTTCTCCTGATTTCCTTCAAATTCTTCTCCTGCACCAGCATACCACAAATCTTCACCTCACTGTTACCACGGAAGACACCATTAAAATGGAGCAGTAATGTTGATTTTCCAGCACCATTTGGACCCACTAAAGCGACATTTTCACCTGCGTAAACGGTCAGATCAACACCTCTCAACCCCTGATTGCCATCAGGATAGGTGAAGAAAAGATTTTTGGCTTCTATGACTTTATTCATGGCCTTATAAACTTCAGTTATTTCTCTAAATTAATAGCTCGCCCACCTTCAAACGGCATTCACCGTCAAAAACGTAATCAAAATATTTAGAGTGGATTCACCACCCATACAATATATGGGGAAACAAGAACCGGACAAAAAATGACACCGAAGTAAATATCTGCTGGCCTGAAAGTCAACTTGTGTAGAGTGCGCACCTGACCATCAAAGCCACGGGCTAGCATAGCGGCATAGATCCTTTCGCCTCGTTCATAGCTCCTGATAAACAATGTGCCGACCATGTTGCCAATGGTCTTCAGCTGATACAGACGATTACCACCAAAGTTGCGGCTATCGCGTGCCTGTTGCATCCGCATAACTTCATCCACCAGAACGAACATATAGCGGTACATAAAAGATAAAATCAAAATCATTGCCTGAGGTACGCCAAGCTGTTTCAACCCCTTCAGCAAGTCCGTCAGTTGGGTCGTTGAGGATAGCAATATAAGGGCTAAAATGCACAGCCAAGCTTTCACTAACACATTTGCCAAAACAAGCAGACCATTGTAAGTCACCGATATTTGCCACAGCCAGATATTATAGCTGCCAGCCACTTCACCATCTTTAAAAAAGGGAATAAATATAGCTATAAGCATAACAAAAGGTATAATAACAAGAGACCGTTTCACAACATAAAAAGGCGGCAGCTTAGAAACAATTAAAAGCACAGCAATAGTGCAGAAATAAAAGACAAAAACTTGCCATTTACTCGGGGGAGTCAGAACAACAGCCAACACGAAAGCAAAGCTAGCAAGAAGCTTGGTTCTGGGATCAAGCTTGTGGATAAAGCTGTCTAAGTCACCATATTTATCAATAAAACTATGCTTCACTCTTGGCCTTTAACAACTTGGTTAGTCCATAACCAATTATGAAAAGAATCAGGGTGCCCAATATGCCAGCAATAATTGTGGCTACAGCTTCATTCGCCACTCCTGGCATAACATAATCAGGGATAAGTTGATACGAGGCATCGATAGCCTTTCCTACAAAACCTTTATCTTCAGCCACCCTTTCCAGACCATCCGGAGAAGAGGAGGCTATTGGGGACAACATGGCTAGACCAAGAGCTAACATTAAAGCAGCGTGCCACCACTGAAATTTCATTTCCATGACCTCCTTCAAGCCTTTTGCAATTCCAGCAAATCAGCCCTTGTAGCCAGCACAAGAGCCAGCACCGCAGCAGTTATCAAACCTTCGCCTATGCCAATAAGAGCATGAATACCTGCCATTGCCGGTAAAGCCACGTTCAGTGGCACAGTACCCGAGATTGCCAACTCAAATGCACAGGCAACTGATGCTACCACTACTGTAAGCCAAGCAGCTACACCACCACCCACCATTAAGCTCAACCTTAGCTTACCAAAGAGCAAAGCCACGCCTCGATAAACATAATAGCCCGCAAGACAGGCAACTACCCCCATGTTAACAATATTGACTCCGAGTGCAAGTAGCCCTCCGTCCTGAAAAATCAAGGCCTGGACAATGAGCACACAGGTCATTATCAGAATCCCTCCCCACGGCCCAAGCAGGATAGCAGCTAAAGCAGCCCCCATCAGATGGCCTGAAGTGCCTCCAGCTATGGGGAAATTCAACATTTGAGCAGCAAAGATAAAAGCCGCTAACACCCCCATCAATGGTATTTGTTTCTCGCCCATCTTTCTGTTCGTTGTTTTAACCGCATATGCAATACCACCAGCAGCCACAACAATTCCAGCCGCTGCTACTGGTACACTGACGAAACCGTCTGGAATGTGCATGGAAACCCTCCTTTTATAAAATTAACCCAAACGATATGCAACTGCAACTAATTGCATTGACTGCCCAAAATAAATGCACTCTAGATGCCTTGACAATCCGGACACAGACCAAAAAAAGCCATATGTTTCAAATCAGCCTTGAACTGATACTTTTCAGTCAAAATCCTTTCTAAAGATGTCATAGCTGACTCAGGCAAATCCATTAGTCTGCCACACCTCTGGCAGACAAGATGATGGTGATGCCCCTTTTCCGTTGCGTGGAAGCGGAGGCAGCCATCGCCCAACGCTATCTCAGTAACTAAACCTAGTTCCTTCAGTAATTCAAGTGTACGGTAAACCGTGGAAATATTAGCATACGGATACCTAGCTTTAACCTGGGCGTAAATCTCTTCAGCGCTAATATGTCCTTCTGCACTGTGTAGTGCTTCAACAATCATCATCCGCTGCGGAGTCAACCGATAGCCTTTCGTCTTGAGCGTCCTACCACAGCTCATGTCTTAAAGTTTATCACAACTCGAAACATTATTGCAACTAGTTGCAATAATAGCGTGCGATTTTATAAATGATGTGAAACAACAAACGGCAACTACTATGAGCTAGCAACTATGAATCTTTAGGGAGCGATAGAAAGGATCCCGCTTAGTTTAGTTGTAATGGGAGCCAGTGTAACTGGAGTAATCTGGAGCCTAAGCTCACATCTTAAGCAACGTCCAGCCTCCTCAATTGCCATCTCATCAGTGAAACCCAGCTCCACCTCAGAAAAGTTGCCACGACGCTGCTCAATGGTTAAACAGGGCATCCTGACCCGCCGTTTATCAGCAAACTCTTCATCCCTACCTAACCATCCCGACTCAGCCTCTCTTACAATCAAAGTCTCATCAATAACCCCATCACCCCCAAGATACCTGTCTATAGAGCTAGCTGCCTTTCGACCAGCAGCGATGGCCTCAATTACTGAAGCCGGACCTGTTACAGCATCACCAGCAGCAAATACACCCGCTCGACTAGTCTGCAGTGTTTTCGGGTCTACCTGTAATGTATTGCCTTTACTTACCTTTACACCCAACTCCAGCGGTATCTCTGGAACTTGTCCTATAGCTGCTATCACAGAATCACACTCGTAGGTGAATTCACTGCCTGGGATCGGTTCTGGCCGACGACGCCCGCTTGCATCAGGCTCACCCAGCTTCATCCGAATGCATTCTAGCTCCAGTGCACCGTTCTTCTGACCTATTCTGGAAGGTGCTGCTAAAAACATTATTGAAATGCCCTCGTGTAGAGCCTCTTCCACCTCCTCGGGACTAGCCGGCATCTCAGCACGAGTCCTACGGTAGATAATAGTTACCTCACTCGCACCCATACGATGTGCTACCCGAGCGCTGTCAATAGCAGAATTCCCTCCACCGATTACGGCAACTCGATTGCCAACAGCCACTTTTCTGCCTAAATTTACCTCCCTTAAGAAAAACGCACCATCCATGACACCTGGAAGCTCCTCACCTTCCACACCCAATCTGGTGCCCTGATGAGCTCCGATAGCTAAAAGAACTGCGTCATAACCCTCTTCTATAAGCAAGTCGACAGATTCAACTCTAGTATTCGTCCGTATTTCCACCCCAGCCTCTTGAATATTTTGGATCTCACTGTTTAGTACATGCCTCGGTAGGCGATATTCAGGAATACCCACTCTCATCATACCTCCAGGCTCAGGCAAGGCCTCAAATACAATAACTGAATGACCTTTCTTTGCCAGATAATACCCCGCAGTTAGCCCGGCGGGGCCAGCGCCTACAATAGCAACCCGCTTTCCTGTAGACATCGACATCTTAGAGTTCAATTTCCAACGCTCATCCCCCCGTTCAGAAGCGATACGTTTCAGATACTTGATAGCAATAGAGTCAGTCAATTGACCACGACGGCAGGCTGACTCACAGGGATGGACACATACCCGCCCCAGAGACCCCGGGAAGGGAACTTTCTCCCTGATTACCGCCAGCGCCTCGCTATATTTGCCTTGAGCAACGTAATGAACATATCGAGGAATATCTATATGGGCAGGACAGGCGTGGCTACATGGGACCACATAAGCCTCTCGGTTAACATACACCTTTATAGGTGTCTCCCAATCCATGATAGCACCAGTTGGACACACCTCAACGCAGGCAAAACAGAACCTACATCCTGAGTTTTTTACAGAACCACCTTTAACTGTAAAAATTTTTGTGGGATGTTTTTCATCATCAAAAGTGTAGACCCCTACCCCCCTCACATCCCGACATATACGGACACAACGACCACAAACAATGCACAAGTTATAATCACGATAGAAGAACGGATTATCCCCTTCAACAGGATATTCCTTCGGGTGGTAAGGGATTTTGTCACTGATGCCAACGTAGTCAACTACCCTTTGCAACTCACAATAGCCGTTCTTGGGACATGTCACACAATGCTGGTTAACAGCAACGCTGCGGAAACAGATGTCGAACGGCTTACATCTTTCCTTCCGCCAGCACTCCAGACAAGCATGTGGGTGCTCCATTAGTATCTGTTCTATCACCTCTTGCTGGCGTCTTCTTACTGTCATTGTATCGGTTTTCACCACCATACCGTCAGCTACCTCTGTCACGCAGGCTAAATCAAGCCCACTCTTCCCCTCAATCTCAACTACACACAATCCACATTGGCCTGTTGGCCTAAGATCAGGATGATCGCAAAGTGCAGGTATATAGATTCCTGCTCTCTGTGCCGCCCTGAGGATAGTTATCCCAAGTTGAGTATTTATTTCCTGACCATCAATACGCAGCGTGATTTCATCCATTGCCATCTTATTCTTCACCCCTTGTTTGTGTTCTAGCCTAAATACTGTGAACTACTCTAGATATCCCGCTGAAATAATAAAACAGCTTCAGTTCTTTTGGGCAAGCCTCAATTTAGGCAATTTTCTGTGCACTATCTAAGGCTATGGTAACCGGACCATCATTATGTATTTCCACCAACATATGTTGTTGAAAGCGCCCGGTCTCAACTTTTAATCCAGCAGAACGAACTCGGTCAACAAAAAAATTGAACAAAACCTCAGCTTGGCCCGGCGGAGCCGCCCCCTCAAAACTGGGGCGCCGCCCCCTTCGAATATCCGCCAGCAGTGTAAACTGGCTGACAACCAAAATTTCACCACCGGTTTCTAGCACTGAAAGATTAAATTTGCTTGACTCATCCGCAAAAATGCGAAGATTAATAATTTTATCAGCCAGATATATAGCATCTCGCTCTGTATCTCCACGTGCTACACCCACAAACACTACCAAACCACGCCCTATTTTCCCCACCACCTCACTGTCGATGTTTACCGTTGCCTTCAATACTCGCTGTACTAATGCTTTCACGATGCTGCCGATAAAAAA
>FMJZ01019061.1_pt1 | contig 18229 bp, 22 predicted proteins | sample 1987881 | NCBI WGS metagenome assembly FMJZ01 (sample SAMEA4378227, study PRJEB15110) | soil metagenome | biome: soil; feature: Field; material: Soil | place: India | collected 2015-03-11 | depth 0 m
TTTCTAAAGCAAAGAAATCTATATCAAACTTTAAGTTACGTGCTGGTATTCCCATTGGTTGCTTCGTTACTTTACGAAAGCAAAGAATGTATGAATTCCTCGATAGATTTATTAACATTGCAGCACCACGGATTAGAGACTTTCGTGGCTTCTCGGACAAAAGTTTTGATGGGCACGGTAACTATTCCGTAGGAATTAAAGAGCAAATCATTTTCCCAGAAATAGATGTAGATAAAGTTTCCAGAATTTCTGGGTTGGATATCACTTTTGTTATTCGTTCTAAATCCGACGAGGAATCCTACGCACTTTTATCTGAATTTGGTTTTCCATTCCAAAGAAAGGATTGATTATGGCTACAACTGCAATATTTGCAAGGAATCTTAAAAGAATTAAGTTAGTTGAAAAGTACAAAGCTAAACGACAAGAATTAAAAGACGCTGGCGATTATTTTGGACTGCAAAAATTACCTAAGAATAGTAGTCCTGTTCGTGTAAGAAATCGTTGTGGAGTCACGGGGCGAGGTCGAGGCGTGTATCGGAAATTTATGCTCTGCCGAAATGTGTTTCGGCAAATGGCTTTAGAAGGAAAAATTCCTGGTATTAGAAAGGCAAGTTGGTAATATTAAAGGAAAAATGTTTTATGCCAGTAACAGATGTTATTGCTGATTTATTAACAAGAATAAGGAATGCCGGAGTGGCTCGGCACAAAGAAGTTGAGGTACCATTTTCAAAAATGAAATGGGCAATTTGCGAAATTTTATTAGATCAAGGTTATATCGAAGGCTTCGAAAAAATCGAAAACAACATTCAGGGTACTATTAGAATTAAACTTAAATATTATAACAGACAACCTGTTATCAAAGAAATGAAAAGAATAAGCAAGCCGGGCCGGCGAATTTATGTTAATGCTCGTGAAATACCCCGAATTAAAAATGGTCTTGGTATTGCAGTATTATCTACATCACGAGGGATAATGACAGACAAAATGGCTCGAAAATTAAACATTGGTGGTGAACTGCTTTTTACGGTATGGTAATCAATTAGGAGAGATTAACGTGTCAAGAGTTGGAAAAAAACCCATACAAATTCCCGACAAAGTTATTGTCAAATTTGACAATGGAAAAATATTAGTCAAAGGAGCAAAAGGTGAACTTTCGTTCGATATTCCAGAATGTATTACATATAAACTAGATGGCAATATTTTGACTTTCGACAGGACAAAAGACGATAAAAAGACTCGAGCCTTGCATGGTTTGACCCGAGCTTATGTTTACAATATGATTTTTGGAGTATCCCAAGGATTTGAGAAAACATTGCTTATTCACGGTATTGGTTATAAAGCGGAGATGAAAAACAAAAATTTGCTTCTCTCGCTTGGTTACTCTCATCCAATTTTGTTTATTCCCCCCGATGGAATTACTCTTGAGTCACCTAATCCTACAACTATTATTGTCAAAGGTATCGACAAACAGGTTGTTGGGGAAGTTGCTTCTAAAATCAAAAAAATTCGACCCGTAGAACCCTACAAAGGTAAAGGAATTTTCTACCAAGGTCAATTCATACGGCGCAAAGCTGGTAAAACAGGTACAAAATAATTATTGTAAAAAATAGTGATGGTTTACAAATGAATAGACTTGAACTTAAAAAGGTAAGAAGGAAAAGAAGAAAGTTAAGAGTTAGAAAAAAGGTTGTTGGTACGCCCGAAAGACCAAGGCTCACCGTGTACAGAAGTCTTAACCATATTTATTGTCAAGTAATAAATGACGAGATTGGTCATACCCTTGTTTCTTGCTCTACGCAAGATAAAGAAGTTCGTTCTCTTCTTAAAGAGGGTATGAAAAAAGTCGAAAAAGCTAGGGTTGTTGGTAAAGTTCTTGCACAAAAAATGCTCAAACTTGGCATAGAAAACGTTTGCTTCGATCGAAATGGGTATCTCTACCATGGAAGAGTAAAGGCTCTTGCAGAGGGCGCAAGGGAAAGTGGTTTGAAATTTTGATAACAAATTGGATGAATTTTATGGCGAAGATTAAAGCATCGGAATTGGAACTAAAAGAGAAATTGGTTTACGTTGGGAGAACAGCAAAAGTCGTTAAAGGTGGCCGACGCTTTGGCTTCACCGCAATTGTTGTCGTTGGTGATTACAATGGACATGTCGGTGTTGGTTTAGGTAAAGCTGCTGAAGTGGTTGATGCTGTCAACAAGGCAACCCAAGCTGCTAAAAAGAATATCGTAAAGGTAAGTTTGTACAACAATACTGTTCCCCACGAAGTATTGAGTAAATATGGTGCTTCTAAGGTATTAATTCGACCAGCTTCTCCAGGTACTGGTGTAATTGCCGCCGGTGGTATTCGTGCTGTTTTGGAACTTGCCGGTATCAAGGATGTATTAACGAAAAGTCTTGGGTCTTCAAATCCACACAATACCACTAAAGCAACTTTAAAAGCTTTGATGATGATGGAGGATATAGGACAAGTTGCACTTCGACGTGGTATTTCTCCTCAAAAAGTACTCTTTGGATAATTAGAGGTCATTATGAAAAAAGTTAAAGTTACACAAATAAGAAGTATTATAAAGACAAATAAAAAGCAAAAAAGAACAATAGAAGCATTGGGATTGGGGAGGCCAAACTATTTTAATGTTTTACCAGATAATCCTCAAATCCGAGGTATGATTAAAGTTGTTAAGCATTTAGTTAAAGTTGAAGAAGTTGGAGAATAATTTTTAGGGGAATTTTATGAAACACATTGGTAATTTACAACCTGCGCCTGGTTCTAAGCACAAAGATAAAAGGGTTGGGCGCGGGCCTGGGTCTGGCCATGGTGGAACTGCTGCTCGAGGCACCAAGGGTCAACAATCGCGCAGTGGGTATCATAGAAAACTTGCCTTCGAGGGTGGCCAAATGCCCCTGGTGAGACGAGTTCCAAAATTTGGGTTCAATAATAGAAATCGCGTGGAATATCAAGTTGTCAATTTGTTGAAAATACAAGAATTAATAGACAAGGGACGCATTCAAACCGAAATCCTAGACCCAGATTTGATGTTCGAGGTTGGCTTGGTTAGAAAGAAAAACCATCCCATAAAAGTGCTTGGAGAAGGCAGGATTTCGAAACCTTTAAAAATAACTGCCCATTGTTTTTCTAAATCAGCTATAGATAAAATTGAATCAGTTGGAGGCAAAGTATCAATCTATGAGTAAGATTGTAGAAACATTTCAAAATATATGGAAAATTGAGGAACTAAGGCAAAGGCTCCTTTTTACCTTGTTTGCGATAATTGTCGCCAGAATTGGAGCACATATTACTTTGCCGGGCGTCGATTTCCAAGTTCTTGAAGCTTTTAACCAAGGTGCTGCCCAAGACTTGTTCGGATTATTCGATTTCTTTGTCGGTGGTGCATTTTCCAACGCTGCAATCTTTGCTCTTGGGGTTATGCCCTACATAACTGCATCGATTATTATGCAACTTGCTGGTATAGTCATCCCAGAAATTCAAAAAATGCAAAAAGAAGGCGAAGAAGGGCGAAGGAAAATTAATCAATACACCAGAATACTCACTGTTCCTATTTGTATGTTTCAGTCTTGGGGTATGACTGTTCGTTTGGTAAATATGGAAGCCAATGGCGCACCTGTTGTTCCTAATTCCAGTTTCTTTTTTGTGATATCCACTATTATAATATTGACTGCTGGGACAATGTTCTTAATGTGGCTTGGTGAAAAAATTACCGAAAGAGGGATAGGCAATGGTATTTCTTTGTTGATTTTTATTGGTATCGTTGCTCGTTTTCCAACTGCATTATATCAAGAGTTTTCCCAAGTATTTACTCTTGGCGAGCGACCTTGGCCCGTTGAATTAATAATCTTGACCTTCTGGGTAGCGATTGTTGCTTCAATTATTTTTATTTCTCAGGGTGCCCGACGTATACCTGTCCAATATGCAAAAAGGCAAGTTGGGAGAAAAATTTATGGCGGGACAACACAATATATTCCATTGCGAGTTATTACCGCTGGGGTTATGCCAATAATTTTTGCCCAATCCATTATTTTCATTCCCCAAACCATATTTAACTTTTTCCCAACGAGTCAGTGGCTCCACACTCTAGTTGTTGCTTTTAGCGAAAGTTCATTTGTTTATGCAATTATTTTTGCAGGGTTAGTTATACTTTTTACCTACTTCTATACTGCTGTAATATTTAATCCTAGGGATATGGCGGACAACATGAAAAAGCAAGGCGGATTTATTCCTGGTATCCGCCCTGGACAACAAACCGCTGAATATATTGACTCTGTTTTGACTAAAATTACCTTACCGGGGTCAATTTTCTTAGCTATTATAGCAATTATTCCTACGTTTGCAATAAACGTTTTAGGTGTTACTTCCGCATTCGCTTCGTTTTTTGGTGGTACATCTATTCTAATTGTTGTTGGGGTTATTCTTGATACCTTGCAACAGATCGAATCGTTTTTATTGATGCGCCATTATGATGGATTCATGAAAAGTGGTAAGATTCGTGGTCGTGCTGCTGGTGTAGGAGGTCTCTAATTATGCGGAAAGTCCGGGATATTAGAAACATTTCAAATCCAACTTCTTTGGTTAAGTCGGCCGAAGAAATTAAACTAATTGAGCAAGCCTGTCGGATTGTTGCCGAAACTCTTGCTCTTTTACGAAAATACATTAAACCGGGCATTGAAACAATTGAATTAGACCAAATTGCAGAAGATTTTATTTTGTCCAAAGACGCTAAACCAGCCTTCAAAGGTTATAGGGTAGACAACAAAGAATACCACCATACACTTTGCATTTCAATTGATGATGAAGTAGTTCATGGCATTCCCAGTAAAAGGGTGTTGAAAGAAGGGGAAATTGTTTCCATAGATTGTGGAGTTGAGAAAAATGGTTTTTTTGGGGATTGTGCTTTTACATATCCAGTTGGAAAGATTTCCTCAGAAAATGAGAGGCTGCTTCGGGTAACCCAAGAAGCTTTACAATTGGGAATTGACTCTGCAATCGAAGGAAACAAAGTATACGATATATCGCGTGCAATTCAATCACATGTGGAGAGAAACGGCTTTTCTGTTAACCGCGAGCTAGTTGGGCACGGTATAGGTAAAAGATTGCACGAGGAACCCCCAATTCCAAATTTTGTTCCACCATTGCTTGCTCGATCTCAATTTCCCAACATTAAGTTACATAGCGGTATGACACTTGCAATTGAACCTATGGTTAACATGGGGGACTATAAGGTTTTTACTAAGCAAGATGGATGGACAGTTGTCACGGCCGATGGCAAACCTTCAGCTCATTTTGAACATACAATAATTGTTTCTGACAAGAAACCTTTAGTATTAACATATTGGTAATGGGGTAAATATGCCAAAGCAAGGAATGATTCAGATGGACGGTACAATTGAGGAAGCTCTTCCAAATACCCAATTTATCGTTCGTTTTGAAAACGGACACAGAGTCCTTGCTCATATTGCAGGCAAAATGAGAATGAATTATATTAAAATTCTTCAAGGAGATAAAGTTAGGGTCGAAATTTCTCCCTACGATTTAACTAAAGGAAGAATTATTTATAGGTATAAATAAAAAGAGGTTGCTATGAAGGTAAGAGCTTCGGTAAAGAAAAGATCACCGGAAGACAAAATTGTCCGGCGAAAGGGAAGAATTTATATCATCAACAAAAAGAATCCTAGGTATAAACAAAAACAAGGTTAAGAGGAGGCATAAATGGCTCGTATCGTAGGTGTTGACTTACCCAAAAATAAAAGAGGTTTTGTTGCCCTTACTTACATCTATGGCGTTGGCCGGACTACCGCAAAAGAAATATTGGCTAAAGCTGCTGTGGATGAATTCAAAAAAGTGACAGAGTGGACCGACGATGAAATTGCCAGAATTCGACAAGTAATTCAAGAGTATAAAGTCGAGGGGCAACTTCGCAGCGAAGTTCAAATGAATATTAAACGTCTTATTGATATAGGTTGTTATCGTGGGTTACGTCATCGGAAGGGACTTCCCGTAAGAGGTCAGCGAACAAGGACAAACTCCCGAACCCGAAAAGGGCGTAGAAAGACAATTGCCGGCAAGAAGAAGGCAGTTGGTAAGAAGTAATTTTATGTTCAATTAAGGAATTTTACTTATGGCTGCACCAAAAAGAAGAGCAAAGAAAAAACAAGTTACAGAAACACACGGAAAAGCATATATCCTTGCTACTTTCAATAATACTATAGTGTCGATAACCGATATGTATGGAAATACTTTGTGTTGGGCTTCTGCTGGCAAAAGTGGGTTTCGTGGGTCGAAGAAAAGCACCCCCTATGCTGCTCAAATAGCTGCCGAAAGGGCTGGCAAGGAAGCCTACGATATGGGTTTGCGTCGCGTAGATGTAGTAGTTAAAGGTCCCGGAAGTGGCCGCGAAGCCGCCATTCGTGCCCTTGCAACAGCTGGATTGGAAATTCACAGCATTCTTGATAAAACTCCAATTCCTCACAATGGTTGTCGACCACCAAAAAGGCGACGTATCTAATGTAGTAAATAATTAAGTTAAATAAAGTTTGGTTTAAAATGTCACAATTTGATTTCATTACCCTGCTTCAGATGCCCGACATGGTTAGTATCGAAGAGACTGAAGATCCTAACCATATTCGATTCATCATGCAACCATTGGAAAAAGGTTACGGGGTAACAATTGGAAATTCTTTGCGAAGAGTTCTCATTTCTTCAATACCCGGCTATGCTATTGTTGGAGCTAAGTTCACCGATGTCCTTCACGAATTCCAAAGCATACCGGGTGTTCTCGAGGATGTTACTGATATTATTTTAAATTTAAAGCAAGTTCGAATTAGGTCGAGAGAATCAAAACCGTTTAAGGTAAACCTTCATCTTAAAGGTCCTTTAACCTGGACCGCCCTCGACATTCAGAAAAGCAGTCCTTTTTTGGAAATTGTAAATCCAGATTTGTACATTGCTACCTTGGCAGAAGATGCTGAGTTTGATGTTGAACTTCGTGTTGCTTTTGGCAAAGGTTATGTCCCCGCCGATGAGCAAAATTTGGGTGAATATCCTATTGGAATGCTGCCAATCGATGCTATATATTCACCTATAAAAAACGTAGTCTACATAATTGAGCCACATCGAGTAGGGCAAAAGACAGATTACGAAAGACTTATTTTGGATGTTATTACCGATGGCACAATTTCTCCAGTTGAAGCTGTTCGTTATGCAGCTAAGATATTGATTGAACATATACAATTTTTCTTGACTTTTGAAATTGCGAAAAAACAAGTTGTTACCGAAGGTGCTCCATTTGCTCCTGAATCTTCCGAAAGCGAACATGCTCGATTAAAGAGAATTCTTTCTATTCCAATTGAAGACCTCGAAATTAGTGTTCGTGCTTATAATTGCTTGAAATCTAACAATATAAAAACATTGGGCGATATTGTTTCGTACAATGAACCAGAGTTATTGAGGTTGAAAAATTTTGGTAAAAAATCTTTGAAAGAATTAGAAGAAATTGTCCATCAGCATGGTTTGGAATTTGGATTGAATGTTGAAAGGTACCTTAGACCAGAAAAGTCGACCTCTTCTAAAACATATATGGAATTTGATTACTAACCAATAGGGTGACAAAATGAGGCATTTAAAAAAAGGATTGAAGTTGAAAAGAACAAGTAGTCATAGAAATGCATTGCTAAGAAACCTTGCAATTTCTTTGTTGGAACATAAAAAGATAGTTACTACCTTAGCAAAAGCCAAGGCTTTGCGCCCTTTTGTTGAAAAAATTATTACAAGTGCAAAACACGCTGTAATTCGCGAAAAAAATGGACAACTTCCCGAAGGTCAAACTATCGACGTACACACAAGAAGAGTAGTTGGTAAATTGATTCATAATAAGGGAGTCCTTCAGGAGCTTTTCGATACTATAGCCCCAACAGTTATTGATCGTCCTGGTGGTTACACGCGTATCGTTAAATTAGGATTTCGTCGGGGCGATGCTGCCGAATTGGCTGCTATAGAACTTGTCGATTGGGGTGCTCCGCAGGATGGGGCAGTGAGTTTGAAATCTAAAAAGAAAGCAACTGGGAAAAAACAAAGTCCTAAAAAAGAAAAAAGGCTGAAGAAATCAAAAGAGCAAGATTCGATTACAGCTCAACCTGCTGAAGAAACTCCGTCCGAAGAGGTAACAAAAATCGAGGGCAAAACCCCCTATGTTTTAGAAACTACACAAACGAATGAAGCAGAAATAAGCCCTACGCAAGAAAGTGGTTCCTCCGATGAAACATTAACTGAAATCAAGTCTAATCTTTTGGATGAACAAGGTTCAGAGGAAAAGAAAGAATAATTGAGCTTTTTATAATTAAAAAGGGCACCAAATTGGTGCCCTTTTGTTTTTACTTGCTACTAATTTCAACCAGGACAATCCTATAACCGTAAATAATTTCACGAGCAAGGTAAATACTTCCAATAAGAACACAAATCATACCTAAAAGAAAAGTTACGAATGTAACTGCTCGCAAATCAATATGAAATGCAAAACCAAAGCCAATAAGCAAGGAAGTTAGTACATACAAAGCTACGGAGATTGTGTAGGAAAGTACTGCACGAACAATGAATGGTATCCTTTTTTGAAAAAAAGCCAATTGTTTGTTAACAGAATTCAACCTTTCTTTAAGATTATCATCTTCTAAAAGCTTACCGTTGTTTTCTTGAAGTTCGCGCTTTTCTTCGTTTAGGCTTCGGATTCTATCCACAACTGCGGAATACTTATTGTTTGTTACAAGTAGCATTAAGGCACAAACATTGACCATTACTCCAGGAGCGAGCATTGTTTGGATTAATTCCCTAATAGATGGATTCATATCTTACCAACCAAAACAAAAGGGTTTTATCGAATTTAAATTTAATTTATTGTTAAAATTGTTTTTCAAAAACAACTTAAAGTGAGTTTATTTTTTAATGATAGCATATTCAGTGTCGATATCTCTTGGAATATCCTTTAGATTATCAATAACTTTTTGAATTTCGGGTTTCATCTTACCATATTTTTCAAGTATTTCACCTGCACGATTGTAATCTCCTTCCGCTTGAATTGTAAGTACAATTCTTGCAAGTTCTTCTATACTTTTCAAAAAATTATCTAAATTAATAATGATTTTTTCATTTTGATATTTAATAATACCATTTTCCGCAAGATAGTTCAATTGAATAAGATTGGCATTTCCGTGAGCTTTACCTGCACCAAAACGAATGGAACGAAATAGTCCAACGATATAAGTTATTTTTGCTTTTTGGAATTTATCCTCTGTGATTAGTTTTTTGTCGAACAAATGTTTATGATTGTACATTCCTAACACATCCGCTTTGCATTCTTCAATTGCTGAATATCGTTCCTTTAATGCTTTACGGACTTCTAAAGTATCGTTGCCATAGACGAAACCTCGACCTAAAGTGTGTGAAACTTCGTGCAAGGTAACAAAACTCGTAAATGAGTTTTTATCGACATATTTGACATGGTCTGGCGGAAGTATTTTTTCGCCAATCGGTTTCAGAATTTTTTCGAATTTAGCTTCCATCATATTTTTGAACATCGATTTCTTTCCACCCTTCAACTCGTGCACCCTCGGGTCATTCGGCAACGAATTTGCTATAGTTTTAGTTCCAGCTTGGCAATCACCACCAAAATAGATTACATTCATTATTTGAAGAACATTTTCTTTTCCAGCAGATTTTCGAATATATTTTTTGTCGTAAGGCAAATTGTGTTCAAAATAATCCAAATTTTTTTCGAACATCTCCAGTTCTTTGGTCCCTTCCTCATCTTTTACCATAACTATAGCTTCATATGCAGTTTTGTAATTAAAAAGTGCATCCTCGTAATTTTCGATTGGACCAATTACCACGTCGATTTTGCTATTTTTAATGTCCATCCAGGCTAAATCACTTTCGAAATAGTCGTCGGTACGTAATGCTTTTGCTCTTAGAATAAGATAATTTTTTAGTGTTTGGTTGTCGCAATAATCTGCTGCTTCTTCCAATTTCCTTGCAATTTGCTCGACTTCAGGGTATGCCCGGTTATAAGGTATTCCTTTAAGCTTGTTACCTTCTCTTACGACAATTGTGTATTGGCTTTCCAGCTCAGCTTTTTGTTCTGGATGTTGTTCAATGTACTTTTCAAACTCTTCCTTTGTTAAATCGAGTGGATAGAAATTTGCACCTTTCGGCTTGAATTCTGGATAATTGCCGACAAATCTTCTCCCTTCGAATATTAAATCATACGGCCCATAAAAAATTTTGACTAATTTCAAAAGTTTCTTTGCATCTTCGTTGTCAACTTTTGCGAGCGAATCACGTACGGATATAGCATCCGGAGAGGTTTGTTTCCAAAAGATTGCATCTGCGTATTGCCCCGCTTCAACAAGCAATTCAACGACTTTTCTCTCCCTTTGGGAAAGTTGACTTAGGTCTGCTTCTATTGTAACAGGTGCGAAGGAAGCTATTCGCTCATCAATGGAAGGTAATTCGGCTTTAGGTTCCATAGTAGCTTCTTTCTCTTTTTGGTTACTGCATGCAAAAATGAAAAACAAAACGAGTGCTAATAACAAATATTTCATAAAAGCCTCAAATAAAATTTAAACAATTACGATAATTTTATTTTTAACATAAAAAGTAAAATTATGAATATTATTCGAAAATTAACTGTACTTTCATTCCTAATAGTCTTTGCTTTGAATTATTCTTTTTCAAGATTGTTGATGAAACCTTATCTACAAGCCATTGGACCGAATTCCGTTATAGTTATGGCAGAGACAGATACAAAGGAACCAGTAACTGTTCTTTATGGAAAGGAAAGTTTGTCGTATGTGGCAACTACTTCTTTCTACAGAGTCGCAGAGGATAGAAGAAGCCAAACCTATGTTCATAGAATAACTTTAGATAATCTTGAACCTAACACAATTTATAAATATCGCGCAATACACAATGGTGATACCTCCGATTTATTTACCTTCCACGGTTATGTAACCGAGGGTTTTCCCTTTCGCATTGGAGTAATGGGCGATAATCGTTCCAATCCAGAAATTCATTCAAATAAATCAAAAAAACTTGCCAAACATAAACCTCACATATTAGTCTACACTGGGGATTTGTGTTATTCTGGTACTTATTCTGAATGGAAAAAAGAATTCTTTACCGAGGAGGAGCAAAATTTGATTGCATCGGCTCCTTTTTACAATTCTCTTGGTAATCACGAAGCTCAAACCGAGCTTACAAAGGTATTTCTGCAAGCTCCTTCCTCGCCATCAAATAATGAATATTATTATTCTTTTGATTATGGAAATATTCATTTCTTAATTTTGAACACAGAAACAAATGTCACTCCAAATTCACCTCAATGGAAATTCGCCGAGGAGGATTTGGCTCGAACAAACAAAAAGTGGAAAATAGTTGCTTATCATATTCCAGCTTATGCTGCTGGGGGTCACGGTTCAAACGAAAGAATGAAAGAATTCACAACAAAAGTTTTTGAAAAATATGGTGTCGATGTTATTTTAAATGGGCATTGCCATTTTTACCAAAGAAATTATGTAAATGGAATATATCATTTAATCCTTGGTGGCGGTGGGTCTCCATTGTATGAACCAAAAGATGCCCCATTTGTTCAGAAATCTGTTAAAGATTACCACTATGGAATTTTGGACGTTAACGATAACAAAATAACTTTCACAATTTATGATTTGCGTGATAAAATAATAGACCAGTTCGAAATTTCAAAATAATAAAACTAATTTAACAAAAAAAATCAATCACTTTTGTGTCCTCAGCTCTTTCGAGTATGAAACTTAGTGTTTCTTTGTGAATGGGATGATTGCGATAAATTTTTAAATCTTCTTCACTTTCAAATGAAGAAATCAAGACAATGTCGTAAGCTCTTGGGTCTGTTAGTACATTGATGCCAACTTCGTAATATTTTATATGAGGAATAATATAAGGCAATTTTTCAAGTACCTCTTTGATCTCTATTGCCAATTCAATTTTAGGCTTTTCTAAATATTGATCTTTTAGTTTGAACATTACAACGTGTTTCAGCATTTTCATCTCAGCAGAATAATACTTTCATATTTCACAACACTTTTCCCTTTTGCTATGCAGAAGTATTTTCCGCTGGGAAGCTTAGCATTATTGTCTGTTGTACCATTCCAAAATAAAAGGATTTTGTCGTCGGTAACGTGACCGTTCCAGAGTGTTTTTACCAATCTTCCTTCTGCATCATAAATTCCAATTGTCAAAAACGTGCCAGGGTCGCATTTAACTTCGAAAATAACTTCATTGTTTGATTGGTTTTCTTTCTTCGAAATAATAAGTTGTTCGGTACTTGGGATAATTTCTTTCTCTCCACTTAATACTTTTGCAATTTTGAAATCCCAAATTCCACGTCCGTAAGTAGCATATCTAACTGTTTTCAAATCTGGAAGGTATTCGACATCCCAGAAAATATTATCTGGACAATTGATTCCACCAAGAAAGTGCCATTTTCTTTCTGCAAAGTGGTAAACGAAGGGTCCAATTTCAGTTGCAGCAAACAAAAGAGATTCGTCTTCATTTAATTCAATATCGTAAAAAAGAGTCGTTGGAATATTCTGACTTAACGTTGAAAAGGTTTTGCCTGTATCAATTGAAATTAATACCCCAGGATTTGAATAACCCGAGCCTGCTATTATTACTTTTCCAATGTTGAATTTAGATGCAACAATCTTGTTGCCGTAGAAATAGTGGCTATTGGGACCAGCAACACCTTCGACAATTTGCCAATTGTTTCCTCTATCGAAACTTCTAAAGAATTTTCCGTCGTTTGTCAAAGCAAACCATACATCTGTGTTGATCGGTGAAATACAAAGTGCGGAGATTTTGCGATTAATCTCGTTTGAGGCAAAATTGAAAGGCAGAACTCGATATAGGATGCTATCAGCATTTTGGTCATATTCCAGTTCATAAATGTAAGACGCTGGGGTTCCTTCAGGTTTATTATTGTTTCCGCTAAGCAAGTAAGATTTTGCAGGGTTATCTGGGTCTGCCACAATTGGAGGCAACCAAAGAAAACCTCTCCCAATAAAATTCCAAGATTTTGCATCAAAGTATCCACTTTGTGGATTGAAAACAAGCATTGCGAAACCGGGATAAGTTGTCCACAAAAAGCGGCCACCATTACTGGATGTTAGATGTCCATAGTCACCGCTTATTACTTGGTTGAAACCAAGAGCCCTTCCGCTATCGTTAAGATTGTATTGCAACCCTTGATCTTGGCTACCAGCAATTAAAATTTTTCCAGCCTTATCGAAAGTATAAATTGAATAATATTGACTAATATTCAAATTTTTCAGTGAAAGGTTACGGTATTTTGAGCCATTGTCGTATGAAACGTAAATTCCACCGTCGGTGCAAACGAATAATATTTCTTCTAAGACTTTCTTAGAATTATTCCATTTGCGAAATGAGGAAATACCAGGGATGTCGGCGTGAAGCTTTGTTTCTATCAAGCTGTAGTATTCGGTCCAAGAGTTAGCTCGCTTCCAACTTTCTCCACGATTCGTGCTTAGGTAAAATTCAACCTGGCCAAAATAAATGTTGGTCGGATAAATTTGCGATACTTCGAAACTGTTCTTCTCAAATGGATAAAAATCCAACTTACCAGTTTTAGTGAAACTAACACCTCCATCACTTGAGTAATAAAATATGGTTTGTACGCTTGTATTTCTTAAAGCATAGTACAGATGAATGTTTCTACCAACCGTTGTGCCTTTGAGCTGAATTCCATTTATATATTTGTCAATAAATGGGTTATTACTTACTACTTTGAAAGTACCTTCGTTGTCAATTGAGAATAGGGTATCAGCAATTGCAAAGTATACAATATTAACATCATATGAAGGTGCCCAAATATCACATAGGGCATAATCAACGTACGCTGAATAGAGCCGCGAGAAATTCTTGCCTAAATCACTGGATTTGTATATGCTGATCATACTTTTCCAAGAAGTAAAGTTCCATTCGTTCAAAAGTACGTAAATTTCTTGGTTGATGGTTACAGCCCCCCTAATGGACCAACCCCAACGCTCAGCATTTTCAAAACCATTTGCCTTTTGCCAGCTTTTGCCTTCGTCGTCGGTGTAATACATTGCACAAGGTGAGTTTGCAACCACAAGAAGTCTTTGCTTATTTCCAGGCCAAAGAATTTTTACCATTCTTGGATTTGCAAACTTCTTGCTATTGTTTAGGCAAATCCAGTCATCACCTTTAATTGTTCCTTTCCAAATATTTCCTCCTGCTGATGCAAGATAAATGATATTTGTGTTTGTGTCGAAATCAAGTGTGTGAACTCTTCCCGAAAGGTTATCGCTTCCTTTTTCAATCCACTCACCAAAAATTCTTCCATTTGCAAATTCATTTGAATTAATACTATTTTCTTTGTTGTTCTTTTCATTTTGAAAGAGTTCTTTTGTTTTTTGATCTATTATCCAATAGGGCAATCCTTCTTCGCAACGGTGCAAACTATTAAGCCATTCTTGTCGTTGTCTTTTAAATTCTTCATTTCCTTCCCGTTCCATTAGATTGTTTACACGAGTCTGCGTAAATGCCACAGAATTATATATAACAAATAACAGTGTAACTATAAAAATTTTTTTCATTTTAATAACCTTTCACAAAAGCTAAATTTAAGAAAATTGTAATTATTAACTTTATTAACTTTTTAATAACAATACACGGTTAGTAAAATAATCGAAGTCAATGAATGTAATGATCCTTGCTATGAATGCAATTTCAATACAAAAATTTTTCGTATTCTGATTTAAAATTCGATAAAAGTAGGAGTTCTTGCATTTTTAATTTGAATTTAAAGATCTTTGCCCAGAATCTATGATCCTTCGAGCTCGAATATAAAACAAAAACTTTTTTAAGATCTTTTTAATAATTTTTAAATTAAATGAAAAGAATGGGTCGGATGCATATTTTTAGTTTATGTTCAAATTAAGGCTAGTAAGCATTTTCACGTTTTAGATTCAAGTTTCAATTTTTATATTATTTCTAATTTTCTTAATTTAATTTTTGTTGTTTTTTTACTTTGAATATGGCAGATATTTTCCAAATCGAAGTTGAATGCCCGAATTGCAAGAATAGATTTTCAATCGAAGAGGTAATTTCCGACAAAGTACGTTCAGATTTCGAAAGCAAGATTAAGCATAAGGTTGAAGAAGAAATTACAAAAGCAAAAGAAAAGGAATTCGAAAGGATTAATTTGGAACACCAACTCGAGATAGAAAATCTGAAAAAAGAATTCCAACAATCGCAAAAAAAAGAATTGGAAGCCTCCCAAGAAACAATATCAATTTTGAAACAACAGCTTCTGGAATTTCAAAAAGAACTGGAGGAACGAAAGCAAGAACTCGATTTTGCTCGGAAAGTTGAACTTGAATTTCGTCGAAAAGAAAATGAATTAATTCAAAAGGAACAAAACCTTGAACTGGAACTTCAAAGAAGACTTAGCGAGGAAAGGAAACAAATTCAAGAATTCGTTAAAAATAGTTTGCACTCAGAGTACGAACTTAAAATTCGAGAAAAAGAAGAAACAATTTCCTCTATGCAAAAGAAAATCGAAGAGCTTAATTTGAAATTACAAATGGGCTCTCAGCAGCTTCAAGGGGAAGTCCAAGAGATAGTAATCGAAGAGCAACTAAAAATGAAATTCCCAATTGACAAAATAGAACCAGTACCAAAAGGAATTCGTGGTGCCGATATTATTCAAGAAGTTCGCAATAGGTTTGGAGAAGTTTGTGGCAAAATCCTATGGGAATCAAAACGGACAAATAATTGGAGCAATGAGTGGATTCCAAAACTAAAGGAAGACCAACGAGAAATTGGAGCCGAGTTTTGTGCTATTGTCTCTCGTGCTTTGCCAAAAGAAATAAATTCTGTAGGATTGCTCGATGGGGTTTGGGTGTGCGATTTCAACAGTTACATTGGTCTAGCAATGGCTTTACGAGAAAATCTTATCCAAGTAAATAATGTTAAGAATTCACTAATTGGCAGAGAAACCAAAATGGAGCAAATTTTTAATTATATCTGCAGCGAGCAATTTTCTCAAAAGGTACGTGCAATTGTCGAAGCTTTCGTTGCAATGAAAAATGATCTGGACAAAGAAAAAGCCGCAATGGAAAAGCATTGGAAAAAGCGCGAAGAAGAATTGAACAAAGTGTTGAAAAACACAACTCGGATCTACGGCGAAATTGAAGCTCTCGTTGGTAATCAATTACCAGAAATTGAATATCTAAAATTACCCGGAAGTTAATTTTTCTTTGTAATATTTTTTAGGGGATAATATGAAAAATTTATTTGTAACGGTTGTTTTTATTCTATTTTTTGGATTTGTCTCTATTTTTGCAGATTGGGAACCTCTTTCTGGAATTCCGCAAGGCCAAATCACCGACATACTAGCTTATAATAAAAGGGTTTATTCTATTGTTTGGAGTAATGGGCTTTACGTATCTTCCGATTATGGAGACAATTGGGTTCAGCAAAGTTCAGGATTGTCTTCGCCTTTTGTAAAATGCATCACTAATGTAAAAAATACACTTCTAATTGGGACAAGCGATACTAATGGGGTATTTCGCTCAACAGACAACGGTTTCAATTGGGTCCGTTCTGTTGATAGTTTAACTGAACGCAACATTGCTACCTTTACTGTAGACGGTGATAATGTTTATTTACTAACAGAATCAGCTGTAGTTTTTAGAAGCACTGATTATGGAGTTACTTGGTGGCAAGTAAACACTTCGAATTTGGATAATTATTTGATTACTTCTATTGCTGTAAGCAATGGGCGGATTCTTGCTGGAACAAGCACTGGAGACTTATTTTTGTCCACTGACAATGGGGAAAGCTGGGCTAATATTAAAAATCAACAAATATTCTCTACAATCACTTCCTTGCTTTGGGATGGCGATAATATCTTTTGCGGTACTCGAGCGGGCGTCTATTTTTCAAGCAATACGGGTGTGAATTGGTTTCAAAGAAATCTTGGCTTGAAGGTTCAAGATATTTCTTTAATAAAAAGGGTAAATAATGCACTAGTGCTTGGCAGTCGGACAGGTGGGGTCTACTTTTCCTTAGACGAGGGTAGGACTTGGTTCGAATTCAACGAAGGTATTACAGATATGTCGATTTTATCTATAACCTACGACCAATATTATATTTATGTTGGAACTGAATTTGGTTCTGTTGCGCGGAGAAATATTAGTGAAATTAAATTGCCCGAGGTGAAAGCTCCAAATTTGACTTATCCTTCAAACGGTGCAAAAAATGTTGAAAAAGTTGTAAATTTTGCTTGGGAAACCGCTAAAGGTGCTGTCGGTTATCGTATACTTGTTGCCAAAAATGAAAGTTTTTCTCCAAATTTTGTGGTTGTGGATAAAAGCGGGCTAACAAATCCTTTTTACCCATCTGTAATTCTACAACCAAACCGAAAATATTACTGGAAGGTTGCTGCTATTGATCATCTTTCCAAAGAACATTGGTCTGAAGTTTTTTCTTTCGAAACCATATTCGAGCGCGTTAGACCAACACTCTATTACCCATTTAATAATTTCGAAACCAGCAAACTGCCAATCCAATTCATTTGGAGTGATGTTGGGTTTCTAGAGCATTATCAACTTCAGGTCGCATCTTCAATCGATTTTCAGAATCTAGTTGTAGATGTTACTACCAAGGATACGACATTTGTTGTTTACAATAACATTGAAAACAACAAAACCTATTTCTGGCGAGTTATTGCCAAATACAACGATGCTTCTTTGGTTGTTTCCGATACTTTTAACTTCAAAACAACTGTCCTTGGAATAGAACAAGAAAATGATAGAAAAATCCACTGGCAAATGTTCGATTCGAAGTTAATCATTGGATTTGAAAACTTTGAAGCTAATAGAATATTTTCAATAGAAGTGTTCGACTTTGTCGGAAGAAGTGTTTTATTTGGTTGGTTCGAATCCTCAGGCTCCAAAAACACTGCCGAATTAAATTTGAACAATTTACCAACAGGGATGTATTACGTCATTGTCAACGGTGCGAATATGCGATTTTCTAATAGATTTTTTTTGACAAAGTAATGTAAATAAATAGCTTACACCACTGTTGTAGTTTAATTCATTACAAAAAAAACATTAAAATACTTACAAGTAATAAAAAAAA
>FMJZ01018998.1_pt1 | contig 18208 bp, 17 predicted proteins | sample 1987881 | NCBI WGS metagenome assembly FMJZ01 (sample SAMEA4378227, study PRJEB15110) | soil metagenome | biome: soil; feature: Field; material: Soil | place: India | collected 2015-03-11 | depth 0 m
TGAGCAAAGGATTGCGAATGTGCGAGGGTAGATTTTTTCAAGTTAAGCTACTGAGCAAGACCAGCGGGAAAAGCATTTTTCTTTGCTTACTTTCTTTTGTTGCTTTGGACAAAAGAAAGTAAGAATAGGATTTTGTGAGACTTTTGCCCAAACAAAAGAAAGGTAACAAAATGTCTTATTTCTTTCTCTCTTTGAGAAAGAAAGTAAAAAAGGTTTTTGATAACTTTTTTCTTTAAAAAGTTGATCCCTGTTTAAGGGGAAACAGACAGTTCTAAAGGAGGAACTTTATGAAATACTTTGTTAGTGTGATGTTAATTTTACTTTTCAATCTCTCTTTTTCGCTCACAAGAGAAGAGATTATGATTACTTCGTCCTACTTTCATTCAAATGTGAATGAAATCAATGCTGAAATTAAAAAACTCAGCGGGAAAGAGGACGACAGGGCAAAGAAGGGGATTTTATACCTTGCTCTTGCAACACAGGAGCCACCAGTTGAAAAGGCTCCGGCTAATGCTATAAAAACTCTTGAGGTTTTTGAGAAAAAGAATGTTGAGCCATTACTTAAAGCCTATGTTGCAATGGCATATTCACTGGGTGCAAGGGATGACAAAAATCCTTTAATGAAAATGAAGTATTCTGATATGGCAATAAAACTTTTCAATAAGATTGTTGATGAAAATCCAACCGACTGGTATATAAGATTCTTAAGGGGTAATACATTTGCTAATTTTCCAGAGATGTTTCAGGTTGGAAGTATTGCAAAGTCTGATTTTGAATTCATAAGAGATCTTTACGAAGGCAAAAAGGAAAATATTGGCAAATCGCTTATGGTTACAGTTTACTTTTATCTTGGTGAGTTTGCAAAGAGTGAAAAGCAAATTAATAAGGCTCTTGATTTCTGGAAAAAGGCAGCGGCTATTGCAGAAGAAAATGGCATTAAAACTGATGCATACAAAAAAGCTAAAGCAAGAATTAAAGTTTTTGAGGACTGAATATGGCAATTATTAAAACAGAAACTCTTACCAAAGTTTATAAACTTGGTAAAACAGATGTTTTAGCTTTGAAGAACGTGAGTCTTGAGTTTGAAAAAGGTGATATAGCCTGTATTATGGGACCAAGTGGCGCAGGAAAATCAACTTTCCTGCACCTCATTGGGTGTCTTGATAAGCCTACTGAAGGCAATATCTTCATTAACTCAACGAATACTAAAAACTTAAATGATAATGAACTTTCTGAATTCAGAAATAGCTATATTGGATTTATATTTCAGAGTTTTAATCTTATTCCTGTTCTCAATGTATATGAAAATATTGAATATCCTTTAATTCTTGGGAAGAGAAAAAGGGATAAAGATAAGATTTTAAGCCTTATTGAGGCTGTGGGACTTTCGGCACATATAAAACACAGACCAGATGAACTTTCTGGTGGCCAGAGGCAGAGGGTTGCTATTGCAAGGGCACTTGTTATGGAGCCAGAGATTGTGCTTGCTGATGAACCAACAGCAAATCTTGATTCAAAAACTGGCGAAATGATATTGAATTTACTTCTTAAGCTGAATGAGGAAAAAAAGACTACATTTATATTTTCAACTCATTCAGAGATTATCGCAAAGCATTCTAAGAAAATTATCCATCTTCTGGATGGAAAGGTAAAGGAGATAATCAATGCTTGATATATTAATTGCCTTAAGAAATATTTTCAGAAACAGAACAAGAACGCTACTTACAATGCTTTCTATTATTGTTGGGTCTATTGCCATAATTATTGTGAACGGATTTATAAATTACTCAATGTGGGGACTTCGAGAGAGTATGATTCGTAATGGAATAGGACACGTTCAGTTTTATCAAAAGGGTTATCTTGAAAGGGAAGAGGATATTTCTCTTGAGTTTATGATTACGAATTACAAAAAACTTACAAGAGAGATCTATGAAAATATGGGTGTGAGTTTTGTAGCTCCTGAAATTTCATTCAATGGGGTTATTTCCAGTGGTGAAAAGAGCACCATAATCATTGGTAAGGGAGGACTTTCTGAAGAGGAACAGAGGCTTAATTCATTTGGTGAGATTGTCGAAGGGAGTTTTTATAATGATGATGAGTTCGCTGTTCTTATAGGGGAAGGAGTGGCAAAAAAGATTAAGGCAAAATTGGGGGACACGCTTACTTTAATGGCACCTATGCGTGGAGGCGGACTTAATGCCATCGATGTTACAGTCAAAGGAATAATCAGAATGACTATAGAGGAATACAACAGCACAATTGTACTTGCGCCACTTTTTCTGGCACAGAACCTTCTCAATGTTGAAGGTGTGGATAGACTTATCGTTATGCTTAAGGATACAGAAAAAACAAAAGAGGTGGAAAAAATTTCAATTGATTTTGCCAGAAATAAAAATCTTGAGTTTAAAAGCTGGAAGGATCTTGCTATATTTTTCTTTCAGGTTAGAGATATGTATAACACTATGTTCTTGATTCTTTTTATAATTATAATTGGTGTAATTATTTTTTCCATTGCCAATACGATGACAATGAATGTTTTTGAAAGGATTTCAGAGATAGGTACGATAAGGGCACTTGGGGCTAAAAGAAGACATATAATAAGGCAATTTGTCTTAGAAAGTCTCTTTATTGGAATAATAGGGGGAGCTTTTGGATTGATTCTTGGGTATTTGATTGCAGAGATAATTAATCTCTCGGGTGGAATATATATTCCACCGCCACCGGGAAATGCGAAGGGATATTATTCAATGGTAAAGCCAGAATTTTACAAAGTGCTTCTGTGTTATGCGGGTTTTGTAGTTACCTGTATTATTGCATCGATCTTTCCCGCAAGAAAGGCGGCAAAGATGGAGATAGTGGAAGCTATAAGGGGGTAGAATATATCCCGCCATATGGGGGTAGAGGCAAACGGCCACCGTCCTGTTCTGTAGATGCATACGGCCATATGCATCTACAGAGCAGGACGGAAATTTATAAGAAAATCAAACGGAGGTTTTTATGTATAAAACATTTATAACCATATTAATCTTTTTATCATTCTTTTCAAGAGGACTTTTCTCCCTAACGGCAGAAGAAATATTAAAGCTTGTTGATGAAAAGAGAGGTCCTGAAGGCTATTTTCTCACAAAGATGAGGGTTACATCATACAAAGGTGATAAAATTGAAGAGTCCCTTGAGATGAAAGGCTATATAAAGGGCAATAAATCAATGGTTTATTTCACTTCACCAGCCAAGTGGAAAGGTAGAAAGATGCTTATGATCGGCAATGATGTTGTAATGATTTTCCCGAACACATCAAAACCAGTGAGACTATCTCCTTCTCAAAGGCTTATGGGGAATGTCGCAAATGGTGATGTGGCAAGAGCGGCTTTTTCAGTGGATTATAATGCTACTCTTATAGGAGAGGAAAGACTTGATAATAAAGATTGTTATAGACTTAAACTCAGTGCAAAAAATACCGGCACGACATATAACTCTATTGATCTATGGGTAGAGAAGGATACCTTTTCTCCTTTTAAGGCAGTATTTTACTCACTGAGTGGCAAGGAGCTTAAACAGGCTTATTACTCTGATTTGAAAGTCCTTGCGGGTAGCGAAAGAATATCAAAGATTACAATATATGATTCTATAAGAAAAGATAACTACTCTGTTATAGAATTTTTGAGTATGGAAAAAGAAGAGTTTTCGGAAAAGTATTTTAATATTGATTATCTTTTTGAGATGTAGGTGGCAGTTGAAAGTTTATAAAGTTAAAAGTTGAAAGTTGAGATTTTTTATTTATTTTTCTATAATTTTGTCAGAAAAGAGTTATAATTTTTTTAAAAATGTGGAGGAAAAATGATTTATAGGGAGGAAGAGATAATAAGAAAGTTGAAAAAAATCAAAGAAAAATACATCAATGAAGGTATTATAATACTTGGTTTTTTTGGTTCATTTGCAAGAGGAGAGGCAAGTGAAACAAGCGACCTTGACATAATTTATGAAATGAAAGATTTTGCACTTGAAAAATATCCGGGATTTAAATTTTTTGAATTTTATTCAAATATTAAGGCGGATATTGAAAAAGAATTCGGTATAAGTGTTGATTTAGTTGATATAAATAGCTTAAATGAAATAGGCAGAAAGTATATTTTGCCAGAGGTAAAGTATGTTGCATAGCGATAGAGCAAGACTTGAATTTGTTCTTAAGATGATAAATGACATTGAAATAGTTGTTTCAAGACATAAAAATATTGAAAATACTCTTAATGATGTAGAAGGTTATCATGCAATAATGATGTGTCTTATGCAGATAGGTGAATCATTGGGGAAAATCGTGGGTCTTCATTTAAAAGAATTACTTCCATCTGAACTTGCTTACAAAATGAGAAATATTATTGCACATGACTATATAGGAATAAATATTAAAGTTATAAATATCAACAATAACCAATGATCTTCCCTTGCTAAAAAAGCAAATAGAGAGCATTTTGAAAGATAATAGTTGAAAAATCTTGACTTTCAAATTTGTAATTTATTTTTCTCAAGTAGAGTGAATTTTCAAAATTTATTTTCAATATGTAAGAGGTTATAAAAAATTATGAAGAATATAGTTTTTATTTTCAGATTGATTTTACTTTTTTTGCCTGTAATTTTATTCTCCGACTTTAACTATCGAATTCTTGTTTCAGAGGAACAAAATTTTGTAGTAAGAGAAGCTGTCTGGAATCCAGAGAATATTTTTAACATAAAAAGTGGACTATCAGCCGATTTAAAGCTACTTGGTGAAACCACTTTTAAGTTTGAAAATTTCAAGTTGAAGTTTTCAGACCTTGCAACAATGCCAGTAGAGACAAACGGTAATTTTACAAATAGTCTTCTTGAAGCTTATTTAAGTTTAAATTTTTATGACTTTTACCTTGATGCTGGCAAAAAAAGAATTGTTAAAGGCAAGGGTTTTCTTTATTCTCCTTCAGATTTTTCTCTTAACCAGTCATTTGAGACCACTCAAAATAAAGATGAAGTCCTTCAATTTAAAGATGGATTATGGCTTACTGGAGTTGGATATTATTCAGGAATTGGTAATTTTTCATTTTACTACATTCCAGACCTTGCAATATCAAATGAAGCTATTGAAAGATATTTTACAAAGGGACAGGATGAGATTTACTTGCTCTCATACTCACATAGCCTTGATTTTATGGATGTTGGTGTCGTAGGGGCTTATTCTGGTAGTCTTAAGCTGGGTTCTTATGGTTCTTTCAGATTGAATGACAATTTTGTATTTTACACCGATTTTGCATTTCTTGAAAGGGTTAAAAATTATGAACTTGAACTAAAAACTTATCCTTATGTTGGGGATATTTATCAGATTAAGGAGATAGAATTAAGCAATAGGTTTCAATTTATTTTTGGAGTAAGTTTTACACATAATAATTTTGGTTTAATGATTGAATATTTCTACAATGGAGGTGGGTTTGAAAAAAGTGAGTTTGATAAATATCAGAGAGACTTAAAAGACACTGTGAAGAATTTTGATAAAACCAATCCAGTTTCAATATGGAATGTGGGTAATTCAGCAAGGATTATTGAGTCAAAGGGTTCACTTTCATTATCTCAACACTATGGAATGTTGAGACTTTACTCATTAAATCTTGAAAATTTTGAGCTTGCTTCACTTGTGATTTCGAGCCTTACGGATTTCAGCGGAAGGTTTTGTAATTTGGTCTATTACAACATTGAAAACATAACTTTAGGTGGTGAAGTTTTCGTAGCATACGGCGAACCTTATAGAGAATTTATGCTTTATGGTGAGAAGTGGGGGATAGGATTGAAGGCGGAAGTTGTGTTTTGAGAATTATAATTCATTTTCTCATTTCAAGTTTAGGCCTGCAAAAAATTTATTTTTTAAAACAATGAGAGTGGAAAACTCCACTCTCATTATAATGCTTTATTAACAAACTAGCTTAGTATGTTATCTTTATAAATTGATTTGTTTTGATAATATTTGTACCTATACCCAATTGTCCATCAGAATTATCTCCAGAAACCCATAGAGTATTGTCTTTCTTTATAATTATTGCATGTCTACTTCCACATGCCACAGCTTTTACATTACTTTCAACTAGTGTAAATGAAAGTTTGTTATTATAATTACCTATTCCAAGTTGTCCATAATCGTTAGCTCCAGTAGCCCACAGTGTATCATCATTCTTTATAATGAAAGTGGAGGAACCGCCACAAGCAATAGCTTTTACGTTGCTTTCAAACAATGTAAAAGAGGTTTGATTGAAAGTATTTCCGGTGCCAAGATTTCCAGATGAATTTTTTCCTACAACCCACAATGTGTTGTCATTACTTATGATAAAAGTGGAAGTTCCAACACAGGCAACTGCTTTTATACCACTAACTATTGGTATAAATAAATTTGTGTCAAAGAAGTAAGTTCCAGTACCGAGTTGGTAATCTTTATTACCTCCTGCTCCCCATAACATATCATCATTTTTTATAATAAGAGTATAATTTCCTCCACAAGCAACAGCTTTTACATTGCTATCTATTTTTGTGAATGAATATGTTCCACTATAGTTTCCTGTGCCAAGTTGTCCAGATAAATTTCTTCCTGTTCCCCACAATGTATTATCATTCTTTATGATAAAAGTATGTGAAGGTCCACAAGCAACTGTTTTAACATTACTTGTAATCAGTATAAACGAGTTTACAACTTGATAGTTTTGACCATTGCCAAATTCTCCATCATGATTTGCTCCCGTAGCCCATAATGTATCATCATTTTTTATAATGAAGGTTCGGTACCCACCGCAGAAAATAGCCTTAACATCACTCATAACCTGTGTAAAGTAATTAGTAGCAGAGGTGTTACCAGTGCCAAGATTTCCATAATCGTTATCTCCAGTAGCCCATGCTATTCCATTGTTATCTAACACAAATGTATGGTACCATCCACAAGATATATCAGACGGAGTGAAAGTAGGTACTCCACCTGCACTTGATGTACTCGAGCTACTTATACTACTACTTGTTGCACTTGAAGTAGTTGATGAAGAGCTTACGGTACTGCTGGTAGAACTTGAGTTTGTTGCAGAGGAGCTTACGGTACTACTTGTAGAACTTGCCGAAGAGTTTTTTTCACCTTCTTGTGGTTTTGTTTCACAACCAAGAAGGAAAACTGTCATAAGTAAACTTACAGAAAGTAACCTTTTCATAGGCTTAAACCTCCTTAAATATAACTCTTTTGAGGCATATTTTAAGGAGAATGAAAAAGAAAAAATCCTACTTTGCTTAATTAGAACTACTTTTAAAGAATTCCTTTGGTGTTTGATGTGTAAATTTTTTGAAAGCCCTGTAGAAGGCTGATTTTGAATTAAAACCAACTTCGTATCCTACTCCATCGATGGAGAGAAAATTCATTTTTTCACTTTTTAACATTTTTTTTGCTTCTTCTATTCGATAGAAATTGATAAAATCAAAAAAGTTTTTGTTTTCTTTTGTATTTATTACCTTTGAGATTTTGTATTTTGGAATTTTTGTCATTTTTGCAAGTCTTTCAATTGTGATTTCAGGATTTGTAAAAGGTTTATTTTTTCGTAAATATTCATCCAGCATTTTGAAGTATTCTTCAATTTGTTCTTGAGATAAATCGCCTTTAAATGATTTACCTTCATACACAGGTTTAATATTCTTGAGATGTTTTTCAAATTCGGCTTTGGAGAATACAACAGAGTTTTTGAAGGCTTCATATACAATATAAAGATAGAAAATATTAACTAAAGTTGGGATTATGATATATTCCACTATGGGCGTTGGTATAAGAATATAACAAAATATTAATATAAAGTTCAAAATGAAAACTAAATATATGAATTTTTCGATATAGCTTATATGCAATTTTTCAATATCAGAATAGTAGTTTTTTTACACTATTTTTATATTTTATTACATTTAGAATTGAGACAAAAAAATACATAAATTGCATTATTACGAATTCAAAATTTATAAAGCTCATCTGCAAAGGATAATTATGTGAGGTAAGTCCACTGAGATATAAATGTTTGCTTTTCTCACTCATAAACATAAATTCAATCCAAAAATATATGTCAGCAAGAATAAATATCGATGTGAGAATGTGTAAGATATTAAATAGTTTTGTCTTTTTCCCAATCATTAAGTTTATATAGAAATGTACTAAAGGAGCATATAATTGTCCTGTTGCGAATGTAATAAACAATGAGTGTGGAAATGAATAAATAAGACCTGAAAGAATAATAGCATTATTTAAGAAGTTGAGTCCTGGATTGATTACTATTAAAGCTAAAATTTTTTTTGTTATACTCTGTTCTTTTCTTAGAAAGAGGAATAAGGAAATCAGCAAAAGGTTTATAAAGGTAAAAATGTTGTAATATAAAAAAAACTTATGAAATATCATAAAAAAGGCATTATCAAAAAAGAATTCAATATATTTAAATTATAAATAACTTGAAGCAAGTTGTCAAAAATTAATTTTAAATATTCTAACAAAGCAAATATTTTTAATGTTGATTTAATAGCATCCAAAAATTAATTTTGAGTGCTATTTTAACTTTTTATTTTTTTAAACACAAGCCAGAAAACAACAGACACAAGGCAACCCCAGACTATTCCAGAAACAATATCTAAAATAGAATGACTCTTGAATTTTTCTGTGTGTTTTTTGTCTTCTAGTTTTAAGTGTTCGAGTATTTCTTTCGTGTTTAAAATATTTTTGTAGAGATAATTTCTTACAACTATTATATCACTTATAATTATGAAACAAACCACTAAAGCAAATCCAAAAGTAGGAGAAGAAAAACCACATTCAAAACCGAGCGAAAGTGTAGCTGAAGAGATAAAAGCACTATGTGCAGAAGGAAAACTTCCGTAAGCATTTATGTTTTTAAAATTTGGTTTACCACCCTTAAAGAATGGTAGAAAAACCTTAAATAGCTGAGAAGACAACTGAGCTGTCAACGCAGATATAAAGACCTTATTTTTTAAAATGTTAAAAACTAAATTTTCCATTTCAATTCCAGCTTAAAGTATAAATTTTAACTTTACTTTATTATTATGTCAATCTCTGGAATGTTTGACTTTTTTTTGACATATTTGTCTTATTGATTTAAAATTTTCAAGTAAAGAAATTAAATTCACTTCTGTGGATTATATTTTTTTGGGGGAAAATTGAAATTTTTAGAAAAAATTTTACCCTCCTTTTTGACACAAAGTCTTTTAATTTATAATTTTTCTGTAGTATTTATAACTGTTTTATTGTTTATGACTTTTTTATTAGTTGGTGCCTCTGTTAGTGTTTTTATAGCTTTTTTGATTGATAGTTGGTTGAAAAAAAGAGGCTATAATCTTGAGATTGGGCTTTTTGCCTTAATTTTAATAATGTTGATAGTTGTCTTTATAGCAGATTTTATATTTTCTATTATTTTTTTGATTTCAAATATAAAAAAAAGTTAATGGAGGATTTATTTATGAAGAAGTTTATTTTGTTTATTTTAGTTTTAGTTGTGTCTTGTTCTTCAGGGGGTTCAAAAAAAGAACTTAGCATCAATGATATTTTTGGGGACTGGGTTACTATTAGCGGATATGATGCTTCGGAAATATCATTTGGTGTAGATGAAAATACAGGTATGCCAAATTTTTATTCTTTTCTTCAGGGAAGGCCTTATGAATCTGGAGAATGTAAAATTTCTGGAAATTTAATTATTATAGATGTAGGGAATGCACAATATGTTTATAGCAATGTTGTAATTAAAGATGGTGTTTTAAGTTTTATAGCAGATGGGAAAAAGGCAACATTTAAAGCAGGAGAATTTAATCAAAGTTTGAGAAAATTGTTAAACTATATGATAGATTTTAACACTAAAAGTGGCAATGTTTTTTCATATCCAGAAGCTACAAGTTTCAAATGGGTTAATGAGGAAAGTGAGAATACTATTTTAGGTTATAAAATGAGTCTGACAATTCAAAAAGATGGAAAAATAACTAATAGTAGCTTTGTATATTCTTTATTGAATAAAGGGGGATTTACATCAGATTCAAAAAATGTTACAGAAGTCGCTTCTGGCTATGTTAAGGATAATATTGTCTGTTTGGCGATAGAGATAGATGACCCTGAGGACGAAAAATATTCTTATTTAACCCTAAAATTTGGAATTTTGCAATAGTTTGACTAATTCACCACCTTTAATTAAAGTTCTATTTCGTTCCTTTGACTTTAAAGTTATGTTATTTTATAATAATTAAGTCTTTTGTTTTTTGAGGATAAGATGAGGTTTCGTTTTAAATATCTTTTGCAAATGTTTTTTCTTGTTTTGCTTGATTTGATTGTCTTTTATATATCTATTGTTGGAGCTTTGTTTTTTGCAATTAATTTTAAATTTTTATTTAATTTCAAGCATATTTTTGGAGAAAATTTGAGGCCTTTTTTATTTCAATTGAACTACATGATTTCAATATGGTGGATACCTGTCGTTTTTGTTATTGCTTTGTTTGTTAATAGGCTTTATCAGATAAGGTTGCCTTTCTGGGAAGAGACAAAGTTGCTTTTGAAATCTTCTCTTTTAGCTATTGGCTTTGTCTTGTTAACTATCCTTATCAGAAATATGTATATAGAGATTCCAAGAAGTGTGTTTATATGGCACCTTGGTTTTGTGTTTGTGCTACTTCCTTTTTTCAGATATTGGGGCAAGAAGTTTTTATTTAATCTTGGTATATGGAAAGAAAAGGTTATAATAATTGGTGAGGGTGAAAAAGTAAATCTTACTATAAAAGGTTTACTTAATGAAAACCATCTAGGTTATGATATAGTTGGTATACTTTCGGACAAACCTTCCAAAAAACTAACAGAAATAAATGGTAAAAAATTTAAAATATACAAAAAAGACGATGCGATAGATAAGTTTTTGAATATTATGAAGATTGATACTGTTTTTATAGCCATTGATAATATTTCGCCTGATGAAATGACAAAATTGGTTAACGAAATTTATAAGGTAGTAAGAAGGGTTATAGTTATTCCAGATATTAAGGGAATTGCTTTATTTAATTCAGAACTTCATTATTTATTTATGGAAAAATTATTTATGATCAAAATTAACAACAATCTTAACTCTCTTACCAACAGGATAATTAAACGAACCTTTGATCTTGTTGTTTCAATAATTGGCTTTATTTGTGTCTTGCCTTTTTTCATAATTATAGGTATAGTTATAAAATTAACTTCACCTGGTCCTGTCTTCTTTTCTCATAAAAGAATAGGTAAGAATGGAAAAGAGATAAAGGTTTATAAGTTTCGATCTATGTATAAAGATGCAAAGGAGAGACTTGAGAAGCTACTCAAGGAAAATCCAGAAGCTAAAAAGGAGTGGGAAACTAATTTTAAACTTAAAAACGATCCGAGAGTGACATTTATTGGGAAAATATTGAGAAAAACAAGTATTGATGAATTACCACAGATTATAAATGTTATAAAAGGTGAGATGAGCCTTGTTGGTCCAAGACCTGTGATAAAAGAAGAAATAGACAATTACTACAAAGAGTTTAAACACTATTATTATTCTGTATTACCTGGAATAACGGGTTTATGGCAGGTAAGCGGTAGAAGTGATACAGATTATGACTTCAGGGTTCAGACAGATGTCTGGTATGTCCAGAACTGGTCGCTCTGGCTTGATATAATGATCCTTTTAAGAACTGTTGCTGTTGTTTTAAAAAGAGAAGGAGCATATTAATTGAGGAGTGTGTATGATAACGTTTCAGGATTTAATTTTTAGACTTAAAGAATTCTGGGGAAAAGAAGGATGTTTGATAAGAGAGCCTTATGACATAGAAAAAGGAGCTGGAACATTCAATCCCGACACATTTCTTCGTTCGCTTGGTCCAGAACCATGGAAAGTTGCTTATGTAGAACCATCAAGAAGACCTACAGATGGTAGATATGGAGAGAACCCGAATAGACTTGGTTACTATTTTCAATTTCAGGTGATAATTAAGCCTTCTCCAGATAATATTCAGGAGCTATATCTTAAGAGTCTTGAATATCTGGGTATAGATCTTAAGAAGCATGATATAAGGTTTGTTCATGATGACTGGGAATCTCCAACTTTAGGTGCGTGGGGACTTGGATGGGAAGTCTGGCTTGATGGAATGGAGATAACTCAGTTTACTTATTTTCAGCAAGTTGGTGGGATAGATCTTTCTCCTATTCCTGTAGAGATAACCTATGGAACTGAAAGAATTGCGATGTATCTTCAAAATGTTAATAACTACAAGGATATAAAGTGGAATGAAGAGTTTACCTATGGAGATCTTCATCATCAGCTTGAGTATGAGTTTTCTAAATACAATTTTGAAATAGCCGATATTGAGTTATACAGAAGACATTTTGATGAGCTTGAAAAGGAATGTTTTAAAGCGATCGAAGCTGGAGTTGTTTTGCCAGCTTATGATCTGACTATGAAATGCTCTCATATTTTTAATATTCTTAATGCAAGAAATGCTATCTCTGTTACTCAGAGAGAGTATTATATTTCGAGAGTAAGACAGATGGCAAATGCCTGTGCCAGAGCTTATTTGAAGAGAAGAGAGGAAATGGGTTTTCCACTTTTGAAAAAATAGTATATTGTTATAAAGATGAAAAAGTTTTTTATATTTATTTTAATTATTTTAAGCGGTTTTCTTTATTCTTTGCCAGAAGGAAGTGAGTTTTTTTATCTACCTTTGGGTATTTCTGGTAGCCAGTATTATGGAAGTTCTAATCCAGTAGCTAACGGTAATTTTTTTGTTAATCCTGCTCTTGGGTCTACTTTTTCGGGTTTATCTTTCTTTTCGGGTTATCTGTTTGTAAAGGATTTTCCATATTTTTTGGGTGGGGTGAGTGTTCCAATTTACGATTATAAACTTAGCTTTGGCACAAAGATAGCGGGAAATCATAATAATGGAATTTTGGTGGAAGCTGGCAGTTATTATTCTGGGGTTATCGGCTTATCAAGAAAGGTTGTTAATAATTTTCTTATTGGTTTAAACTTTGATTTTTCTTATTTACTTAAGAGAGAGTTTCAGGATATTTCTTATACTTTTGATTTTGGTTTTCTTTATAAGTTTATGGATTTTTCCCCTTCTCAGGGTTTTTGCATTAAAGATAGTTTTCTTAGTTTTACTTTGTATGGGATTGGAAAACAGGCAATTTATGAGGATAGAGATGGAATACCACCTCTTGGTTTAAGAAGTGGTTTAAGAACAAAGTTTTTTGATTCAAGATTTGTTGATTTTTCCTTGGGTGGAGAAATAAACTATAATTTTTTAATCGGAGAATTTTTCACTTCTTTTTATCTGGAAAGTTTGTTATTTGATTGTTTAACCATTTATTCTTCTTATAATTATGGAAATAGAAATATTGGAAATTTTACAAATGGTTTTTATCCTTTTAGTTTTGGTGCTTCATTTCATAGTACTATTGGGAATGTTCCATTTTCTATTTTTTATTCTTTTAATCAGACTGATTTTAAGGGGGTGAAAGATTTTCTCCATTTTGTGGGAGTGGAATTTCACTTTGAAACATTTGATAAAAATCTTAAACCAACTTTGACAATGGGTGAATTTAAAACCAATTATTTCAGTTTCTCTCCAAACTATGATAGAGAAAAGGATACTCTTGTATTTAATATTTCTGTTGAAACCAATAGAATGGTTGAACACTGGGAGCTTAAAATTTTTGATGAAAAGGGAAACTTAGTAAGAAGATATAAAGATAGTATTTCAGAAGAATATAATTTAATAAAACTTTTTGCAAAAATTTTTGAAAAAAAGGAATATACTCCCGTTCCAGAAAAGATAGAGTGGGATGGAATTTCAGATAGTGGTAGTGTGATGCCAGAAGGAAATTATAAAGCAGTATTTTCGATCATAAACGGTGAATTAACCAACAATTCTCTTACGAATTATATAACTCTTGATATAACTCCTCCTTATGGAACTATTTCTCTTGATGATATATACTTTTCTCCTAATGATGATGGTATAAAAGATAGTCTTATTGTCAAACCTTCTTTTTCACCTGATAACTGGAAAATGATCATTTTCAATAAAAATGGTGTAAATGTTTTTGAGATTGACTATTCAAATAAAGTGCCAGAGCAGATTAAGTGGAATGGGCTTGATAAAAATGGATTTCCTTTACAAAAGGGGCTTTATGATATATTATTTTTTGGAAGTGATGAGGCGGGAAATAAAAATATCCTTTATGTTAATGATATTCTTTTGTCAAGAGATAAATATATTGCCATTCTTTCATTTAAAAAAGAAATATCTTTTGCGTTAAATAAAAATATTGATATAAGATTATTAACTTTTCCAGAAGATGTTAAAGTATCAAAGTATAGAATTGAAATTTCAAAAGATAAATTAATAAAGACGTTAGAGGGTAAAGGACAGCCTGATTTCATTCAATGGGATGGAAAGGATAACCTGGGGAAAATGATTGATGATGGAAAATATTTTATGGTGGCTTATGTTGAATTTGAAAATGGAGAAAAGGCAAAATCGGAAAAGTATGATTTAATTATTGATTCTACTCCACCAGTTGTTAACTTCAGTATGGAGAATGTTCCATTTTCTCCAGATGGAGATGGGGAGAATGACAACCTGAAAATTAATCTTAATTTTAAAGATTTTGTAGGGTTTGACAGAGCTATTTTAAGAATTTATGATCCTGATAAGAGGCTTTTTAAAGAATTTTTAATAAAAGAGTCTAACAAGACAATTTTCTGGAATGGCAGGAGTGAATCTGGTGAGCTTGTTGAGAGTGCACAGGATTATCAGTGTGAAATTGAGGCTTTTGATAAACTTTCAAATTCTACACGCAAAAATATTGCAAATATTCCAACAGATATACTTGTTGAAAAAATAGATAGAGGTTATAAAATAAGGATAAATAATATAGAGTTTGAATTTAACAAATATGAAATAATGCCAAAAAGCCTTCCTATTTTGAAGAGACTGGTTCAAATATTAAAAAAATATCCAGAATATGAAATTGAAATTCAGGGGCATACTGACAATATAGGCAGTGAAAATTACAATCTTAAACTTTCAAAGCAGAGAGCAGATAGTGTTTACAATTTTCTCAAAAAAGAGGGCATTTCAAACAAAATGTCAACCAGAGGTTTGGGATTTAAATATCCTGTTGCAAGCAATAATTCAGAAGAAGGCAGAAGAAAGAATAGAAGGGTTGAATTTATCCTTAAAAGATAGTATAATATTAACTCAGTTTTTAAAACAAATTAACAAACTTTTTTCACAATAATTGTGGGATTTTAGATTTATGGAAAAACTTATTGAAGTAGAAGTATATACAACTTTTCTTTACCCTGGTGCTATACTTACTGGTGATGGTTTTGACGAAAATGGCAATAAGGTCATTGATAAGAATGTGCCAATAACATCAGAAAAGATAAAAGAATTGATGGCAAAAGGTATAAAGAAAATTAAATATACAAAAGAACGTCCAAAGGTTAAGAAAGAGGTTTCAAAACAGATAATAAGTGATGAGAATTATTCAAAAGCACTTGAAATTATAGAATTTGTTCAGAGTTCATTTAAAAGAGAAGGGGAGAAGGCAAGAATTCCATCAAAGGAACTTACAAGTGTGGCTGAGAATTTTGTCTCAGACATCAAATCAAATTCTGATGCTTATCTTAATCTTCTCGAACTTTTTGATACTGATGCTTTAATTTTTTCTCATTCTGTTAATGTTGCTACTATAAGTATGCTTCTTGCATTGTCTTTGAAGTTTGAAGACGAGAAGATTGTTCAGGTTGGTATTTCGGCACTGCTTCATGATATTGGAAAGGCTTTTATCCCTGAGGAAATATTGAATAAACCAGATAAATTAAGTGAAGAAGAATGGAAGATAATAAAAAAGCATCCTCTACAGGCTTATCAGGTTATTAAGGATAATCCAGAATTTTCAAAAAATACGTCAATTGCCATTCTTACGCACCATGAATGGTATTCTGGTGGTGGTTATCCACTCGGGATCACACATGAAAAAATTTCTCCATTTGCCCAGATTATATCAATAGCTGATGTTTTTGATGCAGCAACTTCAGAAAAGCCATACAAAAAAGCCCAGACATTTGAAATGGCATTTAATTACATAATGGAAAATTCAGGCAAAAAATTTAATCCCAACTATGCTCAGGTTTTCTTACGAGATATGGCAAAGAAAATCAATGAAGAACCTTTATATCCAGTTGGTAGTTTTGTATTGCTTAATACTGGAGAAATCGCTGAAGTGGCAGGACATAGATTTAGTGAATATTCTTTAAGACCTATTATAAATATATTTTTGAGGTTTGATCATACTCATAAAACACACATTCATCTTAAAGTGCCAATCCAGATAGACCTTGAAAAAGATTATTCAAGAAGTATAATCAAAAGAATAACTGACGAAAATAAGATTAACAATTTCAAAAATATGATTGGTAGAGGTTAGGAGTGTTTATTTATCCTGATAGTTTTGATGTTATAGTTGTTGGTGGGGGACATGCAGGCATTGAGGCATCTTTAGCCTCAGCAAGAATTGGGGCTAAAACTTTGCTTCTTACCTCTAACATTGACCTGATAGGGCAGATGTCCTGTAATCCTTCTATCGGTGGTATAGGGAAAGGACAGCTTGTGAAGGAGATTGATGCTCTTGGCGGGGAGATGGGAAAAGCGATAGATTTTTCCGGTATTCAATTCAGGACTCTCAATATGCGAAAGGGGCCAGCCGTTCGCTCTTCAAGGGCACAGGCTGATAAAATGCTCTATCGAAATTATATGCAGAAAATTTTACTTAGTGAAAAAAATCTCTTTGTTAAACAGGAACATGTAGAAGACTTATATTTTGAAGGAAACGAACTTAAAGGAATTATAACTAACCTTGGTGTTATTTATATTTCTAAAACGGTTGTTATAACAACAGGGACATTTCTTAATGGTGTTATTCACATAGGGAGTGATAGAATTCCTGCTGGCAGGCTTGGAGAATCTCCATCCATAGGGCTATCTCAAACACTTAAGAATCTTGGATTTTTTGTTGGAAGGTTTAAAACTGGAACACCAGCAAGGCTTGATGGAAAAACTATTGATTTTTCAAAGATGGAAGAACAGCCCGGAGATATTCCTGTTAAACCTTTTTCTTTCTGGACAGATCAAAAATCGATGCAGGATAGAAGACAACTACCCTGTTATTTAACCCATACAACTGAAGAAACCCACAGTATAATAAGAAATAACATACATCTTGCACCGATGTATTCTGGACAGATAAAGGCAACGGGAGTAAGGTATTGTCCGTCTGTCGAGGATAAAATTATGAAATTTCCAGATAAGACGTCTCATCATGTTTTTGTTGAGCCAGAGGGTTATGAAACAACAGAATATTATCCTAATGGCATCTCAAATGGTTTTCCTATAGATATTCAACTTAAAATTATAGCTTCTATTCCCGGGCTTGAAAATGCTAAAATGACAAGGCCAGCTTATGCTATTGAACATGACTATGTTTCTCCACTTGAATTAGTTCCTACTCTTGAAACAAAAAGGGTTAAAAATCTTTTTCTTGCAGGGCAGATAAATGGAACTACAGGTTATGAAGAAGCGGGAGCTCAAGGGTTAATAGCGGGTATAAATGCTGCTTTGAGGGCTTTATCGAGAGATGAATTCATTTTTGACAGGACGATGGGATATATTGGAGTTTTAATAGATGATCTAACAACAAAAGGGACAAATGAACCATACAGAATGTTTACTTCAAGGGTTGAGTACAGGCTTATTTTAAGAGAAGATAACGCAGATAGAAGACTTTCAAGAATAGGTTATGAGCTTGGAATATTGCCTTATAAGTTTTACAAAAAAGTTGTCGACAAAGAGCTTAAAATTAACGAAACAATGAACATTTTGAGGAATTATAAGCTAAATCCTACAGAGGAGAATAATGAAAAATTAAAAAAACTACAGACTTCAACAATCAACAAGCCTTTGACTTTGCTTGAAATATTGAGAAGACCAGAGATAAGCCTTGAAAAACTGTCGGAGATATTTTTACCATCTCTTAAAGAGCTTTCTGATGAAGTAAAAGAGGCTGTTGAGATAGAGGTTAAATACGAAGGTTATATAAAAGAAGAAAAGAATATGG
>FMJZ01027433.1_pt1 | contig 18203 bp, 19 predicted proteins | sample 1987881 | NCBI WGS metagenome assembly FMJZ01 (sample SAMEA4378227, study PRJEB15110) | soil metagenome | biome: soil; feature: Field; material: Soil | place: India | collected 2015-03-11 | depth 0 m
AGACATGGTATCCACCCTAAGAGAATATTCTGGGTTGAAAGGAAAAGAAAAAGGTATATCCTTCCTTATTTGGTTATTATTTAGAATGGATTATTAGCCTTTTATCTTAGGACGATAAAAAATATTGACAATTAAACAATTTTAACTAAAATAATATCGTAAGGTTAATTTAAAAAGGAGGAAGTATGAGGAAAGTTGTTTTATGTTGTTTTGTTGTAGGTTGTCTTTTTGGTGTATCAAGATGGGAGACACGCCATTATGAGCCGACCGACAATGGATTCTTGGATGCATCAGCACCCGATTCACTTATTGGCATCCTTTGTGGAGTGAGGGATCAGGTTGGAGGTATTATTTATAAAACTACTAATGGCGGAACGACCTGGCAGGAGATACGTCCCTGGACGGTCAATCAGTGTATGTTTGTCTTTGGGATGGATTTTGTAAATATCAATGTTGGCTATCTCACTGCAATGGGGCTAATCGCCAATTTCTTTCCTGCCGCAGTTGTATATAAGACCACAAACGGAGGCAATTCTTGGACAAATATTTACGGATTGACTTCTGAGTTTATCGGTAAAATGTGGGATGATGTATTCTTCCTTGATGCCAATACGGGTTGGCTTGCGGGTGCTAATAGTGATATTAGAAAGACCACGAATGGTGGCTCCTCGTGGACTATCCAGAGTGCACCGGTCTCGGGTTCATTGAGAAGCATTTATTTTATAAATCCTAATGAAGGCTGGATTGTTGGTGGTGATTATGATACAATTAACCACCAGGGGATAAATGGATTGATTCTCCGTACAACAAATGGTGGAACCACCTGGACAGCTCAAGTGTCAAATGCGATGTATCAGTTTAATGGGGTTCATTTTATTAATAACCTCAATGGTTGGGTCTGCGGATTAAAGGATTCAGCATCACCTGGTGTTTTCTTTAAAACGACTGACGGTGGAAACACCTGGGTTGAAATAATGGGACCGTCTGTATCTATTGGTAAATACAGTTTATTTGCGATTGAGTTCATTGATACTCAGAATGGTTTTGCAGTTGGTGGTGGTAATCGTGCAGGCTGGCAGGGAAGCCATTTTGGTATCTTCTTGAAGACGACGAACGGTGGAAATCAATGGGTTGTTGATACGGTGATATTTGATAACAATCCCTGGGGCGTTGCTCCATTAGGAATGGATATGTTCAATACCAGATGGGGTTATGCCGGTGGCACAAGATTATCTGCATTCAGATACACACCATTGAATGTCTCGGTTGAGGAAAACCAAGATATTGTCTTGAATAGTCAGAATTTACCTACAATCTTTCCGTCTGGGAAGAGAATTACATTCAACATTGGAAACGGAGAAAGATATAAAATGGTTGAAGTCTTTGATGTTCTGGGGAGAAAGGTTTTTACAAAGACTGACTGTTTTAGTATAGAATTACCTGAACTGGTGAAAGGATGCTATTTTATCACATTTTACTCTGATAAAAGCGGAACTTTTACGAAAAAGTTTATAGTCTTTTAGTATTGATTAATTTTACGAAAACACTGGACAAAGATAGAGTGAATGTTAACAAAAGTATTCAGGTCTTGACAAAAGACTTCTTGTAATGTATGATTTTATAGGTGAATTGCTATGAAGTCACTTGAAATTATTCCTGTATTTTCAATCGGCAATGGAGGACCGGTCCCATCAACTGCTAATACTCCAGGCAACTATCCCCTTGTGCTTGGTGTTGGCGCATCGAATAATAATGATTCGATAGTGATTTTTTCTTCGCGCGGATCAGCGCCTGATTCTTTTCCCTGGGATGATACAATTTACTCGTATCGGAATGACTGGAATTTGACCAAACCTGATTTGAGCGCGCCCGGTTATAGTATAAGGACTGCTTGGAATAATCATCAATACACAACTATCCATGGCACATCATTTTCCTGTGCCCATGCCACCGGTGCGGTAGCAATCCTTCTCGACAAGAATTCCAGTCTTCTGATTACGGTTGTTTACAATATTCTGCTTAATAATGCAGATAGACCATCGCAGGGTGCACCATATCTCAATAATAAATACGGTTGGGGAAGATTGAATGTGTGGAAGGCATTGCAGGCAATAACAGGGATTCAGGAACGGGTTGAACTAATGTCTATGATGGTAGTATCACCGAACCCATTCAAAAACAATTTGGATATTACATGATACACGGTCTTGATATTAAGGTTTATGATGTTGCAAGTCGGGTTGTCAAGTCTTTTAATAATCAAGTAACCACTAACCAGAATTAAGAATCAAAAATTATCTGGAATGGTTGCGATGATTTTGGCCGCAGATTGCCTGCCGGTGTTTATTTTGTTAAATTTGTTGCCGGTGGCTTCAATAAGGTAGTGAAGGTGGTGCTGTTAAGATAAAGGAAGTTGGTAGATGGCAGAATTTTAATAAAAGGAGGTCTTTATGAAAAATATTAAAACAATAATTATATGTCTATGCCTTCCGTCGGTATTAATATTGGGCTATCAGAAAGATAGCGTTGGTATGCCGATGAGGGATGGAGTGAAATTGGGAACAGACATTTATCGCCCTTTCTGGAACAACCCGATTCTAAAGGCGCCGGCATTGTTGCAAAGGACTCCTTATTCACGAGGCTGGGATGATATTTATATCACCCTTATCTGCGATATAATGGGTTATGCCCTTGTTGTTCAAAATCTTCGTGGTTATGGAGACTCTGAAGGCGAACCTATGGTTTTCTGGACTGATGGCTGGGGTGATTTACAGGATGGTTATGATGCAGTGCAGTGGGTTGGAACAAGGAGCTGGTGTAATGGCAAGGTTGGAATGATTGGTGCTTCAGCCCATGGAATGACACAATATTATGCCGCTGGTGCATTACCACCCAAGCTTGTATGTTGTGCACCTATGGTTGCGGCTCCGAATCTATACCGGGATTGTGCATTTACCGGTGGTCAATTCAGGAAGGCACTCGTTGAAACCTGGTTAAATGGTGTTGGTACACCCTGGCTCATTGATACGGTATGCAAATATCCCAAATATGGCAATAAATGGGCAATTGTTGATTTATCACAGAAATACAATGTAGCAAATTATCCAATGTTTCATATTGAAGGCTGGTATGATATGTATACCGATGGAGTTCTTGAGGCTTTTACTGAATTGCAGAAACGATTTCATAACCAGAAATTATTCATCGGACCCTGGGGGCATGGTGATGCCTGGGGAACAAGGGAACAGGGTGACTTAGTCTATCCACCGAATGCGGAGATGGATGAGTTGAGTTTCATTGAGATGCTATTGGACTGGTATGATTACTGGATGAAGCAAGGTGGTGGTCCGGTTCCTCCCCCAAAAGTGAAATTTTATTTAATGGGTGATTGCGACACTCAGGATACAACGCGCTGGAACCGGTGGGTAGAAGCAGATACCTGGCCTCTGCCTCAGGTCGTTTATAAAAAGTATTATTTGCGCGATAACCATCTGCTTGATACCATACCTCCAACAACATTCACAATTGACACTTTCATTTATAATCCCGCAAATCCTTGCACAACCTATGGCGGTAGAGAGTTCATAGGTTTGACCCATGGCTATGGACCGATTGATCAGAGACCGATTGAAAACCGCTCAGATGTTTTAATATTCTCAACACCGCCATTAACATCACCATTGACCGTAATCGGTAAGTTAAAATTTGTCCTTTATGCTGCATCAGACCGATATGATACAGATTGGACGGTTCGTGTTACGGATGTATACCCTGATGGTAGGTCTATTCTTGTAACTGATAATATTCTGAAGGCACGCCATCGTCATGGCTTTGATAGAGAAGATTCTCTAATTCCCAATGTGCCTGATACATTTAATATTGATCTGTGGAGTACAGCACAGGTTTTTAATACGGGACATCGTTTGCGGGTAATCATCTCATCATCAAATTATCCAAGATTTGAGAAGAATCCCAATACAGGTGCTCCGTTTCAGAGAAACGACCCCAATTTTGTAATTGCCACGCAAAAAATATATAGAACACCAATACTTCCATCACATCTTCTTTTGCCAATATTGCCCTCTGGTGTATCTGTTAGAGAACTGGTTAAGCAGGGTGCCGAACCGGATGGCATCTTTGTTCAATCAATTGTTCGAATTCCTAAGATTGACCTAAAACTGAGTAGAACAAGCGATGTTGAAATATGTGTTTATAACTCTTTAGGAAGCAGAGTCTGGCATTCAAAAAAGTCTTACTTGCCTGGAAAATACAATCTGGCATTACCATCATTACCGAGCGGTGTCTATTTTATACATTCAAGGATTGATAGCCGTCAAGAGGTAAGAAAGATTGTGATAGTAAAATAACTAAAATTTATCAAACCAAGGCACATAGAAAAGGCCAAAGCCATTGCGGGATGACTGATTGATAACAATCAGTTCTTCCCGCAGCATTTTTTGTATTTTTTCCCACTGCCACAAAGGCAGGGGTCGTTTCTTCCGACTTTTGCTCCTTCTGAAACTACGGGTTCCTTTGTAGTCTTTGGCAAGGATTTTTTATCAGATGATTTCTGCGATGGTAATGACTTTATAAAGCCTTTGCTATTTTCATCCAATACCTTTTTAAGTTGTATACTATTCTTTATATGCCCTTCATTATCAAGGAATTCAATAAAGTTTGTTAATATATTGGGAATTTCTTTGCCTGAATCTTTGTTTAGTTCAAGTTTCTGTGGTGCATATTCAAGTAAAAAATGGCGCAAATGTTCTTCGGTTAATTCTCCAATTTCTTTATGTTGCTGGAAAAAGATGTAATCAAGAAGGGCTTTGGTAATATAATCAGCCAGTATCTTTGTATCCTTTGTTTTAAACTTAGAAGACTCAATAAATTTTTTGACTTTCGTGTTTGTAAAATGAACGAGTCTTTTTTCCCTTTTTCTTTCTTCACCCTTTTTTTCTTTAATATCGGTTAGAGCCATATATAATTCTACTCATATTTTAAAAAAAGTCAATGGATGTTTCTACCAGTTTGTAATGATTGCCGTAACCAGACGGTCGGCGGTTTTTTTAATGGCCTCTCTGATGCCTGTATCTTCATCAGTCGTGTATGTTGCCCAGTCTGAAATATCACCCTGCCAGAAGATTGTATTTTTGACTTGGTCAAAGCAGGTTACAGAAAATCTGATTGTAATTTTATATTGAGATACATTGAGTGCACCGGTATAAACATAGGGTTCCTTTGAAAAACCCGTCACCTTACCATTTATCACAATATCTGCCTGGTCTTCGCTGACGATTTTTAGGTTCGAATTTTTACGGAATGCCTCAATTGTTGATTCAGTAGCAATTTCATCAAGTCCTGTTTTATAAGTCTGGTTCTCAAATATTTTTATATGAATTCTATGAATGTAACCGGGCAACAAAGAACGTGTGGAATAACCGCAACAATTAGATATCAGGAAGTAAGAAGTGAGAAGCAAAAAGGAAAATATCCTGTAGTATCTTTTTATTAAGGTAGGCTGGAAAGATAATATCGTGATATTTTTGTCCATTTTAATTATTCCAATCTTTTTTTGCTTCAACAGATTAGACATCACCTGTGCCAAATTCTTTAATAATTCTTCTATATCTACAATGATATATCGCATGTATACAGTCTCCTTTCCCAAGGTATACCCCATCGAGCCAGTGATAGTAATCAATAGAAAATTTCAAACTTGCCGATATTTTTAAATAACCAATTGTGTTGCCTGTATTACCGCTTCGCAAATAGGCGTAGTCAGTTTCAAAATAATATTCTGCCTTTGATGACTCAGGACAGATTTCAATAATGTTTTTACTGTTCTCTATTAAATCAATCCAAAGTTCTGATTTTTTCAGGGCTATTATCTGATTTTTTAATGCATCACATCTCAATTCAGAATCAGCAGATGTAAGATTATAATAGTGGGCTGAAGCATCAAATTCCTGGCTGGGGTATTTTATCGTTCCCATTTTAAATGGTGCAGAATAGTAATATTTACCATTTTTATGTTTTTTAATATATTCAGCAAGGCGTGCTTCGGCAAGTTTATACTCACCCTTACGAGCTAAATTATTATTTTCTATCAGAGTTTGAAGATAGGCATAGTAAAATTCCTTGTTCGGCAATAAATGCAGGAGTTCATCGATAAAGAATCCCTCTGTTCCAAGGTTGAGTGCAATGTCATCTAAAAACTTTGTATCAATCTGGAGATAATCAAATTTTTTTATATAATCAAATACAAGAAGGTAAGTTTTTCTTTCTATGAGTCGCTGGATTAAAAGGCTAAGGATTTCAGCCCTTTTTTGATGGAGTTTGAAGGAATTCAAATAATTCTTACTCAAAGAGAAGCAATTGGTGCGGATGATTTGATAATTTCCATTTTGGTAATTTTTGAGCGCAGTGTAAAAATCACTGGCAGTGTAAATAATTTTTGACTGAATGAAGATAAGAAATACAAAGTAAAATAAGGATTTTAATCTAAAATAGAAGATTTTGTTCATTTATCATATAAATCCATTAAAATTTTCTCCATTGCTTCCGCTGAACGATCCCAGGAGAAATTTTTTGCCCACTCTATTGCCGCATTAGAAAATTTTTGCCATTTTGTATCATCAGTAATCATATCCTTAATTTTTGCGGCAAGTTCTTTTATATTTCCGTACTCATATAGGTAGCCAGTCTTTTCATTAAGCAAGGTTTCTTTTAATCCCGGTGAGTCAGCACAGATTACCGGCGTTCCGCAGGCCTGGGATTCTATGGCGGTTAGTCCCCAGCCTTCTTTTACTGACGGTTGAACGAGAACGCGTGCCCTCTGATAAATTTCATATTTTTCTTTTTCACTAACAAAGCCCTTAAAATCAACCTCCAATTTCAATTCATCTGCAAGATTTTTTAATTCTCCCAACGCATCTCCGTCGCCAACGATTACAAGCTTTACGGGTATTTCACCTTTTATTAAATTTATCGCCTTCAAGATGTGGTCAATGGATTTATATTTTTTTATCCTTCCCACATAGATAACGAGATTTTTATCTCTTTGAATAGCATATTTTTTTTCAAATGCAGGTATTCCGCTATAGACAATTGAGATTTTCTTTTTGATTCCCATTTTGTTCAAATCACATGCAGTGCTTTGAGATATGGCAATAAAATGCGAATGGCGATAAAAAACCGGAATTAGACTTTCGGTTATGTAAACATAACTCGCAAAAATGAAGTTTGTCTCCCGGTAGATCGTTTCTCTAAATAGATGCATAATCATTATTAAATTTTGCTTTTTGGTAAATAATGGTGAGTAGAACGGTATTTTATTTTGGTCATCAATTATGATATCAATCTTTTTATTTCTTAAAATTGCGCGCAGGGCGAACGGCACAAAAAAATTGAAATTAATCCTTTTGCCGATGCGAATAACTTCAAAGTTATCAAGGATTTCATACCTTGTCTGTTCCGGTCCCCTGCTGCAGAGTAAAAAAACTTTATGTCCCTTTTTAATCAGCCGGCTAAATATTTCGTAGAGATAAACTTCGGCTCCACCAGCATAAGGATTTTTCCAATCCTGCCAGTTAATGATTAGAATGTTCATATTCTTGAAAATCTACGAAGTATGAATTTTTGCCCGCCAGTAATTCAATAAATCTTCAATAGTTTTCTCAAATGGTATTTTAGGTGACCACCCTGCCAACCGAGAAAATTTTTCGCCGTTCCCGGCAAGGACTGAAATATCACTTTTACGAAGTCGTGATGGATCAGTTTTTACTTCAAAGTCAGTCTTTGCAAACGTTTTAAACAACTCAATTGCTTCTTTAAGAGTATGGGATTTATTTGATGAGATATTAAAGATCTCGTCGGGAACGAATTTTTCAATTGCAAGTTTGTAGGCATTGACCACATCAATCACATTCATAAATTCTCTTTTTATTTCGATGTTGCCAACTTCAATCAAAGGCGTCTTTTTACCACGTTCTATCTCGGCGATCTGTCGGGCAATAGAGGGCAACACAAAATTATCGGATTGACCAGGTCCTGTATGGTTAAAAGGTCTCAATATCATCACATCTATATTGTTTCCTGCATAATCCTTACATATCAGTTCGCAGGCGTATTTGCTCACTGCATATGGATTCTTCAAGACAATAGGTGCATCTTCTCTCAGTCCTTCACCACCACCATAGACCTCGCATGTTGATACAAAAATAAATTTTATTTTTTTGTTTAACAACAGGGCGGATTCAAGAAGATTAACTGTGCCCATTATATTTGTGTTATAGGTAAAAGGACGGTCAATAATGGATTTTGCAACCGAGCTCACTGCAGCAAGATGGAGGATAATGTCAGGATTATGAGATTTGAATACTTCATGCACCATATCAATATTCATTATGTCAAGGTCGATATATTTGCCGTATTTCGGTTTTAATGGTGGATAACAGGTGGGAATGACCATATCAAGCGTCTCTTTTAAAACTTTGACAAGGTGAGACCCTACAAATCCTTCAGCACCAGTTACAAGGATTCTATTCATAAAATTTTTGAACGCCAGTAATCAAGCAAATCCTGCAGTGTTTTATCAAATGGTATCTCGGGTTGCCATCCCGTGGCTTTCCTGAACTTTTCATTTGAGCCGATTAATAACTCTACATCTGAAGGTCGCATACGAGCTGGTTCCTGAACAATCTTAAGGTTTAGATTTGTCATTGCAATCAATTTATTAAGAAGTTCCTTTATCTTTATCCCCTTTCCCGATGCGATGTTATAAACCTCTCCCGGTATTCCTTTTTTTAGAGAAAGATAATAGCCACGGGCTACATCACGCACATCAAGAAAATCCCTTACTACCTCAAGATTGCCCACATAAATTATCGGTTCCCTTTTTTTCTTCTCAATCTCAATAATCTGACGAGCAAAGTTTGAACAGACAAATACCTCGCCCCTGCGTGGTCCTGTGTGATTAAATGCCCGAGTCCTGACAATCTTTAATTCATAACTTTTATGATATTGATAACCAAGCATATCTTGGGCAATCTTGCTCACTGCATAGGGACTTAATGGTCGCAAAGGATTTGTTTCTTTGATCGGAATTTCTTCTGGATAAACCATTCCATATTCTTCGCTTGAACCTGCAATATGTATTAACGGATCAATCTTTAGCTCGCGCACTCCCTCAAAGATATTCAATTCACCAATGATGTTTGTAGTCATAGTTTCTGAAGGTGCACGCCATGAAAATGGCACATAACTCTGAGCAGCAAGGTGAAATATGTAATCTGGTTTGCACTCACTCAAAGCATACTTTACTGCAGATAGATCCCTGATATCACATTCAAAGAGCTTGATTTTATCAAGAATATGAACTATATTTTCCAGGCGTGAGCGCCACTTTATTGTGCCGAAAACTTCAAAATTCAAAGATAAAAGATACTCAGCAAGATGGCTACCTGCAAACCCAGAAATACCTGTGATAAGCGCTTTCATAAACCTCCTTTTTTTTCAGCCTGTGCCGGCAAATATGCCATCGGATCAACAGACTGTTCTTTAAATATTACTTCATAATGGAGATGGGGTGATGTTGATTTGCCAGTAGAGCCGACTAATCCAATAATTTTGCCCCCTACTACTATATCTCCATATTTTACAAGTATGGAGTGTAGATGACCATAAAAGGTTTTATAATTTACACTGTGTTCAATTATGACATAATTTCCGTATAATGTATCCCAGCCCACAGAAATAACCTTACCGCTGCCTGCGGCAATTACGGGCGAATACAAAGGAGCAGCAATATCAATCCCTTTGTGTGTTTCATCAAATTTTCTTGATATCTGTCCGATGACTGGTAAAAGTGAAGGCAAATTTTCTACTGATGCTTCTTCGGTTAGATTTTTTTCAAATTTGCTCTCAACCTTATCCATCACCGGGATCACAACAGATGGGGTTTTATCAATACCCAACATAGTCTTTATTCTCTGGTTTTCTGCCTCACTTAGCTCTAATTTTTTCTTGATTGTTTCAAGTTTGCTGAATTCTTTTTCCATCTCAGTGAGGCGTCTTTTTAATAATTCAAGTTCAATCATTCGGTAGGACAGAGTTCCATATTTTATCAGTCCGAAAACGAGAAAGATAATTACGATTAAGAAAAGGATTAATACAGTAAAAAAAAGTTTTTTAGATAAAAAAATATGATGTGAGACTGATGCATCTGTAGAGGTGAAAACGATTGAAAACCCTTTTTTCATCAATCACTCAAAACCCTGTTCAGCACAGAAAACTAATAGTGCAACTGTTGTATTCACATCATTCAAATCACAGACCTCATTGGGAGAATGGATATACCTCGTGGGGATAGAAAGGACACCACTTTGAACACCTTCTCTAATTACCTGTATCATTGCAGCATCGGTTGTTCCCTTTTCAAGAATCTCCAGTTGATGGGAAATTTTTAATTTTTGGGCATAAGAAATCAATTTGTCTTTTATAAAAGGATGGGCAATGAATGCACTATCCATTACTTTGATTGCAACCCCTTTACCTATTTCTACTGCCATACGGGGTGATTCAGGTGTGTCACCCGTTCCGGTTACGTCTACTGCAATAGCATAATCAGGATTGATACCATAGGCACTTGTTCTTGCTCCCCGTAGTCCAACTTCTTCCTGGGTTGAAAACACAAAATATAGTTCCATTTTATTATTTTTGATTTTTTTCATTGTCTCAATCAAACAATAACAACCGATGCGGTCGTCGAGCGCCTTGGAAACTATTTTGTTATTTATAATCTCGGTCTCCTGGTAAAATGATGCAATATCACCGATTCTAATCATTTTTTCTGCCTCTTTTTTATCACTGGCACCGATATCAATATAGTAATTATCAATACCCGGCGGCTTCGGTGTTTCAGGCTTTGTTTCTACCCCGATGACACCAATCACTCCATTTTCAAAGAGCACTCGATGGTGCATGATTTTTTCTGCAAAGATACCGCCTACGCTTGCAAACCTAAGAAATCCTTTATTATCAATGTGTTTTACAATCAGTCCTATTTCGTCCATGTGGGCACAGAACATTATTTTTTTTGCATTCTTTTTACTTTTTGCTGGTATATGGGCAATTAAACTACCCAAAGCATCGGTCTTTATATTCTTGCAATATCTCTTTATTTCGTTTTTGATTAAAGAACGAATTTTCTCTTCCCTACCCGATGGACCATAGATTTCAGTAAGATTCTTGATTAACTCCATTTTGCTCCTTTTAAAATTTTTTCCATTGTTAAGGATAATAATTTAATGCCATTTTTTATGTCTTTCATTGATGCAATGGAAATGGGTGAGTGTATATATCTCGCAGGTGTGGAGATGACGGCCGAGGGAACGCCTTCCCTTGTTATATGGATAACACCTGCATCTGTTCCGCCTATCATTGGCTGTTTGTATTGAAAAGGAATGCAATATTTTTTTGCAGTACTCTCAAATATCTTTAAAAGTTTTCTATCACACAGAATCGTTGAGTCAGCAAACGTCAAGGCAGGTCCTCTGCCCATGACTGGATATTCAGGCAAATCCTTTTTTTCAGGAAATTCGCCAGAACCGGTTGTGTCCACGGCAATTGCAATATCAGGATTTACACGGAAAGCAACAATCCTTGCACCACGCAGTCCCACTTCTTCCTGCACTGTAAATGCATAATAAGCAGGGATATCAGTCATTTTTATCAAATTCATTAATATATAACAACCGAGACGATTATCAAGTGCCTTGCCATAAATGATCTCGCCCTCTTTTCTGAATTTTGTATCAAATGTAGCCGTATCTCCAATTTGAATGAGTCTTTCTACTTCTTCACGGGAATTTGCACCTATATCAATAAAGAGTTCTTTGATTTCTGGAACTTTGTCGGTTTCTCCTCGTTGAGTTAAATGGATTGGTTTGTGACCTATGACACCGGGTATTCTCTTTTCACCAACGATTACTTTTTTCGCAAGTATCGTCTGGCTTCTCAAACCAATGGTTTTGAATCTTAAAAGTCCATTTTTTTCAATATTTGTAATCATCATTCCGACTTCATCCATATGCGCGGCAAGGAGGATTTTTATTTTGTTGATTTTCCCTTTGCGGACGATTAGATTGCCGTAATTATCTTCAATTAATTCATCTGCATATTGATAGATATTTTCTTTAATAAAGGAACGAATTCTATCTTCATCACCACTTATGCCACTTATTTCAGATAACTCTTTTAGCATAAACAATTATATTTAAGAAAGTAGAAATGTCAACCGCGGGTGGCTCTGAATCTTCCAATCTTTAATATTTTCGCTATGTTTGCATTTGCGTCTACAACCGGTTCTATCAAAGATTTTGCTGAAGTTAGTATCGTGCTCACACCTGGACCATGACCGGCATAACGGCAGTCTCCATGTATCACAACTCCGATTGTGATTGCTCCTTTACGAAAACTTCTACCATATAAATTATCATGGTCTAAAAGTGCTACAATATCTCCAAGCCGTATCTTATCTATATTATGTTTTTTAATGAAATTGCGGTCTGTGGTCATAATATCATAATCACCAGCACCCATCATCAGACTTCCTGTTCCCGAACCCATCAATTCTGCAGGAATAATTGCAGTCACGGGAACACGAATTTTATTACCTACTTGTTTTATTTTCATTTTATGGAGTAAATTCGGTGCAAGATTATAAACTGCAATTTCAGGATAATCAAGGAGTTTGAGTCCCTGCCCAAATCCCTTTATAAGAATTCTATCATCAATGGATATCTTTTCTAAGACATCGTCTGGAAAATCAATTAGTACATGTTCAGCACCGCCATGATGCCCTGTAACAATTCCTTTTTTCCCTTTGGCATCTCCAGTTTTTATAATTGCTTCATTACCGATGCAGGCATAGAAATTATACCCCGCATTTGGACGATCGTATCGCTCTTTTTCATCAAGAATTGTTGATACGCAGGGTTCAATATGGTCCGCCTCCCAACCGAATGCTGGGTCACCTACCTTCACATTATAAACTATCCCGCCTGTGCCTGGCAACAAAAAAGGCTTCCCTTCAGCATCAACACTATGTGCTCTCGGACCACCGGGATTTGCTATTTTTCCCTGAACCGACATCATAACAAGATTTTTTTCATTCGTTTTTAACATAAAGACCTCCTTAAAATAAAAGCCAGAACCAGAGATTGATAATATTTTCATTTTTGTTTGAATCGCGGATATGTGCAAAATTAAATATATATTTTTTGCCTGCTTCTATATTAAAAAATAGTCGCGGTTGAATGTAGAATTCAATTCCGGGTAACATACTAATTTTCTTTTCTACAATTCCGGATGGAAATTCAGGATAGGCAGGTCCGCGTTCAACTTCATACGGTAAATATATATTGCCTTCACCTTGTCTGATAAATTCAAATGCCATTTTGGGAAATATTCTTGTATTATTAAAGAATCTGACAACAAATGACAATTTGTCTGCATCGTTTCCCAGTGGAAAACCAAGGCAGAGTGAGTCATCCTCATAGGTATTTTTCGGTACGGGATGGGTATATACCCATTTATCTACAAATGTATAATTTAACTTTAAGAATATTTTTTCTAATATAATGTTTTTGATTCCACATTGAAATGCAAGTTTATGCGGGTACTCAGTATATCCAAGAGGTGGTTCACTGAACTGATAGTCATCAATTAGAAATTCACCAAACAAAATGGTATGAAAAAAAGTGATTGAGCCATCAAAACACCACATTATATTATCATTTCTATCCATGCCCCACTGGCTGAGATAATAAGGCAGAAAAAAGTTTAGATATAATGGTTCTATCTCTCCACTCCAGAGGATGCTTTCGGAAAAGCCAAACTGGATATTGTTTAGATTCAAACCAAGCCTGTGAGTAGATATAAATCTCATTTTTTTTGGATCAAGCACAGAAAAAGTTGAATTGAAAACATAGTATTTATCTTCATATGTGAATATAAAACCATCATATCCTTCTCTTGTCGGTGATAATAATAGACTGTGTTCATCTCCAAAACCAAGCAATAGATTTCTTCTACCAATGGTCAATTTAGTCTTTTTATCTTCTAATTTTACATAACCTTCATTCAGATATGCCTGGACAATATCTTTCCAGGGTTTGGGACCTGTGTAATCAAGGTCTGAACTGAAATGGAATCTTATTCCCTGGGCATATGAGATATTGTTCTTAATCTGACCCGATAACTGGATATCAAGATTGGAATAAAGTTTTTCAATTTCTTTTCTTCCGGCACTTATGTTGAAGATTGTATTAAATTCATTTGATTTTCCTAAAAGAATCCCAAACAATGGAATTATTTTTTTGTCGATGTCATTGAGTTTTTCTTCCGAAAAGAAAAGGGTATCAATCGCATTCATTATATCTTCATTTTCTGAAGGTTTCATCACTTTGATTCTGTTAAATCCCCTGACCTGCAGATAATCAATTGCCATATTCAGGGGTGAATCAAAAGGAATTAATGAGTTGATAATAATAAATAAAAACAGGTTGCCTCCTTATAGATTTTTTTCTAACAATATGTGGATCTTTCCATCATTCCAGGTTCCCTTTTCAGGGATTGCAAAAATTACTGAGACATTGATTAAGTTTGTTTTTGCGTCAAGTCCGGCACCAAAAGCATATATATAATCTCTATCAAAATAGGCTATATCAATGAGTGGGTAGAAAGGGAACCTTCTGTATTCAATATTAAACCATACCGCCTGTTTTGCAAGGAATTCATCTTCCATATAACCCCGTAAATTCTTTGCCCCACCGATTTTAACATAGTCAAAATATTCAAAGTTTTTTGTTTCTACATACCGGTAATGTGGTTTGATTAAAAAATATGCGTAGCCCATTTCTCCATCATAAAAGAATCTGATTCTTTCATTATTTCTCATCAAGTAATCGAACTTTATACAATTTAAAAAAATCGTATTTTTTTTACTGAAATTCCATTCTAAACCCGCTCCCAGCAAGGTATTTGAATAACCATAAGTTCCAGTATCGGTTAGGTAATTTGTCATTTCAACGCCGCTTGTAACAAAAATATTTAGATAATCATTTAACGGTGTATTGAAACTGGCGGTTAATTCAGCAAGTCTTGCGGAATCATACATCCAGATTTGGAGTCCAATGTTAAATGTTACAGGAGATAAAAAAACCGGTTCCGTGAAGTTAATATTTAGAAATCTTTTTTTATATCTGTCAGAAATATTTGACTCGTAGTTAAATCTAAACTGACGCAGGGTGCCAAAGATATTTAACGAATAGAATTCAATAGCGAGAGATTTTTCATATTGCGCAATTGCCCCACCAGCAATGATATAATCTGTAGATTTTTCTTTTATATCCAATAATACAAAATGTTCATCTCCTTTTTTTAGAATCGATTCGGTGATATCACTAAAGGCATTTGTTTTTAAAATGGACTTTTTTATTTTATTAAGATTTTTTAATGAAAAATACTGGTCTTTTTTTATCCGTGCGATTCTTTTCAGGGGACCGCTCTCAGTTTTTTTATTGGTTTTAAAGAGGTAATCTTTTATTAATGTGCGTTCACCTTCATTTATATGAAGAATTATTTTTTCTTTGGTATTTTCGGTGTTTATAACTTCTGGACTTATACTGCAGAACGGGAATCCTGTGTCACAATAAAGGTCAAGGATTTTTCTTATAAGAATTTCAATATCGCTGTAGCTTCTGAATGGTTTGTGAAGACTTAAAAGATATTCAGTAGAGAAAAATGTGTTACCTTCAATTTCAGTTGTGACTTCTGGAATGTTACTACTTATGATGGTGATACTCAGGATTGAAATAGATAAGGCCGCCATTTGTCATCTATAATTCCAATTTCGCGCAGGACAAAGGTAAAATAATTTGGTTTTTTGGGTTTTCTATGCAATCTCATATTGGCGGCCTGGAGTGTCCTATTACCCTTGCGATTATTGCATTCAAGACAGGCACAAACAAGATTTTCCCAGGAATCATCACCACCCATTGCCTTTGGAATTATATGGTCGGTTGTCATCTGCCCGCCTTTCTTACCGCAATACTGGCATTCATTGTTATCCCGTTTAAGAATATTCTTTTTATTGAGCGGGATATCTTTTCTTTTTATCTGGATATAATATTTTAATCTTAAGACAGACGGAACCGGAAGTTCGTATTTAATAGAATGGATGGCTCTATCCCGGTCATTCTCAATCAAGTCCACTTTTCCCAGGATGAGTAGAGTAATTGCCCGGCGTAACTTGAGCACGGTCAGCGGTTCGTAATTCTGGTTCAGTAATAGAACCGGTTTCTGTATCATACTTTCACAAACCAGCTCTCACTGGCATTATTACATCAATTACAAGATGCCGGGAATATGTGTAAAGTCCAAATAGATTTGAGGAATCATTGTATGCAACATAGATTCTAAACGAATCAGGGATGGTTCGGTCAATTATTATTGTATCATAGGCGGGATTGAGCTGGAGTTTAAGTTCCTTTAATTCAGCGAGAAGGTCGTTTATTATATCAGCATCGGACCTTAAAGGTCCAATTTTTACCGCATCCTCAACCTTGCTTTTTACTGCCGAATAGGTAAACTGGATCCTGAATATTTGATAACCAACATAAACTATGAGCAAAAGCAAGATTATCAAAAAGATCACACCGAAGCCGGAGATACCTTTTGAATAACGATTGAACATACCTACCTCCTTATTAAAATCGCTTTAAAACTAAATAAAATCTCATTTTTTTCTACCTTCAATAAACCAGATATCTTCTTCCAGTTGTTTTATCCAGGCATCACATCTTTCAATTTCAGTTTTTACATAGTAAGCGAACTGAGTATCATCTTTTGCCTGTTTATAATAATTTTCCGCCTGCCTCAGCAGACTGAGTGCTGCCTTTGCTTCACCAACCGTCGATTTGCTTTTCTTTTTATCAAATACTGCCTTTCTCTGGAATCCTCTTCGTTCATAAATATCACCCAATAACACATAGGCATAGTTATTATCCGATGAGATTTTTAGAGCCTCGCGCACCATATTCTCTGCTTCATTAAGTCTGCCCTTGCTTATCTGTAGATCTGCAAGATACAAGTTTGGCAATGGATTATCCGGTGCAAGTTTTTTTGCCTCAAGGTATTCTTTTTCCGCATTTGTATATTTTTTTTGTTTTGCATAGATAGAACCTAATTGGAGACGATAAAAATAATAATCAGGTTTTTTTGAAATCAGAAAATTATATTCACCGATTGCTTTATCGTAGTATTTTAAATCAAGATATGTCTTTGCTAATAATTCTCTGACATCTATTGCCTCAGGTCTTTTGGCTTTCAGTGTTTCAAGATAGTTAACGGCCTTATCTGATTCGCCTTTTTCAACATAGATATTTGCTATCGCTTTAATCGCAATAAGATTATCAGATTCAAATTTTAAAGCTTTGGAGTAATACGAAAGAGCCTTATCATAATCTTTGATTTTCGTATAAACAAAACCAAGACCATTGAGGATATTCACATTGGTCGAATCAAATTGTAGAGCAGTCAGATATTCACTTATTCCCTCCCCGTATTTTTTCTGGTCAATATAAAGCGCAGCAAGTCCTTCGTAAGCCCGTGTATCCTTGGGGTCAATTTTTTTACTGTGGTTATATACTGATTCGGCAGTAGCGTATTCATTTTTTGCACGGAAAATCTGACCAATTGCAATATACGCTCCATAAAATTTTGGATACAATTTTGTTGCTTCATAAAAATGTAACAATGCATCATCATATTTCCCCTGTTTTAAATATTCATATGCGATTGAATATTCTTCTTGTGCCTTAGCCTTTGCATCTTCAGTCGGTTCGGGTTCGGTTTTTTGAACAGGTTGCGTGGCAATGCAAGCCAATAGAATTAAGCCTGTTATTGAAAAAAAACCAATTTTCACTTTCATTTTACCTTTCTCCTTTCTTTCATTTAATGGAGCCGACGGGATTCGAACCCGTGGCCTCTTGACTGCCAGTCAAGCGCTCTCCCAACTGGGCTACGGCCCCGTATTAAACATCTACAATTTTATCCAGCAAGAGTCATTTGTCAATACTCCGATTTACTAAGTCCTCCTCATTTTTTTCCTATCCTTTGATGGTGGAGGAAAAAGGTGGGGG
>FMJZ01011914.1_pt1 | contig 18200 bp, 13 predicted proteins | sample 1987881 | NCBI WGS metagenome assembly FMJZ01 (sample SAMEA4378227, study PRJEB15110) | soil metagenome | biome: soil; feature: Field; material: Soil | place: India | collected 2015-03-11 | depth 0 m
CGTGTATGAGTTCGCCAAGGACGGTGTGTTCGTTGGCCTCAAAGATGCCCTCGATGTGAATCAGGGCAGCGCGCCTGGGACAGAACAGGTATTGATTGATGGCGGAGAGCGGGATTGGCTCGCGCTCCCCGCCCAGGTCCGACGGCGCTGGCATGAGCGGGTTCACGTCAGGTGCGACGCGGTCCGATGGTCCGGCCTTCGTGGCGAAGATGCAGGACAACGCCCGGCGGGAGACTTTCCGCGGTCCAGCCGCACTGCACGTCATAGTCAGCGAAAGATTCGGGGAACGTCTTGCCGGGTTTGAGACTGACCTTGATGCCCTCGAAAAGAACATGTGCGTGAGCACAGCCGAGGCGGGCTTCTTTTTTGTTCTGCTCGACGTTGTTCGGGTGCTGGGTGCCGACGTGCTCGAAGTCGTAGAGACCGCGCACAACCATCTCGCCGCGGGCGGCGGAGCGGTCGTGTTCAAACATATGGAGCAACGCCTGCCACAGCAGGTCGAGATCGGCCTGGGTGAAGCCGGTGCGCTCGGCAAAGGCAGGAGAGACATAGCCTTTGGCAGCGTAGAGGGCGTAGGGGACGATGTGTTTGTTGCCCATGGTGCGTTCCTTTTTGGCGTCTTCCTCCTTGGTCACGGCGCAACGGGTGATGGTCACTTCCAGCGGCGTGATGGGATGGAAGGATTGCCCGAAGGTGAATTGCACCGGGCCGCGAACCTGACCGAAGGCGGAACCTTTAAGCACATCTTCGCCAGTGGACAGAACGCCGCCGAAAGTGCGGACGTCGTAAAACTCGCGGCAGAGCCAATCCTTGGCGGCCTCAGCCTTTCTGGAATCGGACGCGTCCTTGGGCAGAGAATCTACAGCGGCCTTGATGCCGCGTTTTTGTTCGGTTTCGATCACGGCGCCCTGTTTGATGAGGATGTTGTAGCCGTTGGCCTTGTCGCTTACGCGCGGTGGCGGGAACAGCTCGACGAAGTTGCGGACTTTGCGTTTAAGGCAGACATCGGAGACGATGCCGCGGTTGGTGTTGGGATCCAGCCGCGGCAGGTTGCCGGCGTCAGGATCGCCGTTGGGGTTGCCGTTGGTGACTTCAAACAGAAGCAAGAAGTCGTGGCGGTTTGTAAGGATGTTGTTGTTCATGTTCGGATTTGGTTGTTGGTTATTCGGTTGCGGTTTCGGGTTGGTCGGACCTAGCGGCTTTGCGGGCCGCGTCGTCTTCAGCGGACTGCTGGTAAAAGCCCAAAGCAAACCGGCCTTGGGCCTGAAGATCGAGGACGCGGGGAAAGACCGGCGGCTTGCCGGGCTGTTCGGGTTTGAAGAGCGTCAGGATGTTCTGGATTTGCTCCTGCAAGAAGCGCTCGTGCCCAGCGAAGCGCTCGGACTTGCTGATTTTGTTGAGGTGATGGCGGTTGAGCCGCAGGAGCAGCGGGAACACGCTGGCGGGTGAGACCGAGGCGGTGCCGAAGTAGCGTTCAGCCACGCCCGCGCCCTCCAGTTTGTATTCGTGCGCCTTGGCCTGGGCGGCGGCCAGGACGGCAAGCAGACGACCGCAATTGTAGGCCGGGTCGTCAGTGTCGGCCGTGAGTCTGGGTTTGATTTCCATGGTATTGTCCTTTCGGTTGCGGTTGAGGATGAGTTTGAGGAGAGCGAACCGGCTCTCATCGAAAAGAAGATTGTAGTGTTCATCGCGCACTAGCCGGGCATGGAGCTGGTCCAAGATCGGTTTGATGAGCGCGGTGGACGGCGCCGTGCCTTCAAGCGCGGCGCGGTAAAGCTGGGTAGGCACGTCGGGAGGTAAGTCTTTGGCATCGCGGACGGTGGTGCAAGCAAGGCGGAAGATGGCGAGCGGTGGGATGGCTTCCTTGTCGGACGCGGCGGAGTCGTCCCGTGGCTTGCGGCGTTTGGCTGCGTTGGCTTCGGGCCGCGGGGGCACGAAGAGCTCCAGATCGGCGAACCACTGGCGGAAGTTTTCGACGGCCTGGTCCAGCGGGACTTGCAGCCAGTGTTTCACTACGATACGGCCCGCGTTGCCGGCCAAGGTCACGGCACAAAAGCGATCGCGCCGGGCAAGTTCGCGCTCAATGCCAGCCCAAGGGGAACGGATGAACTGCGCCACGCTTTGCGGGTCAGGCCGGTTGAGCAGGCGGGCGAATAGTCCGGAGGACGCTTCATTTTCCTGCGCCCAGAAGCAGAGGGTGGTTTGGCCCAGGCGAAGGGAATGATCGGCGCGGTCGAGTAGCCAGTTGAGGGCCACGCAGTAGGCGGTGGCGGCCTCGTCTGACGCCGGCGCGTTCAGGCTCTGGTCAAAACCATACGAAGCGAAGGCCGGTTTATCGAAGGAGACGATGGCAGCGCCGAAGGCGGGTGTGTTGGGCACGCCTTGGATTTTTGGGTTATGGGTGAGCGCCAGAGGAGTGGAGTTTTGGCCGGAGATGAGGCAGAGGCCTTTGGGAAATGCCTCGCGCGCGCGTTTCACCTCTTTAGCGTGAACCTTTCGCCAGTGGGCTCGGAGAGACTCGTCTTCCAAAAGCAGCCGCCCGTTGACGCGAAAGGTGAAGTTGTCCGGGCCGAGTTTGACTTCGGTGCCGCTGGCAGTGCGCAACCACCAGCCGGATTTGGCGTCCGCTGTGGCGTCAGGGGCCTTGCCCCAACGCAGCAGCCTGGGAAGCAGTTCGCTCATGCGACGCTTAAAGGCGAGCGCCGCTTTGAGGCCGGGATGGTCAGTCGCTTGTTTGGCTTCCTCGATTTGCCGCCAGAAGTCGGCGTGCTTGGCCGCGTTGTTGGCGTCGCGGTCAACGCGTTTCTTTTCCGACATCCGGGCTTCTGGGTCGGGATCAAAACCAAAGACCGCCGTAAGGCCGTCGGCCAGAAACTCGGCCACGCCGCCGGCGACTTTCGGGCGGATGGTTTGCGGGCAACTGAATTCCTTCCCGCGCTTATCGTCACCTGTAGCCTGCAGCCCTGCGCTGAGGAGATTCCCTTCGCTGTCCAGTTCGATGATCCAGCGCACGGCTTTGCGGGAGAAGGCCAGATCGTCCAGCAGACGGCGGGATCGTGCGAGGTCGTAAAGCAGTTTGAGCAGCATGGTCAGTTTCCTCCAGTGGTTGGGATGAGGATTCGGACGCGGTCGGGGTGGCAATCCAGCTTAGATTTCTCGATGCGGGCGTGGAAGAACAGGGGCTGAGGGTTGATGAGCTTGCCGGTCCAGCGGGGCGGGTTGGCGGCGAATTCCTTCCGACGTTTGGTTTGCTCACCCTTCTTCAGTCCAGCAAGGGCGGCTTCGAACTCCCGTTCGCAGGCGGCGATCTCCTCCGGGCGCAGCCAGCGGAAGCCCTGGGCGCGATCGCGGTGATCGAAAACGTCGTAGAGCATCAGGCCGAGGTCTTCGTTGAATTGCTCCGGGAACTGGCCGAGCTCGGCGCCACGGCGGGCGAGAGCGGTGTCGGGATCGCCGTCCACCCACTCGAAGTCGGCGGCGAATTCCCTCATGCCTAACCCGGGGCGATGAAAACACTTGCCCGCACGGGCGCGGCGTTCGATTTCAGCGAGGTATTTTTCGAGGCGGTCTTCGGGCCGGTCGGCCAGCGGCGTGGTGCGGACTTCGGCGGTGATGAGGTATTCGACGTCTTGGAGGGCGAGCATGTTGCGCTGCGTGCCGTCCTCGGCGCCGCCACCGGCCTGGACGGGCGTCGTCTTCTCCGGTTCCTTAATCCAAGTTTTGGCGCTATCGAGGCTGATGACCTTGATGACTTCGTTTCGCCGGAAGGAGAACCACCGGCCCTTCTTAACGACGCGGATGGCGTCAATGAGGTAAAACATCTGCGGCTCCCAGAAGATGGCTTCGAGGATGCCGCGGGCGGCGCTGGGCGTCATGACAGGGTAGCTGACGCGCTCGACTTTCATTTCGGGGCGGGTGAAACAGGCGAAGTCGCCCCAGACGCGAATTGTGACGAGGTTGTTGGCTTTCATGCGATAAAATCGTCCAACGGGCGGTTGTCGATCACCAAGCCGAGGTTGGGGTGATAGAAGCTGCCGTCAAGCACGTAAAGTTCGAGGTTGGGAAGCAGTTCGTGAATGGCGTTCATGGCTTGCAGGCGTGCGAAGTTGTGGGAGCGGACGTTGACCATGAAACGTTGCAAGCGGCGGAGGTCGTCGCGCGTGAAGCGCGGCTGGCCGGGCGCGCGCACGCGGGCGCGAATTTCTTCGATGAGCGGCGCGGCGTAGGGCTTGCCGTGGCTGTCGTGCGAGATAACCACGGGCCGACCTTCGTCAGCGATGACCTTGGCTTTCGAGGCGACCTGGCGGAATCGTAGTTGGGCCCGATCTTCTTGGATCGTCGTTTCACCGCGCCTGGCGTAGTCCGTGTTCACGACCTGGTAAAGATTCTGGAAGTAGTCGGTGAAGAGTTGCGGGTCGGTGGCGAGGCGCTCGGTGGCGTCCGGGCTTTGGCCGAGTGAACTGAGCATGATGGCGGCTTGGTCGGCGGCAGCTTGGTAAACGCCCTGCGGCAGTTTGTGGTCGGCAGGGCGGAAGACATGCACTTGACCAGCAGCAAGGCGGCCTTCGCGATTGCAGCGGCCGGCGGTCTGGATGATGGAATCCAGCGGCCCGAGCGCGCGCCAGACGACAGGAAAGTCCACGTCCACGCCGGCTTCTACGAGCTGCGTGGAGACGACGCGGCAAGGCTGGCCTTGGCTCAGCCGCTGGCGAATTTCATCAATGAGCGCCAAGCGATGCTGTGGGCACATTGCAGCGGAGAGGTGGATGGGCGGCGGCTCATCTGGCCGCTGGCGGCGGAGTTCTTCCCAGAGCTCCTTGGCGTGGCGGGTGAGATTGACGACGCACAGGACTTGCGGGTGCGCGGCGAGGCGTTCCGCAACGGTGGGCCAGTCGAGCGTTTCGTCTACTGCAGGCAGGTGGTATTTCACGCGGCGCAATTGGCGGAAGAGCGCCGGGGGGTCGGGCGCAATTTCGCGCAGTTCGTGCGGCTCGAAGAAGTCATTCGGAAGCGTGCCGGCGCGCCGAAACGCAGGCTGCGTGGCAGAGCAGAAAAGGAAGCTCACGCCATAGTCCCGCTGTAGTTGGCGAAACACGTTGAAACAAGGGGCGAGCAGGTGCGCCGGCAAAGTTTGCACCTCGTCGAAGATAACGACCGAGCGTGGGATGCGGTGGAGCTTGCGGCAGCGCGCAGGCGCGGCGGCGAAGAGGGATTCGAGGAATTGGACCGAGGTCGTGACAATGACGGGCGCGTCCCAGTTTTCCGCGATTAGTTCGAGGCGGGATTTCTCCTCCTCGCTTTGGTCCGGCGGCGGGCAAACGCCGGAGTGGTTTTCCAAGACCACGTCATCGCCGAGGATGCGCCGATACTCCGCGGCGTTCTGCTCGATGATGGATAGATAGGGAATCACGACGATGATGCGGCGGAGGTTGTTAGCTTTGGCGTGGGCCAGAGCGAAGGCGATCGAGGCCAAAGTTTTGCCGCCGCCAGTGGGAACGGTCAGAGAGAAGAAGCCTTGAGGCTGAGTGGCACATTCGAGGCAGGCGTCGAAAATGCGGTTGCGGAGTCCAGACAAAGGACTGTCCGGGTTGGCCTCGCTTTTCCGCTTGCGCTCCGCTTGGACAGCTTGGAGCAGGCGGTCAGCTTCAAGCGGCTTGTCTGGCGGCGGAGTGTTTGGCCAGCAAGCAGTATCCAAGCGGTCTGCATCCACGAGACAAGAAAAGAGCAGCCGGGTGTAGAGATCGGTCGTGAACTCATCCCTCACCCAAGGTGGCGGAGTTGGCGCCACGGGTAGCGGGCCGAGTTCGCTGCCGAGCTTATGGATCGCGGTGCGGGCGGTTTCAAGTGGGCGAAGCCTTGGCGTGCTGACTAGCTGCTGCAGGTCTCCCAAGTCATGCAGACCTGCATGATGTCCTGCGACGGCGAACGCCGTGCCCGCGAGTTTGTCCTCCTGCTGGACGTGGTCAAAGGCCCAAGCCGCACCGAAGACCGCGTGTTGCGTTTCAGCGCTGCTGCCGCGCTGGTCTCGGAGCATTTGTTGGAACTCAGAGCGGTATTTCCCCAAATCGTGCAGGAGGCCGGCCAATTCGGCTTCGGCTTCGAGGCCAAGGGGCGCGGCGAATTGGCGGGCCATGGCCGCCACGTTGCGCAGGTGCACGGCCAGCGGTTGCCAATGTGATTCTGACAGTTGCCGGTCATTGGCGTCAACAGCAGTGTGAGCGAAGTATTTCACAGTCGCACCACAGTGCCCAGCGTGGCGCGTTTATTTAGCCAGCCTGTTTGCATTTGGCAAGTTGAATCAGTTAGCTTTCCGGGGTTGGCTGCCGGTACATCGAGCTTTTGAAAGATTCTACCTCGGAGTTGTATCCGGTTTTTCAAGTGTTTTGAGCCGTACCAGCGTTGCGCCCCAGGCGCCGTACTCGGGGTAGTCGAGCGTGAACGATTCAACTGCAGGGTGGCGCGCAAGGAGCGAATGCACAGTGCGCCGGAGTGTGCCTGTGCCTTTACCGTGAATGATCCGGACCTGTAATATGCCGCGTTTTTGGCATTCTTCGATGTACGCGTGGACAAGGTCTTTAACCTCACGCGGACTGAACGTGTGCAGGTCAAGTACACCGTCAATTGGCAATTCAACCGGCTCATCGGTCATACCGCAGCGATTAAAGCACAAAAAATCGTTCCAGTTAACCGAATCCGGCAAAATTTGCCCTTGGGAATTTGGCTTTGTTATCCTGCCTGGTCGTTATGAAAGTGCGAAGGGCGACTTTGGCCGACGCAACTGTTATTGCCGGGTTTAACAGGCAGCTTGCCTTGGAAACAGAAAAGATACGGCTTGATCCGAACCGGTTATTACGCGGGGTACGTGCTGCGTTGCGGGACCCGTGCAAGGGCATTTATTTCGTAGCGGAAATTGGGGGTGCGGTGGTGGGTCAGTTGCTAATCACGTACGAGTGGAGCGACTGGCGCAACGGCAGTTTTTGGTGGATTCAGAGTGTGTATGTGGCACCGGCATTTCGCAGACGCGGCGTGCTGCGTGGTTTGTTCGAACACGTGCTTGCGCTGGCGAGGTCGCGCAAGGATGTATGCGGGCTGCGTCTGTACGTCCACATGCAAAACCGCCGCGCGTGTCGCGTTTACCGGAAACTCGGGCTCAAGCCCACGAAATACAAAGTACTCGAGCTGGATTTCGTGTTGAGCCAGATAGAATGCGGGGCGGGCAGATCGTGGTCAGCCTCGATATGAGTGCGTGGACAGCCTCGGCCTTCGGGTCGTGGTCAGGCGGCTGAATTTTCGCAACGGGCGTTTTGGTTTGGCAGGCGCGTTTTAAGATTTAAGTGTGCTGCCGGTATTTTACCGGCGGTGTAAAACGGCCGTAAGGGCCGTCTGCTGCAGATGTTTTTGTTGGATCACAGAAGCGCCGGTTAATTTGCAGATCGCACCTGCCATTTTTCCAAATGCGGCAGCCGCGGGCCTAGCTGGCCTGCTTTGTCAATGCGCCTTTTGTGGTGGGCGTGTTTTCGCCTGGCAGAACTTTAGCCGGTTGTTGTCGCAGGGCGCGGATTCCCAACAGTACTGTTGCCGTGGCAAGTGCAAACAGAATCACGCACGCAACTGAAAGCGGCCAGTTCCGGTCCAGGAGGTTTTGTCGCAGGTTGATTGCGGTTGAAGTGAATGTGGTCAAGAACATGAAGATTGACGGGATAAGGGTAAATAAATACCTCCTGCCGTGTGCACGCAGCCATACTGTCACGATCAGCAGTGTCATGGCTGCCATCATTTGATTTGCGGCGCCGAATGCGCGCCAGAGAACTGGCAACACGTTCCATCGGCTCAGCACGTACATGCCGGTGACGGCTACGAGTGTGTTGAACCACGGGTTAAGCATGAACCGCGGTGCAGTTTTGAAGGCGATCTTCCAGAGTTCTTCCAACAGGTATCGGTTCAGGCGCACTGCAACATCGAGTGTTGTTACAACAAATCCTTCCAGCAAAAGGATACCGAAAACTGTCCCGCCCCACACAGGCAGATGAAATGCCTGATGCACAAGGTTCCCAACCGCAAGTGCAAGTGCGAGCACCGGGTTCTTTTCGCCGTGCACAATGGCGAGGTAATCCCGGCGCGTAAGTCCAACATACAGGGTCAGGAAAATCGTCACTGCCAGCAACGACTCCAACAGCATTGCGTTGTAGCCGACGCGGCGTGCGTGTGTTTCGTTTGCGAGTTGTTTTGCGCTTGTGCCGGTTGAGACAAGGCAGTGAAAGCCGGAGATCGCGCCGCAGGAAACGGTGATCAACATCATCGGCCAGAGCAATCCGACGTATTGCATACCTGCTGCGGCGTCAAACAGGGGCGTATCGTGCGTGATTATTGGTTGAGACTGAAGAGCCACCCCGCTGAGCGCGGTCACAACCAGACCTGCAAAGATGCAGATGATGCCCGCGTACAGAATTTGCACGTTCACAAAATCACGCGGCATGAGCAACATCCAGACCGGCAATGTCGAGATGCAGATCACGTACAATGTCATCCAGACGCGCCATGTCTCGGGCGATACTACAACCGGGTGTTTCATGCCGAGCAGGACAGATAAAAAACAAAGTGCGGTGGCCAACGGATAGGTAAACTTGGCAGGGAAGTTTTTACGGTAGATAAGCCAGCCCAAAAACGGGGCGCATATCGTGATGAAGAGCACGCTGGTGGAAGCTATGCCGCCTATGCGCGCAAGCAACGTGTATTGTACGGGTGGGGCGCTCACAGTCGTGGCGTTTTGCTCCGGGTTCGGCCCGACATTAGTTTGCCGCACAGATATGACAGTTGGCATCCACGGATGCACACGATATGAGATCTGCGCCTTGGCCGGGTGGTTGTCGGCCACGGCCTTGAGAACCTCTTCGGAAGGCGGTGTAAGCCCGACTTTTTCCGCTGGATAAACACTTGTGAGTGCAACTACGCTCAGGTTCAGGAACGTGGCTGTGACCATAAAAAGGGCAACAAGCACAAACCCGATCATCACGCCAAACCCGGCCCGGCCAAGCACAGTGCGGGCGACCTCGGCTATCGAGCGTCCGCGTTCGCGCACCGAGACCACAAGCGCCGACATGTCGTGAACGCCGCCGATTAGAATTGCGCCCAGGATCACCCAAACAAGCCCCGGCACAACTCCGTAAGCAATCGCCAGCGTCGGCCCAACGATTGGTCCTGCACCCGCTATGGCGGCAAAGTGATGCGCGAATAGCACATACGGTTTGGCAGGCACGTAATCACGACCGTCGTTTAGTTCTACTGCGGGTGTGGATCGGGCTGCCGAGACGCCTAATTGCCGTTCCAGAAACCGGCCGTAAAACCTGCTCGCGGTCAGGTAAAAAGTCACTGCCGCAGCCAGCACAATAAGTACGAACATAGCTCAGCCGCAAAACGTACGAAACAAACTTCAAAAAATTCGAGCAAGCATGCCGATTTTGCAAGCAGAGTTTCACCAGACGCACGTGCAACGAACCGGCGCGGTGGAAAAAAGCGCTTTCTGGTTCAGCACGGGCGGTGATGCACGTGCTTCGTCGTGCGCCGTGCAGTCGAGTCTGGCTGTTGGGTCGTGTTTTGTGCGGGAAGACAGGAGCCGACTAAACGAGCAGCTTAAGGCTGGGTTATTGAGATTCTGGCGAGGCATGAGGCGGTGCACCTCTGGCTTGGCGCAGTGTGACTTTTGCCACCGCTTGCGAACGTGAATGCACATGTAGTTTTTCGTAAATCCGGCGGATGTAGGTGTTAACCGTTGGCACGCTGATGCCGAGGGCGTCGGCTATCTCTTTGTATAGATAACCACTGGCGAGCAGGTCCAATACCTGTTGCTCACGTGCTGACAGTTCGACAGGGGGCTGTGCAACTGGCTGTGTTTGATGAAATGATTTGACGACTTGCCTGGCAATGCTGCTCGACATGGGTGAGCCGCCGGCATGCACGTCTTTGAGCGCAGCCAGCAGTTCCTCACGCGGCGTTTGTTTCAACAGGTATCCTGTGGCCCCGGCAGCTAGGGCATTGAAAATGTGGGTTGCATCTTCATAAACCGTGAGGATCACAAACTGTGTGTCTGGCATGAGCGGTTTGAGCCGGCGTACGCACTCGATGCCGCTGATGCCGGGCAGGTTTATGTCAACCATGACAACGTCGGGTTTCTCCTTCGGCAACTGGGCAAGTGCAGTCTCGGCGCAGCTATGTTCACTGACACACCGGAATCCTTCGGCATGCCGAATCCACTCTGCCAGTATCTGGCGAGCAGGGCTGTCATCCTCGATTATTGAGACCCTAATATTCATGAGTGTACACTGTTGTGAACAAAGTTCCGAGCGCTCGGCTGCGCCGGGCGTGCGCCAACGCCGCCGGCTCGCAAAGTGTACACGCACTTTGCAGGACCGTTAGTGGTGGTATTAGGGTTTTGTCTGGCTGTGTGCGCCATAATCAAAAATCAGGCTTTCGGCACGGTAAAATGAATCTCACCCGTGTTCCGTTGTCGGGCGCAGTTTCAATGATGCACTTTCCGTCTATCTCGGCCATGCGCTGTTGCATGTTGAACAGGCCGTTGCCTCCGCCCGGCTGGCCGGTTGCGGGTGCATGTTCGGTTGTGTCTTTAGATGCAGCGGGCACAAACCCACGTCCATCATCAGCCACGGCCAGTTCGAACCCGGTCTCGCTGAGTGTTAGGGAAACTCGCACCTCCGTTGCGTTGGCGTGTTTGGCTACATTATTGAGTGCTTCCTTGAACGCGAGGAATAGGTTGTGTCGCACCTCAGATGTTAACTGCCAACCCGGCAAGTGCACCGGCATGTCCAACCGACACCGAATGCCTGTGGCGGTGAGGAAATCCTGGGCAAACTTGCCGAGGTAATTCGCCAAACTGTCGAGCGTGTCGTGTTGCGGATTGACAGCCCAGACGATCTCGTCCAGGGCGCGTGTCATTTCCCGTGCTGTTTTATATATTCGCTCAAGCTCTGTTGCGGCCTGTTCGGGTGCGGCTAATTTGTCGCGCACAGACTGACTCAAGAGCGTTATTCGGGTGAGATTCACACCGAGGTCGTCGTGGATGTCTTTTGCGATCCGTGCGCGTTCGCGTTCGAGTGCGCGTTGATGTTCGGCCAGTTGAATTTTGCGGTGCAGACGCCGACGCGTGCCGAACCAGACGCCACCAGCGACTGTGGAAATTACAGCCACCCCGATCATGATGCGGAACCACAACGTCTGCCAGAATTGTGGCAGTACAGTTAACGCTATGTTTGCGCCTGTTTCATTCCAGACACCATCGTTGTTTGCCGCTATGACACGGAATGTATAATCACCTGGCGGCACGTAACTGTAGGGTGCCACACGCTTTGCGCGGGCGTCGGTCCAGTCCTGGTCGAGCCCATCGAGTTTGTATTTGAACCTGACCTTTTCGGGTGCAGTAAAGCTCAGGGCTGTGTAGCGAAACTCGAGCCGATTGCAACTCGGTGGGATGCGCAATGGCACGGTGCTGGAGCAGTTATTAAGCACAAGCTTGTCATTTGCCCATACCTCTTCAATCACGACTCGGGGCGGGAAAGGGTTCATTTTGATGTTGCGCGGATCAATTACAACCAGGCCTTTTGTTGTTGGGAACCATAATTTGCCGTCTGCAGTTTTGCATCCAGCAGGTTGAAAACCGCCGGTGCATTCGAGTGTGGGCATGCCGTCGCTGATGTCGAACACGGTGCATTGCACTGAGCTTGTCTGTCCATCGGTGCAACGTTCCAATTCAACCTTGCTTATGCGCACTAGCCCACCGTATGTGCTGAGCCAAAAATTGCCGGCTCCGTCGTCCTGGATATGGCAGATGACGTTGTTTGGCAGACCGTGCTGAGCATTTATCACGGAGATGCGGCCTTGGCGCAACCGGTTCAGTCCGCCGCCAAATGTGCCGATCCATAACGCACCCTGTTGCTCATCCAAGAGCAGGCTTTGGACGAAGTCACTCGAAAGACCGTCTTTGCATGTGAACTGGCGGAAATGCCTGTCTTTGAGCATGCCGAGGCCGCCACCGTACATTCCGAGCCACACTGTACCCGCGGAGTCTCGCGCAACTGTACGCACCTCGCGGATTTGGAAGTGCGCATTTTCACCCAGCCATTGAGTCCGACCGTTGTTGTAATGAAGCAAGCCCGAAGCGGTCCCCACCAACAGTTCTCCGACACCGATTGGGAAAATGGCCGGCATCGGCATGGCCAGTTTTTCTGTTCCGGGTGCGCGTTCGAACCTGTGGCCCTGCTGCATAAGCAAGCCGCCGCTCCACGTCCCCAACCAGAGCCGGCCCGCGGCGTCCTCAGCAATAGACCACACGTATAAGTTCGATATGCCGGCTTCTTCTGCGTAGCGAGTCCAGTTTCCATCCCGGAAACAATACAAACCTGAGCCCTCGGTACCAATCCACAACGCGCCGTCGCTGCCTGCGCACACAGCTAACAAAGCGCGCCCTTGCCAATGATCAGGTGCGTTCACTACACCCACCTTGCCAGCGCTTAACACAGCCAAACCACCACTGCCGGTGCCGATCCACAAATTGCCCTCGTGATCTTCGCACAGACTTCGGACCCAGTCATGTGGTAGGCCATTTGTATGACTAAAATGCAACACCTCACCATTGGTGCTCACGAGGTACAAACCGCGGTCTGGTGTGCCAGCTGCAAGCATACCCGAGCGCAGCTCCGTAAACACGCTCAGTGCAGTTGTACCCCACGGTGCCGGGCCGAGGTCCTTGTCCCACTTGATACCGTTCCATTTGCGGAGTGTGCCTTCAGCAGCTACCCAAATTCCACCACCACGAGCCGGGCAGACGCTCTGTACAAACTCAGGCGCCGGATCAGCACCACACTGCAGCGGCTTAAGTGCGGCGTCTTCCAGCACCGATGCAGTACCGTTTCGTACGACCCAGATTTTACCCGACCTCTCGTGAACAAGTGCAATTAAACCTGTTGCAGACCCAGCCGGTGAGGTCAGAATATACCCGTCACGCACCCGGGCGAGCTGACCTTCGTTGTTTAATGCCCACACCTGAGCCGCGTCGTCGGTTCCGATCCCGACAATTTTAGCGCGTACCCACGCGCCACCGATTTCCTGTGGAAAACACCTGCCGCTGCTGTACCGCGCGAGCTCACCTGTTTCCTGCCCGATCCACAGGTTGCCTTCTGAGTCCTCGAACAGAGCCGTTATTCGGCTGCTCTGCAACTGTGGTGTGTTGGCTGTGTCGAAAACCTTGAACCGCACACCGTCAAATCGTACCAGGCCATTGTGCGTGCCGACCCAGATGTAGCCGTCCTGAGTCTGGACGATTGCAGTGACACCGGTTTGTGGCAAGCCGTCCTCGACTTGCCACGTGCGGGTGAAGTAACTCGGCAACTCGGATGCACATGGGTTGAACACTGGGCACAGCATAACTATGCAAAAGGCTGCTAGAAACAGCTGCGTTGTATTGTGCCGTGGCAAAGGCTGGCCATTTGTATGGCGGCCGGTCTGCACAGACCGGATTTTGTGGATATGCGTGTCTGTGGCGCAAGCTTAACCGGGCGGATTAGACCGGTTTAGCGCTACGCATCGCATGCACTCTCATGAGATTGGCGGGCGATGCGTTTTCGGGCGGAGTGTCTTTCAAAGAATGCCCCAAATTTATCGGCGGCCATTATTTGTCCACGGACTCCACCATAGATATGTCTTACCGCCTGGCCCCGGCCCGATGCCATTGTGACTGAGCCCGGAGTTGCCTCATGGTAATGAAAATGACGCGGCCACCCACCACCAGTATCTGTCTGCATTTCTTACTGTGGAGTCTGCTGATGCCTTCGGAGTCGTTCGGGAAATTCGCGCCGTCACCGAACTCATTTGCATTCCACGTTCCCATCACAACCTCATCAGGTTCCCATAAAAGCTAACATGTTGGGCTTCACACCCGCGGGGATTTTGCGGGTTTTGAACCGTACCTGTTCGGTTTGCAGACGCTTTGGGTTAATTTTGCAAATTGCCATGGCCAGGCAAGTTGCGCGCCGAATGGGGCAAATACCGCTTGGAACCAAAATTGGCCACAAAAACCCTTTGAAAGCTCGGTTAACATTTCGGGCACCCAGAAACACCAAAAGCTTGTCAAATCGCTTGGCAAGCCTAGAAAACTATCGGTTTTTCAATGAGCTCCGAGCATTCAGCGCCGGAGAACGGAAACCTAATTCGGAGAATTTATCCCCACTTTGCAGCGTGAGTTTGGCAGCTATTTAGTATAGACCATGGCATTTGACAGGGTTGACGCTTGCGGTTGGAGGGCAGATAATTACAGTGGTTACAGTATTGGGAAAGCCTTTGGCCAAAGGCAAACTGAAAATGCCCTGGACAAGCAAACGTTAATTTGGTGGATTTTGCAAAACTGACAACCGTTATCTACTGATCGAAAAATGGCACAAGACAAGCAATTCCAAATAAAATCCTCGCCGGGTTTTACTAAGCCCCCGTGTGCGTTTACGCTCATAGAGCTGTTGGTGGTGGTGACTATCATAGCTATATTGGCGGCTTTGCTTTTGCCGGCTCTTTCTACGGCAAAGCTCAAAGTCCAGGGCACCAAGTGTTTGAGTAACCTTAGAAACCTCGGCCTTGCAGGAATAAATTACATGGATGACAACGGGCCGATAAACTACGGGACAGGCGAATTGTGGATGTACACCTTGATTGCTTACCATGCCAAGGTGCATCAGATACGGTTGTGTCCATTGGCTCAGGATTTGGTTCCGCCCCCACAAACTTATTTTAAGGGGACTGCAGCCAATGCATGGTCTTGGTCATCTATTACAACCAACGGCAGCTACACAATAAACGGTTGGCTGTACACGGTGGCAGGGGCAAATCAGTGGGCTGGCGACCAGCAGAGGTTTTTTAGGAACATCAACTCCGTCCAAAGGCCGGTGCTTACACCGATGTTTGTGGATGGCACATGGCCCGACGCCTGGCCGAGGGCAAATGACCAGCCCAGCGTGAGCGGCTCGACGGTGAACTTATTCGAGGGCCTAGGCGCGTATCCACAAACCGGGCCGATGCCACGTGTGGTAATCGCACGGCACTGGGGGAAACACCCAAGACAAGCGCCCCGAACGCACCCGGTTAACCAGCCAATGCCAGGTACTGTGCAAATAGTCTATGTGGACGGACACGCTGCCAAATGTAAGCTCGACGATCTGTGGTTCCAATACTGGCACTTTGGGTATGTGCCGCCTCCGAAACGACCGGGGCTGTAGTGATTAGGCAATCAATTTATGTGATAGGGCAGTTTACGCCGATCCTGATGCCGGGGCGCGGTTTTTAATTTAGCGCTTCCCAAAAAGAGACTTAATTACGCCGCGCACTTACAGACGTAAAGCGAGCCGACCACATGCAGTCGCCATCACTTGTGTGTCACCGGAACGGGTCTGGAATTAACGCAGTTTGTAGCTTCCAACTGTTTTTTCGGAATGTGATCCGCACAGAACCGGCCTGGCTAGTGTAAATGACCTGAAATGGCCGTTCAGAGAGTCGCTGGCGGAGTTCAGTTGTTGACCGGCGCGTGGCCGGAAATTCTGAATCAGCCACAATGACAAGCTTGGGCTTGACAATCTCAAGCAGTGAATCTGTCAGGGGTTGGCCATCGGCAGGCAAACCGGTTATGACAATGTCAGCGGCAAGCTCGGGGTAGCGTTCCATTAGGAGCTTTTGCCCTGACCGACCTAGGTCTGAGAGCAACAAAACTCGTGTACCCTTAATTTCGCCAAGCAATACTAGAGTAACGTCATCAGCCTGCTGAAATGAATCGTCAGCTTCAGGATGTAACACTGTCCATGGCCCGAGCCCGTCACCGCGGTGCAACCCGAGCCAGTGTCTTTGTGTTTCGGCCAATTGGGCGACTGTACGTCTGTAAACGGGCGACCTGAATTTTGCTGTGTTGGTTGCAATTAGAGCGGGTCTAAACTGTTCAGCGATGAATGGCGCGCCGCTGATCTGATTCGCATGTCCGTGAGTAAGTACAAATGTATGCAAACGGTCCACCCCGCGTGCGCGCAGAAACGGCGCAAGTATAGACTCAGCCGCAGAAGCGCTGCTGCAGTCAATTAACACGCCCCTGTTGCGCCCGGCTGGTTCAATATACACAGCGTGGCCGCCCCAGAGTGGTAGCACTGTCAGTCGCGCCATGTTTTGTTCGGAAAACCATTGAATGGCTGTAAGTACGCCCAAAATTGTGAGGCTTGGCACAAGCCACTTGCGCGCTTTTAGGTTTTTCAACCAGCCACTCAACAGGGCTAGTAACAGCCCGTAGTAAAAGACGAAAGCAACCGGTGGTGGGCTACGCACATAAAAATGTCCGTACGGAATGACTGCGGCTGTTTGGCTGATCTTACTCACCAGTAGCATCCAAAACCACGCGCTGTGGTTGAACAGTATCGAGCAAGCGGAAAACCAGCCTGCAGTAACGAGACTTGCCATTGCGCTTGCCAGCGCAAGCCCGGCCAATGGAACCACAACAACGTTCGCAAGTAATGTAACCGGTGTTACAAGATGAAAATACTGTCCAATAAGCGGCGCAGACCCGAGCCACGCAGCAAGTGATGTCGCAAGTGCCGCGCCCAACCAATAGCCGGCCCTGAGCAACCAACGTTGCCAGCGCGGCCGTAGTTCATCTGGCAGAAAAGGGTCAGGTTGAGTCCACCGCTGCCATAGCTTTTGAAAGTGCGGTGTCAGAAGTCCTAAGCTCAACACAACTGCAAATGACAATTGAAAGCTTGCTTGGAAAAGCTGGAACGGTTGCCAAATCAAAATCAGCAGTGCTGCTGCGCCGAGTGAGTTTAACAGGTCGGTAGGGCGCTTAAGCATCCAGCCCAAAATCACCACGCTCATCATCACGGTTGCGCGGATGGCAGACGCGTGCCAACCGGTTGCGGCTGTGTAAAACCACAACGCCGGGATCACGATCACGCCACAAACACTGCGCGGTATTTGCATCACGCGTAAAAGAGTCACCAGCATTCCAGCAATCAGTGCGACATGCAGACCACTGATGGCGAAAACGTGCATTGTGCCTGAGCGCATGAATGGAAGTGCAACCTCATCGGTCAACGCGGGTCGGAACCCGAGCGTCATGGCCCAGAGCAACTGCACCTGTTCATCGTCTTCGGATAAACCACGTGCAAGTGCGCTTCTTGCCCATACCACAAACCTGTCGCTCAATGGCGGTGTTTGGGGCGAATCTTTGCTCACGACTAGTCGCCAACTATTGGTGCTTTTGGTGCGCAACTGGTAGTAGATTCCTTGGCGCATCAAATAGCTGCGGTAATCAAAAATACCCTCTGCAATCGGCGGTTTAGGTGGCGCGACCACACCGGTTACCTCCACACGTGCTCCTGCAAAGAATTCAGGTCCTAAAACACCTGGTACACTAAAGGCTACACGGCCCAACGCGGGTTCCCAATCCGAGTTGTCGTGGCGGATTGATTCAACTTTAATCTGGCCGACCGTGTGCCAACTCTCGGTTTGATCGAACTCGTATAGCCGAGCTGAAGGAGTTTGCACCAGCCGGCCGCGCACAGTGACAAGCTCGGGGCGTTCACCGAATAACACCCGCAGATCAAATGGCGAAAGAATTGCCTTGTGAAGTGTAAGGTTTACCGCCCCCACGAGCATTAGCAGTGGCAGCAGCAAATACAGCCGCACCCTGGCCATCGCAAGTGCAGATGTACCAAGCGCAAATGCGCAGCATACCAGGCTGATCGGCTCAAACGGCACAAACTCAGCGAGCAGCAGCCCGCTCACGTACAACACCGCAACTGTCAACAATGGTCGGTTCATCCCGAGTTGCGCTGTCTAGTGTGGCCCCAAGCCAGGTCCGGTTTGAGTTTATCTATCAGACGCAGAATGAATTGTCGCGTCCAAAAAAACCAACAAGTGCGTTTGCCAAACGTATGATCGGCATTAGCCCCACCTCACTAGCCGATCATTAACAACACAACGTACCAGCTCAGCGGTCACACGAGGTTTTCGCCGTGGTACCGAGCACAATTTGAATTCGGCCCTTGCGCGCCCGCGCAGCCAAGGGTTTCCTAAGCGTTACAGGGCGGGTGCAACCAGCAAAGATGTTGGCAATACGCTGGTAGTTTCGGTCCTGTGATGGCGTAAAAGCCGGTGCCGGTTTTTTGGCG